>Ga0070665_100001866_pt1 | contig 23912 bp, 20 predicted proteins | sample KBSS13metaG_FD_65862 | JGI IMG/M metagenome (GOLD analysis project Ga0070665, IMG submission 65862) | Switchgrass rhizosphere microbial communities from Kellogg Biological Station, Michigan, USA - KBS S1-3 metaG | ecosystem: Host-associated > Plants > Roots > Rhizosphere > Soil ... | reverse complement strand
ACCGGCAAGGGCAACGACCAGGTCCGCATCGAGGCGACGATCGCGACGCTGGCGCCCGAGCTGAAGGTCATCGCGCCGGTCCGCGGCTGGCAGATGGGCCGCGACGAGGAGATCGCCTACGCCCGCGAACACGGGATCCCGGTGAAGGGTGGGACCGAATCGGCCCCGTACTCGATCGACGACAACCTCTGGGGACGCTCCTCGGAGGGCAAGTGGATCGAGGACATCGAGCACGCGCCGGAGGACGACGTCTTCCAGCTCGTGACCCGGCCCGAGGACGCGCCCGACGAGCCGGAGGTCGTCGAGGTCGAGTTCGAGCGCGGCGTGCCCGTCGCGCTCAACGGCGTGCGCCTCGGCATCGTCGATCTGCTCGAGCAGGCGGCGGAGATCGGCATCCGCCACGGCGTCGGGATCGTCGACCACCTCGAGGACCGCATCGTCGGCCTGAAGGTGCGCGACATCTACGAGGTGCCGGCCGCGACCATCCTGCTGACCGCGCACGCCGAGCTCGAGAAGCTCATCGGCACGATTCACCAGAACCAGTTCAAGCCACAGCTCGACCGTCAGTGGGCGTACCTCGTGTACGCGGGCCTGTGGTGGGAGCCGCTGCGCGGTGACCTGGATGCGTACATGGAGAGTGTGAACGCGCAGGTGACGGGCACGGTCGGGCTCAAGCTGTACAAGGGGTCGGTGCGCGCGGTGACACGGTCGTCGCCCAACGCGGTGTACGACGCGTCGCTGGCGTCCTTCGCGCAGTCCGGCGGCCTGTTCTCGCAGCAGGCGTCGCCCGGCTTCATCGAGATCTGGTCGCTGCAGTCGCGCATGGCGTACCGCCTGCGCGAGGCGAACGCGGAGGGCTGAGCGCGTGACCCGCGTGGCGGTCCTCGACGACTACGGGTCGGTCGCGCGCGGCCTGGGCCCGTGGGAGCGTCTGGACGGCCGCGCCGAGGTGGACTTCATCGCCGAGCACCTCGACGACCCGGCGGCGCGGCTCGCGCCGTACGAGGTCGTCGTCGCGATGCGGGAGCGCACCGCGTTCCCGCGCGCCGTGCTCGACCGGCTGCCTTCGCTGCGGCTGCTCGTCACGACGGGGATGATGAACGCGTCGATCGACTTCGACGCGGCCCGTGACCACGGCGTCCTGATCTGCGGGACGGGGAGCCGCGGCGGCCCGACCGCCGAGCTGACGTGGGCGCTCGTCCTCGGCCTCGTGAAGCACCTTCGTGAGGAGGACGCAGCGGTCCGTGCGGGCGGGTGGCAGCAGTCGCCCGGCGGCGACCTGGAGGGCAAGCGGCTCGGGGTCATCGGGCTCGGCCGCCTGGGACGGCGCGTCGCCGCGGTCGGCCTGGCGTTCGGGATGGACGTCGTCGCCTGGAGCACGAACCTGCAGGCGTCCGACGCCGCCGAGATCGGCGTGCACCGGGTCGAGCTCGACGATCTCCTGGCCTCCTCTGACGTGGTCACGATCCACCAGAAGCTCTCCGACCGCACGCGCGGGCTGCTCGGCGCGCGCGAGCTGGGCCTGATGCGCCCGGACGCGCTGCTCATCAACACGTCGCGCGGCCCGATCGTCGACGAGCGCGCGCTCCTCGACGCCCTGACGAGCGGGACCATCGGCGGCGCGGGGCTGGACGTCTTCGACGTCGAGCCGCTGCCGTCCGGCCACCCGCTGCGGACCGCGCCCCGGACGCTGCTGACGCCGCACCTCGGTTACGCGACCGAGGAGACGTTCCGGGGCATGTTCGCCCAGGCCGTCGAGGACATCGAGGGGTGGCTCGACGGCGCCCCCGTTCGCGTACTGGGTGGATAGGCCGCCGCCCCCAGGGGTACGGTCCAGGCAATGTTCTATCGACTGCTGGGCATGGCCGTCTGGAAGGGCGGCAGGTTCTACGTCAGCCGCAAGTACGGTGGGAAGCTCCCGCCGCGCGCGCTCGCCGGCATCGGCGGGCTGCTCGTCCTCGCGGTCGGCGCGCTGCTGTTCTCCGCCCGCCGCGGCGACGCCGCCTAGTCACCACTCGCGAGCGGCCCTTCCGCCACCTACAGTTTCCCTCGTGGAGCCCGAGGCCCCGAGGGAGACCCAGCCCGTCGCCGTCGCATCCGTGGTGCGCGGGCTCGGCGGGGGAGGATCGGTCCGCATCACCGTCCACGGGACCTGGCGCGACGCGCCGTCGGCCACGCCGCCGATCCTCGTCGTCGACGACGGCGAGCGGCGCCACGTCGTCCCGGCGCTTGCGCCGCGGCCGATCGCGGACGCGTCGACGTTCCAGGCCGCGTTCGACCTGCCGCCCGCGCTCGCCGGCGTCGGGGCGGACGGGTTCCTGCTGTCCGTCGGGGGCGCCGAGATCCGGCTGCCCGCGGCGCTGCCGAGCGTGCCGCCGGCGCCCGTGCGCGACGTCGCGGCCGAAGCGCCGCCGGTCCCGGCTGAGGTGATCGACCGCGCCGTGCTCGCCGAGCACCGCGCCAAGCGCTCCGAGCAGGGCCTGGAGGACCTGGCCGAGCGGATGCGCGCGCTCGAGGCGCACCTCGCGGAGGTCACCGCGGAGCGCGATCGCCTCCGGGAGGACCTCGAGGACGCGGAGGCGGCCGAGGAGCGCCGCAACGCGAGCCTGCACGAGCAGCTCGCGCGGCTGCGCGAGTCCGCCGCCCAGGCGGAGGGCCTGCAGGCGGCGCTGTGGACGGCGCGCGGCGACGCCGATGCCGCCGTCGGCGATCTGCACGCCGCCCGTGACGAGATCGCCTCGCTGCGGGCCGAGCTCGAACGGGTGACCGAGGAGCGCGACGAGCTGCGCGAGGCGGCTGCCGGCGCAGAGGACCGGCCCGAGGCCGACGAGGACGGCGAGGACTCCTTCGACATCGCGCTGGCGCAGCTGCGATCGCGCTCGCTGTCGCCCGCGGGCGACGACGGCGGGAACGTCATCCCGTTCGACCCGCTGCGCAACACGATGAACCTCGCCGCGATGAGCCCCGGCCGCCGGGCGCGCTCCCGGCTGCGGCGGGTGGCGCCGGAGGACCGCAAGGTCCTGCAGGGCGACAGCCTCGGCCCCGAGCGGCGCTCGGGCGTGGCGTGGCTGGCGGGCGCGATCGGCCTGCTCGCCGCCGAGGACATCCGCGCGGCGGGCGCGTTCCTCGTCTCCCTGCTGCCCGACGGCGCCCGGACGCTCGAGGAGGACCTCGTCTACGACATCGACCTCGACGGGGTCGGCGCGTACCGCGTCACGCTGCGGGGGGGTACGGGCGAGGTCGCGCCGAGGGCCGAGGACGCGCCCGGCGAGTCCGAGTTCCGTCTCTCCGGCCCGGTGGCGGCGCTCGCCACGCTGGGCGCCGGCGGTGCCCCCCGGCGGCTCGGCGGCGCCGTGCGGGTCAACGGCTCCCGGCGGGCGCTGCGTCGTCTGCTGAAGTCGAGGCGGCTTCCCGTCGACCTCGGCGACCTTGCCGCCGCCGGCCTCGTGCCCGATCCGGCGCTGCTCATGGAGGCGCTTGCCGTGGCCGTCCGGCCGACGTGGACCGGCGACAGCGACTTCGCGGTCGCCATCGACGTGCCCGGGCGGGAGCCGATCACCGTCGTCGCCGATCCGGGCAAGCGGCTGCAGGTCGTGGGCGCGCCGCCCGAGGGCGGGGCCGTGCGGGCCGTGCTCACCACGTCGCCCGCCGCGCTGCTCGCGCTGCTCGGGCGGGTCGCGCCGCCGGATGACGACGACGCGTGGCTGTCGGGCGAGGACGAGGTCATGACGACGCTGCTGGAGCTGCTGGACAGGGCCCAGGGCCTGCCGTCACGCCATTAGGACGGGCGCTCCGGGCTGGACGAATGTCCTCCACGAGCGCAACGCACCTCGTTACGGTGCGTCGAGATGAACTCGTCCGATGCTCCCACTAGCGTTCCGCCCGTGCTCGATCCCGAGGTGGACGACATGCCACTCGTCGAGGACGTCCGCGCATCGCGTACCGGGGGGCCGGACGGCTCCGGGCTCGTGGTGGTCGAGGGCGTCTGGGGCGCAGCCGCCGGCGGCCCACCGCCCGTGCTCTTCGTCGACGATGGCGCGCGGCGCCACTCGCTCGTCGCGCTCGACGCCGCGCCGCAGGACGATCCGACCGCCTTCCGGGCGACGTTCGCGGTGCCGGCGGATCTCGTCGGCCATCTCGAGGAAGGGCTCGCGCTCGGCCTCGGCCACGCCGAGTTCCCGCTGACGCTCGAGGCCACCCCCGTCATCGCGCGGCGGCTCGCCGAGCAGGCGGGCGACGCAACACCCGAGGACGTCGAGCTCCCGCTCGCGCCGTCCGGGCGGTTCGACCGCGAGGACGAGCCGCGGGAGAGCCGCGGCAGCATCGCCGCCGCGATCCTGCGCGCCACGGAGCCCGCGCCGCCCGCACCCGGCGCCACCGTCGTCGAGCGCTCGGTCATCGCCGAACGCCGCGCGAGGCGCAGCGAGCAGATCGCCGCGGTCATGGAGCGCCGCGCGCGCGGCGCCGAGGACACCGCGCAGGAGCTCGGAGCGCGCATCGACGCACTCGAGGCGCGTGTCGCCGAGCTGTCCGTGGAGCGCGACCGCCTGGCGGCCGAGCTCGAGCTGCAGAAGGCCACCGTCGACCTCGCCGAGCTCGCCCGCGAGCAGGCCGAGGCAAGACTTGCCGAAGCCCTCGGCGAGCCACCGGAGCCCGACCAGGGCGCGCGGATCGCCGCCGTCCGCAGGCTCCCGGGGCTCGAGGAGGCAGCGCGTGCGCTGAGCGAGCAGGAGGTCGCGCAGCCGGCCGAGCCGACTCACGGAGGGGTCGATCCCTTCGCCGAGGCGCTCGCGAAGCTGCGCGCCGACCGCGAGGACCTCGTGGCGGCGGTGGTGCCGCAGGAGCCGGCGGAGGTCCACGTCGACGAGCCGGCACCCCTGCCGGAGCAGGTCGTCCCGTACCTCATCAGCGCCGAGCACCCGCACACGCCGTGGCTCTCGTGGGCCATCACGGCGCTCGACGAGCGCGACCGCGCGTCCGCGGCCCAGCTCGTCGCGCAGCTGTTGCCCGACCAGGCGCGCACGGTGCGCCGCGACCTGGTCTACGACCTCGACCTCGACGGGATGGGCCCGCTGCGGGTGGAGCTGTCCGCGGACGGCGCGGGCCGGGTGCTCAGGCGCGACGGCGCCTCGCCCGACGCCGAGTTCGCCCTCGAGGCGACCCCGAAGGAGTTCGCGACGCTCGCGGGCGGCGGCGCGCCGATCTGGCCCAGCGGGCTCCGCGTTGCCGGCACCCGCCGCTTCTTCCTCCCGCTCGCGCGGCTCGCACGCAAGCGCCGCCGGCGCCTGGCGCTCGCCGAGCTCGTCGCCGCGGGGATGCCCCTCGACCCGGGGCTCGTCATCCGCGCTCTCGCCAGCGCGGTCCCGGGGGAGTGGACGCTCGGCCACACGTTCGCTGTGACGGTGCACGTCGCCGGCTCGGAGACCTGCCGCGTCGTCGTGCGCAACGGTGCGCCGCTCCGCGTCCTGCGGGTCGACGAGCACGGCAGGCGCTCCGCCGTCGTCGCGGCCACGACGGCCCGTGAGCCGATCGTCGCCGAGGGCGCCGTCGGCGGCGCCGACGCCGTCCTGACGCTCACCCCGCGTGGCGCGCTGCCGCTCCTCGCGCAGGCCGAGCCGCCTGCCGACGAGGAGCCGGCCACCGCGATCGGCGACCTGGCCGCGGCGACCGCGCTGCTCGGCTGGTTCGACCGCGTGCAGGGCCTCGCACCCCGGGGCTGACCGTCGTCCGCAGATTGCGGGCGGAGCGGGTCGCAGACCCGCCCGCCGGGCCCTTGGCGTCCGGGTCCCCACCTATGCTCCGTCCGGTCGTGAGCAGCCCCTCTGTCGCCCATCTCCACGTCCACTCCGAGTACTCGCTGCTGGACGGCGCATGCAAGATCGACGATCTCGCCGCGCGCGCAGCAGCCTTCGGCCAGCCCGCACTCGGGCTCACCGACCACGGCGTCATGAACGGCGCCGTCGAGCTCTACAAGGCCGCCAAGAAGCACGGCATCAAGCCGATCGTCGGCTGCGAGGTCTACCTCGTCGACGACCACAAGGCCGACCCGTCCGCGGGGAAGACGGAGCGCAACCACCTGACGCTCCTCGCGGAGAGCGACGAGGGCTACCGCAACCTCGTGCGGCTGTCCTCCTCCGGCTTCCTCGAGGGTCTGCAGCGCGGGAAGCCCACCGTCGACCTCGGGCTGCTCGAGCGCCACGGCAAGGGCATCATCGCCCTCACCGGCTGCCTCGCCAGCCGCTTCTGCCAGCGGATCACCGACGGTCGGATGGACGATGCGCGCGCCCACGCTGAGGACCTGCTCGGCATCTTCGGGGCCGACAACGTCTTCTTCGAGGTCCAGAAGAACGGCCTCGCCCTCCAGGACCAGGCGAACGAGGGCATCGTGCAGATCGCGCGCGAGCTCGGCCGTCCGCTCGTCGGCACGGCCGACGTCCACTACCTCGGGCGCGAGGACTACCACCACCACACGGCGCTGCTGTGCGTGCAGACGAAGTCGACGCTGCAGGCGCCGAAGATGACCTTCGAGACGAACGAGTTCTTCCTGAAGTCCACGGAGGAGATGTCGCAGGCGTTCGCCGAATGGCCCGAGGCGATCGCGTCGACGCTCGAGATCGCCGAGCGGTGCAGCACGGAGATCGAGCTGGGCCGCCAGCTCATCCCGCGCTACCTCCCGGACGGCGAGGACGAGAAGGCCTACCTGCGCGAGCGGGTGATGGAGGGCATGCGGCGCCGCTACGGCGATCCGCCGCCGGCCGAGGCGATCGAGCGCATGGAGATGGAGCTCGAGGTCGTCAACCGGATGGGCTTCGACGCGTACTTCCTCATCGTGTGGGACTTCGTGAAGTACGCGAAGGACAACGGGATCGCCGTCGGCCCCGGCCGAGGCAGCGCCGCCGGCAGCCTCGTCGCGTACTGCCTGCAGATCACGGACGTCGATCCCCTGCGCTACGGGCTCCTCTTCGAGCGGTTCCTCAACCCCGAGCGCGTGTCGATGCCTGATATCGACATCGACTTCTCCGTCCGCGGGCGCGAGCGCGTCATGCGCTACGTGACGCAGAAGTACGGGCGCGAGTCGGTCGCGCAGATCGTCACCTTCGGCAAGATGTTCCCTCGCGCCGCGACCCGTGACGCCGCCCGTGTGCTCGGGCACGACTACGGCGCGGGAGATCGTCTGGCCAAGCTCATCCCCGACCCGATCATGGGCCGGCCGCCGAGCTTCGAGGACTGCCTGCGCGAGGGCGAGCCGCTCAAGGTGGCCTACGACTCCGACCCGACGGCGAAGCAGATCATCGACGTCGCCAAGGGCCTCGAGGGGATCGTGCGCAACTCGTCGATCCACGCTGCGGCCGTCGTCATCGCCGATCGCCCGCTGACCGACATCGTCCCGCTGCAGCTGGCCGACGCCGGCACGGGGGAGGACGGTCAGCGCGTGTACCGGACCGTGACGCAGTACTCCATGAAGCCCGTCGAGGAGCTCGGCCTCCTCAAGATGGACTTCCTGGGCCTGCGCAACCTCGACGTCATCGAGGACGCCCTCGACATCATCGGCCGGTCCACCGGCGAGCGGCCCGACATGACGACCCTGCCGCTCGACGACACGGGTCCGTACGAGATGCTCGCGCGGGGCGACTCGGTGGGCGTGTTCCAGTTCGAGTCCGAGGGCATGCAGGAGGCGCTGCGCAAGGTCCGCCCGACGGAGTTCGACGACCTCGTCGCGCTCAACGCGCTGTACCGCCCGGGCGCCATGGACCAGATCCCCACGTACGCGCGGGGCAAGCGCAACCCGGACGCCGTCAGCTTCCCCGACCCGCGGTTGGAGCCGATCATCGGCCCGACGTACGGCGTGATCCTCTACCAGGAGCAGGCCATGCAGATCTCCAAGGAGATCGCGGGCTTCTCGGGTGCGCGCGCCGACGATCTGCGCAAGGCCATCGGCAAGAAGAACCGTGCCGCGATGGCGCAGCTCGAGCCGGAGTTCCGCGAGGGCTGCCGCGCGTCGGGCACCAGCGACGCCGTCATCGACTGGCTCTGGACGACGAACGAGAAGTCGGCCGACTACTCGTTCAACCGCTCCCACGCCGCCTGCTACGCGCTCATCGCGTACCGCACGGCGTGGCTGAAGGCGAACCATCCCGCCGAGTACATGGCGGCCCTCATCTCCAGCGTCATGGACACGAAGGACAAGGTGCCCTTCTTCGCCAACCAGGCGGAGTCGATGGGCATCGAGATCCTGCCGCCCGACGTCAACGTCTCCGACCACGAGTTCGTCGTCGACGATGGGAACATCCGCTTCGGGCTCGACGCCGTGAAGGGCGTCGGCTACGCGGCTGTCGAGGCGATCAAGGCCGCCCGCGCCGAGGCCGGGAACTTCGAGTCGCTCTGGGACTTCTGTGCACGCGTCGACGCACGGGCGGTGAACAAGAAGGCCATCGAGGCATTGGTCAAGTGCGGTGCATTCGGCTCCACCGGCGCGTCGCGCAAGGGCATGCTCACGGTGCTCGAGCAGGCCCAGGCCGCCGGGGCGAAGACCCAGCAGGACGCCCAGATCGGCCAGGGCTCGATCTTCGACGAGCTCTTCTCCCACCAGCCCACCCCCAACACCGACGCTGCGGCCGAGAGCGGGGCGATGGCGGCGTTCGCCGCGCCCCAGCACCCGCCGATCCCGTCGGAGGAGTTCGACCAGCCCGAGATGCTGGCGATCGAGAAGGAGTCGATCGGCCTGTTCATCTCCGCGCACCCGCTCAAGCAGGTGCGCGAGGCGCTGCGCGTGCGCGTCGACTGCGGCCTGGCCGAGCTCGCCGACCGCAAGGACGGCGACTGGGTCACCGCCGGCGGCATCATCACGCAGGCCAAGAAGATCCGCACCCGCAACGGCGACCACATGATGTTCGCGACGCTCGACGACCTCGAGGGGTCGGTCGAGGTCATCGTCTTCGGGAAGGCGCTCGGGGAGTTCGAGGGCGCGTTGGGCGTCGACTCGGTCGTGCTCGTGCGCGGCAGGGTCGACCACAAGGAGGCGACGAAGACGTCGCTGGTGGCGCAGACCGTCGAGCCGTTCGAGCCCTCCGAGGACGAGATCGAGAAGGCCAAGCGGGAGGCGAGCACGCGGCGCCTCGGCCCGCCGCCGCTCAAGCTGCGCCTCGACGCCGCGCGCCTCCCCGCCTCCGCGATCGATGACCTCAAGGATCTGCTCGGCTCGTTCCCGGGCGAGTCGGAGGTCGTGCTCGAGCTCCTGCTGTCCGCCGGCGATCCGCGGACACTGCGTCTGGGCAACGCGTTCAAGGTCGCGCCGACGCCGACGTTGCGCGCCGAGCTGGAGCAGATCCTCGGGCCCGCGGTCGTCCGCGCGCCCGCGGCAGCAGCACCGACCGCCGCCGCCTGATGCCCCCGCTGCTCTGCGCGGTGGTCCTCGTGCTCGTCGTGTTGACGAGCGTTGCCTGCGGTGGCGGTGGCGGGGAGAACGCATCGGAGCCGCTCCCCGAGGCGCCCGCCGGGATCACGGTCCGAAGCTCGGCGTTCGCCGAGGGCGCGACGATCCCGACGCGCTACACGTGCGACGGCGACGACGACTCTCCTGAGCTGTCGTGGTCGGGCGTGCCGCCCCGGGCGAAGGAGCTCGCGCTCGTCGTCGACGACCCGACGGCCGGGCACTATGTGCACTGGACGGTCGTGGGGATCCCGCCGACGGTCATGGGCGCGGCCGAGGACGAGGAGCCCAAGGGCGGCACGGAGCTGGCCAACAGCGCCGGCGACGACGACTGGACGGGCCCGTGTCCGCCGGAGGGCGACGGGGTGCACGACTACCTCTTCGCGGTCTACGCGCTCGACGCTCCGCTGGGGCTGGCCGACGATGCCACGCCCGACGAGGTGCGCACCGCGATCGGCGAGCACGCGCTCGCGCGCGGCGTGCTCACCGGCCGCTTCGGCCGCGGCTGACGACCCTAGGCGGAACGTGGCAGCTGCACGATGCGCCCGAAGAAGCGCTCGATGCAGTGCACGACGGTCGCGAACTCGTCGAAGTCCGTCGGCTTGGTCACGTACGCGTTGGCGTGCAACTGGTAGCTGCGCCGGATGTCCTGCGCCGCGCTGGACGTCGTCAGGACGACGACCGGGATCGTGCGCAGGTCCCGGTCGGCCTTGACCTCGGCCAGCACCTCGCGACCGTCCTTGCGGGGCATGTTGAGATCGAGCAGGACGAGATCGGGCCGCGGCGTCCCGGCGAACTCGTCCTCACGACGCAGGTAGCGCAGGGCGTCGACGCCGTCCACCACGGCGGCGATGTCCGTCTCCGGCGCGTAGGTCTCGAGCGCCTCGCGGATCATGAGCGCATCGCCCGGGTCGTCCTCGACGAGGAGCACCGTGCGCGTCTGTGCTTGTCGGCGCGGGCCGAAGCCTTCCATGTCACGCACTCCTCTCTGGTCGTACGGGCAGGGTGAACCGGAACGTCGCCCCGCTCGGCACCTCGGTGTCGAGCCAGATCCGGCCGCCGTGATGCTCCACGATCTTGCGACACAACGCCAGTCCGATGCCGGTCCCCTCGTAGGACTCCTTGGGATGCAGGCGCTGGAAGATGGCGAAGATGCGCTCGGCGTACTCGGAGTCGATGCCGATCCCCTCGTCGCTGCAGGTGATCGTCCAGGTCGAGTCGTGGCGCGCGGCGGTCACGTGGACGACCGGCGGGTCGTCGCCGTGGAACTTCAGGGCGTTGCCGACGAGGTTCTGCAGGACGGCGACGAGGAGGACGGGATCGCCGTCGACGACCGGTAGCGGGCCGAACTCGACCCGCGCGCGGGTGGCCTCGATACGCGACGCGAGGTTGTCCTGCGCGGTCTGGGCGATGTCGTCGAGCGCGACCTCGACGAGTGGCGCGTCGGCGCGCCCCACCCGGGAGAAGGCGAGCAGGTCGGAGATGAGGCTCTGCATGCGCTTGGCGCCGTCGACGGCGAAGCCGATGTACTGGTCGGCACGCTCGTCGAGCTGGCCCTCGTAGCGGCGCTGTAGCAGCTGGCAGAAGCTGGCGACCTTGCGCAGGGGCTCCTGGAGGTCGTGGGAGGCGACGTAGGCGAACTGCTCGAGCTCGGCGTTGGACCGCTCGAGGTCGCGCGCCTTCATCTCCAGCTCATGCGCCTGCTCCTCGAGCTGCATGCGGCTCGCGCGCACCTCCGACAGGTCGGCCAGGATCCGCTGCCGCATCGAGTCGACGTCCTCCGCGAGCCCGACGACGTCGGCGGGGCCGTCGGCCGCGAGCCCGTGCCCGAGGTCGCCGCGGGCGACGATCCGCGCGTCGGCGGCCAGGCGCCCGAGCGGGCGCGTGACCGCCCGGCTCATCGCGACAGCGACGGCCACGAGCGCCAGCGCGAGCGCGCCGGCGATGACGAAGAACGAGACGGTGGTCGAGCGCGCCGCGGCGTCGAGACGCTCCTTCGCATCGGCGCGGCGCGCCGCGATGTCGGCGTTGAGCGCGCCGAGCGCGCTGGTCACCCGTGCGAAGCTCGCCGCCGACCGCGTCGCGCGGTCCCCGGGGGTCGGTGAAGGCCCCTCGCGCCGGATGCGCGCGATCCCGGGATCGGCGAACTCCGCCCGCCAGCTCTCCATCGCGGTCCCGATCGCGGCCACCCTGGCCGCCAGCTCCGGCTCCCCGCCCGCGAGCCCCGTGAGCCCCCGCGTGATCTGCCTCGCGTCCGCACGGGCCCCGTCGTAGGCCTCGAGGCTTGAGTCCAGGCCGTTGAGCGCGAAGCCGCGCAGGCCGTTCTGCTGTGCGACGATCGCCGCGCCGAGCTGGAGGGACGCCGTCCGCGCAGGATCGAGCTGGTCGATGATCTCGTTGCGGGCGTGGCTCTGGCGCGACAGGGCGGAGGCGCCGACGATCAGGCCCGCGACGAGCACGAGCCCGAGCAGGATCACGATGATCGAGACCCACTGGCCGAGCCGCAGCCGGCTCATGATCGTCGCCTTCGGCCGGGGCACCGCGAGCGCGGGGGACGCGCCACCCCCGTTCAGCGACCTCCCCGGATCGGGGGCGACTGCGGGTGGAGCCTCGATCTCCTTGACGTCCTGATCCACGCGGGTCCTCGTCCCCGTGCAGTGTGGGTGGTCGCGCGTCGCCGTGCGCCGGTGCAACCCGCCGTTCAGCCGACCGGCGACCCCACCAGTGGCCCGATCGTCTTGCCGGCCAGCTCCACCATCTCGAGGTCGGACGGGTCGGGCAGCGAGATCGTGAAGCCCTCGATCCCCGCGTCGACGAACGCCCCGAGCTGCTCGGCGATCTCGTCCGGGCCGCCCGCGATCACCATGGGGACGCGGCGCTCGGGCAGCGAGCCGTCGGCCTTGCCCTCCTCGACGCGGCGCAACGCGTCCTCGTGGCTGGAGCCGAGGTACAGCGAGGCCAGCCGCGTGCGGGTGATCTCGGACGGGTCACGGCCGACGTCCTCGCAGTGGCCCTCGAGCACGCCCATGAGGTGGCGGATCTTGTCCACGTCGCCCATGACGTTGCAGCCGTCCGCGTACTTCGCGACGAGGCGCAGCGTCTTGCGCTCGCCGCTGCCGCCGACGACGATCGGGATGTCGCCGCGCAGGGGCTGCGGGATGTTCAGCGCGTTGGAGATGCTGTGGTGCTTGCCCTCGTAGGAGGACTCGGGGCTCGCGAACATCGCCCGCGCGATGTTCAGCGCGTCCTCGAGGTGCTCGAAGCGCCGGCCGAGCGACGGGAAGTCGAACCCGTAGGCGAGGTGCTCCTCCTCGAACCAGGCGGCGCCGATGCCGAGGAACGCGCGGCCGCCGGAGATCACGTCGAGGCCGGTCGTGATCTTGGCCAGGAGCGCGGGGTTGCGGTACATGACGCCGCCGACGAGCAGCCCGAGGCTGACCTTCTCCGTCCGCGCGGCGATCGCCGCGAGCATCGTGTTCCCGTCGAACATGTTCAGCGTGCGGTCTCCCACCGGCGGGATCTGGTGGAAGTGGTCCATGACGGTGATCGTGCTGAAGCCCGAGCTCTCCGCGGTCCTCGCGATGTCGGTGATCGTGTCGAAGAGGCCGTCCGGCTCCACGCCGGGGTAGTTGAACTTCGGCAGGTGCAGACCGAGCGTGATGGGGGCGCGCATCCGGAGCACGCTACTCCTCTATGCGTCCGCGGAGCGGTCCCGCAGGCCGGGCAATGCGAGGAACAGGCCGATGGCCACAGCGGTGCCCGCGAGCGCCGCCAGGGCGAGCAGCTCGCGGGCACCGAGCGCCGCCGCGAGCGGGCCCGTGAGCGCGTAGGAGACGGGCAGGAGTGCGAACGAGAGCATCCAGTCCAGGCTCGAGACGCGGCCCAACAGCTCGCCGGGCACGCGCGTCTGCAGCAGGGCGAACCAGATCGTGTCGCCGGCGCTGCCGATGCCGAGCAGCAGCGCGAACGGCAGCGCCGCGGCGAGCCCGCCGACGAGGCCGAACCCGGCGATCGAGAGCATGCTCGTCGCCCAGAGCAGCATCATCGCCGTCACCGGCTTGCGGGGCAGGCCGCGGGCGCCGAAGAACAGCGAGGCGCCGATGCCGGCGAACCCGGCGACGGCGAGGAGCGCCCCGTAGGCGCCCGCGCCGTTGCCCCAGTCGTTCTTGATGACGTAGGGGAGGGCGATCTCGATCGGGCCCTCGACGCACATCACGGCGATGCACGCGGCGAGCAACGTGCCCCAGAGCCACTGGCGCCGGCGGACGTACGCGATGCCCTCGCGGATCTCTCGGATGACGTCGCCCGGCTCCTCGCGGGCGGGCGGGCGCGCGGACGTGCGCAGGAGCGACACCGCGCCGATGGAGAAGGCGAACGTCGCCGCGTCGATGACCAGGGCGGTCCCGGGTCCGGTGGCGCCGACCAGGACGCCGCCCAGCGCCGGCCCGAGCAGCGCGTAGGAGGCCTGCTGGGCGGACTGCTCCAGCGAGGTCGCCGCGACGATCTCCTCCTTCGGCACGACGTGGGGCAGCAGCGCGGTCGCCGCGGGCTTGACGAACGCGGTGCCGGCACCGACGAGCACCGCGAGCAGCGCGCAGTGCCACACCTCCAGCGTGCCCGCGACGGACAGCAGCCCCATCGCGAGGATCGCGACGAGCTGCAGCGCGTCGGCGACGACGATGACCGCGCGGCGGTCGACGCGGTCGACCACGACGCCTGCGACGAGCGCGCACACGACGAGCCCGGCCGAGTAGGCGAGGAGCACGAGCGAGAGCGCGCCCGGGGAGTTGTCGAGCGCGTAGACCTGGAAGGCGAGGGCGACGGTGTAGACGCCGTCGCCGACGAGCGAGATCGTGCTGCCCGCGAACAGCAGCGCGAAGTCCCGCCGGCGCAGGGGCTGCAGCAGCCGCACGCGGGACCGTGTCCTAGCTCAGGCCACGGGCCTTGCGACCGCGCTTGCGCAGCTTCTCGGTCAGCTCGATCTGCTCGGGGGCCGGGCCGCCGGGCGGATCGCCGTCGCCCGAGGTCTCGAGGATGCAGGGCAGGTCCTCGAACGCCGGGGCCGACAGGAACGCGGCGCAGCCGTCCTCGCCCATCTCGCCCTTGCCCACGGGCGCGTGACGGTCGCGGTTGGAGCCCAGCGGCTGCTGCGAGTCGTTGAGGTGCAGCGAGCGGAGCTTCTCGAGGCCGACCTCGTCGTCGAAGCGCGCGAGCACCTCGTCGACGCCCTCGATCGTTCGCACGTCGTAGCCGGAGGCGAGCAGGTGGCAGGAGTCCAGGCACACGCCGAGGCGCTTGCTGCGGCCGCAGGCCCGTAGGAGCTTGGCGAGCTCCTCGAACGTGCGACCAAGGGTCCCGCCCGCGCCCGCGGTGTCCTCGAGGTGCAGCTCGCAGGAACCCGACTCCGCCAGCGCTTCCTTGATGAGGTCGCCGGCGCGCTCGATCGCCGGGCCGACCTCGCCCTTCAGCGCCGAGCCGGGGTGCAGCACCACGCCCGCGGCGCCGAGCGCGTCGCCCACGCGCAGTGACGTCGTGAGGGAGGCGAGCGTCTTCTCGCGGATGTCGGGATCGTCGCTGGCCGGGTTCAGCAGGTAGACGGCGTGGATGAGCACCGCCTCGACTCCGGAGCCCTCGAGCGCCTCGCGGTACTCGGCGAGCTGGTCGTCGGAGTAGGCGTGCGGCTTCCACTGCCGCGGGCTCTGGTTGAAGATCTGGATCGACCGGCAGCCGCGATCGTCGCCGCGCTCGAGGGCCTTCGCGGGGCCCCCCGCGGGGGACACGTGGGCACCGATCAGCATGGCTGTAGCTTGATGGTCATGCGCGTTCGCTTCGCTCCGTCGCCCACCGGCGCCCTGCACATCGGCGGCGCGCGCACGGCGCTCTACAACTGGCTCATGGCCCGCGGCTCCGGGGGCACTCTGGTGCTGCGCATCGAAGATACCGACAGGGAGCGCTCGACACCGGAGAACGTCGAGCAGATCCTCGACGCGCTGCGCTGGCTGGAGCTCGACTGGGACGAGGGGCCCGACTTCCAGACGAGCCACGCGGACCGTCACGCCGAGGTGCTGCGCGACCTCCTCGACCGCGGCCTGGCCTACCACTCATCGGCGACGGCGGACGACGTCAGGGCCTACAAGGACCGCCACGGCGCGGATCGCGGGTTCCGCGGCGAGCAGGAGGACCACGGCGCCATCCGCCTGCGGGTGCCCGACGACGGGACCACGGTCGTCCACGACGTCATCCGCGGCGACACGACGTTCGCCAACGTCCACCAGGACGACCCGGTCATCGCCCGGGCGGACGGCAGCGTCCTCTACAACTTCGCGGTCGCCGTCGACGACGTCGACGGCGCGTTCACGCACGTCGTCCGCGGCGAGGATCACCTCTCCAACACGCCCAAGCAGCTGCTGGTCATGGAGGCGATGGGGGCCGAGCCGCCGCGGTTCGCGCACATGCCGCTCCTGCACGGGCCGGACGGCAAGAAGCTCTCCAAGCGACACGGCGCCGCATCGGTCCAGGAGCTGCGGGCCGCGGGCTACCTCCCCGAGGCGGTGCGCAACTACCTGGCGCTGCTCGGCTGGGGCGACCCGGACGACGAGACCATCCTGGGCACCGAGCAGCTCGTCGACCGCTTCGACATCACGCGGGTCTCGCACAACCCCGCGCGCTTCGACGAAGGGAAGCTGCGCTGGCTGAACGGCCGCTACATCCGTGCGCTCACGGGTGAGCAGCTCACCGGCCGGCTGGAGCGCCACACCGGCCGCACCGGATTGCGCGACGCCGTGGAGATCTCGCGCGAGAAGATCCAGACGCTCGAGGACTTCTGGCCGCTGGCCGGGTTCATCTTCGACGGGCCGGCCGACGACCCGGGCGCGCGGGAGAAGTGGCTCTCCGACGGAGGGTCCGACGCGCTGCGCGACGCGCGCGCCGCGCTGGACGGCGTCGAGCCGTTCGGCGTCGAGGGGATCGAGCAGGCGCTGCAGGGCGTCCTCGAGCGGCGCGGCTGCAAGCCGCGCGAGGTCTACCAGCCGCTGCGCGTCGCGGTCGCGGGCACCACCGTGTCGCCCGGGATCTTCGAGACGCTGTCCGTCCTGGGCCACGACGAGGCGCTCCGGCGCATCGACGCGGCCTTGGCGCAATAGCGCCGCTCAGCGGCAGAAAACCCAGCCCCGATGGGTGGGTGACCTGCCCGCGGGCGGGTGGGTGAAGCAGTGCGCGGGCCACAGATCGACCACTTGGCCACTCTCGGGGGCGGTTGCGCTCAAACAAGCGTCTAGACCTGCCGATAAACAGGTCACGACCGCCGTGCCCCCGCACGACTCCACACCCGGATCTCCACCCCAAGAAAGCAGGGAAGCGCCAAACATGTCCACCCCCGCCCCGAGCCCCCGAGGCCCGATCGCGCCCCCGTCAGGCGCCGGTGCTTCGCGGCGACACAACGAAGGTCACGGTCGCCGCCTCACGGCCGCCTTCGAGGCGCTCGAGGCGTTCCCCGCTCTCGCCGAGTCCCGCAACCGTCTTCTGCGCGTCGTGTCGCAGGAGCGCGTGTCGGCCGGCGAGGTCGTCGCCGCCGTCGAGTCCGACGTCGCGCTCGTCATCGCCGTCCTGCGTCTGGCCAACCAGGTCGAGGGCAAGTCGCGTGGACGCGTGGAGTCCATCGTCACCTCCGTCGAGCTGCTCTCGCCCGAGGCGGTGCACACGCTCGCCACCCGCGCCCGCACCTTCGACTTCTTCGAGCGCTCGTCCGTCTGGGACGCCGCCCCCGAGCGCTTCCGCCTGCACGCCGTCGCGACGCAGCGCGCCGCCGACCGCATCGCGCAGGAGGTCGGCTACGAGGACCGCGACCGGCTCATCGTCACCGCGCTGCTGCACGACGTCGGCAAGCTCGTCCTCATGCACGCGTACCCCGGCTACCCCGGCCAGGTGCACCGCGATGCCCGCACGCCCGAAGAGCGCATCCATCGCGAGCGTCGTGAGCTCGGCGTCGACCACGCTCTGGTCGGCGGCGTCCTCGCCCGCCGGTGGGGCCTGCCGAAGGCCGTCGCCTCGGTCATCGAGCGTCACCACGCCGACGACGCGATCGGCGAGGCCGCCTTCGTCCGCCTCGCGGACATGCTCGCGCACTACGCGCAGGGCAGCCAGGTGTCGCCGACGGAGCTGCTCAAGACGGCCCGTTCGATCGGCCTCGGCCCGGCCGAGCTGCGCACGGTCATGTACGACCTGCCCTACCCGACGACCGGCCAGCGCCGGCAGATCGATCCGTGCCCGCTGTCCGGGCGCGAGCTCGAGGTGCTCAAGCGCCTCGCCGAGGGCAAGGTCTACAAGCAGATCGCGCTCGAGCTCAAGCTCTCGACCTCCACGGTCCGCACGCACCTGCACAACATCTACGGCAAGCTCGGCGCGGTCGACCGCGCCCAGGCCGTCCTCATCGCCACGGAGCGTGGCTGGCTCTAGGCCCCGCCTCCGCAGTCACGTCGTGCGACCGGCCGCCTCGGGGACCCGAGGCGGCCGGTCGCGTCTCAGGCGTTCGTCCGGGCGCCGACGCCGATCTGCATGAGGTCCTCGCCCACGACGAGCTGTCCGGAGTAGGTGGCCTGGGCCTGCATCCAGGTCTCCCGGGTGCCGTTGCCCGGCACGTAGTGGTGCAGGACGAGCGTGGGCACGCCCGCGCGATCGGCGATCGGGCCGACGTCCTGGATCGTGGTGTGCGCGTTGACGAGGTGGTCGACGATCGCCTGGACGTCGGGCGGATGCGGCGGCGGGCCGAACAGCAGCTGGATGTAGGCCGGGTCGATGACCTCGTGGCAGAGCACGTCGGCGCCCTGGGCGAGCTCGACGAGGTTGTCAGACGGCGCCGTGTCACCCGAGATGACGATCGAGCCGTCGTCGGTGTCGAAGCGGAAGCCGAACGACGGGAACACCTGGCCGTGGTCCACCAAGGTCGCCGTGACCTTCACGGCGTCGTCCTCGTGGACGAGCCACGGCGACACGCGGGGAGGCGGGTGCTTCGTCGGGTCGTTCGAGCCTGCCGGCAGCGCGATGTCGTGCGGCACGAAGCGCGTGTGCGGGTCGGGCGCCCCACTGTCGCGCATGCGGTCGTTGAGGTCCGTCGCGAACGCCGCGTAGAGGAGCTCCGTCATCTCCGCCGTGCCCGGGGTCGGGTTCGCGGGGCTGATGACCGGCGGCGCCGGGCGGCCCGGCGGCAGTACGTCGGGCAGCCGACCGCGGTTGCCGGGTCCGAACGCGTGGACCGGCTCGGGCCGAGGCTGCTGCAGCCCGGCGAAGAGCCCCAGCACCGGGATGCTCGCGTAGTCGATGACGTGGTCGGAGTGCAGGTGGGTGAGGAAGACACCCACCAGCCGGTTCAGCGTCGTGGCCCCCGACGTCTGCAGGGTGGGCCCCGCGAGGTCGGTCTGGCGGAACCGGTATCCGAACCCGTCGCCGCAATCGACGAGGTAGACGCGGTCGCCGACCGCGATCGCGGTCGAGATGCCCCGGCGGTCGGTGTTCGGCCACCAGACCGGCCCGCCCGCCGTCCCGAGCAGCACCACGCGCGTGCGGTAGCCCTTCAGAGGCTTGCCCAGCGTCACCGGGGCGGGCCCCTTCGGGCCCTCGGCGCCGTGCGCCGCAGCCTCCGCCGGCACCCGCGCGAGCAGGGCCCCGGCCGCGACGGCCCCGCTCGCGCCGAGGAACCCGCGACGCGACAGCCCAGCGGCATACGCGTTCCCGACCACATCGCACATGAGACAGGCCTCCCTCTGTCGAGAGACCGGACGCTACACCCGTGCAGGCCACGCGCACTAGGCTCTGACGCGCGTGATCTCCGTCACCACGAAGTCGCCCTACGCCATCAAGGCGCTCACCGAGCTCGCGCGCTCGGGCGGCACCGAGACCCCGGTGCCGATCGGCGACCTCGCCCGCCGGCGGGAGATCCCCGTCCAGTTCCTCGAGCAGCTCTTCGCGGTCCTGCGCCGCGGCGGCGTCCTGCGCTCCCAGCGCGGCGTGAAGGGCGGGTACGCGTTCGCCGGCGAGCCGGCGAGCGTCACGATCCTGCAGATCGTCGAGCTCCTCGACGGCCCTTTCGGCCGCGACGCCGAGGGCGTCCTCGCCGAGGCGGCTGCAGCGGCCCGCGCCGTGATGGAGCGGACCACGATCGCCGACGTCGTCGAGCGCGAGGTGCGCGAGGCGGGCGTCTCGATGTACCACATCTGACGTTCGTCGCCTCAGGCTCTCGGCCGGCGAGCTCAACGACGTCAAGCCGGCGACGCTGCACCGCCAGATCGCGGAGCTGCTCCACGGCGGCGTGCTGGCCGTCGTCGAGCACCGCCCGGCCCGCGGCACGCCCGAGCGCGTCTTCGCGCTCCTCGAGGGTGCCGTCGGCGTGCGCCCCGAGGAGCTCGAGAGCGCAACCGCCGACGAGGACATGAACATCACGCAGAGCGATACGCACCTCATGATCAGCCTGTCGCGTCGGGAGAGGCTCGCCAGGCCACCACGGCGACCTCGACACGGGCTACGCCTACCTCGCCACGAGGTGACGGTCAGCACGCCCGACGCGGCGCGCATCGTCGAGACGCTCACCGCCGGAGGCGCTCGAGGACCACACGCAGGCTGAACGTCCTCGGCGAAATTGCCGCACCGAGGCGGGCCGCCGTAGGATCGCGGCGGCGATGACGATCCAGCGGATGGACCATGTCGGCGTCGTCGTCGACGACCTCGAGGCGGCCATCGCCTTCTTCGTGGAGCTCGGCATGGAGCGCCAGGGCACGGGGGTCGGGTCGGTCGACGGGGAGTGGGTGGACCAGGTCGTCGGCCTCGAGGGCGTCCGCGTGGACATCGCGTTCGTGCGCACGCCGGACGGCAACGGCCGGCTCGAGCTGACGAAGTTCCACGCGCCGCACGCCGTCGAAGCCGGGTCGACGGCACCGAACACGCTCGGCCTGCGCCGCCTCATGTTCGCCGTCGACGACATCGACGAGGTCGTCTCCCGTATGCAGGCCCACGGCGCCGAGTTGGTGGGCAAGGTGGCGCAGTACGAGGACGTGTACCGGCTCTGCTACCTCAGCGGGCCCGGCGGCATCATCATCGCGTTGGCAGAGGAGCTGCGCTCATGACCGACAAGAGGCTCGACGCACACCGGATCGCACTCGAACCGGATCCGTTCGACCAGTTCAACATCGCGCTCGGATACCGGGTGGGCGGCCTCGTGATCGTCTCCGGCCAGGCGTCGATCGACGAAGCGGGCAACATCGTCGGCGTCGGCGACTTCGACGCGCAGGCCGAGCAGACGTTCGCGAACCTCCGGCGCGTCCTGGAGGCCGGAGGCTCCGGGCTCGACAAGATCGTGAAGGTGACGATCTACCTCACCGACATGGCGAACTTCCCCAAGATCGTCGAGCTGCGCGCCAGGCACTTCACGCGCCCCTGGCCGGCCGACACGATCGTCGGCGTCACCGCGCTCGGCCTCCCCGAGCTGCAGATCGAGATCGAGGCCATCGCGCTCACCGACGGCGAGGTCCGCTGAGGACGCTCGCCCAGAGCGCTGCACGGGCGCAGGACTGCGCCTGCAGGTCACCGCCTCGAGCCCTCCGATGAGTCTGCGGTCCCCCGACGGTCCCTGGGTCAGGACCGAACCGAGAGGAGACCGCATGCTCGCCGACGCCAAGGTCGCGAACCGCCTTCCCGCCCAGGACCTCGACCGCGCCCGGGCCTTCTACGCCGAGACGCTCGGGCTCGAGCCGTCCGAGGAGCGGCCGGGCGGCCTGCTCTACACGCCCGCCGGCGGCGGGGAGTTCGCGCTGTTCCTCTCCGCTGGCGCGCCGTCGGGGACGCACACGCAGATGGCGTTCGAGGTCGACGACATCGAGGCGCTGGCAGCCGAGCTGCGGCGGCGCGGCGTGACGCTCGAGGCGGACGGGATCACCGAGGTCGAGGGCAACTACCCGAGCAAGGGCGGACGCGGGGAGCGCGCGATCTGGTTCCGCGACAGCGAGGGCAACGTCCTGGGGGCGGGACAGGCGCTCTAGCGGCCACCTACGCAGTGGGCCCGCGGTACTGAGTGGCGGGCGGGTGGACAATCGAGTAGCTCAGTACTGACGACCATCACGCTCCCCCCACCGATGCTCCCCAGCGTGATCGCCGTCCACCCCCAAGGAGCACATCGAATGTCCCCCCTCAGCATCACCCGCCCCTCCGTGCGCCGTCTCGCCATCCTCGCCGCCGCGGTCCCGGCCCTGGCCGGCGCCGGCGCGATGGTCCAGCCCGCGATCGCCTCGGCGTGCACCTGCGCGCAGGGTCAGCACGAGTCCACGACGACGCCCGGCACGTGCGTCCCTGATTCGCCGACTCCGGTGCCCGTGCCCGCCCCGGCACCCGCCCCCGCACCGGCACCCGCGCCCGCCCCGGCACCGGCCCCCACCGCGGCTCCGGCACCGGCGCCCGCGCCGGCCCCGGCCGCCGCGCCCGCCCCGCAGCCGGTCGTGCACGCCGTTGCCGAGAAGACGCAGGCGAAGAAGCCCGCCCGCAAGCACCACACGAAGCCGAGCTCCGCGGTCGCCGGCGAGGTCCACGCCTCGGCCCCGATCGCCACCGCGAAGGCCCAGCCGGTCGAGGCGAGCACCGGCGCGAGCCTGCCCTACACGGGCATGGACACCGGCCTCGTCGCGCTGCTCGGCGCCGGCACGCTGGCAGGCGGCGTCGTCCTGCGCCGCCGGACGCGCCCGGACGCCTGAGCCGCCCCGACGCGCGAGGATCTCAGCAGTCGACGGCCCTGAGGTCCTCGCGCGCGATGTCGTCGAGCCCCCGCCGCAGGAAGAACCACGCGGGGATACCCATCACGAGCGGGATCCAGAACAGCACGACGCGGTAGGCCAGGACCGCGGCCGTCGCCTCGGCCACCGGGACGCCGTAGACGATCAGCGTCCCGATGAGCCCGCCGTCGATGCCCCCGATGCCACCGGGGAGCGGCAGGATGCCGCCGATCTGGCCGCACAGGTAGGCCATGAGGACGATGATCAGCGGCGGCGAGAGGCCGAACGCGTGGAACGTCGCAAGCAGGACGAGGTTGTCGAACAGCCAGTAGCCGATGGCGCCGCCGATGAGCAGCGGGTCCCGTTGCTTGAGGAGGCGTCCGGCCTCGCCGACCCCGTCGTACACGGCGGTCGCGACGGCCCGCACCTTCTTCCCTCCACGCGCACCCGCCTTCCCGAGGGCACGCGCGGCGAGCGGGACTCCGACGAGGACGCCCACGGAGATCGCCGTACCCAGGATGGTGAGCGCGGGGGAGAGGTCGGGCCCGACGCCGAGCCACAGTAGGACGCCGATGATGGCGACCGCGACGAAGTTGACGGAGCTCTTGATGAGCAGGAACGCGACACTGCGGCGCGCGACGACCGCGACGGGCATGCCCGAGCGCGTCAGGATCCAGGCGCCGAGGGCCACCCCGCCGGCGCCGCTGGCGGGAACGATCGAGCCGACGGCGAGCTCCGAGAGCGAGATCTCGAACGTCGAGCGCCAGGACATCCGCGGGCAGAACGCCGGGCGGAACATCGCGACGTACGACAGGCTCGACAGCACCTCGAGGACGATCGCGAGCGCGATCCATCCCGGTGATGCGCGCTCCAGGATCTCGCGGACCGAGCCCAGCCCCGGCGCGAGCAGCGCGATGAGCACCAGGACGACGATCGCCGCGACCACGACGAGCCCGCGCCGGATGAGCCTCCCCGTGTCGAGCTCGTTGGGGATCTCGTGCGTGTCCGACGACTCAGGATGATGCTCGGGGGAGGTCGTGGACACCCTTTCGAGCGTAGGCCCAGTGGCTCGTCGTATGTCCGGTCGCGCACACTTCGAACGGGTTCCCAGCAGGCTCACACGGACGGAAGCACCACCAGGCCGTCGTCTAGGGTCGGGGTGGCGTGGAGCTTCTCGAGCGTGAGGACGAGCAGACACTCCTGAGATGGGCGGTCGACGCATCTCGCACGGAGGGGCGCGTGGTGGTCGTCGGCGGCGAGGCCGGCATCGGCAAGACCGCGCTGGTCGCGTCGGTCTGCGAGGAGGTCGGGTCGCGCCGCGTCCTGTGGGGCGCGTGCGACCCGCTCGTCACGCCGCGCACGCTCGGCCCGCTTCGCGATGTGGCGCGCGACGCCGGCGGTGCGCTGTCCGAGGCGCTCGAGGCCGACGGGCCGCGCGAGGCGCTCCTCGCCGCCGTCCTCGACGAGCTGACCCGCTCGCGGTCGATCCTCGTCGTCGAGGACGTGCACTGGGCCGACGACGCGACGCTCGATCTCGTCGCGCTTCTCGGACGGCGCCTCGCGCGCGCCCGAGGGTGCCTCGTGATGACGTGCCGGACCGAGGCGCTCACCGAGCGGCCGGAGGTCCGCCGGGCGCTGGGGTCGATCCCGCCCGAGGTCCTGCGACACATCGAGCCGGCGCCGCTCTCCGAGACGGCCGTCGAGACGCTCGCCCGCCGGGCCGGGCGATCCGC
>Ga0070665_100001865_pt1 | contig 23913 bp, 22 predicted proteins | sample KBSS13metaG_FD_65862 | JGI IMG/M metagenome (GOLD analysis project Ga0070665, IMG submission 65862) | Switchgrass rhizosphere microbial communities from Kellogg Biological Station, Michigan, USA - KBS S1-3 metaG | ecosystem: Host-associated > Plants > Roots > Rhizosphere > Soil ... | reverse complement strand
CTTCCCGTCGATGCGCACGCCCGGATCATGCTCGAAATGCTTTCGCCATCGATGACGCAGTCCGCGTCGACGATCACCACTACATCCACTGGGCGGCGCTGGAGGTGATGTTTCGCGAAATCGAGCGCGAAGCCCTTCCCCCTGCGGCTAGTGTCAAACCGCTCGATGACCTCGGCGCCGAGCTCCTTGGCGACGGCGGCGGTCCGATCAGAGCAATTGTCGGCGACCACCAAAACCCGCGCGCGGCCCCGCGCAGCATCCACGAGCATCGGAAGGGTTTTCGGCAACACCGCTTCCTCGTCATGCGCGGGAACGATGATGACCGCTGTCGGCCTGCTTTCCGGAGATTGCCTGTTGACTGGAAGCGCCCGAAGACCGGCCAGCACCTCAACTGCGAACCACAGCGTCAGAATCGTGAAGGGCGCGAGGAGGAGCGCAAGGATCAGGACCACGAGGACGACCGTATCAATTCTCGCTGGTTAGGGCGAATGTGACCTCGATGGCCCGTCAGTCCCAAAGTTGGACTAGCTCAACTTGCGGGAGTCTAAGGGAAAGTTTAGCGTGATTAAAAGCGCAGGTGAGAAGCTTCCCGTGAACTTCGATGATCCGACATCACTTGTGCAAGCTCGCGCGCTGCCGCTGCGGCGGGTTGCAACTCTAACCAATCTCATACTCGCCGTTGGTTGCGTCGTTTTGGTGCTGCCGACGATGTACGAGGTGGCGACAAAGACCTGGACGACTGAACAGGGCGGTCACGGGCCGCTTGTTCTCGCGACCGGCATTTGGGCGATCTGGCGGGAACTCAAAGGCAAGGATGTCGAGTTCGGTCCTGGCAAGTCCGCCATTGGCTTTCCGCTCCTGGCGCTCGCGCTTGGCGTGTTCGTTCTCGCTCGGATCACTGGAATTCTCGAGATCGAGTCGTTCGCGATGTACGGCGCGCTAATTAGCGGAGCCTATCTCGTTTTCGGCGGCAAGCTGATGCGCGCCGTCTGGTTCCCGCTCGTCTATCTCGCCTTCGCTTTGCCCCCGCCCGATACCGTGGTCACGGCGGTAACCCAGCCGATCAAGATCGCTATTTCATCGTGGGCCGTGTCGGTACTTCACTTGCTTGGCTACCCGGTAGCCGGATCCGGGGTCGCAATCCAGATCGGCCAGTATCAGCTCCTGGTTGCCGCAGCTTGCGCCGGCCTGAACTCGATCATGACGCTGACGGCGCTCTGCCTTTTCTATGTTTACCTGAAGCACCGGTCGAACGTCGCCGCGTTCGTGGTGATCGCCATCGCCGCAATCCCCGTCGCCGTGATCTCGAACTTCGTTCGGGTGCTCGTCCTCGTCCTGATCACCTATTATTTCGGCGATGCGGCGGCGCAGGGCTTTGTCCACGATTTCGCGGGTCTGCTGATGTTCGCGGTCGCGCTGCTCACAATCTTCGGAGTGGACCAGCTGTTCACCCCTCTTTTCGCGAGGTGGGAGGCACGGACCAAATGAAGCCGGCCTTCGACAGCTTTGCCGAGCCGCAGACGGATCGGCGCAAGTTCCTGCTCGGACTGCTCTTTTGCTCCGTGGCTGGCGTTGCTGCGTGGCGGCAACCGCGGATCAAGATCGACCATCTTGGGAAGGAAAAGCTCGAGGATCTGGTCCCAAAGAAGATCGGGCGGTGGGATTTTGTCACTGCAAGCGGGCTCGTCATTCCGCCGGAGGACGATTTCCAGAAAAGCCTCTACAGCCAGGTTCTGACCCGGGTTTACTCGGACGATCGCTCACCGCCTGTCATGCTACTACTGGCACAGAACGGCGGCCAGACCGGCTTCCTGCAGGTCCACCGGCCGGAAGTTTGTTACACTGCCGGTGGCTTTCAAATCTCGCCCCTGACCCCGCACCCGATCCAGGTCGGCCCGATCTCAGTTCCTGCAAACCGGATGGATGCGACCGCGGGCGGACCGACCGAGCACGTCGTTTACTGGACGCGTATCGGCAAGAGGATACCGGCGACGTGGCGTCAGCAAAAAATTGCCGTTGCCGAACAGAATCTCCAGGGGATCATTCCGGACGCGATTCTTGTCCGCATCTCCACCGTGGATGACGATGCCGACGCCGCGCTTACGAGAATCGACGAGTTCGTGCGTGCACTGCTTCAGTCTATTCCGCCCGCGCGCCGATCGGTGTTTGTCGTCTGACCGTCCGAAGGTCGCGCCCTAAGAACCCGAACTCAGCTTGAACGGCTTCAGATAGAAGAGGATGAACGCGGCGGTCGCGACGAGGAGCAGGATCGCAAGAATATCCTGATCATGGTTGCCGAAATAATTGGCAACAGCACAGCCAACCCCCGCTCCAAGGTAATAGGCCAGCGACACATCCTTCTCGCCGCGATCACTCGTCGAGCGCTGAAGGAAAAGGACAATCAGGCCAGCAAACATTGCAAGCGAGACCCAATCGTAGACAGTCTCCATAAACTCCCCTGCCGCTTGCTGGCACCTCTTAATAACGCATGCTATGCGCCACTACCTTATTTTTTCAACGGGACATTTCAATGCGTAAGCGGATTGTTTTCACGCTGGTCGTGGCACTTGCAGCAACCGGGTGTCAGAAAAAGGCAACGGGCCAATCGGTCGCGGTCGTCAATGGCGAGGAGATTACGGCCTCGGAGCTCAACGATGCACTGACGAACGACAATTCGCTGGCCGGCTTGGACCCCAAGCAGGCGCGCGCAGCGGAGTTGCAGAAGCTCGTCGACCGCAAGCTGATTGTTCAGCAGGCGAAAGAAAGTGGTCTGGATAAGACGCCGGAATTCATCAATCAGCAACGCCGCGGGACCGAGGACCTGCTCATCAACATGTTGGTTTCGCGTCAGGCGAATTCGCAACAAATACCCTCCGCGGCGGAGATCGCTAAGTTCGAGGCCGAGCGGCCCGGCATGTTTGCTAACCGAGAAAAGTGGACCCTGGATCAGCTGAATTACCCGCTTCCGAAGGACCCGGCAGTCACGGCGAAGATTGCCGCAGCCAAGTCACTCGACGAAGTGGCGCAGGCGCTCACTTCGGCCGGCATCCAGTACACAAAGAGCACCAGGGAATTCGATAGCGCTTTGCTGCCGCCAGCGATGTACGCGCAGCTCGGCAAGCTACAGCCCGGTGAACCTTTCGTGGCTCCGGGTCCCGACAGGGCAGTAGCGAGCGTAATTACAGCCCGCGAGCCGGCTCCGTTTACGCCGGATCAGCAGAGGCAACTAGCACTCTCCCAAATGAAGCGGGAGCGGGTCAACCAGCTACTTAACCAGCGTATCAAGGATCTGAAGGCAAAGGCGAAGATCGAATACCAGCCGGGCTACGCACCGCCCAAGAAATGAGGCCGATCAGTCCTCGTCGGCGTCCCTGCTCGCGTAATATTCGCTCGCGTACCGGTCTTCGATTCCATAGCCTTCGCTGACCAGCCCGCCACGATATTTGTTGAGCACGACGCCGGCGAGGCGTTCCTGGCCGAGCATTTCGACCGTGGCGGCAACCTCGCGCTGCGTCGTCTTCCCATCCTGGGCGACGATCATATAGCCATCCAGGGCCTCCATGATGATCGCAGCGTCATCGTTCGCGAAGACCGGCGGCAAGTCGCAAATGAAGTAATTGCGCTCGTCCGAATTTCGCATGGCGCGGAAAAGCGCCGTAGCGCGATCGCTCGCCAGCAGCTCGGCCGAATGAACCGGGCCGGCCACACTCGGAATGACGATTAGTTCCTGACCCTGAGGCATGAAGCCAGGCAAGACCGCCCCGGATTCCGACGATTCCAGAAAATTGGTGATTCCGTCGTCGGTCTCGATGCCAAAGATGTCACGGATCGTGCCACGTCGCAGGTCGAAGTCCATGAGGTAGGTCTGGAAACGCGGGTCACGGCTCATCGCCGCGGCAACGTTCGCCGAAACGAACGACTTGCCGACGCTAGGTGTCGCGGAAACAACCCCCAGCAATCGCCAGCCGCGTTCGCGATTGAATGACACGAGCTTCGACCGGATGAGGTTGAAGCTGCGCGAGCTGGCATTGCGACTGTCGAAGCCGTGCACCAGCCGCCGCCGCGCCTCCCCCGAGGTCCACCGGAACTCATCGGTTTGCGCGCGCATCGGAAAGACCGGTGCCATTCTCGCCTGCCTGACCTCGCTTTCCAGTTCGGACTTCGGCCCTACGGAGCTATGCTGCAAGCCGCTTCTCCCGTGACAGCAATCCACGGATGCCCTTGGGGCGGGATTGCGGCTTCGATTTGAGTAAAGGCACTAATCCGATGACCGGCACATCGAGTTGCTCGAGTTGACGCGGGCTCCGCACCGGCCGGTTCACGAATTCGACCCCTAAAGCCAGCAAGAGCCCGAGGGCGAGGCCCGCGGCAGCACCTGCGGCAATCAGCAGTGGCCGGTTCGGTGAGAACGGCCGATCCGGCAAGTTCGCGGGCTCGACCAGCGACAGGCGCTCAGCCCGCTGCTCGGTCGCCATACGGGCGCTGTTCTGTGCCTTCAGCAGGTTCTCCGAGATTTGCTGATACTGGTTGCGCAGCGTGGTCGCCCGATTTTCCAGTTGCATTGCCTGTTCAAGGATGGCCGGCGCGCGGGCGGACCCGGCGACCGCGGCATTAGCACGCGCCACGGTTGCATCGCGCTGCGCCATGAGCTGGCGGATGGCGGCGTTGTTTCCCGCGATTTGATCCTGAATGGTCGTATCCGGTGCTCCGGCTCCCATTGAACGCAGCTGCTTCACGCGCTCCTTCGCGGCGATCACGTCGGGGTGAGTGTCGCTATACTGAGCCTGCGCCGCTGCCAGGGCCGCCTGAGCCGATGAAAGCGCATCGTTGCCATTCCCGCCGCGGCGGCTCTGGGCGAGCAGCTGGCGGTTTTCGCTCTGGAGAGCGGCAATCTGGGAGCTGAAGCTCCCCGTATCGAGCATCGGCGGCATTCCGCTGCTCGCCAGCGCGGAACCATTACGCGCTTTGAGCCCAGTCAGCTGGCCCTCAATGTCCGAAATCTGGGTCTGGAGCTTGGTGGCCTGATCCTGAAGGAAGCGGACGGTCAGAGTCGCCTGGTTCTCGACATCCTGACTATCCATCGTGAGGAATTTTGAAACGTAGCTCTGAAGGACCGCCTGGGCCTTGTCGGGCTCGGGGTAATCGAAGCTCATCGCGATCGCGATCGTGTTGTTCTGAGTACCCGACTGCTGACCAATGTCGCTCGAAAGCGCACCAACACCTGTTGAGTGACGCATCTTCTCGATGATCTTTGAAAGCGGCTGGCTGCGACGTTCCTTCGGGTAGAGATCATTCTGCTCAATCAGCTCGATCAAATCGCCGCGGCTCAATACCTGCTCTCGAATGCGAGCAATTCGTTGTTCGACCGCGCCGCTCGTGGGGGAATCGACCAGCGTGGTTGGAAGATCCTGCGACTGGACCAGCAAGGTCGCGGTCGAACGATAGGTGCGCGGCAGTCCAAACGCCGCGATCGTAGCCACCGCTAAGAGGGTCAGGAAACAGGCGAGGACATAATAGCGACGCTGCCAGAGAATGACCGGCAGGTAGTTGATAATCCAAGCCGGAGATGAGTCCGGCCTGTCATAGTTTTCGGCATTTGTCATTGGATGTCGCCGAGGTGATACCGGATGAAGAGCGAAGCGCTAAGATCTGCCTTCGGGTCCGGCCCATTCTGGGTCACGTCGCGCGCCGATAGGTTGACGCCGCCGAACAACCGCGATCCCAGGTGGCGCGAATAAGAAGCCGCGGCGTGATAATAAGTCGACGCGGAGAAGATCTGACTGCCTATGATCGACATCGGTGTCGAATAATGTGTTACACCGGCAGACAAGGATACCGACTGATTGGCGTCGAGGCGCTTGGTGAAGTCAAGGCCTCCACTAATCGACCTCGTCGGTCCCGCCGTCGTCGCGGTCTGCTCGTCGACAGCGAAATGACCGCAGAAGTAGGTCGTCTCGCCCTGACCGCAAAGGTTGGCTTGGGCCGAAAGACCAGTCGAATTATGGACAACCAGCCCATTGTCGACACGCGCGAAGGACACACCGACCGCTCCATCAAGGGAAATCCGCGGTGCCAGCAGCACACGACCCGTAAGCTGCGGAGTGATCACTCGGGTGCTCGCCGGGCCGTCATAGTCGGTACTTTGCGCCACAATGCGGGCCCCGACGGTCGTTCGTTCACTTAATTGACGGTCATAGCCGAGCGATATCGGAACCGAGGTGTAAGCAGTACGCACGGCTCCAGTGCGAAACACGACGTGATCGACGCCGGAACTGACCGACACGCTGTCATGCTGGCTCAGGGCAAAAGTGCCGCCGCCATGTCCGGATAGGGTATATGTCCGCCCAGTGACCGACAGAAAGTCGCCAGTCCCGGGGACGAGGATCGGCGGAGTGACCGTACCACCGGGTAAGAAGGGTGGTATCAATGGTACTGAAAGCACGCGGGTATCGAGCAGGCCGCCCTCCTGATAACTTCCGCTCAAATCCGCAAATAGGCGGACGTGCTCGCTTACAGCTGCGTCGTGGTGGACATTGAGGCTGGCCGACTGCTGCGAACTCTGTCCGTTCGTGTAGCTGTCATTCTCAGCGAAAGCGGAGATCAGGGTGGAACTGCGCGCGGTGACGCGTGAGTGAACGCCGTGAATCGAAATTCGGCCGAAGGCAGCGCCTTGGTCATTGATAATCGTGAGGTTGGGGTTGGACGAATAGCCGGCGCCTGCTTCGATATCGATATACGTCGTTTGGCCGGAGCTTATCTTCGATTCGCCCTTAACGGCCGACGATTTGTCTGCGCTCGGGGCCCCCACCTGAGCCGCAAGCGCGGCAACGATCAGCAGCGGGCTCATCAGGGGACCACCAGCGTGTCGCCGCTTTCAATACGCGGAATATCGTTTGGCCCGAGCCGTCCAATCTCCCCGCGAAGGGCATCCTGAAGGTGGATCGGCATGGTGAAAAGCCGGTCGCCCGACTTGCGGATGATGCGCGCACCGTTCGGATTGGCGAATTGCGCCGGTCCGCCGGCAATAGCCAGGGCTTCGAGCGCATTTACGTAACGCCCCGGGGTGAACGTTCCGGGATTATTGACCTTTCCGACGACCGAGAATTGGTACCCGCTGGCCCTTTTCACGGAAACGGTGACTTGGGGCACCGGGCCCTTGTACTGAGGTTGAAGCCCCGCGGTGATCACTCGTTCGAGCTCGATCGGGAGCCGCCCCGCCGCGTTGACCTGGCCCACTAGCGGGAAGGCAAAGGTTCCATCGGGAAGAACGAGAACGGTACGCTGAAGCCGTTCGTCGCCCCAGACCAGGATCTCCAGCTCGTCACCCGGATTGATGCGATAGGGCGTCGCGGCAACGGTCGCGGACGGCGGAACGGACAGTGGGGCCTGGGCCGCCGCTGGAACTGTCAAAGCGGCGAACATGCCAACAAGCATGATACGCGCAAGAAGCCTTCTAAACACCAGCCGTCCCCTTCTGACACAGGTCCGCCGGCGGCCTAACAAACCGCCGGTGATTCGGTTGAATGAGTCTATTGTCTTGTTAAATTTAGAAAAGGATAATCCCCTGCCCTGGAGTAGCCTTTCGATGCACTTGCCGTCGCATCCTATATTGCGCGCCGTCGCTTGGCTATCCGCGGTGGTCCTGATCGCTGGATGCAGCTCATCGGATTCCAAGGCGCGGGCGGCACTCGGCGAATATCAGGCGGCCAGCGCCGCCAATGATCTTCCCGCGGCGAGAATGGCGCTTCTCAAGCTGGTTCGGGCAAAGGACGACGTATCGGACTATTGGGCGGAGCTGGGTAAGGTCCAGGCGCAGATGGGCAGCTATAACGATGCTTATTATGCCTTTACCCGCGCGCACGAGCTCAACCGGAGTGACCCGGCGATCGTACGCATTCTGACTGAGCTCGCGCTTCGCAGCGGAGACCTGACGCAGGCCGAGGCCAAAGCCGAAGAGCTTGAGATTCTTTCGCCGGGCGACCCTTGGGTGAAATTGGTCAAGGGTTGGGGCGAATATGCACAGCTCCATTTCGACCAAGCGCTGGCAATCAGCGATTCCATGCTTGCTTCGGCCCCGAACGATACGGCGGCGACCATCCTCAAGGCTCGCGCGCTGGTTTCGCTGCGGCGGGAAGACGAAGCCATCGATCTGCTCAACAAGCACATCCAGGATATGCCGTCAGACGGTGCCAGCATAGCATTATTGGCCAAGATCTACGCGCGCAGCGATAATTGGACCAAAGTGGCTGAGCTTACGCAGCGGGTGCGAAACATAGCTCCGACCGACCGCGATAATGCGCTTCTGCTGATCGAGGCCGCGTTTCGTTCGGGCAACGTTGGGCTTGGCCGCAAGACGAGCTTCGACCTGCTTCAGCCGTCGGCCGACCCGACTACGGTGAATTCGGTGCTCGACCTTTGGGTTGAATATTGGCCGTCGGCGCAGCGCCTTGATGACGCCCGCCGATTGGCTGGAATGGCCGCAGGGATCGAACAGCGACTGGCTTATGCCGATTTTCTGAGCCGTTACGGCAGTCCTTCGGACGCGATCCGAATCGCGCAGCCGACGGCGACGCTGCCAATCAGGGCTGGAAGTGCCGAAGCAAATGCGGTGCTGGCGGATGCACTTTGGCGAACTGGCCGGGCCGCGGAAGCCAAGACGCGCTTCGACGCCGTGCTCGCGTTCGATCCAGGCAATGCGACCGCTCTGCGCGGCCGGTCAGAACTCCTGCTTCGTACCGGCAATGCCTCGGCTGCGGTGCTTGATGCACAGAAGCTGGTGACCGTCCTCCCCAACGATGCGGATAGCCGTTTGCTTCTCGCTCGAGCGTTTGCGGCGGCGGGAAACAGGCCATGGATGGAACGGACATTGTGGACCGCCTTCCAGGATATTCCGGCCAACGGCCATATCCTTGCAGCACTGCAGTCGACGAAAAAGGGCGACAGGGATCAGCTCGCCAATCTAATGTCCGAGTTCGGACGGCAGCGTGATAGCCAGCTCAATCGGGGATTGATGTAATGCGGATGGATGATTGCGTCCCCGCAGGCAGCGCCGCGGAAGAGGAAACTTTGACGGCTGGAGGTGGGGTCGCCCCGAGGTCGAATGGACTGCGCTTCACGTCGAACGTTGTCGGATCGCTTTTCCTTCTCACGGACATAATTTGCTTCGTCCTTTCCGCTCCGATCACGCTCGCCGCCTATTCGCTGGTGCGCGGATCACGCCTCGAGCCTTCCGTCCACATCACGGCATTCATCCTGATGCTCGGCAGCTTCCTGCTGATCCGTTCTTCGCGACAGGCCTATCGGCGCAGCCTGCTCGATCTCAGCGATACCAGCGACACGACGTTCGACGCAGTGATCAGCAGCCTCATCGCCTCCGCCTTGATCTGGCAGGCCGGCCTGGTCGAACATTATTCGCGCGGTATCACCCTCCTTTTTCTGCTTTCAGTCGTCCTGATGCTGTCGGTATCGAGGCCGTTCCTGAACCGACTGATTACCCGTCTAGCCGACCGCGGACAGATCGAGCAGCGCATCGCCTTTTACGGCGCTGACCCCGATTCGGTCTCATTGACTCGTCAACTGCTTGAATCCTTGAAGTTTCCCCACCTTCGGTTTGTGGGCATTGCCGACGATCGCGCCCGCGATACTAAGCTCGCTGACCTGCCGATGATCGGTGATCTCGCTGCATTATGCGATGCGGCGCGCCGCGGTGAGATCGATCAGGTGCTGATCAGCGGCGCCCATTTCACCCCCAAGCGCCTCGAACAGATTGTCGAGGGACTAAGCGAAGTGTGCGTCGACGTGTCTCTGATCCCCCCGCAGGCAATCGAGCTCGCCCCGAAATATCGCGTCAATCTGCTGGGCTCGGTGCCGGTTCTGACGCTCTGGCAGCGTCCGTTCCGCGACATGAATCAGGTCATCAAGCGGGCCGAAGACCTATTGTTCAGCGTGATCGGACTGACGATTCTCTCGCCGGTTCTGCTCGTCACGGCGATAATAATCCGCGCAACAAGTCCGGGGCCCGTCCTTTTCGTCCAGCCCAGGGTTGGCTTCAACAACGAGGCAATCAACGTCTTCAAGTTCCGGACCATGTACACCCACATGACCGACCTAGGGGCGAAGAAGGCGACGGCCCGGGACGATCCGCGGGTAACGCCCGTCGGGCGTATCCTGCGCCGCTTCAGCATCGACGAGCTTCCCCAGCTCTTCAACGTCCTTAAGGGCAGTATGTCGCTGGTCGGCCCACGGCCGCACGGCACCGAAATGATGGTAGGCGACCGCTTCTATCATGAGGCCGTTCGCGGTTATGCCGGGCGCCACCGGGTCAAGCCCGGGATTACGGGTTATGCCCAGGTGAAGGGCCTTCGAGGTGAGGTGCGAACCATCGAGCGGGCCAAGCGCCGGGTCGAACTCGACAAATATTACGTCGACCACTGGTCCTTCTGGCTCGACATTTACATTCTCTTCGCCACGGTGCGCGCCGTACTGTTCGACCGTGATGCGTACTGACCGCGTCGAATTCCTGGATCTAGCCTTTGACCGCCTGACCTTTCGCCAAGTGAAGGACAGGCTGCGGTCAGTCACCGCAGAAAGCCCTTACGGCTATGTCATCACGCCTAACGTCGATCATATAGTCCGGCTCCGCCGCGAGCCCGACCTTCAGCATTTGTACGACAATGCGCGCCTGTGCGTGTGCGATAGCCGAATCTTGAGGTTTTTAGCGCGCCTCAGTGGCATAAATCTGCCCCTGGTTCCTGGCAGCGACCTGGCTGCCGGCGTGCTGAGCAGCGTGATCAAACCCAGTGACCGGATCGCCGTGATCGGCGCGACGAACGAGCTCGTCGATCGCCTGCTAGACCTCTACCCGCACATTGAAATCGTCCACCACACGCCGCCGATGGGTCTCAGGGCGAACGCCAAGGCGCGGGAGGAGGCCGCAAAATTCATCGCGTCCTCCAATGCTCGCTTTACCTTTCTTACAGTCGGCTCGCCCCAGCAGGAATTGATTGCGAACGAAGCGCGCACGATCGCTGGGGCGGGCGGCATGGCCTTGTGCGTCGGCGCCGGCCTTGAATTCTTGACCGGGGAGCAGAAGAGAGCGCCGCGCGCCCTTCAAAACGCCGGTCTGGAATGGGCTTACCGTCTGGCAAACAATCCTCGGCGGCTAGGAAGACGCTATTTGATCGAGGGTCCTCGGATCTTCCCGATCTATCTCCGCTGGCTCATGCGTGGGCAGCGAAGGCGATGGGTTGCTGCCGGGGCCGCGCTCGTTGTCCTACTTGGCCTTGCCTTCGTTCTGCGCGGAACACCGGCGTCCCGCCTGCCAGCTACGCAGTCCAGCGAAGGCCGGGCAATATTGTCTGCCAGCGCACCACAGCCGCTTAACCTGCCACCGCCCGACCTGCTTCGGCCCCTGTCCCCGGAGGAGGCCGCGAGGGAGAATAGCGAACGGCCGTTCGTAAAACGACCGGACAGCCCTGCGGCCAAGTTCGTGCTGAAGGCCGGCGCCGACGACCGCGAGAAGGCCCTGAATTGCCTGACCCAGGCCGTCTATTACGAGGCTGCCAGCGAAGGCGCTGAAGGCGAACGCGCGGTAGCCCAGGTAGTGCTCAACCGCATGCATCATCCGGGATATCCGGCAAGCGTGTGCGGGGTCGTCTACCAAGGTGCTGAGCGCGGCACGGGATGCCAGTTCACCTTCGCCTGCGACGGGTCGCTGCTGCGTTCCCCGATCGCTGCACTGTGGACCAGCGCACGCAAGATCGCCGCTGAAGCGATCTCTGGGAAAGTCTTCGCGGCGGTCGGCCACGCGACCCACTACCACGCCGATTATGTGCTGCCTTACTGGGCGGATTCGCTCGACAAGACTGTCCAGATCGGGCGCCACATATTCTACCGCCTGCGGAAGGGCCTCGGTGACCGAAACGCGTTCGTGCAGCGCTATGCCGGCGCAGAGCCGGAGGTCCGGCCGCCCAATGCAACAGTCATCTTGCCTGAATCGGCAATGACGGAGCAGCTCGCCGGTGCATTGATCAGCGACAATCTGATCGGCGCAGCGAAGGATGTCGAAAAGGCGGCCCAGCCTACCGCCCCGCCGCTAGCTGCGGATATCGGCATCGGGTCGCTGATTGCGGATGGCCAGGCCCCGGCCGCTTCGCAGCCGCGCAGGAAGAAGACTTCAAATGACTGCGCTGTTGCTGGTGAAAACAAGCAGTTGTCGCCGATGGGCAAGTCGGAAATGCGCGCGAACGGCGCCTCGTCCGGCTGCTGAGGTCGTGCACAATTGCAACAATCGGGATGAATCAACCGCGCCCCGTCGTTCCCTGTGCGGAAATGGGACAAAGCGTTCAAGTTCCTGTAAGCGCGAGGTAACCAGGACTATCAACTGGACAGGAGCGAACAGGCCCTAGTACGGAGTAGATGGTGAATTTTCCGCGGCAACAGGAAGATTTCGTCACCTTGTCGGATCGTGAACGCGAGGTGCTGCAGTGCATTGCTCGCGGCCTGTCCTCGAAACAATGCGCGCAGCAATTGGGGATAGCGCCCCGGACGGTTGAGCGGCACGTCGAGAACCTTCGCAACAAGCTCAACGCCAAGAACAAGCCCCATCTCGTCGCTAAGGCGCTGGCTGGCGGCCACCTCTAAAACCTGCTCTCTTAATCCGCAGTAGCTTTGCTATGGCTGCGCTGGGGACCCATCCGCAACGGAACGAGAGTGCGTCTAGCTTATCTCTGCAACCTCTATCCGGCGGTCAGCCATTCCTTCGTCCGGCGCGAGATCGAAGCGGTCGAGGGCGCGGGAAATGATATCTATCGTTTCTCGGTCAGGCAGCCCGGTAAGGATCTGAAGGACCCCGCCGACCGGCGTGAATCCGAACGGACTGAAGTCGTCCTTGCGCAGGGGATTCCGCGGCTTCTGGCGGCCGCGCTGATCCTGCTCCTTTCTAGGCCAGTCAGGACGGTCGGTGCGCTCCTGGCGGCGCGACGGCTCTGTGGTCCCGGTTTTCGGCAGAAAATCCGGCATCTCGCTTATTGGCTGGAAGCGGCGTGGCTCGTGCGGCGGCTCAGGCAGCTCGGCGTCGAGCACCTCCATGCCCATTTCGGCACCAATCCGGCCGCGGTCGCCGCGATCGTGCATGCCTGGGGAGGTCCCACCTTTAGCTTCACAGTCCACGGCCCCGACGAGTTCGACGCACCAGTCGCTTTGTCGCTCGCGGCGAAGATCGAAGCAGCCGCTTTCGTGGTCGCCATCAGCAGCTACGGGCGCAGCCAGCTGATGCGATGGATTCCACCCTTCCATTGGCAGAAGATCGTCGTCGTCCGCTGCGGCGTTGACGCGAGCTTCCTCAAGGCCAAGCCCACGCCTGTGCCGACAAAATCAACGGACTTGGTCTGCGTGGCGAGGCTGTCCGTGCAAAAAGGACTCCCGCTCCTGATCGCAGCCTGCGAGCGCCTGCGGGCAGAGGGGGAGTCCTTCACGCTGACCATCATCGGCGATGGAGAGATGCGCGCCGAGCTTGAAGCGGAGATAAGACGCCGTCGATTGGAAGATTGCGTCACGCTTGCCGGAGCCCGCTCATCGGCAGACGTTCGAGAGCAACTTCAGTCGGCACGCGCATTCGTTCTGCCAAGCTTCGCGGAAGGCTTGCCGGTAGTGCTGATGGAGGCGCTTGCCCTCGGCCGCCCAGTTGTCACGACCGCCATCGCCGGCATTCCCGAACTCGTCGATGACACATGCGGCTGGCTGATCCCAGCCGGCTCCGAAGATGCGCTAGTGGAAGCTATGCGGGCGGCGCTCAACGCTTCGGCCGAGGAACTATCCGCGAAAGGCGTGGCTGGGCGGGATCGCGTTCTTGAGCTTCACGATTCTCAAGCTAATGCGCGCCTGCTCATGGGCGCCATGGAGCAATCGCTGAAGCCTACTTGTACTCAATGATTTTGAAGTTGCCCCGCAGTCGGTTCCAGCAATAGCGGGCGATCCCCTCAACGTGGGCGAACTTGCTGTACACGATAAAGCGGGCGACCAGCCATGCGTCCGCCTTGCTTAGTCCCGTCTGACGATATCTCCTGAACACACGCCAGATGAGGACGCCGTACCCGCTCAAGGCAAGGACCGAGAGGCCCCGGGTGAGTACAATCAGAACGACAATGCCGACCGGGAGGGCAAGCCCCCAGAATAGGTCGCTTGCCACTTCGCGGCGGCCGTCTCGTATCCCCGTTCGTCCGTGCTCGGCATAACGGTGCGCGAGTGCGTGGCCGCCGCGAACAGCGCGTCGCCACCATTGGCGGAAGGACATGATGTGGGCATCATGCACAGCCATCGGCGCATCGATCTTGACGATTGAGTGGCCAGCCATCTGCAGCCTTGCGCCGAGATCGGGTTCTTCGCCGGCTATGGCATTGATGTTGAAGCCGCCGACTTGTTGGAAGGCCGAAACGCGCACCACCATGATGCCGCCGAGCGCGTTCAAGCTCTCCATAGGACCGGCGGGCGACTGCCATTCAATCGCGCACAGCCGATTGTAAACGGAAGCGTCCGGATGCCGCTCTGAGAGGTGGCCGGTGACGATTGCGCAGTCAGGCTGTTGCTCCAGCTTTGCAGCGGAAGCTTCAGGAAATGCGGGAGAAAGCTCGCAGTCCCCGTCGAGAAACAGAGCGTATATCGCGCTTGGCCAGCGGCGAAGCGCTTCCTCGAGCCCCTCGTTCCGGCCCCTCCCCGCTGAAAATGGCCGCGCCGGGTCGAGCTCGACAACCGGCACGCCGAGCTGACGCGCCACATTCGGGCTCGCGTCAGTCGAACCGGAGTCTGCATAAACGACTGAAAGCCCCGCTGCCTGAACAGAGCGAACACTGCACTCAAGCCGCGCGCCCTCATTGCGGCCGATAACGACCGCGATCATTTCGCGTCTGTCAGTCAAGTTCGACTCATCCAGGCCGGAGGCGTCCCGGGCTTGTCGCCAAGCCTGGGGAACGACGGCCGAGCATCGCCTCCCGAGGGCCAGAACCCCGACCTCAGAAGATCGAACAAGCGAAAGGATTTGCTGTGTGGCGATCTTCCGCCAAGTCGCTTCAGGCCAGCAATGGCTTGTCCGGCGATCGACGCCAGGTTAGCTCCGATCAGCCGCAGCGCACCCCCGGTGAGCTCGAAATACCGCCGCCGCGACATGTACCAATAGGGAGGAAACGGCCGGTCTAGGGCGCCTGAGCCCACACCGGTGGCCGCGCCTTCGATATGGACGACCCGGCTGGTTGGCACGTGACGGATAGTCCAGCCACGCGCTCTCAACCGATGCATGAGCTCCACTTCTTCGAAGTAAAGGAAGAAGCCGTCATCAAACAAACCGCTGTCCTGCAGGGCGCAGGCACGGAACATGACGCTGGCACCTGTGACCCAGTCGACATCGCCGCTCGTCTCAGGCCGGACAACGATCGGTTCGATCCCAAGAACCGATCCAACGATTTTCGAATGCGCGGCGCCGGCGAGCTCCCGCCCGGCCGAAGGGAAGCGGAACGCCGAAGCCGTTGGCTCGTCGCTTGAGTTCAGCAGGAGGCTTCCGGCGGCTCCGCATCGCGGATTGTTGGTCAGTTCGGCAACCAGACCAGCGATCGCCCCGTCGCAAACTTCCGTGTCGGGGTTGAGTACGTAGAAGAAATCCGGCGCCGGCTCTTGCCTCGCGAGAGTCAAAATCCCTTGGTTGTTGGCCCAGCCATAACCGCCGTTAATTTGTAGCGGCAACAAGGAAGCCCAGTCGCGGTAATCATCGTGCTTCAAACATTCAGCAAGCTTCTCAGCAGAGCCGTCGCCAGATCCGCCATCGACCACCAACGCTGTCAAAAATGGTGTTAATGCCTGCTCACGACGAAGCGCGGCGAGGCACCTCATCGTCAGATCGGGGGTGCGATAATTGACGATGACCACGGCAATGCGCGCATCACCGCTCACGAGCGACATTTTCGGGCTCCAGTCTCGATGGGTCGCTTACTCCCCCGTGCCGCGCGCCTGTTCAAGCACTCTTGAGCTGTAATTGCAGCAATGTCCCGCATCGCAACAACAGAGAGTGACAAGGCCGTTGCCTGCTTGGCTTCAGCTTCGTCGTCGGTAAGATGGATGGGATGCTGAACATCAGTGAGACCCAGGGCTACCTCCGGCTCGACGGCAACGAATGCCGCGAGTTGGGTCGCTCGCTCGCGCAAAAATACCAAACAGCCGACCCATTCCCCCACATCGTCATCGACGACTTCCTGCCGCAAGACATTTTACATAAGGTCCTCGATGATTTTCCATCGAGCGCAAACAAGGAATATTTCGACCGCGGGCAGGAACGGCTGAAGTATCAATACCAGCCGCAAGAAATCTCCTCAGGTCTGATCCGTAATCTTTTCGCCGAGTTGAACGGCCAAGCCTTCCTTGGTTTCCTCGAGGAGCTGACCGGCATCAAGGGACTCATCCCTGATCCTTACTTCGACGGCGGCGGCCTGCATGAGACCAAGCGTGGTGGTCATCTTGGCGTCCATGCGGATTTCAATGTCCACGAGCGGCTGGGCCTCGAACGTCGATTGAACTTGCTCGTCTACCTGAATGAAGACTGGGCGGATGACTATGGTGGCCAGCTCGAGCTCTGGAACAAGGACATGAGCGACTGCGCAATTCGCGTTAAGCCGGTCTTCGGGCGAGCGGTCATCTTCAACACGGCGCTGGACAGTTTTCACGGACATCCCGACCCACTGGCCTGCCCCGCCGACCGCTCACGCCGATCGATCGCCACCTATTATTATACGGCCCCTGAGCAGGGCATCGCGCTTCTTCCCAAACGAACAACCAACTTCCGCTCGCGGCCCGGCAGTGCCGACCCGCGCGACTGGCAGATAAGGCGGTACCATTTCGTCAACGATTGGGTGCCACCGAAGCTTCAGCGGCTCGCGCACCGCTTGTTCGGCTAAGTTGATCGGCTCGCTAATTCGCTGGGCGTGGCGCTTAAGCGCTCAGGTCGACAGCGGCTGGAAGTTGCGCGCGAAATTCGTTCTCGCGGCGCTGAAGAACCCGACGCTGGCGCGCAGCCTTGAGCGCCTCGATCCCCAGTCACCGCTCGGCCAGCTTCTCGCTGAACGGCCAGAGACGATCGGCAATCTGGTCTGGCCTTACCAATGCGCCGCATGGGACGCGAAAACTCGTTTTGCGAGGATTTCGGCGCATCTCGACGCCCTTGAGCATCTTCCCGGGCTCAAGGTGGCGGCCGACGAGAAGGTCGTCTTCGCCGACCTTACATCATTGAGCCCCGATACTTTTGTGATGATCGATTATTCGCCGTGGCTGGCGCGCGAAGGGCATCTGACGCTGAGCCTTTTCAAAGGCGATTTCCGGGCTTTCACCATCGCATTTTCGCTATTCAATTGGCCGGAGACCGAGCTTTTCATCGGCGGAATCCAGGGGCGAAATGACGACCGGATCCTGAATCTATATCGCGATCTGACAAAGGAATTTCATGGCGTTCGACCGCGCGACCTGATGCTGGAAATGCTGCGGCTGTTCGCGCGCGGTATTGGCGTTCAGCACGTCCACGCGGTTGCCGACGGCTACAAGATTTCGCGACATGCCTATTTCGGCAAGAAGGGCACGCTGGGCCTCAACTATGACGAAGTATGGCTTGAGCGTGCGGGAACGAGGATCGCGGAGACCCATTTCGAACTGCCGCTGGCCGGGACTCGCCGGGATTTGAATGAAGTAGCCGCAAAGAAACGTTCAATGTATCGTCGCCGTTACGAGATGTTCGACGAACTCGAAGCTTCGCTGCCAAATGATTTTGCGCAAGCTGAGCGCCGGGTCTTCGCAGCGTCATGATGAGTTCCAGCTCCCGGCTCCTGGCGAGCATCGAAGCCTTCCAGCGCCATTACGGGCGACCAGGCCTGTGGCATGCGATGACGCGGAAGATTGCAAAGGCCCGCTATCTGTTCTGGAGCATCATAACCCAGTCGGACATCGAGCCGCGGGCGAAACTCGGCAAGCGCTTGATGATCCCCCATCCCAACGGGGTCGTGATTCACGAAGATGCCGTGATCGGCGACGACTGCATGATCATGCAGCAAGTCACGATCGGCATGATCGGCGATGGCGAGGTGCCGACCTTGGGCAACAATGTCTATGTCGGCGCTGGTGCAAAGATCATCGGCAAGGTGCGGATCGGCGACGGCGCGAGAATTGGCGCGAATGCTGTCGTAACGAAAGATGTGCCCCGCGGAAGCACCGCGGTCGGCATTCCGGCCAAGATAGTCCGGCGAGCTAGGAAAGCTTAAGCGGCGCGGAGCTTGTCGAGCGCGCCGCGAAGCGTCGGCTCTCGCGGAGGGATAGTCAGCGACAATTCCTCGATCGCGACGATCTTGCGCTCGGCGCCCTCGCGGCCGAGCTGGACGACGACGTCGATGACCGAGCGGGCATAGTCGATTGTCTCGGTCCGCGACAGGCCGAGGCCCGACTGCATGACCATCAGCGCGAGTTGCTCGAGTGCGCCGCTGGTCGAATTGGCGTGGATCGTGCTGAACGAGCCAGGGTGGCCGGTGTTGACCGCGCGCAGGAAGCTGACCGCCTCCTTGCCGCGAAGCTCACCGAGCAGGATGCGGTCGGGCCGGAGGCGGAGCGCGGCCTGGAGCAGGTCGTCGGTATTGATCAGCGCCTCGCCGAGCTCTCCCTTGACGGCGATCAGGCCGAGGTCGTTGGGGCCATGCAGCTGCACTTCGGCGGTGTCCTCGACGACTATCACCCGCTCCTCCTTCGGCACCTCGCGAAGAAGCGCGTTGAGGAAGGTCGTCTTGCCGGTCGAGGTGCCGCCGCTGATGAGGATGGTCCTGCGCTCTGCGACGGCTTCGCGGAGGAAACCGATCGGGTCGGCCTCGGCGGAAACAGGCGCCGACTTTGCTGCCGGCCGAAGCGGGCCATTGCCATAGGCTTCGAGCGGAAGGTCGAGGAGGCAATGGCGACGGATCGCCAGTGCCCAGTGCGCGCGTGTGGCGGTCGGCGCGACAAACTGCACGCGGGCGCCGTTGGGAAGCATTGCCGCAAGCAGCGGGCGTTCCCGGCTAATGCCCTGGTGGCTAATTCGTGCGACCTGCTCGGCAAGGCGCTGAAGCAAGGCATCATCGACGGCCGGAGCATCGTGACGGGTCATCGCGCCTCGCTGCTCTATCCACACCTCACCCGGCCGGTTGACCAGGAGCTCGGTGACGTCGGGCTCGGCGAGCCAGTCGCGGAACGGCTCGAGATACGCCTCGAGGAACGGGTCAATCCCGTCCGTCGGCTGAACCGCCTCCGCGTCGCTCATCCGCCGGCGCTTTCGCCGTTGGAGAAGATCAGATCACGCGCGGTAAAGACGCGGATCGGCTCGCCCTGGCGGACCTTGATCGTCGGACCCCGCGCTCCGTCATGCTGGGCGGCGACGGACGCAGCGCTACTTCCTGCACCGCCAACGACGACAGTCGAGGCGCCGCCCGTCACGAGACCGCTAGCGCCACCGAGGATCGACAGCAGGATCGAGGAGCCAAAGCGGGAGAAGAAGTGGCTGTTGACCTGCCCGCCGATGCCGGCCTGACCCGAGAAGTCGGCAGCGGGCGAAGCAAGCGCAACGGACACGCCATCGGGACGGACGAGCCTGGTCCACATCAGATAGGCGCGGCGTTGGCCGGCCTGGGTAGCGCCCTTGTATTCGCCGATCAGCCGCGACGAGCGAGGGATAAGGACTCGGCTGCCGTCAAACGACTTGACGTCCTGGGTGACGACGGCGCGGACATAGCCCGGCACGTCGGTGTCAATCGCGGTTTCGAGGACGGCCGGAATAAGCGTGCCCTGGATCACCGTGCTCGCAGGCTCGGCAAGCCTGGTCGAGCGAACGGACGTGCTATCGCTGGCGAAACCGCGCGAGCCCGGCTCCGCACCCGAAAGCAAGGCTGGGGCGCCAAGGGCGTCGCGCGGCGTGTTCGGGCCGGCGGCCACGGTCGTGGACGGCATGGAGCTGCCATCGAAGACGAGCACCGGCGCGGCATTCGGCGACGTGCCCGGCATCGGCGCCATACCCGGCATGTGGTTCATGCCTGCCATTGCTCCGGCCTGCGGATTGGTCGCCGGCACTGGTGCGCCAGGCATCGCCATCGGCCGGCCCGGAATCACTGTTGGCATGGGGACGCCGACCTGCGGTTGTGCAACGGTAGTCGGTGCAGCGACGGGCGTGGTGGTGCCGTTTCGGCTCGAACTCAGAGACGCGAAGGTCACAACGCCAAGGACCAGCGCGATCGCGCCGCCCGCCGCAAGGCCGAGACTGTCGCGACGTGTCTTGCGCGTCGCGACGATCGGGAAGGCATTCTGGCTGGCGACAACGAGCGCGTTCTCGCTGAGCTCGAGGCGAGGGTCGGTCGGCTGAACCGCCACGGGTAGCGATGGCCGCACCGGCTGCTCCTGCCACGGCCCGCGGACCGTATTGCCGGTGGCTTCGATGGTTGCGCGATCGCTGGTCATTGCCGGCCATCCGTCAGTTTATCGGAATAGAGCGCCGTCACATTGGCGAGCGTTACCGATCCGCTTTGGGCAGGAGGCGGCGTCACCGTTTGCACGGGTTGGGATACAGCCATGCGCTGAGCGACGTTGACAGGCTGAGACACAACCGGCGCAGGAACCGGGGCTGGTGCCGTGACGCGGCGCGTGGTCCACAGCATGGCCATGCGGTTATCGTAGCGGATAACCATGTTCTGCGGGATCGGACTGACGACAATATAGTCGCCGCTCATCCGGTAGCTGAGCGGGCCTTCCTTTCGGTTATCGGCCATGGTCAGGATCGCCGGCAGCGGGGTCTCGTGGTTCCACGACAGGTAGACCGAGGTCCCGTCGTCGAAGACGCGGGCGGGGATCAGCTTGCGCTCACCCTTGCTCTGCCAGTCGAAGTGAAGCTTCTCGGCGGCCATCGTCGCCGGCTGCTGGACCGCAGCCGCGGCCTGTTGCGCCTGTTGGTCCGGCTTGACCGCGGGCGCGACCGGTTTTTCGTTCGGATAGCTGAACTTCAGCGCATAGACCGGCGTCGTGAACTTATCGCCCGCAACGAGGTCGAACATATACGTGCGCCGGTCAGTGACCACGGTCATGTTCGTGCGCACGCGCGGCGCCAGCGGCTTCACGAACAGCAGAGTTGCGCCATGATTGGGTGTAACTTGCCATTTGGATGAATCGCCCACGGCGACGTTCTGAATCCGTTCGTCACCGTCGAACTGGATCGTCGACTGAATGCCGGTGCGGCCGAGGACCTGAACAATCTTGTCCGGATCATAGGGCATCGAGCGGATGCGGTTGTCCGCCGCCGCACCCGCTGCGGTGCAGCCAAGAACCGCCAAAGCGGCAAAACTAACGTTGCGGATCATCGAAGCATTTCTCGTGATTGGGTGGAACCGACATCGGATACCCGGTGGTGGAGATAGCGGAGCTGGTCACGCGCATCGCTGGGCCCGGCGAGCGCGAGCCGCGGCATGGGCGCAGCCACGGCGGCAAGAGCCGGTGTACTGGTAAGGACGCGATGCGTCGAGCTCATGGTCTCGAGGCTGGCAACCGTGCTGCGGACGCGCTCTGAGGAAATCATCGCGGCAGTGACGGGCGCCGCAGTCAGCGGAAGCTGCTGCTGCGCCGGAAACGCATTGCCGGCGTGGGACGCCGAGGCTGCCTGCGAACGGCTAATCCGCCAGCCTCTGGTGAGGCTGCTCGCGACCTTGGCCACGACCAGCATCAAGGCGACGTAGATGATGGAGGCGACCAGGATCGACACGGCGCTCTTGAGCTCGATCGGCCCCCCGCCCTGCCCCAGCCCGGCGACCATCGGATTGATCGCGACCAAAGCGCCGCTGCCCATGACGACGGTCAGCAGCGGGACTAGCGCAAACATCGCCACGCTCTTGAGCCAGCCCTCGAACAGGCCGCGCGTTCCTTCGAACAGCGCAAGGACGATGAAGACCGGACCAATGATCAGCAGCGCCGCGAGCGCCAGCCGGCACACGACCAGTACACCGACCGTACCGAGAAGAAGGATCAGGCCCGCGATCGACAGGATGTTCGCCGGCGAGGCAAGCGTCGGAACCGCGACTGCGGCGGGAACGCCCGGCGCGGCAGGCGTCGCGGTGGGCGTTGCTGCAGTGGCCGCCTCGGTGATCGCGTCGAAGACGACGTCCAGCTGCTGGGCGAATATCGTCGTCGCCGAGCCCTTGGTGCCGACGAGAACGCTGGCGATCTCATCGGGAGCGCCAGTGGCAAGGTTCCACACCACCGACTGGTAGGCGACCCATGAGGTCGCGAACGTCAGCACAAGGCCGAGCGTCATCATGCGCGGGGTAAGGACCGATACCTTGAGCGCCGATCGACCGGTCAGCAGGTTGAAGGCGAGCAGGGCAACGTAAAGCGTCAGGATGATCGTCAGCGCCGTCTGGAAGCTGCCGTGCGCGCCGAACAGCCGGCCGAACGATACGGCGGTCGCGTCGCTCGCAAGGCAATCGACCTTGCCAAGCGCGTCGGCGACTCCGGAGGGGCCGTCGGCGCCGAAGGGGGCGCACTGGCTCATTCAGCCGCTTCCAGCCAGAAGTCCTCATCGCTTTGAGACGACCCGGGCCACGGCGCGCGCGTCAGCAGCGGATACCAGTTGGCGGGATCATCCCCGACAGAGGCGCGCAGCTCGTCGAGCCGGCGGACGCTTGATTCACGGCCCGAAAGGACTGTCAGCAGGTCCGGCATTCCGCCCAGATCGAGGCGGACCACGACCGAGCGGTTGGCCTGGCGTACCAGGAAGCAGTGGCTGTGCGCCGGCAGGCTGCGGATATAGTCCAGCTCCTGCGCGCTGAGGCCGAAGCCGGTGCAATAATGCTCCTCGCGCGCCTTGGTGTTGGGCATGAAGATCGCCGTTGCGGTCTGCTCGACAATCGCCGAAGCGATCGAGCTGTCGAGCGCGTCGGCCGCCGATTGTGTGGCGAAGCCGATCATTGCATTGCGCTTACGAAGCGTCTTCATCCAGTTGCGGATGCGCGCGGCGAACATCGGGTCGTCGAGCGCCTTCCAGGCCTCGTCGATCAGGATCATAGTCGGCGAACCGTCGAGCTTCTCGTCGATGCGGTGAAAGAGATAGAGCAGCACGGGCGTGCGCAGCCGCGGGTCCTCGAGCAACTCGGTCATGTCGAAACCGATTACGCGATTGTCGAAATCGAGCTGATCGTCGCGATTGTCGAACAACCAGGCATGCTCGCCCTCGAAGATCCACGGGTCGAGACGCGAAGGAAGATCGTTGGCCTGCGGGCGGCGGCCGCCGCCCAGCAGGTCGCGCATGAAGCGCAGCCGGCGAAGCTCGGGACCATGAGCGAAGATTTCGTCGATCGCCTTGGCAATCGCGGTCTCTTCCTCGGCACCCTCAGCCTTGAGAAGATTGGTGAGCCAATCCTTCAGGAACGCGCGGTTCACGGCATTGTCGGGCAGCGCCAGCGGGTTGAAGCCCGTGGCAGCGCCGCGCGTGATCCGCTCGTAGCGGCCGCCGAGCGAGCGGAGGAAAATCTCTGAGCCTCGGTCTTTGTCGAACAGGATCGTGCGCGGCGAATATTTCTGGGCCTGCGCAGCAAGGAAATTGAGCACCACCGTCTTGCCGGATCCCGATGGACCGATGATCGTAAAATTGCCGAGATCGCCCTCGTGGAAGTTGAAGAAGAAAGGCGTCGCGCTCGTCGTTTCGAGCACGGTGACCGCCTCGCCCCAATGGTTGCCGGTCGCCCGGCCCATCGGAAAGCCGTGAAGCGAGATGAAGCCGGCGGCATTGGTGCTCGAAATGAGCGCCCGGCGGACGACATATTGCTCGTTGCCGGGGAACTGGCCCCAGAAGGCCGGCTCGAGGTTGACGTCCTCGCGCACCGCGACCGCGCC
>Ga0070665_100001864_pt1 | contig 23936 bp, 10 predicted proteins | sample KBSS13metaG_FD_65862 | JGI IMG/M metagenome (GOLD analysis project Ga0070665, IMG submission 65862) | Switchgrass rhizosphere microbial communities from Kellogg Biological Station, Michigan, USA - KBS S1-3 metaG | ecosystem: Host-associated > Plants > Roots > Rhizosphere > Soil ... | reverse complement strand
TCCGCCGTGGACAGGCGCAACGTCCAACCTCACCCGTCCCCGTTTACCCGGAGACCCTCACCGCACGCCTTCTCCACCGCAACCCCGGCAGCTATGTCCCCACTTATCAGGCCGTATCGCTCTCTTCATGCAGCCGCGTGAGAAACAGGATGACCTGCGGTTCGGCCTCTTCCGCGCTCATCAACCGCTGTTCCACCAGCATGCGCGCCATGTCGCGCGCCGAGCGTTCGCCGTTGATCATCGCCAACAGGAAGGCATGCACGCGACTGGAGATCGCCTGCATTTCGAAGGCAGGCGAGCGCGGCACCGGGCGATCGGTCTGCAGCAGCCATTCGGGTAAAACACGCGCACGCGGCGTCTCGGCCGCCTCGCCCGACTTGCGCACCACCCAGGTGACCACGTTTTCCAGTCGCGAGTGACGGCTGGCCGGTGATCGCATGTAGGGCAGCGTGTTCTCGCGCACCGCGACGTCGCTGAAGCCCGCGGCCGGCAGCATCTCGAGTGCTTCCTCGAGACCGATTCGATCCGCGTGCGCCGCGCGCGAAAACGCCATCGAGCCCGAATTGATCCAGCGGCCGCCGGGCTTGAGCAACAGGTTCACGCGCGCGGCCACGCGCGCGAACGGCTCACCGATGATGTCGACGAACCACGGCGTGACCACGGTATCGAATGCGCCATCGGCGAACGGCGCGTGCAGCGCGTCCGCGGCCACGAGTTCCAGGCCGGCGCGCGCCGCGCCCGGCGAGGCCAGGCGGCGCAGTGGGGCGTGATCCTCGAGTCCGCGCGGCGCGATGGGAAATTCGTACAGCTCGAGCGAGTGCCCCGCGAACATCTCGCGCGCCACGAACAGCAGCAGCGGGTTGAAATCCGTCGCGACGGTCAGCGTCGCGTCGCCGGCCTGGTGCAGGTCGTATGCCAGCCGGCCGGCACCGGCGCCCTGCACCAGCGTGCGGCCCAGTCCGCGCAGCTCGCCGCCCAGCACCACGGCCAGCTCGCCGAGCGCTGCCGCGTTCTCCTCGGCGCCCCAGGACCAGTCGCGCTGCACGTTGACGTAGTAGTTAGTCAGGCCCTGCTCGAGCGGCAGCCTGGTGCCGACGCCGCGATGCGTGGCCTCGTTCATGGCGCTTTGTTCGACGCCCAGCGGCGCGAGCAGGTCGGCGAGCAGGCGCACCTGGTCCTCGTAGGCGGCGGCGACCTGTTCGAGCCGGCGGCGCGTGGCCCTGGCCACGTCACCCGCCGCGGCGGCGTGCATGGCCGCCGCCTCGGAGGTGAGGTACTGCCTCAACATGCCGAAGCGCGCGCGCCACTCGGACAGCGCCTGGCGCGGCTCGGGGAACAACCACGGAATCTCGCCGATCACCGGGTAACCGCTGCTGCAGGCCGGGCAGATCCAGCCGCCATTGCCCGGCGCGACCGTTCCCTGGCGGCAGCGCGGGCACGCCAGCACACTCGACAGGTTGTTGGTTGGATTCGGGTTGGACACCGGGCGGCAATGCTGGCGGCGCGCGCGGTCAGGGTCAACCGCCGGACCGCATTTCACCGTCGGCGGAGTATCCTCGCCACGGCCCTGCAACGATCTGCGGCCACAGCGCCCTACCCCGAGGTCACCATGAACACCGTGAATCTCCTGATCGGCGACGGCAACCGCGCGGCCACCGCCGGTCGCACCTTCGAACGTCGCGATCCCTTCACCGGCGAGGTCGCCACCACCGCCGCCGCGGCCTCCGCCGCCGATGCCATCGCCGCGGTCGACGCCGCCGCCGCCGCGTTTCCCGCCTGGTCGGCGACCGGTCCCGGTGAACGGCGCGCGAAACTCCTGAAGGCCGCCGACCTGCTCGATGCGCGCGGCGCGGAGTTCTCCGCGTTGCTGACCGCCGAGTGCGGCGCCATCGGACCGTGGGGGCATTTCAACGCGCACTTCGCGGCCAGCCTGATGCGCGAGGCAGCGTCGATGACCACGCAGGTCACGGGCGAAGTGATACCCAGCGACAAGCCCAACAGTTTCGCCATGGCCATCCGCGAACCCGCCGGCGTGGTCGTGGGCATGGCGCCGTGGAATGCGCCGGTGATCCTCGGCGTCCGTGCCATCGCCATGCCGCTGGCCTGCGGCAACACCGTGGTGCTCAAGGCCTCGGAGATGTGCCCGGCCACGCATTCGTTGATCGGCACGATCATGAAGGAGGCGGGACTGCCACCCGGCGTGGTGAACGTGGTGACGCACGCGCCGGCCGACGCGCCCAAGGTGGTCGAGGCGCTGATCTCGCACCCCGCGACGCGCCGCGTGAACTTCACCGGCTCGACGCGCGTGGGCCGCATCGTCGCCGAGCTCGCCGCGAAGCATCTCAAGCCGGTACTGCTCGAGCTCGGCGGCAAGGCGCCGCTGGTCATCCTCGACGACGCCGACATCGACGAAGCGGTGAAGGCGGCGGCCTTCGGCTGCTTCGCCAACATGGGCCAGATCTGCATGTCGACCGAACGCATCGTCGTCGATGAAAAGGTCGCGGACGAGTTCGTGAAGAAGTTCGCCGAAAAGGCGCGTTCATTGCCGCATGGCGATCCGCGCGGCCACGTGGTGCTGGGCGCGCTGGTCACCGCCGATGCGGTCACGCGCAACAAGCAATTGCTCGACGACGCCGTCGCCAAGGGCGCGCGCGTCGCGGCCGGTGGCGAGTTCGCGAACGGCGTGGTCAGCGCCACCGTGGTGGACGGCGTCACGCCGGACATGCGCATCTACAACGAAGAATCCTTCGGCCCGGTAAAGCCGGTGGTGCGCGTGAAGGGCGTGGACGAAGCCGTACGCGTCGCGAATGACACCGAGTACGGCTTGTCGGCCGCGGTGTTCGGCCGCGACATTGTGCGCGCGCTCGGTGTGGCCAAGCGCATCCGCTCCGGCATCTGCCACATCAACGCACCCACGGTGCACGACGAAGGGCAGATGCCCTTCGGCGGCACCAAGGCGTCCGGCTACGGAAGATTCGGAGGGAAGGCGGCCATCGACGAATTCACCGAGCTGCGCTGGGTGACCATCCAGACGGGGCCGCACCCCTACCCGTTCTAACTTTTCACGAACGCCAGCAGGTCGGCATTGATCACGTCGGCGTGCGTGGTGGCCATGCCGTGCGGGAAGCCATCGTAGGTCTTGAGCGTGCCTTTCTTCAGCAGCTTCACGGCCAGCGGCGCGGAATCGGCGATCGGCACGATCTGGTCGTCGGTGCCGTGCATGACCAGCGTTGGCACGTCGATCTTCTTGAGGTCCTCGGTGAAATCCGTTTCCGAGAACGCCTTGACGCAATCGTAGTGTGCCTTGGCGCCGCCCATCATTCCCTGGCGCCACCAGTTGTAGATAGTCCCCTGGCTGATCCTGGCGCCGGGCCGGTTGTACCCGTAGAAGGGCCCGGTCGGCAGATCGATGTAGAACTGCGCGCGATTCGTCAGCACGCCCGCGCGTATGCCATCGAACACCTCGATGGGCAGGCCACCGGGGTTCTTCGCCGACTTGAGCATCACGGGCGGCACGGCACCGATCAGCACCGCCTTGGAGACCCGGCCGGGCTTGGCCCGCGCCACGTAGTGCGCCACTTCACCGCCACCGGTGGAGTGGCCGATGTGCACCGCGCCCTTCAGATCGAGGGCATCGGTGAGCGCCGCGACGTCGGCGGCGTAGGTGTCCATCTCGTTGCCATCGAAGGTCTGCGTCGAACGTCCGTGTCCGCGACGGTCGTGGGCAATGACGCGAAATCCCTTGAGCAGGAAGAACAGTACCTGCGCGTCCCAGTCGTCCGAGCTCAGCGGCCAGCCGTGATGGAACACCAGGGCCGGCGCGCTCTTCGGCCCCAGGTCCTTGTAGAAAATGCTGACGCCGTCCTTTGTCTTGATGGAATCCATGGTGGCTCCGGTAGTTAGGGTGGCTGCGGCTGCAGACTCGGACATGCCGAGCATCGCGAGGCTCGCGACGCCTGCCGACGCGGCAAGCACGTCGCGGCGCGTGGCCCGCGTCGCAAAATAGTTTTCACTCATTCTTATCGCTCCCGTGGCGAGGCCGCCGGAACATAACACGGCGATCCGGAAGCGCGAATGACGCTTGTTAGGGCGCGATGTCCTGTTGCACCGCGACGCCCTCGATCTTGAGCACCGCCGCACCATCGAAGGGCAACGCGGTGACCTCGAGGGCCGGCATTGAAACCTCGATGCCATCCTTGCGCTTTCGCCAGGCCAGGTTCGTCAGGGTTGTCCCGAGCAGGCTGACGCGCGCACCCTTCGCGAGATCGAGATCGCGGATCGTCAGCGCACCGCGCGGAAACAGCGGCAGGATGGCGTACACGGTGTCGCCCTTGCGCGTGAACAGTATTTCCTTGCGCGCGTCGCCCGGCGCGGGATGCAGCGTGAGCGCCTCGACGTCGTACTTCGCACGGTAGTTAGTGGTGGTGTCCACCGCCTGGCGGCGGCCGGCGGTCCACTGCGCGCCGTCGCGGAACGTGCGTGTGCCATAGATCGCCTCGCCGTTTTTCTCCAGCCACTGGCCGAGGTAGGCCAGCCGTTCCTGCATGACCACGGGGATGCGCCCATCGGCGGTCGGGCCCACGTTCAGCAGCAGGTTGCCGCCGCGGCTCACCGTGTCCAGCAACGTGAGCAACAGCCGCTGCCCGGTGGCGTAGTCGTCGAGATTCTCGTTGCGGTTGTAACCGTAGGAAAAGCCGATGCCGCGATTCTCTTCCCAGGGATGCGTCGCGCCCGGAAGTCCCGCGCCGTACTCGGTGGTGTAGTAGCCGCCGTGGTGATGGCGGGTCTCTTTGCCCCAGCGGTCGTTGACCACCACCTTGTCGGCCACCGGGCTGTCGTTGTACAGCCAGGCCAGCAACTCCGGCGCGTGCCATTGATCGGAGGGCAGCTCCCATTCGCCATCCGAGAAGATCACCGACGGCGAGTAACGCGTCACCAGGTCCTTGAACTGCGGAAACATGTGCTGCCGCACGTACTCGTCGTATTTCTTCGCGGTCCACAACGGGTTGAACCACTCGTACAGCGAGAAGTAGAAACCCATCTCCAGGTGCTGCCTGCGCACCGCCGCGGTGAGTTCGCCGGCGAGATCGCGATGCGGACCCTCGTCCACCGCATTCCAGCGACGACCCCAGCCCTCGTTGGCCTGCCGTGACGGCCACAGCGCGAAACCATCGTGATGCTTGGACACCAGCACCACGTATTTCGCGCCAGATCGCTTGAAGAGCGCCGCCCACTGGTCGGCGTCGAACATCTCGGCGCGGAAGCGCGGCGCGAAGTCGAAGTACGGAAAGTCCTTGCCGTACACGCGCTCGTGGAATGCCCGCGTCTCGCGGCGAATCGCCGCGTCTTTCGAGCCGGGATCGGGATCGGGATCACCGGGCCGGCCGAGCCGCTCCCAGTACCACTCGGCGTATTCGCCCTTGGGGGCGAACGACGGCACCGAGTACACGCCCCAGTGGATGAAAATTCCGAACTTCGCGTCGCTCCACCAGGCGGGAGTCGGCCGGCTGTCGATCGACTCCCAGGTCGGCTGGTAGTGTTTCGCGTCCGCGGCCAGGACGTTTCCGGCGGCGATCAAACCCAATACGGCTAACAACCTGGTCATGGATGCCCTTCTGCCTCTCAATCGACGTGAAACACTTCGGGCATGTCGGCCCACCACTCCTGCTCCGTGGCGCTCGGCCACTTCTCCTGCATGGGTTCCATCAGTGCCCACCAGCGCCGGGTCTCGGCATCGGCGGCCATGGCGCGCATGTCGGCGGCGAAGTCGCTGCCCACGTATTCGAAGTACGCGAACAGGATGCCGTCCTTGAGGTAGATGGAATAGTTGCGGATGTTGGAGCGGCGGATCTGCGCCAGCACTCCGGGCCAGACCGCCGCGTGGTGGCGCACGTAATCGTCACGAAACTCCGCACGGAGCTTCAGTACCTGCCCGTAACGCTTCACTTCGCCCCCGACGAGTTACTTCGGCTGGATTCCCGTCGGGACGATACCATCGAACGCGAGACCGCTGTGCCCTTCGCCGCGACCGATCTGCTTGGTGGCACCCACCCAGTTGAACACGCATCCATTGGTCCAGCGGCTGCGCTGGAATGCCTGGAACACATGTGCCCCGGAGCGCGGCACCTCTTCCTCGTGGATGCGATAGGGCAGTTTCTGGTCGAGCCCCTCGCGCAGCAGGCTGGTGCGCGGACGCACGCGCGCGAAGGTGGGATCCGGGTCGTTGGCCAGGAAACGCGGCATCGCGGCCCGGCGCAGCTGCACCTGGCGATTGTTTCCCGGCACGTGTTCGGGCACGAACGGAATCCAGTTCTCCGGGACGCTGGTCATGACGTCATAGCGCACGTCCGCGCGCCAGGTGATCGGCGCGGCCGGCGGCGGCGCCGACGCGTCGTGCAGGGCCTGCAACAGGTCGTGGTATTCGGTCGCGGCGACGTTGCCGCTGCGCCGTCCGCCGTGCGGCAACGGCACACCCGTCTCGATGCCCCACACCATGTTCGCCATCTCGTCGCGAATGAGCGCGATTTCTTCCAGCGGCTCACCTTGCTGGACCTTGGGCACGGTCGGCAACACCAGCAGCGTCAGGTCGGCAGGCTCGTCCTGATCGCCCTTGATGTTGAGGCAGAACATCGCCCAGCGTTGCCAGGCTTCATCCGATCCGCGTCCCGCGGCTTCGATCCAGAAGCGCTCGCCGAAGTTGTTGGTGACGGCGAGGCCGCGCACGTTCAACACCGAGCCCGTGGGAACCGTGTGCGGGATCATGAACCAGTCGTTCGCGTAGACCAGGCCGAACTCGATCAGCAGCAGCTTGGCGATCTCGTTGGTGCCGGGACGGATGTCACCGAAGTTGGTCTTGCCGTCTTCGAACGCCCACCAGCGCGTGTCGGGCATGCCATTGAAGCGGATGGGCGCGGGGATGAAGGTGCGTGTGCTGTAGGTCTTGTCGATGGGCAGATCGTCCGCCGGCGGCGCGTCACCCAGCACGCCTCGCTCGCGATCCCAGTCGAAGTTGTACCAGTCGAGATGGCCCTGGTAGTACTCGTCGGCCGTCAGCACCTTTTCGCCACCGGCACCGTCGGGCGCGGCACAGGCGAACTGGTACTCGAGCCGCTCGGGCTGCCAGGCGTCGGTGGTCGACTGCGGCAGGCAATACAGTTTCTCGAACCACTCGACGAACGGCTTGCCGGCGGCATCCGCGGCGGCCTTCTCGCCGCCGGTCAACCCGGCCACGCCGTCCGAGGCCAGGTTGGCCGTCGACTCCTTCAGGTGGAAATAGAGATCCGCACCGTCCATCGCGCGTCCCGCGACGGCGCGAAACTGCTGCAGCGCCTCCGGGTGCGCGCAGATGGCGGCATCCGATTCCAGAGTTGGATCGGGCTGATCGATCTTGTAGTGCTGCCGGAACTTCGGTGCCGCCGATGCGGGGATCATCTTGAGCCAGCGGCGGCCCATCTGCAGCCGCAGATCGAGACCGATGCGCTGCTTGCCGATCATGAACGGCAAGGGACGTCGCTCGACGGTCGCCTCCAACGGCGCGCCCCGGTCGAAGTCCACCGCCGGCGCACTGCCCGGCTGGTACTTCGCGATTTGCTGGCCGCTCACATGCAGCTTCGCAAACACCGGCGATCCCGCGTCGTCACCCAGGAACTCGCCCATCTGCCACTGCTTGCACAGCATCCACAGGGCATCGCGCACTTCGGCGCGCAACGCGCGCGTGAAGTTGTCGGTGCGCGGTCGGCTCTCGAGGCGGTTGTAGCGCGTGAGCGTCGGAAACAGTGTCTCGCCAGAAAAGACAGGCGACAGATTGCGAATGACGGTGGCCGTGGTCATTTCATCCTCGCGGCGAAGTTGTTGACGACCGAAAGATCCGCCGCGATCGTGATCGGCGACCAGGTCGTGGCCAGGATCGTGGCCGGCAGGAATACCGACAGCGGCGTCTGGTCGAGCTGCTGCGGCTCCACGGCGCGCAGCCGCGCTCGATCGAGCGTGTCGTGCAGGGTGTCGACCAGGTCCTGCCAGCTCCACGCGCCGGTGAACTGCGTGGGTGTTGCCAGCAACATGGCCTGCGGAGGCTCGGAGCTCGGCTTGTCGTAGTGGAACGCGAGTCCCGTGGTCTCGGTCTCGCCGGGGATCACCTCCGTCCACTCGTCGAGCAGCAGTCCGCACTGCGGCTGCGACCGGTCGAAGTCCTGCGAATAGATGGTCGAGTACAACAGGAGCTCGCGCTCGAGGTTGGCCTGCTGGGCCGGCGGAAATTCCAGCGCCATCCAGGCCGCGGTCGGCGAATACGGCAACTGCACCGGCCGCAACTCAGGCACCGCGGTGGACAACGCCTCGGTGAGGAACAACAGATTCTCCACGTGGTGCAGCTTCGGACGCACGCGGCTGACGCCGTACAGCCAGTCGTCCACCGGCTCGGGGTTCAGCTTGTCGGTTTTCTGGAAGTCGAGGAGTTTGGCGCGGTCGTCGTACGCGTTGGCCCACTCCTGGCCCTGCTTCTCCGGAACGCTGAAGGCAGGCACGAGCACGAACTCGGCACCCAGCACGGAGCGCGCGGCTTCGGTGAGTGCCTCCACCTTTTTCTCGGGTGATGCGGCACCGTCATGTTCGGTCAGCTTGTCGTTGAGCGCCGTGGCGCGCTGGTCGAGGTCGACGGACAACTGACGCATGCGCGACTGCACGTCGGCCGCGAAATTCACGATGCGTGCCTGCACCTGGCTGTCGTCGGTCGGTTTCGAATCGAAGGCGGTGATCGGCAACAACGCCTGGAAGGCGCCGAAGAAAGCCGTGATGGTCGTCTGCGTGTTCTTTTTCAGGTTCGCGAAGCCTTGCTGGCGCGTGCGCATCAGCGCGGCCTTGGCCTGCACGGCGGTCAGCAGCTGCGCGGCCGTCTTTCCGGTGGGATCCGTGGATGCCGTCGACACCAGCCGTTCGATCTCGAGCAACGAGGCGATGCGCGCGTCGTCGTCGGGCAGCGCCGGCAGCTCGAGCACGCGCGCGTCGAAACGGTCCAGCGACTCCTGCCAGCGTGTCTCGATCTCCCGGGCCAGCGCCAGCAGCTCCAGGAAAATTCCCGCGCCCTGCTCGCGCAAGGCCGCGAGACCGGTCTGCGGAATTCCATACCGCGCGATGTCCTGGCACACCGACGTGGCGGCATCCAGGTAGCTGTCGATGTTCGCGACGATGGTCGCGCTGTCGGGACCCGCCGCCGGGAACACGGCATCCAGCGTGTCGAGCAATGTCTTGAGCGCGCCGTTCTTCAGGCCGCCCAGCTCCGCGAGCAGGAAATCCGCGCGCGCGCGCGGCAGGACGGGCGCGCCCGCGCCGCCCTTGGCTTCGGTGGGCAGCGCCACGTCCGTGGCCCGCAGCGGCCGTGAACGCAGCAGCAGCGCGCGCAGGCTGCGCACCACCGAGGCAATCTCGTCGAAGGAGAAATCCACTCCGCCGCGGGCGCCGTAGTCCACGTTGCCCAGCAAGTCGGGACGCACGGCGAGCGCCGCGTCGCGCAGCACCACTTCGCGGATGCGATCGTCGAGCTCGGCGCGCGGCTGCAGGCTGTCGGGATTCATGACGTACACGAGATCGAGCGGCTGCAGGCCGAGATCCGCCCAGGTCACCGGTGCGTGTTTCACCGTCCCGGTGGCGGCGTCGGTGTATTGCACGGAGCAACCGACCTTCGCCGCGTCCGGCAGCAGCCCGGCGACCCAGCTTGCCATCGCCGGCTCGGCGCGCGAGCGCGGATTGTCGCCGGCAACCGCGACTGCGTTGGAATCGAACTGCAGCCCGACGCGATGCGTGAGCACGATGCCGCTGCGCGGCGTCTGCACCACGTCCGGAATGGGCGGAAAGGTCGCCTGCGAGTAGGCGTCCATGGTTGCGGCGGCGCGATCGTAGTTTCCCTGCACGACCTGGTGAACGCCTTCCGCCAGCGCGAGATCCGCGAGCGCGTCGTGGATGTCGAGCAGGCGATCGACCTCGGCATCGAGCGAGGCCTGCGCAAGGCCGGCCGGCGGCAGCACCGACGGCGGCTGGCCGAAGGGATATTTCTTGTTGGCGTCCGGCGCACCGCGCACGAAGCGCACCAGGGCGAGTCCATCGAGGACGTTGCGCGCCTCGATGGCTTCGATCGACACCCCGGGCGGCAGGTCCTTCTTGCCCGTGTACAGCGGGAACACGCGGCGAAGTGGATAGATGAACTGATCGCTCTCCGCCAGCGCGTAGCGATCGTGCAGTCCGCGTTCGAACTGGTATCCGAGCAACGCGCCCAGACTCTGGCCGTTGCGAATGCCCTCGATGAAACCCAGTGCCAGGCGCACGCGCTCCGAGGACAGATTCACCTTCATGAGGTCCGGTGTCGCCGGCGTGGCATGCGCGAGATAGCCATTGCGCAGGACGGCCGCGGTGACCGCATGGTTCACCGAGGGTGCGTGGATGAATCCTTCGTTCGTGTCGTCGGACAACAGCGGCGCTGGTGTGCCCGGCTGCTGCCGGTTGAAGATCTCGTCGAGCTCGCCTTCGAGACGCACCGGGGTGAGCGTACGCGGCTCCGGCTTCACGTCTTCGAGCCAGCCATAGGCACCTAGATGAGTGCCCTTGCGCCGCGTCGCGCGCATCGAGGCCAGCTGGAAATTGATGAGGCCACCCGCCCACGCATCGAAGCGATAAGTGCAGCAGTCGAGGTGCTCGGCGAACGCGCGTTCGAGCCGGGCCGTGGGTGTCCGTTCCAGCTTGCCGATCGCGCGCAGCTGCTCCGCGAGATAGCGCGTACCGAACGCCGTGCCCAGCATGTCCGTGATGTGCGTGGCCAGCGGCTTGTGCGCATCGCCGGTCACGGCCTGCGCCGGCGAGTAGAGGATTTCGTAGCGGCTCTTGTCGCTGACACCTTTGACGCTGGTCTCCGCCACGTGGAAGAAATGCGGTTCGGTGCGCAACGCCATGCGGGCCGGGGTGTCGAGCAGGCCGGCTTCGTCGAGCAGGCGCACGCCGGCATCGTGGTATCCCAGCTCGAGCGCGTGGCGCATCAGGACGTACAGCAGTGCGTTGGGCCATTGATTGGCCTGGAAGCCGTCCTGCACGCGGATGGTATCGAAGGAAACTTTCGCCCACTCATGCAACCACTCGATGTAGTTGTGGTTGTTGGTCGTGACGTTGCGCAGCGGCTCGGTCTCGGACATCGGTCCGTCCTGGATGACGGGCCCGTTCAGGCGGTTCGGAAACACCTTCCAGAAAAGATCGAACAACTTCGGGACCTGCGGATCGGTATAACCCAACGAAGTCAGCACGTCGTACGCCTGGTTGTGCTGTTCGTTCGCCGGCAATGTCTGCCACGACAGGAATTCCTGGAACAGCAGCGCGATGTTGTGCTCCTGCCCCTTGGTTTGCGCGTAGCGCTGGTGGAATTCGACCGACGCGGGATGCAGACCCACGATGTCGAGCAGCGCGGCATGCGGGTCGGCCGCATCCGGATCGACGCGCGAAACGCCACGCGCCTTGTCGATCCAGGTGGCGTGCAACCCGTCGAGGACCTTCTTGTACTTCACCAGCCACTGGTCGAAACCGCTGCTGCGCTTCTCGAGGAAGCGCGTGTGCCCGGCCAGCGGCACACGCTGTTCGCCCTCGGTCCAGCGGATTTTTCCGAACGCGGTGGTGGGCAGGATGCCGTAAGGCTGCCGCCCGACACGGATCGCCGGCACCATGCCGCGCCCGCTCACGTAGCGGTTGAAGAACCAGCGCGTGTGATAGACCGCATCGTCGTCGAACACCGGCTGCAGCAGCGTGTCCATGAAGTAGCCCAGAGTCGCCGGCCACAACACGGTGTTCATGGCGCGCGCTTCCGACTGGTCGGTACCACCCGCGTGCGGAATCTGCTTCAGCCATTCGGTGTCCAGGCCCAGGCTCTCGGCCAGCCATTGGCCGTCGCTCTTGTCCAGGACCTCGTCCGTCTCGGTGAACTGCGCCTTGCCATTGAAGACAAAGTCGTAACTGGCGTCCGGATCGTCGCCGCGCGACTGCGCCGAATTCTGTTCCTCGGTGTTGTTGGTGGGCGCGCCCTGCGGCAGCAACGAGAATCCGGAACTGCTGAAGTAGTGATGCTGGAACAACGACTCCAGCTCCGTCTTGCCCTGCTCGGGCGAAGAACCCAGCCGCAGTCCCAGCACGAACAGGCGATCGAAGCCGGCGGCCTGTTGCGGCGTCAGGTCGACGCGAAAGCCCATGCCGCGACGCACCGCCTCGTCGAAGTCCGTCATCCAGTGCAGGTTTGCGCCGAGCTGCAGGTTTCCCTGCGCGTCGAACTGGAACTGCTCGCCGGACGTCGCCGTCGGATCGGGGCTGACGTCGAACGGACCCTGCACGGGTGCGCCGATCTGGTTGAGGATTTCCTGGTTGCCACGGAAGCCGAGCAGCACCAGCCTTTCGGGCAGCAGTTCGGCACGCGCCGGCTTCATCCACGAGCGCGTACGCGCGTCGATGTCGTCGCGCGGGGTGAGGAACACCACGGCGAAGCGAACATTGGCCGTCTGTCGCGTGAACGTGGCCGGCGGCGCCTCGCGCAGGTTGTAAGGAGCGGCATCCTTCACCAACTCCGCGGCGCGCGCCGCGCCCACGGCCGCCACCAGCGCCGCATTCGCGGCTTCCTCGAGCGCGAACTTGCCATCGGCCTTCCACGTCGCGGTCCAGAAGTCCCCGAGCGCCGTGCGCTCCGCGGCCGTGAGCGTGCCATCGACGGAGGTCACGAGGATCACGTCGCCCGCGGCGCGTGACTGCGGTTTCACCTCGAGCGCCGCATTGCCGAGCGGATCACCGGGGGCCAGTGGATTCAGCGGCCGGTAGTGCTGCATGACCCAGGCCGCGCGGCCCGAGCCGAGACTGGCCACGAGGCCGCGCCACGCGGCGCGCTGGTCGGCCTCGACGCCCGCGGCACGAAAGAACTCGCGCCAGAAGATGTCGGCGGAATCGAGCTCGTTCTTCGCGAGCGTCTCGTCGAAGGTGTCCACGAGGCAGTCGTCGGGAAACACGCGCACCCAGAGCTGCGGGCGCTGCGCGCCTTCGGGCCCGGTCACGCTCTTGAAGCGCGTCTCCAGTCGAAGCGGGAACAAAAGCACGGGAATGGCATCGTCCATGCGCGCGGCGTGCTGGCGCGGATCGCTGAAGTCATCCCAGAAAACGCCGTGAAATCCGTCGAGAGTCGCGCGCGTGCGCACCAACTCGTTTTCCTGCTCGCGGCGCTTGTCCTTCAACGCCTGGCGGCGCTCCTCGAGTGCGCGGCGTCGCGCCGCCGCACCGCGATCTCCGTCGACGGCCGAACGCTGCAGGTCGCGTAGCTGGGTATCGAGCTGGGAAATCTGGTCGGCGGAGCGCAGCAGGCCTTGTTGTGCCTGCACCTGCGCGCGGCGCGCTTCGACCAGCTTCTGTTGCAGTTCCTGAAATTCCGGCATGGCGATTCCTTCAGCTCTCCGGCCGAATGGTCAGCATCTCGCCGGCGTGCACCGCGACCATCACGGGCACCTGGAACAACACGTACGCGAGACCGGCCGCGTCCATGTTCTTGTTCCACGCGATCTTGTTGTCTTCCTTGAATTGCTGCTTCTCGGCCTCGAACTCGGCTTGAGTGGCATCCGTCGGTGCCGTCAAGCCGATGTCCAGCGTGGCGCCGCTGATCTGCAGGAACTTTCCTTCGGGCGCGGCCGGCGTGACGTCTTCCCAGGCGAGATCGTTCCAGGAATGCTTCACCGCGTTCGGACCGCCGATGTCGAGGCCGAACCGCGGCTCACCGGGACGCTCCTTGATGACGAAGAACCAGCCGGGCTTGCTCTCGTCGCCGGGATGCGAGCCATCGGAGCCCTTGGCCGTGTCCTCATCGAGATCGAAGCCGAAGAAGTAGATGTCCGGTTCGATCTTGGCGCTGTACAGCGGCGTCTTCACGATGGTGCGCGGTGGTTTGTCTTCCAGGCCATCGGGGATGGGCTCGAGCTCGCGTTCCACCGTGTTGTCGATCTTCCCGTTCTTCGTCTGCCACCGGGCGCGATGCGCGTAGACGACGGCGGTGGGATAGCGCTTGAGCAGCTCGCCGCGGATCACCAGCACCACCTCTTCCTTGTGCGTGCCTTTCATCTCGCGGTAGTCGTGATCGCCCAGCAGCTCTTCGGATTTCCAGGTGTGCAACTCGGGGATGTCGCGCATCTGATCCTTGAGATCCGTGACGTCCTCGCCGGTCTCGGGGAGGTAACCGCTCACATCCCAGAACTGCCGGAAATAACTGCCGCGCTGGTCCGTCGGGTACTCGCGCCACAGCAGCTCGCGCGCCATCTCGTGGTTGAGCCCGACCATGTACGACTCGATGAACTTCTGGTTGGTCTTGAGCAGCGTGATGCTGTTCGGCTCGATCAGGTTCACGTTGGGCAGGAAATATTCCTTCGAGAGATCGACCAGCGGCGCGTACATGGGCAGGTCGAACTGCGGGTAGTTCATGATCTCCTGGATCTGCTCGAAGGCCGGATCCTTCTGGAACCGCCCGGGCACCAGGATCCGATCGAGGACCAGTCGCGGCAGCGTGCGGCCCGGATTCAGCGCGGCCACCGTTTCATTGGCCAGCAGGCGCAGGTCGAGCTGCTTGCGCGGCGGCTGGAATTCGGCGGCGCGCGCGGCGACGTCGACGGCGTACACGTCCTTCAACGCGGATTTCATCCGCACCGCCTCGGCACTGTCCGAACTACCTGTTTGGGGCTTGAAGCCATCATCCGGCGTGCTCACGCGGAAGTCGGGGCTGAGCGGCGCGCGGTCGACCATCTCCGGTGTCTGCGCGCCATCCTTGAAAACCTGCGGCTCGGCGAGCTGGCGCTGGATTTCCTTCATGCGGTGGTACAGCCACACGAGTCCCGCGCTGACCGCGACCCCGGCCACCAGCAACAGCGCACCGCCGAGCAGCAGCGCCAGCAACAGCACCAGGAGCGCCGCGATCAAAGTGGCGGTCGGCAGCCACGCGTAGCGCCGCAACAGGTCCGCCAGCCATTCGGGCTGCGGCGGCGGCTGCAGTTGTGCCGCGAGCACGGACTCGTTGTTGATGGCCACCGGCAACGGCTTCTTCGGAGCTGGCAGCAGTTGCCCCGAGTTCAGCCGCGTGATCATGGCCTGCGGAACCGCATTCTTCGCGGCGAATGGCAGGCGCGTGATCACCCGCGAACGGGGCCGCGTGATGCGCCGCATCTGCGCCGAGAGCACCACTGGCGGCACGAGACCCGTCTTGAAGTGGTGGGAGACCGTGGCGTTCTGCACGAGGATGCGCTTCTGCACCGGCGCGCTCAGCATCAGTAGTTTGTCGGGCTGCGCATCGCGCAGCGGCGCGAGGCTCTTGGCGTACCATTGCCACATCGTCTCGCCGGCGAACTGCACGCGGCGGATGTAGCTGTTCACCTTGTGCAGGTCCCCGACCTGTTGCCAGGCGACATTCATGTACTCTTCCTGATTCTTCTGGATCACGCGCGTGCCGTAGCCCGCGGACACGCGAAAGCGCGGGTCGAGGTTCAGTTCGTGGATCCAGTTGCGGTCGTTCGGCAGCGGCGTTCCATCGGCCGCGGTGAGCAACCGCTCGACGGCCGCGTGCCAGCGGCCGTACAGCGGCGGCGTGATGAGCGGATCCGGGTCCAGCGGATTCTCCGGATCGGGAACGGGTTGCGGATTGGCGCCCGGCTTCTGGTAGTCGTCCGCCAGGTTCAGGAACTTTGCGAGTGCCGACTGGATAGGCTTGGGATAACCCACCTTCGCCCAGTCCTCGTACTTCTGGTACTCCGCGAGATCCTTGATCACCGACTCCGGCACGCGCAGCGCGCCGCCGAGCCGCAGGATGCCGTGCAGGTCGTCGTCGGGATCGAACCCCGGCAGGTTCCATCCGGGCTGCTGCATGTCCATGTCGCGGCGGCCCACTTTTTCATTCGCGGGCTTCGCCTTCAGCAGTCGAACCAGATACTCGAAGTCGCCCTGCGTGCTGGTGCGGAAATACCACCGGTGATAGTAGGGAAACTCGGTCTGGCCCGCGCCCCAGGCGCGTGCCGTGGCGCGATCCGATTCCACCGCTTCGCCGAGCCCGGCCTTGCGTCCAGTCTCGAAGGTCGGCACCAGGAATGCGTGGTAGGCCGTGTTCGGCTTCAGCCTGCGGGGACACATCAGCCGCGAGTAGGCGAAATCGCGGTTCTCCTTCAGCGTCGCATCGAACTTCGGCAGCACCGCGTCCATGTTCTCGGACGCCATCTCTTCGTCGCTGCCGGCGAGGTCGCGATTGACGTGCACGTGCGCCCAGGCCCACAGCTGATCGCCGGCTGGAAACGTGTTGGCGACATCCTTGGCCGTGATGTACGGCAACGGCTTGTCCTGCAGGTTCTTGCCGTCGTCGAACTCACCCTCCTCCAGCACCACCAGCGAGATCCACGGGGTCAGCCGGTGTTGCGGCTCGTCGGCGCGGCTCGGTGTGTAGCGCCAGGGGAAGTCCTCGTCGTAGAAGTCGATGTACGGAAGATAGTTAGGCTCGAAGTTGGTGATCCAGTCGTGCGGATCGGTCTTGAAGATGGCGCGCCGGTCGATGCCGATGATGTCGCCGGGACCGTAGAGCTCCACCGGCTGCTGGATCGGCTCCTGCAGCGCCGGCGCCCCGCTGACACTCTGTCCCTCCAGCGACAGCTGCACGTCGAAGGTCGCGCGCAGCTTGACCGGGTCGCCGTCGGGCTGCGTGATGCGGTTGGCGAGCCCGACGCGCAGGTACGACAGGAACGAGTAAGTGCCGATGGGCTTGTCCATGTCAGGCGGCCTCGTGCTGCGGCACCACGTGCAGCGTGTCGTGCAGCGCCGGATTGGCGGCCACCTGCGAGTCGATGAACTGCGCCGCCAGCGCTTCACTCGCGAAATACGTCGATGCGGTGCTGAACGCGCGGTTGTCCTGCTGGTTCACGACCGAGAAACCGCCCTCGCGCAATTTCATCTTGTCGGCGAAGGGATCGAGCTTCTCGGCATACGACTTCGACAGCTTTGAATTGCTCACCGCGCCGTTACGCGCGAAGTGGCTGAAGAAGCCCACGGCCAGGCCGAAATAGCGGCGGAACTTGAGGTAGTTGCCGTCGATGATGTGCTGTTCGTAGCGGACCCGCCGCCGGGTCAGCTTGCTCGCGCCGAGCGGCTGCGCGCCGCTGGCCAGCTTCAGGCCGCCGTGCAGCGGATCGAAGGCGCGCAACGACAGCTTGTCGGCGTCGCTCATCTTGAGGAACTGCGCCTTGGCGAACTGCTCGTCGGCATCGCCCACCCTGACGAGACCGCCGCTGGCGGTGAGCTTGAACTGGTTGGCGTCCGACGGCGCCTGGTTGCCCACCTTGTCTATCTTCAGGTCGAGCGGCACGGCGCGCTGGCTCACGCGCAGCGAGCCGAGTGGATGCAGCACGTGCGACTCGGTCGGCGGCAACTTGCGCAGCGAGACCAGCAGGTTGTTGCCCGCCGGCAGCTCGGCCTTCCAGTTCTCGAGTTTTTTCAGCTCGCCGGTGAGCAGCGGCATGACCGGCAGCGGCGGCAGCGTGGTGTCGCGGCTCTCGCCCCAGGTGATGTCGAAATCCGCGGAGACGTCGAAGAAGAAGAAGCTGATGGAGCCGGAGCCATGCGCGCGGTACGGCGACGGGCCTTCGAGCATGAAGTGCAGGTTGATGCCGAACAGGCCGACGCCGAACACTTTCAGCGATACCGAGCCCGAGATCTCGACCACGAAGCGGAACGGCGAGAACTGGAACAACGCATCGAAGCCCATGTGGCCGTCCACGCGCGCGACGCCCACGTCGACCATGATCTCGGTGTGCGCGCCCACCTGCACCGTGTTCGAGGTGATGGCGAAGTAGGTTTCCGTGCGGATGCGCGCCAAGTCGGTGTTCAGCAGGCTGACGGCGATGCGGCGCGGATTGGGGAACGGCAGCGGCGGCGGATTGAAGCGTGGATGGAACCCGCCCGCCGACAGCACGAAGTTGGCATCGTCTCCCCAGGCCACCAGCAGCCCGAGTTCACCTTCCAGTGTCAGGAACACGATGCGCGATTCGAACAGCGCCGCGAAGAAGAACAGCCGCTGCTTGTCGAATTCGATGGCGCCGGCGAAGTTGACCTGGATGACGATCAGCGGCGCTTCTTCGGCCGGGATCGCCACTTTCGCGACGCCGACGATGGCGATGTTGCCGGTGATCTCGATGACGATGCCCAGCGAGACGCTGATCAGCGTGGGCGTGCCCCAGCCGAGCTTGGCCATGGGACCAATCAGGAAGCGATCCGGGTACGGCGGGAAGATCACGCGCAGGTCGCTGATGATGCGAGGCGCATTGGCGACCGGATTGGCGGGGAACATGATGCTCTGGATCGAGCCGCTGCGGACTCCATCCATGAGCGGCTGCAGGCTCATCGTGCGGTTCAGGCCGAGGATGCCGCCCACGCCCAACAACGTGAAGCCGAAACCCAGCTGGATGCCGGTGCCGAATTCCGCCGTGATGATGACCAGCAGCGAGAAGCCGCGCGACCCGTCGGGCATGCGCGTCGTGACCAGGCCGATGGCCTTCACGGTGACGATGCCGGCGAGCGACAGCTCCATGACGCCGCCGTATTCCTGGCGGTCGTTGTCGAAGAATAGATAGCCGCCGCCGGAGACCACGCCCGCGTCGATCACCAGTCCGACGCCATTCGGCGGCTTGAAATGCAATGCCAGGTCGAAGGGACCAAAGCGGGCATCCGCGCCTTCCGCGAATCGCAGGTCGAGTTCGACGCCCACGCGATCCACGATCGCCTTGAGCGGACCCAGGTTGCCGGTGAGTCCCGCCGATGTCTCGAGTCCGAGCGTGCCGTCGGACTTGATGCGCAAAGCGACATACAGCTTGTCGATGTCGAGCAATCCGATGCTGCGGTGAACCGGGATCGCGATCTCGATGCCACCGCTGCCGGTGATCAGGAGGCCGTCCTTCGCGTTCCATTCGAGGCCCAGGTCGAATTCACCCTGGATCTGCGCGCCGGCGAGCAGCTTGCCGATGAATCCGTCGGCATCGTCGGAGCCGAGTCGGATCTTGCCGCCGGACAGCTTGGCCGCGATCAGCGGCGTCACCGAAGAATTGGCGGCGCCGATGGCGTCCGCCTTGAACCCCACCGAGAACTGCGCATCGTCCGCCGTCAGGTTGATGAGGCCCGTAGGCAGGATCGAGAACGGCCGCGCGGTTTCATTGCGGTTCGCGTACAGCTTGAGCTCACCACTGACGGGTCCGACGTTGGGCGTGAGGTTGACCTCGAGCGGCGGCTTCAAGGTCAACGAGGCGCCGGCGTTCAACGTGACCGTGGTCTTGAGACCGATGCCCCACTCGTCGGTGATCGGTGTGCGCAAGTCGATTGGCGGCGGCAGCGCATCGAAGCGGATCTCGATGCCCGGCGGCACCAGCGCCGACTGGCGTCGGATCACGAAGTTGCCCATCGAGAGGCCGGGGTCGCCGCCGAAGTCGATCAGCGACCGATTCACATCGTTGGTGAAGAAGCTGTTGAAGATTTCCAGGAAGGTGCTCGGATCGAAATCCGGCTCACCCCAGCGCAATGTGTCCCGCAGATGTTTTGGCGGATCATCGATGAGGTTCTTGAGCCGGTGCAGCTCGAGCGCCATCACGACGTTTCCGGAACTGAACGGGTTCGCGGGGTCGGGAGGCGTCTTTTCCCACCGCAGCAAGCCGATGAGCTTGAGAACCATGGCGAACGGCGCGTTGTTCTCGGCGATGTACGTCGCGATGGCACGCTCACCCAGGCGCAGCGCGAGCGTGCCGGCGAAGGTCAGCGCCTTGGCACGGATACCCGCATCCGGAATCGTCGCGGGCGTGATCGACACCTTGATCTGCGTCGCCAGCGTATCGAGCACGGAGAAATATGCGGTGAGCGCAACGCCGAAGCGCGTAAAGGCCGCGAGCAAGGCCACCTCCGCGTCCGGTGGCGCTGCCGTGATCTCCTCTGCGATGGCCGCCACGTCACGGGCACGCGCCTTGGCCTGTTCGAGTGCGCCCGTGACCGCCGGAGACCCGATGACCGCTTCGGGCAGCCGCATGCCGGCCGCCTCGGTGGTGAACGCGGCAAACAGCTCTTCGCTGCGGCCCAGTGCGCGACCGATCCAGCCTGCCAGCTGCGTGACGTACGGAATGGTGACTACGGCCATCGATGACTCACGGCAGCGCCCTCACGGCATCGAGTACCCGCTTGACGTTCAGCCGGCCGGCACCGAACTCGCGCCTGAATTTCTTCTCCGCCGCGTCGGTGACGATGTCATCCGGCTTGTCCGCGTTCTCCATCAGGATCCGCTTGATGTCGCCAAAGGTCAGGTTGGGTTTTAGCTGCAGCATCAGCGCGACCGTGCCGGTCACGTGCGGCGCCGACATGCTGGTGCCGTCCAGATTCAGGTAGCCGTAGGGCTTCAGGCCGAGGTTTGCAAAATTGAAGCGGCAGCTGTTCCCGCTCTTCGCGGCATCGATCGAATATCCGGGAGCTGCAATATCCGGCTTGTCCACGGGCGGATTCGCAAACGTGTAGTCGAGCAGATCGCCGTGCGACGAGAAATCGACGAGCTGGTGGACTTCAAAATCGTCTTTCTTCTCGGCCGAGTACGCGGCGACGCTGATGACCCCCTTCGAACCGGCGACGCTTGCGATGCCGTGCTCGTCGACGAGCGGTGACAGGGGCGGCATCTCCTCCCCTTCATCCAGCGCGGGGTGCAGGAAGCGCATGACCTGGTACTCACCGAAGTCGTCGCCCCATGCCTCCACCTTGACGGCATCGACGCTCTTGAACACCAGGTTGTAGCGGCCCGTCAGGTGGTGCTTGCCCTCAGGCTTGATGGTCAGCGTGATCACGCATCGATTGATCGCCACGCCGTCGATCGTCACGTCGTCGCGCTTGTGTGAAATCTCGAGCTTCTTCTTGCCGCCGACGACTTTTTCGAGCGACCCGGGCACCGACACGAAGTCGCTGCGTGATTCATTGGGCGCCTCGACCGCCATGCGCAGCGTCGTGGTCGCGGCGGCGGGATACCAGAACTGGACTTCGCACTCCTCGGTGTTGTCGCGCGAATCGCAGTGGTCCGTGTCCGTAAATTTCTTGCGATCGTCCTGCAGCACCATCGGTACGACTACTTCGATGTCGCCCGCGGGTACGTTCACCTCGCAGTGCAGGTAGACGCGGCCGGCGTTGCCCGCCGATGCCACGCAGGCGCGCCCGATCGCATCGGGCGGAAATTGCTGGTTGAGGAACTGCTCGCTTTCGGTGGTGCCATCGTGCGGGCCTTGCGACGAGCCGAAGCTCATGTTGATGACCACCGGTTTGCCGAGTTTCGCGGCGGTCCGCAGGATGAAGAAGACGGCATCGCGGAAGCGCTTCTCCCAGGGAACCTCGTTGCCGTCGCTGTCGACGGGATCTTTCTCCGGGTTCAGGTATTTCACCGCGATGATGTCCGCATCCGGGGCAACACCCGCGTACTTGAACTTGCCTTCGCGCCCGCTACCGGCCGCAGTCGAACCCACGTGAGTGCCATGCGCCGCACAGTCACGATGAAACACGTTGCCGTGCATCGGCGCGTTGGCGCCCAGCGCGATCTCGTCGGTCAGATTCTGCTGCGTGTAGACGGCACCATAGCTCGGTGGCCCATCGAGCAGTGTTTCATCCGGAATCTCGTCGGTGCTGCGCGGCTCGATTCCCTGGTCCCACAGGAACAGCACGCGCGAACCACCCGTGGGCGTCTGGAAATCCGGATGCCGGAAATCGAGACCGGTGTCGATGATTCCCACGATGACCCCCGCACCCGTCACACCGGTAAATCCCGATCCGGACTGCGTGCGAACTTCATTGGCGTGGATGTCCGGGATGCTCATGTCGAGATGCGGCTTCGACTTGGTGCCGACTTCCATGCGCCGCACCGCCGGATGGGCCGCGAGCACCTCGAGATCCTTGAGTTGCACGAGGCCGAAGGCGCGCCGCTCGTTGGTGTGCGACACCGTCTTGAAACCCAGCGCCTCGATGGGCGCGAGCGGCGGATCGTAGGTCAGGTAGATGTAGAGCCCGGCGCCCCGCGCGACCACTGGATGAATGCGCCCCACGTTCTCGGCGCCATGCCGCTGCACGTCGCGGTAACTGGTGAAGATCGCCTGCAATCCGGAGTCGAACTTTTCGAGCCCTGACATCGCTTCCCTCGTGTCATCTCCGGATGGGTCGTGCGGCGCGTGCAGGCGCGGCACGTTGGACTTATTTGTTTGCGCCCAACGCTACCGTCATGTGCATAACGTGTCTACAAGATATTTTTCGGTGGTAACCGATGCATTACAGATGAGTAACGCATGCCGCACACGGATGGTGCGAGACCATCCGTGTGCACGCGTCCAGCTCGCCTATTGCAGGTCGAAGCGGTCGAGGTCCATGACCTTGCTCCACGCCGCGACGAAGTCCTCGATGAACTTCTTGTGCGCGTCGGCGCTTCCGTACACCTCGGCGAGCGCGCGCAGCTGCGCGTTGGAGCCGAAGATCAGGTCGGCGCGCGTCGCGGTCCAGCGGGCCGCGCCGCTCTTGCGGTCGCGTCCGTCGAACAGCTCCTTGGTGTCGGAAGTCGGCTTCCACACCGTGCCCATGTCCAGCAGGTTCACGAAGAAGTCGTTGGTGAGCGTGCCCGGTCGCCTGGTCAGCACGCCGTGGTTCGAGTCACCATGGTTCACGCCCAGCACGCGCAGGCCACCGATGAGCACCGTGAGCTCGGGCCCGGTCAGCGTCAGCAACTGCGCGCGGTCGATGAGCAGCGTCTCCGCGCCCACCGAGAAACGCGACTTCTGGTAGTTGCGGAAACCATCCGCCACCGGTTCGAGCGCCTTGAATGACTCGACATCGGTGTGTTCCTGCGTGGCATCCGTGCGGCCGGGTGTGAACGCGATCTTCACCTTGAAGCCCGCCTTCCTCGCCGCCGCCTCGATGCCGGCGTTGCCCGCCAGCACGATCAGGTCGGCAAGCGACACCTTGCGTCCACCCTTGGCTTTCTGATTGAACGCGGCCTGGATGTCCTCGAGCGTCTTCAGGACTTTGGCGAGCCTGGCCGGTTCGTTGACTTCCCAGTCCTTCTGCGGCGCGAGCCGGATGCGCGCGCCATTGGCGCCGCCGCGCAGGTCCGAGCCGCGGAACGTCGAGGCCGAAGCCCAGGCTGTCGAGACCAGCTGCGACACCGGGATCTTCGAGGCGAGGATTTTCGCCTTGAGATACGTCGCTTCCTTGTCGCCGATGGGCTTGCCCTTGCGCGCGGGGAGCGGGTCCTGCCAGATCAAGTCTTCCTTCGGGACTTCGGGGCCGAGATAGCGCACCTTCGGGCCCATGTCGCGATGCGTGAGCTTGAACCAGGCGCGCGCGAACGCGTCGGCGAACTGTTGCGGATTCTCGAGGAAGCGGCGCGAAATTTTCTCGTAGGCCGGGTCGAAGCGCAGCGACAGGTCCGTGGTCAGCATGTTGGGCGCGATCTTTTTCGTCTTGTCGTGCGCGGAGGGCACCGTGCCCTCGCCCGCGCCGTTCTTCGGTTTCCACTGGTGCGCGCCAGCCGGGCTCCTGGTGAGTTCCCACTCGAAGCCGAACAGGTGCTTGAAGAAGTCGTTGCTGAACTTCGTCGGCGTCGTCGTCCAGGTGACTTCGAGGCCGCTGGTGATGGCGTCGACACCGAGGCCGGAATTGAATCCGCTCACCCAGCCAAAACCCTGGTGCTCGAGGTCGCCGCCTTCCGGATCGACGCCCACATGCGATGCCGGGCCCGCGCCATGTGTCTTGCCGAAACTGTGACCGCCGGCGATCAACGCCACGGTCTCCTCGTCGTTCATCGCCATGCGCGCGAAGGTCTCGCGGATGTCACGCGCCGCGGCCACCGGGTCGGGATTGCCGTTCGGACCTTC
>Ga0070665_100001862_pt1 | contig 23943 bp, 22 predicted proteins | sample KBSS13metaG_FD_65862 | JGI IMG/M metagenome (GOLD analysis project Ga0070665, IMG submission 65862) | Switchgrass rhizosphere microbial communities from Kellogg Biological Station, Michigan, USA - KBS S1-3 metaG | ecosystem: Host-associated > Plants > Roots > Rhizosphere > Soil ... | reverse complement strand
TCGTCCGCGCCCCGTTCGCCTTCGGTGATGCGCAACGCCTCCTCGAGCAGCGACCGGGCGGCGTCGAACCTGCCTTCCTCATCCAGCCGGGCGGCGCGCATGCGAAGGCTTCGCGCGTGCTGTAGCGCCCGATCGGAAGCGGTCGCCGATCGACAATCGACCATGGTGATCGCATACGAGCCTGGATCGACGCTGCCGGGCTCGGCACGGATGGCGATGGTGTAGGTGCCCGCCTCGTCAGCGACGAGATCGATCTCCTCCCGACCGGTGTTGCGAATCTCGTCCTGGAATTCGGCGACGGCCTGGCCGTCGAGGCCGCGGACTTCCGCGACGACGTCGATGCCGCGCTGTTCGACGATCACGCGCGCATGCTCGTCGGCGCTCAACACGATCGAATACTTGTGAACGTCGTGGCGATCGATGCGGCGCTCGACGGCGCTGTGCGGCTCGAGCAGGGGGGCGTCCTGCGGGTGTGTCCCGACGGTGAGTACCGATGGACGAAGGGTGGCGAGCGCGAGGGCCGCGAGCGTGGCACAGCCACGAACGAATGCCGCCATCATTGAGGCACGATTTCGAACGCGTAGCTGCCGACCACCTCCGTGCCGCCCGCCGGCCGGCGTCCGCTGAGATCGAGCGAATAATGCTGCGGCTTCAGCGCGCGGGCGGGAACGCCGACCCGCACGGCGGATTGGCCAGCCGACGATTTCGCGGCAATCCAGCCGCTGCGCCAGATGACCGTGTTCACGGCAGGATCCCTGAGTCCGACCTGGTACGACGGGAAGTCGTTCGCCTCGAGCCGGAGCTCGAATCCCAGTTGCTCGGTGACCGCCGGCATGACGAGCGTCGGCACGGGACCGATCGAGCGGGTTTGCGGAAGCAGAACGAGTGCGACGGTTGCGGCCTCGCGCACCACGGTCGTGGCCGACTCGCGCGCCCGCGCGAGCTCCTTCGTGGCCGTCTCATTAGCGTCGCGAAGCTCTTTGAGCTGCCGTTCGAGGTCGCGGGCACGCTGGTCGACCGCGACGCGATCGATCTGCGCTTCCCGCAGTCCACGGCCGAGACGCACGTTCTGGAGGAGCAGCGCGCCGCCCGCCGCCAGGGACAGCGTCGCGGCAACCGCGAGCGTGGCGAGCACCTTCGACCCGCCCACTTTTGGCGGCGCGTCGACGGCGACCGGCGCCGTCTCCGTGTCCACCTTGTCCACCGCACGCAGGAACTTGCGGGCAAACTCCACGCGCTCACGTCGATGCCGCGAAGCGAGGTAGTGAGATTCGAATTGCGCCAGCGTGTCGCCGGACAGCTGGCCTCGTACATACGAATCGACCAGGTCGTCTTCGACCCGGCGCAGCCGGGCGGCGATATCGTCGTCGACGATGCTGGCCTCGTCGAGGCGCTCCGTGTCTTCCGGCGGAAGAACGCCCAACAAATACTGCACAAGCTCGTCGGCCTGGCCCGGTTTATTCGGCAGGGACATGTCTCATCCTGGATCGGGGTCCACCCTGATAGGGCTTAGGGAGTCTAAATCTGTCGCCGCCGCTGGCGACAGCTCTCTACGCACGCCATCAGCCCGTCGCGAATGCGAAAAGCCCTGATTCCGAGCGCGTTCATGGTGATGCCCAGCCGGGTGGCCAATTCCCGGCGGCGCTCGATCTTCTGGCGCCGCTCATCGGCGTAGTACTCGACGATCAGCTCACGCTGCTCCGGCTTCAATTCCTGGAGGCACCGGTCGAGGCAGTCCAGGCGCTGCTCCTTCAGCATGACCCCCGAGTCCGGCCCGAAACGAACCGCGGGCCTGGTGCCGTCGACGTGCCAGGTTTCGTCCAGGGGGACGTGGCGCCGTTCGCGCCGAACATCCTCGAGCAGGACGAACTTGGCGACGACGTAGCAGTAGCGCGCCGGCGGCTTGGTGGCGATGGCTCCGGTCTGCGCGAGCGTCCTGGCGACGCGATTCAACGTTTCGTCGGCCAGTTCTTCGGCCGTCGGACGATTCCGCCGATCGAAGTAGGACACCAGGCGCCGGCGCATTTCGAGATAGCGTTCACCGTTCGAGTGGACGCCATCATCGAGCCACGCGAGCAGGCGCGTGAATGCGAGTTGCGTAATTGCTGGTTCTTCTCGTAAGGCTTCTTGCGTCAGCACGTACAATAGCTCTCTGCTTGTAAGGCCGTCCCGCTAGGGGAAACGCGATATGGGCCTGAAAGATCCCTGCGTGTAAGTGTGAACCCTCCACACTCTTGCAATATCAATTCCGACGCGGGTCATGCGATCGTTACTTCGTGCGCGTGTCTGGCGATGGACTTTCCTCTTCGACTTTGACGCTCCTCCACGATTTCGGTTGCGAAAGAGTTCGCCGCGACAGGGCCTACTCCTGTAATAGCGAGCGCGCCGCGGCCGCGGGCCGCGGTGCCGGAGGTGACCATGAAATTCGCACGCGCCGTATTCCTCATCGCCGGACTCTGGGGCCTCGCGATCCTCACGCCCCTCTATTTCACGTTCGATCTCGTCGGCCGTTCGTATCCGCCGGCGATCACGCACCCGGACTTCTACTACGGCTTCGTCAGCGTTGCGTGGGTCTGGCAGATTGCGTTCCTGCTGATCGCCGGCAACCCCGTACGGCATCGCCCCTTCATGGTGCCGGCGATTCTCGAAAAGCTCATCTACGTCACGACGATCGTGAGCCTTTACGTAAACGGTAACGTCCACCTCGGTCAGGCTGTCGTCGCCGTACCCGATTTTGTGCTCGCGCTCCTGTTCGTCGGTGCCTTCACGGCGACGCCGGCAGCCGACAGTCTGTCGCTTCCCTATTCCTCGACGATTCCGAGAACGCCGGCATATGCCCGATGGGGCTCGTGGCACGCGTGACCCACGCGGCGGCGCTCGACACCCCTGTATAGGACCAGGGGCCAAAAATCTTTCAGCGTGCTACCGCTCCTCCGGCGGAATGTTCCGGATGAGTTCAGAGAACCTGGCGTGCGCCAGCGGATCGACCGGACGGTGCCTGATCTTCGTGCTCGCCGGGTCCATGCCGAGAAAGTTGTCACCCTTCCAGTTCTTCGACGGCCTGATCGGCCTCGGAACGAACCCGCCGCCGCAGTTCGGGCAGACGTTGTCGAGCGCGTCCACGCACGACGCGCAGAACGTGCATTCATAGGTGCAAATGCGCGCGTCGACCGCGTTCGGCGGCAGCGCCTTGTTGCAGTGCTCGCAGGTCGGACGAAGTTCCAGCATCGCGCCCTCTCTGGGGTCAGATCTCGCATTTCTCGCTCGCCGGCGGCGACCGAACGAGAAACGCGAGATCTGACCCCGAACCCGTCTACGCCTTCAAAGCCGCGCGGAGACGGGCGAGATGGTGATAGCTGTGACGAACCGCATGATCCTCGAGCATGAACTGGCACGTGAGCGGCGCGTCCGAATAGAGCGACACGGGCGCCGCCGTTGCGAGCTCTTTGTCGCTGAGCGCGCGAATCGCCGCCGCGGCGGTCGCGCTGTTGCGTTGCAGCAGATCGATCGCCGCCTCTTTCGTGACGCCGTCGTTCTCGGCGGCGTGCGCGGCGTTCATCGCGTTGATGTCTGCTCCCGTCACACCGGTGATCGTCTTGCCGGCCGCCAGTTCCTGCGCCAGATGGATCTCCACCGGGTAGACGCTGGCGACATGGTGGATGATGACGCCGAACTTGCGGCCGTCGCCCGGCATACGGGACTGCCACTGCGCGTCGGTCAGCCCGCTCGCGAACGCGATCAGCGCACGGGCTCCCTGTTCGAGGCGCTCGGCGAGGGCGTTGGCGCCCTGGTTCGTGCGCGTGGCGTTGGCCGTTGAATCCTGTGAAACAACACTCGACATCGACTTGTCCTTTCGATATGCGCCGGCGCCTCATGGCCCGGCGTCTTCCCTCAGTGAACGACTTGCATCAGACGGCGCACGTTCGCCTGAGCGTGCGATCGGCTTCCCGTCCGAGCCTCGCCAGTATCGGCGGCAGGTCTTCGATATCTTTCAGTGACGTGTGAAAGTTGACGATGCAGGCCCGCAGCACGAAGCGGTTGTCGATGACCGCGTTCGACAGGAAGGCCTCGCCGGACTTTTCCACGGCCGTCAGCAGCTGCTGGTTCAGCTCGTTGAGATAGTGCTCGACCCTCTCGGTGCCGAGCTGCGGCCGGAGATCGGGCGGCACGTACCGGAACGTGGTGATGCTGAGGCTCTGGCTCGTCGCCTCGAACTCCGGATGATGATTCACCAGCTCGTGGAGATGCCTCGCGAGCCGCATGTCATCCGCGATCATCTTCAGGTAGCCCGCGCGTCCCACCTGGCGCAGCGCCAGCCACACCTTCAACGCGCGGAAGCCGCGTGAGTTCTGCGGTCCGTAGTCGAAGTAGTTCACCTGTTCCTGATCGAAGTGGTAGTACGCCGGGTGATACGAGAAGGCGCCGCGCAGCGTCGAGGCGTCGCGCACCAGCACGCAGCCGGCCTCGAGCGGCGCGTAGAGCCACTTGTGAGGATCCACCGCCACCGAATCGGCCTCGCCCAGGGCGTGCAGGGCCGCCGGCGCTCCGGGCGCCACTGCCGCGAGGCCACCGTAGGCGCCATCGACATGGAACCACAGATCGTGCTCACGGCAGATGGCCGCAATCTCCGCGAGCGAATCGACGGCGCCCGTACTCACGGTTCCCGCCGTGCCGACGACGAGAAATGGCTGATGCCCGAGGGCCAGATCCTGTTCGATCCGGCGCCGCAGCGCCTGGACGTCGACCCGCTGCTCTCCGTCGGTGCCGATCCAGCGGATCGCGTCGGTGCCGAGACCGCACATGTCGACGGCTTTCTGCAGCCACGTATGCGTCTCCATCGAGGCATACACGAGCAGCCGTCGTCCGCCTCGCGGAAAGCCTTCGCGTCGGATGTTCCACGGCGCCTTGGCCGCGCGGGCGGCCAGCAGGCACACGTTGTTCGCCATGTTGCCGCCGCTCACCAGCAATCCGCCGCAACCGGCTGGAAGGCCGATCAGCTCCGCAATCCAGCGTGTGGTCTGCCCTTCAATCTCTGTCGCGAGCGGCGCCAGCCGCCACGCGCCGACGTTCTGATTGAGTGCGGCCGCCAGGAAATCGCCGAAGAGACCGATGGGCGCGGGGCTCGACGTGATGTAGCCGAAGAACTTCGGGTGGCCGTTGAACACCGCGTGATCGAAGAGCAGCTCCGTCGCCTCACCGAGCAATCGAGCCGCATCGGCGCCTTCGTCCGGAAGCGGGAGCTCGGCTCCCAGGGCCCGCCGGACGTCGTTCTGCGACTCGTCTCGCGTCACCGGACCAGCAGGTATCCGCGCCAGCCGATCGGAAATCTGGTCGACGAGCCGGTGTCCGATCTCGCGGAACTCGCCGGGCGGCATATCGAGCGGCGCCCTCCGCTCTCTGAGCTCTTCGAGCTCCAGTACAGGTATCATCGAAGCCCCGCAAACAAATCCGATTCCTGTCCCCGGCCGCCATTGACCACGCTGAAGGCACGGTAGAACTCCTGCGTGCCCCACAGCGAGCGCTGGTGCGCGTCGGACAGGCCCTCGAGCTTTTTGTAAATCGACATCTGAGTCTTGTGGCAGGACACGGCCCGCCACACCACCGGCCAGACGTCGCTCGTGTCAATCACCGTCGTAATCGCCCACTCCGGCCACGGCACGGTCTGACGCGTCTCGCCATCCACGACGGACACGAGCTTCTTCAGCGCCGCTTCATATGCGGCCCATTTCTTCGGGCTCCAGGCGATGTAATAGAGCTTCGCGACCCGATGGGCCTCGGCGTTGCCGGACGCGGGCTGCGACGCGTCGGCGGCACAGACGATCGCGGCGGTCGTGAACTGGCTGATCGCCACGTGGTCCGGATGGCCGTACGCGCCATCCGGACCGAACGTGACCACGACGTGCGGCTTGACCCGGCGGATGTGGCAGGCGATCGCTTCGATCGCCTGCGCCGGATCCACCCGATCGAGTCCGCCGTCCGGATAGTCGAGGAACCGGACGTCCTTCACGCCCAGCTCTCGCGCGGCGGCCAGCAGCTCCGACTCACGCGCCTGCCCGACGACGTCAGTGCCCGGAGACACCACCGCATCGTAAAAGCGTCCCTGTTCGCCCCTGGTCGCGGTGACCAGGTAGGTGGACACGCCTTCGGCGGCGTACTTGGCCAGCGTCCCACCCGTGCCGAGCGATTCGTCATCGGGGTGCGCCAGCACGCACATCAGCCGGAGTTCAGAGTCAGGCACCATCGCCACGGTCGGAATGTAACAAGACCGGCGCCCGCCGGGCTTCACCGGTTCGGGTCATTTTAGGGGTGGGTTGCAAAATGGCCCGGACGGGCCATCCGGGGACGCTCGGCTGAAGCCTTCGCGCTACCGTTCCAAACGGGTTACAGCAGTCCGAGGCGGCCGGCGTGCGCGACGGCCGCCGATCGGGACGACACGTTCAGCTTCGTCAGGGTATTGGCGACGTGCCGGTGGACCGTGTGCTCGCTGATGAAGAGCTTCTCGGCGATCGCCTGATTGTTCAGGCCGGTCGAAATCAGCTGGAGAATCTCGATCTCGCGGGGCGTGAGCGCTTTTCGGCCGTCGGCCGCCGGGGCGCCGGTGTCAGCGCTCGTCGTTGCCCCATCGAGAACGGCGTGGGCGCGGGAGATCTCGAGGCTCGCGCCGAGGGGCGTCAGATCCTCGATGGCGCGCTGAACCTCATCGGCGGCCGCTTCCGTGCGACCGAGCGCCTTCATCACGCACGCCAGCTCCACGCGCGTGCGGCCGGTCTCGAATGGCGAGCCGCTCTCCTTGAAGAGATCGACCGCGTCTTCGAACTGCTCTCGAGCCGTCTTCCTGTCGCCTGCGCGTGCGGCGACGAGCCCGGCCGCGAGGCAGGCCAGCGCCCGCAGCGGCGCGGTCCCGGCTTCATCGGCAATGGCGCGAAGCTCCGAGACGGCATCCGCGGCTTCGTCCGTTCGACCCTGCTCGAGGCAGGCGCGCACCATCAGCTCGAGGGCCGCCGCGCGCTCCGTGCGATTGCTCGCCGGGAGCCGGCGCAGGTGACGCTCCGCCAGATCCGCGCAGGCCTTGAAGTCTCCACGGTCGAACGTCACGCTCGCGCGTCCGAGCGAGGCAAGCGGGTGGGATCCGCATCGCTCGAACAGCGACATGGCTTCGTCGAGTTTCCCCTGGCGCCTTCGCAATTCGCCGAGGCGCACGAAGCCTTCACCGGTCATCGCCGGGCGTGACGCGGCGAGCTCGTCGGTCGCCGACGTCAGCTCGCGCTCCGCTTCCGCCCACGCGCCCCGCCACATGCAGACGGAGGCATACTGGGTCCGGCACACCGCAAACAGCGGCCGGAATCCCCATTTCTCGCAGAAGGCCTTGAGACGATCGCACCACTGAACCGCACGTTCGAAATCGCGAATCCGCTCGCACGCGGCGATCAGGTAGCAGCAGGCGAGGCCGATCATCACGCGATCGTTCATTTCACCCGCCAGGACCGCGGCGTTCACCTCGTCGAGCTCCTGCAGTCCCTCGACGACGCTGCCGGCGGTGACGCGGGCAAAACCGCGGAGCGCCCGGCCCACCATCTCGTAATCGACCGCGCCGAGCGCGTGTCCGATTCGCACGGCTTCCAGCGCCAGCTGCTGCGCCCGCTGCGGATCTCCGTCATCGAGCAGCGCGAAGACGCCGCTGCGCAGCGCGAGCCAGGCATGTTCCGTCGAGTCCGGACGGCCATCGAGCAGACGGTGCGCACGCTGAAGCCAGCCGTTGGCCACCGCGTGCTCGCCGCGGAATGCCGCGGTATCCCACGCGAGCCACACCGCCATGCGCGCGGCGCCGAGTCCATCGTCGCGCTCTCGATACATTCGGTATGCGCGCTCGCGGACGTCGAAGACGAGGTCGGCGGAGTCCAGCCACCAGGCGGCCATCCCGAGCCCCTCGAGAGCCTCAGCGGATTCTTCTTTCTCAATCGCGGCTTCGAAAGCGAGACGGGCGGCTGCCCAATCGCCGCGGCCGAGCGCGGCACGGCCGGCGTTGAGAGGGTCGACGGGTTCGGTCGGGTTGACTCGCGCGCGGAGCGAGTCCTCGGTCTTCACAATGAGCAGCTCCGCAGAGGGTTACCGGGACAGATGGACGCGAGGCCGTTGCTGTGGCTGACCCGACTTCTGATTGTCCCCGAAGGGGCGTTTTTGTCAACCGCACCGTTCGTGCGTGCCGACCAGACGGCAGGAATGGCGGGGTGAGCAGATTTTACGTGATGTCTGACGACACTGCAGACACACCGGCCGATTCACTCAAGAAATCGCCCGTTTTTTGCGGGCATAGCGTTTGCTCTTTTTTGATTCGGCTGATATGGCCCAGCACAGTATCGGAGGCGTGCCCTGCAACTCCAAACACTAGAAGCGCTACACGGCCCCTGGCCCGCTCGCCCCTCAGTGCGCCGGCGGCTCACGCTGAAGAGCATTCTTCAAATCATCGAACTGCTGTTCACCCTCTAGCCGTCGAGCGGCTACGACGCGCGGCGCTGCAGCGCCGCATCACCTTCCTGCCGACCCTACTGGCGAGTACGCTCGCGGGCGAGCTGCTCCTGGTACTTCTTCTCCAACTCTTCGACCGCGGTCTTGAATCCCTGCGGGTCGACGAAGCGCTCCGGGTTGTACGGATCGCCCGGCTTGTGCTTCTCGAGCATCTTGAACTGCGACGCATGCGAGGCGAGCCAGATGTCGATCGACATGTCCTTCTGCGCCTTGAACGTACGCGCATAGTCGTCGGCGATGCCCGGATACGACGGCTTCCCTGACAGGACCGTGCCGGGATTGATCGAGCCCATATTCGCGATCACCACCCGATACGTTTTCCCGGCGTCCTGAACGTTCAGCGTGAAGCTGGTCGACCCCCTGGTGTGTCCGGGATGCACGTGAGCCGTGAGAACGGTTCCGCCAAGCGCGATCGTGTCGCTGTCCTTGAAGGTGCCATCGACCGTGACCGGATCGAAATGGAAGTTCGGCCTGTCGCCAAACAGGTAGTCCGTCTTCCCGCCCGATTCGAACAGCGGCTTGTCCCGCTCCTCCACGAGGAGCCTCGCCCCGGTCATGCGCTTCAGTTCCGCCATGCCCGCGGCATGGTCGTAGTGACCATGCGTTGCGGTGAGGATCTTCGTGTCGGTGATCTTGAAGCCGAGTTGTTCCACGCTCGCCTTGATCTGCTTCGCGGTATCGCCGATGCCCGTGTTGATCAGGATGTTTCCCTCGGGCGTGGTGATCAGGTAGGTCGACAGATCGTACGAGCCCACCCAGTAGATGTTCCCGACGATCCGAAACGGCGGAAACGGCCGGGTCCAGTCAGGATCGGTCTGCGCCAGTGACGGCAAGGCGACCGCGAAGCATGCGAGCATCAGCAACGGGATCAATCGTGAGCGCATCGTGGTGATCATTTTACCCGCAGTGTGTCTCGCACGGCTGAAGCCGTGCGCCACCGAAGGTTTCTTCGCCTGTGGCGCAGGGGGAAGGTATCTTCGCCTGTGGCGCAGGGCTTCAGCCCTGCGACTATTCTCTGCTACGCCTGATCGAGGCTTCGCGCAATCTCGGCGAGCACCTTCTGTGCGGCGCGGACGTTCGGCGCGCCCGTTCGTTCCAGCGCGGACGCCACCGCGCGTTCGACGGTTCCGGCCGCAATGCGTGTATGGCGAACGCCGCTCGGCTTGAGACGCAGGCGCGCGCGGCGGCTGTCGCCAGGGTCGCTCGTCCGCTCGAGGTATCCCCGCGTGACGAGCCGCTGCAGGATTCCCGTGATCGTGCTCGGATGCAGGCGGAGGATGTGGGCCAGATCTCCGGCGGACAGCTGCGGAAACTGTCCCACCACGCGCAGGACGAGCCGCTGCGGCACGGTGATCCCCATCTCGCGCTTCATCCGTTTCGACATTCGCTGGAGGTTGTGCTCGATCGACCAGAGCAGCCGCATGAACTCCAGCGAAGAATCGAGCACGTAGGCGGATCTGGGAGATGCGTTGGGACGCGGCATAAGGAACGCATCATAGCAAGCCGGCGTTTGATACTTGGACGTCAAACTATTTTGCGTTATCCTGACTCTACCGTTGTTTTTCAAAGCCGCATGTCTGGCCGGAGCCCTGGTCTCCGTGTGCGCCTTCGCGTCCGGGGCCGAAGGTCCGCATGCGCCGGAGCCGCTCTCGATCGGCGCCGTCCGGGCGCTCATCGTGTCCCCCCACCCTGACGATGCGACCCTGGCGACGGGAGGGCTGATCCGGCGCGTGCTCGGCGCCGGCGGCGCGGTCAAGGTCATTCAAATGACCGGCGGCGACGGATTTCCGCAAGGCGTCGTCGCGTGGAGCCCGCGAAGCCATCCGACGGCCGACGCGTACCGTCAATACGGCGTCCTCCGGGAACACGAGGCCGTGCGCGCGCTGGGACGCCTCGGTGTGCATCGCGCGCAGGTGAGACTCCTCGGGTTTCCCGACGAGGGGCTCTGCCTCCTTGCGTCGAGCGCTCCGCTCGCCCCGGTCTTCATGTCGCCCTACACGCAGCGGGAGTCGCCGCCCGTCACCGAGCAGGTGCTCCCGGGCACGATGTACCGCGGGGAGGATGTCCGCCGGGAACTGACACGACTGCTTCGCGAATTTCGCCCGACGCTCCTCGTCGTGCCCCACTCGGGAGACGACCATCCGGATCACTGCGCGACTCACCTGCTCGTCCACCAGGCGCTCACCGCGGCGCTCGCTGACGGCCTTCGGCCTCCGCACGTGCTGCACTACGTGCTGCATCTGCCGCGGTGGCCGGCGACCGATCAGCCCGGCGGGCCGCTGGATCCGCCGTCGACCGGTTCCGGCAGCGCCTGGGACTGGCGAACGCTGACCTTGACGGCAGACGAGCAGGCGCGCAAACATCGAGCGTTGAGCGCCTTCCGCAGTCAGATCCTCGTGATGTCGGATTTTTTCGCGGCATTCGATCGGCCCAACGAGCTCTTCATCGATCGAGAACCCTCGCCCATCTCGCCGTGCTGGTGCAGCGGCAACAATATCGCCGTGCCGATCAACGGGATGCAATGACGAAGCCGGGCTCCCGGCTGACGTCGCTCGACGTCTTCCGGGGAGCAACGGTGGCCGGGATGATCCTTGTGAACAATCCCGGGAACTGGGCCACCGTGTTCGAGCCGCTCGCCCACGCGAAGTGGAACGGCGTCACGTTTGCCGACCTGGTCTTTCCGTCGTTCGTGTTCATCCTCGGCGCCGCAATCCCGTTCGCCTTCGCCCGTCGGCTCGAAAGTGGCGGCAGCTACCGCGCGCTCCATGTCCGCATCGGGCGACGTGCGGCGTGGCTGTTTGCACTCGGCCTCCTGCTGAATCTGGTTGCCGCGCTGCCCGACGTGTCGTCGATTCGCGTCCCCGGTGTGCTGCAGCGCATCGCGCTCGTCTATCTGATCGCGGCGCCGCTGATCATCCATCTGCGGCCGTCACGCCGCGCCTGCATCGCTGTCCTGTTGCTGTTCGTCCACTGGGCGCTGTTGTCGATCCCGATCGCCGGCGTTCACGGACTCTCGGAGGGCGACAACGTCGGCGCGTTGATCGATCGAGCGTTGCTGGGACGGCACATCCTGACGCCGGCCGGCGATCCCGAAGGCATTCTCGGAACGCTGCCGACGGTATCGACCGCGCTGCTGGGCTCGCTGGCTGGAGACTGGCTTCGCCGGTCGCCGGGCGATGCGCGCCGGGTGCCGTGGCTCGTCGCGGCCGGGGCTGCCGCGTCCGGCGCCGGCATGCTGTGGGGCGTGGCGTTGCCGTTGAACAAGGCGTTGTGGACGGGATCCTACGTGCTGTTCACCGGCGGCATCGCGGCGCTGGCGCTTGCGGCGTGCGACGCGATGTTCGACAGAGGACGCTCACGCACCTGGGCGCAGCCGTTCGTCTGGCTCGGCGTCAATGCGCTCGCGATTTATTTTCTCGCCGAACTCTGCGGCCACCTGCTCGACGCACCGTGGATGGCTGCAGACGCGCAGACGATGACTCTCCGCACATGGATCTTCTGGGATGCCCTGAACCCCGCGGTTCCCGGGATGCCGGAAGAAGCGCTGTCGCTCGGGTTCGCGCTGCTGACTGTCGCCGTCTGGACGGGCGTGGCCGGTATCCTGTATCGACGCGATATTCGAATCCAGGTGTGACCCCGGGCTCCTGTCTCTTACGGATGGAACGATCGGTTCCACACGTCGCGGATGATGCCGGGCAGTTCTTCGAACATGCCGACGGCGATCATCAGCGTTCCTGTCAGTGTCGCCCCGCAGAGCAGCGTCCATAGCAGGACTTGCCCGATGTCCCTGCCGATTGTATGCACGAGTTGATTCATCGCCAGTACCTGTATTTAGTTTGAACTCAAACTAAACAAGAGTCCAGCTTAGCGGGAACCGCTCCTCGTCGCAACGCGCGCTTGCCGGCAGAGCTGCAGAAATGCGAGGCTATGTCCTCGATGACATCCACTCGTATCGTCAACGTAGGCGTGCTGGGCGCCGGAGCCTGGGCCCGCGGCGCACACCTGCCCGGATACCAACGCGATTCCCGCTGCCGGATCGTGGCCATCGCCGACACCGAGATCGATCGCGCGCGCGCCGCCGCCGCGGAATTCAACATCCCGACGGTCAGCGCCGATCCGCGCGAGCTGTTCGATCGCGCCGATATCGACCTGATCGACGTCTGCACGCCCAGCCATACGCATTTCGACCTGGCGTGGTCCGCGCTCGAAGCGGGCAAGCACGTGCTCTGCGAGAAACCGGTCGCCTACGACTACCACGACACGATTCGCGCGCGCGATCTCGCCAGGAGCAAAGGCCTCAAGACGAAGGTCGGCCTCACCTTCCGCTACAGTCCCGCCATGCGATACATGCGGGAGCTCGTCGCCGGCGGCTTCATCGGCACCCCGTTCATCTTCAACGGCTACGAACAGAATTCGCAGTGGCTCGATCCGAAGACGCCGCTGCGGCAGGTGGACCACACCGCCGACCAGTCGGTCCTGCAGGTGAGCTCGCTCGAAGGCTACGGGGCGCCGATCATCGACCTCGCGCACCTGATGGTCGGCGCTGACTTGAAAGAAGTGGTCGGCACGATGCGGAACTTCATCCCCGAGCGGATGGTGCGCGCCACCAACCGGATGATGCGCATGAACATCGACGATGGCGATATTTTTCTGGGAGAGTTCACGAACGGGGCGTTGTGCTCCATCCAGACGAGTTTCGTCACCGTCGGCAACTATCCGGGGATCGAGGCGCGCGTGTACGGCAGCGAGGGCGCGCTGATTTGCCGCCTCGTGGAGGAGGCGGGCATCTGCGAAACGCTCCGCGCAGCGAAGCCGGACCAGGTGGAGTTCCGCGAGCTCGAAATTCCCGCCCGCTGTTATCCACCGGGCGGCAGCCGCCAGGAGTCGTGGCGGACGCTCTTCTATGCCAACCTGGTGAGCAGCTTTATCTCCGAGATCCTGAGCGACGACTCGGCGAACGAAGGTGACTTCGGAGACGGCGCCTGGATTCAGGAAGTCATCAACGCCGTTGAACTGTCGTTCCGCGAGCGCCGCTGGATTCCGCTTCCGCTCGCGTGATGGCCGCTCTCGATCGCTTTTTCGACAGTTACTATCGCCTTCGCCCGGTGAACGCGACGTTCACCGGCGTGCACGAGCACGACGACCGGCTGCCCGACTATTCACCAGAAGGCATCGGGACGGCTGTCGACGAGATGCGAACGATTCTGGCGTCGCTCGAAGCCATCCATCCCAACGGCTCGTCGCTCCGCGACGTCGCGACGCGGGATCTTGCGCTCGCGGCATCGTTCCTCGAAGTCCAGATCGCCGAGGCTGAGAGCCTTCATTTCCAGCGCGGCAACCCGTCGCTTGCGCTTGGCGAAGCAGTATTCGGCATCGTCTCGCTGATTACGCGTCCGTTCGCACCAGCTTCTCAACGTGCGCGATCGCTGCGCGGGCGGCTCGATGCCATCCCGCACTTCCTCGCTGGAGCACGCCGCTCCATCGTCGATGGCATTCCCGATCACTGGCGCAGCAAGTGCCTCCACGAGTGCGAGGGAGCCACGCGTCTACTCCAGACCGGTGTGGCGACGTGGCTCGCGGCAGAGTCGCTCGACGATCCAGGCGTCATTCGTGCCGCTGAAGCCGCAGCGGCGTCCGTGGACGAGTACCGCCGCTGGCTGACGAACGAGGCGGCGGCTGCGCCGGCCGCCCGATACTCGGCCGGCGCGCCGTTGTTTGATCTCCTCCTGAAGCGAGGGCATCACTGTCAGCACACCGCGTCGGCGCTGGCCACCGAAGCCCGCAAAGCCCTGGACGACGCTCTCGAGCTTCTGGACCGGCGATCTCGCGCGGCGGCACCCGGAGGGTACGCCGAAGTGCAGGCCAGGCTCGCAGAAGCGCGCCCGTCGGTGGCCGGTTATCTTTCGGCGTATCAGCGGATCTGGAATGAATGCCGGAAAGCCGCGGACGAGGCCGACCTCGTGACCTGGCCGGACTATCCGATCCGCTACGTTCCCATTCCCGATCAGACTCGCGACGCCGCGCCGTTTCTCTACTACCTTTTCTATCGCTCGCCCGCCGCGTTCGATCGCATCGCCATCCACGACTATGTCGTAACACCGATCGACGACCGCCTGTCGTCCGAGGAACAGGAGCGGCGCCTTCGCGCGGCCAATCACAGCGTCATCAAATTGAATCACGTCGTGCATCACGGCGCGATCGGGCACCACGTGCAGAACTACTACGCGTATCACGGCGAATCCGAGATCGGACGGGTCGCCGCGATCGATTGCGCCAGCCGCATCGGCATGTTTCTCGGCGGGTCGATGGCCGAAGGCTGGGCGTGCTACGCGACCGATCTGATGGACGAAATCGGTTTCCTGGACGCCGACGAAGCACTGGCGCAACAGCACACGCGCGCGAGGCTCCTGGCTCGAGCGGTCGTCGATCTCGGCCTTCACGACGGCTCGATGACCTTCGACGAGGCCGTTGCCATCTATCGCGACCGCGTCGGGATGCCGCTCGAGGCGGCGCGCGGCGAAGCGTGCAAGAATTCGATGTTCCCGGCGACGGCGATCATGTATTGGCTTGGAACAGAAGGGCTCCACCGTCTTCGGCGGGCGCGCGAGCGAGCCGACGGATCGGCGTTCTCTCTGCGGCGCTTCCACGACCGCGTGCTCTCGTACGGATCGATTCCGGTCTCTTTGCTGGAACGAATCTGGTGAAGCTCTCCGCCGCATCGGGGTTGGCGCTGGCAATCGCCGCAGCCGCGACCATCAGCGGTCTTGCGTGCCGCGGGCGTTCGGCCGGCGTCGCGCCATCCAACGACCTCCTGATCGTCGGCTACGATCGCGAGCCCGATACGCTGAACCGGTTCAGCACGCACATCCTCGAGGACATCCAGACCTGCATCGTCGAGGGATTGACGACGACCGACGAGCAGATGCGGGTGGTGCCGCTGCTGGCGACCGAGGTGCCGACGATCGACAACGGCGGCGTGCGGCTGCGCGCCGACGGCGGCATGGATGTCACGTGGAAGCTTCGTCCAAACGTGAAATGGCACGACGGCGAGCCGTTCACGTCCGCGGACGTGCAGTTCACGGTCGACGCAATCAACGGTCCGAACTACAACCCCGAAAGCACCGATGGTTTCGACCGCATTACGTCAGTGGACACACCCGATCCGCTGACCGCGGTCGTGCACTACAAGGAAATCTACGCGCCGTACGACATTCAGTTCATTCGAGGAGCGCTGCCGAAACACGTGCTCCAGGGGCGAGACATCGACCGCGCCCAGGACTACAACCGCAACCCGCTCGGCACCGGACCGTATCACGTAGTCGAGTGGAAGGCCGGCGAGCACATCCTGCTCGAGCGTGTCCCGCACTACTGGCGCGGCGACGAGTACCCGAAGATTCGGCGCCTCCTGTTCCGGTTCGTGGCCAACACGAACACACGCATCAACCAGTTGAAGAGCGGTGAGGTTCACGTCGTCGCGCTGGTGCCCTGGGACAAGTATCGCGAGCTCGCCGAGATGAAATCGACCGTCATCGCGCGAACGCCGGGCAACGCGTACGAGCACGTCACGCTCAACGAACAGCGCTACCCGCCGTTTCAAGACATCCGGGTCAGGCGCGCGCTCATCTCGGCGCTCGATCGCGACGAGTACGTGCGCACGATCCTCGATGGTCTGGCGCCGGTCGCGCTCGGACCTATCCAGCCGGTCTCGTGGGCGTATTCGGACCAGGTTACGCGCCATCCCTTCGATCCGGCCCGTGCCCGCGCGCTGCTCGACGAGGCGGGATGGACAGCCGGCCCGGATGGCATTCGCCAGAAGGGTTCGGCGCGCCTCGCGTTTACGCTCATCACACAGGCGGGCTATGCGATCCGCGAGAACATCGCGCAGGCGATCGAGCGGCAGCTTCGCGACGTCGGAGTCGACGTCAAAGTCGAGCTCCAGGATGGAACGGCGATCAGCGCCATCTGGTTCGAAGGCCGCTTCGAAGCGATGCTTCACTGGTGGCAGATGCCGTCGGACCCCGAGCTGACGACGTTCTTCGCAGCGGACCGGACGCCGCCGGCCGGACGCAACATCAACTATTTCAAGAACGAGGAATTGACGACGCTGCTTTACGCGTCGGATCGAACCGTCGATCGCGCCGAGCGCAAGGCTCTCCTTACACGCGCGCAGGCCATCGTCGCCGATCAGGTCCCCGAGATTCCGCTGTATACCGTCACCCGGCTCGACGCCGTTCCCGCCACACTCGCGCACTTCAAAGGCAACCCGACGAACACGGGGATTTTCTGGAACGTGCACGAGTGGGAAATCAAATAAGCTCAAAGGCGTGACGCGCCTGCTCGTCCGTCGTTTCATCCACGCGATTCCACTGCTGTTCCTCATCTCCGCGCTGGTCTTCCTGCTGATCCACGCGGCGCCCGGCGGTCCGCTCGCGATGTATCTCGCCAACCCGAACGTCCGTCCGGAGGACATCGAACGGCTTCGGCGCGCGCTGGGACTCGATCGGTCACTCTGGCTTCAGTACTGGTCGTGGCTGGCCGCGTTCGTTCGCGGCGATTGGGGATTCAGCTTCAGCGACGGACGGCCGGTCGCAAGCCGCGTGCTCGAGCGTTTGCCGGCGACAATCGAGCTGATGGGCGTGTCGATCGTCTGTGCGATGGCCCTGACGATTCCGGTCGGCATCTGGTCCGCTCTGCGCCGCGGACGCTGGTTCGACCGCCTGACCACGGTGACGTCACTCGTGGGTGTGTCTCTGCCGGGGTTCTGGTTCGGCCTTGTGCTGCAGATGATCTTCGCCATCGCACTCGGCTGGCTGCCCTCGTCGGGCCGCAGCACGCCAGGCGCCGACGACTTCGCGAGCCATCTGCTGCACCTGGTGATGCCGACGACGGTGTTGGGGTTCGTGCTCGCGGCAGGCTGGTCACGATACCTGCGCGGCTCGATGATCGAGACAATCCATCAGCCGTTCATCGCCGCCGCCCGGGCGCGAGGCGTCCCGGCGCCGCGCATCGTGCTGGTCCATGCGCTGAGGAATGCGCTCGGACCGCTGATTGCGATCGTCACCGTGGATGCGGCGCTCCTCGTCTCGGGCGCCGTCGTCACGGAGAGCGTGTTCGCGTGGCCCGGCCTCGGGAGCCTGTTCACCGAAGCCCTCGCCCGCCGCGACTACACCGTCCTCATGGCCCTGCTCATGCTGTCGTCGGTGGCCGTCGTCGTGTTCAATGTGGCCGGGGATCTCCTGCACGCGGCCCTCGACCCGCGCGTGGCCGCGTGATGCGGCTGCCGGCCGTTGTCCTCGCGTGTCTGCTCGCGGCAGCGATCGCGGCGCCGTGGCTCGCGCCGTACGCGCCCGATCGCATCGATCTCTCGAGCCGCCGCGCCGCACCGTCGGCGGCCCACATGTTCGGCACCGACGAGCTCGGACGAGACGTCCTGACGCGCGTGCTGTACGGCGCGCGCATTTCACTCGCGGTCGGCCTGCTGTCCGCGCTCGTCGCAGGCGCGAGCGGCGTTCTCATCGGCGGCGTCGCCGGGTATGCGGGCGGAGGCGTCGACGCGGTGCTAATGCGGATCACCGACGGCATCCTCGCGGTCCCGAGGCTGCCGTTGCTGATGATCGTGTCTGTCGTGCTGCGACCGTCGGTCCCACTTCTAATCGTGCTCATCGGCCTCGCCGGCTGGATGGAAACCGCGCGCGTCGTCCGCGCGGAATTCCTGGCGCTCGGCAGCCGCGGATTCGTGGAAAGCGCGAGAGCGGCCGGCTCCGGTCATCTGCGTGTCCTGTCGCGGCATATGCTCCCGAACGCGGCGCAGGCGATCGCTGTCTCGCTCACCCTGGCCGTCGCACGCGGGATCCTGCTGGAATCGGCGCTCAGTTTCTTTGGCGTCGGCGTGCGCCCTCCGCAAGCGAGCTGGGGCAACATGCTGTATCAGGCGCAGGCGTCGCTCGGCACCGAGCCTTGGCTTGCGCTCGCGCCGGGCCTGTTCATCCTGATGACGACGGTGTCCGTCAGTTTCGCCGGCGATCGTCTCGCGCGATCTCAGGAGTAGCGCAGGGCTTCCGATGTGGCGAAGGGCTTTAGCCCTGCGAACAGGCAGGCCTGAAGGCCTGCACTACTTCTTATTCGACGACTGCGCCGCGGTCACCCGGCAACAGGAGCTGACGATGAGCCCACCAGGGCGCGATGCCGTTGGACATCACCCGCTCGTGGAATTCGCGCAGGTCGAAGGCGTCGCCGCGGGCGGCCTGGACGTCGCGGCGAAGCTTGAAGGCCGCCATTTTGCCGAGGAAGTAACCGCCGTACGTCGGATCGTACGTGCCTCGAGTCGCTTCCTGGCGAGCCGCGGGCGCCGGCAGGTGCGCTTCGGTTTCGAACAGCTGCGCCGCGCGATCGATCGACCACTCGCCGCTGTGCAGTCTCAGTGCTGAAATGAGGCGGCAAATCCGTGTGAGCGCCTCGCTGGTCTGCGCGAGCCGGTAACGCGGATCGTCTTTCTTGAACCCTTCGTCCGACACGAGCTGCTCGGCGTAGTGCGCCCAACCGTCCTGGCCTGAAGACGGTTGCGGAAACGGATTCAAACCGATCCAGATCCGACGGATCTTTCCGGGCGTCCGTCTCATGAACAGGCTGTGGACATAGTGTCCAGGCGCCACCTCGTGCGCCGTGATGTCGGTCAGCGTGGCGTAGTTGAACTTCTGCAGCCACGCATTCTGACGATCCGGCGACCAGCCGGCCTGCGCATCGGTGATGTAGTAGAAGCTCTTGACCGGATGCGGCTCGAGCGGCGGCGAGGAATGCATCGACGCCAGGCCGAGATCGTAGGCCGGGGCCGGCGCGACGACGACGCGCTCACCTTCCGGTACATCCACGAGGCGGCGCTCCCGGATGAACGCGAAGAGTTCGTCCACGATCTTCTGCGCAGCGGGCGCCACTTCACCACGTTTCGGGTGATCGTTCAGCACGTCGCGCCAGACGTCGAGGGCCGGCCGTTTCGAATCGACGCGCGCTGCGGCCGCCGTGAATTCGGCCTGGGTTTTCTTCAGCTCACGTTCGCCGAGCGTGAGCAGCGCCGAGGCAGGCGTGTCGATCAGCTCCTCGGCACGGTACCGCGCCTCGACGTTGGCGGTCCCGATCGCGTAGCTGCCGGTCGCCTTTGCGAGCGCCGTTGTCTCGAGCTCGGTTGCGTATTGCTCGATCGCGCGTCGCGCGGCGTCCGCCGCCGTGCGCAGGCTGTTCTGCAGCGCGGGATCCTTGACATCGGCGAAGGCGAGGGACAGATCCTTGTCGAGAAGATCCGCGACGCCCCTGAACATTACGGCCGCGCGCTCAACGAACACCCGGGGCGGCTGCCGGATGTTCGCACGCGCCGCGGCCAGCAGCGACGGCACGCCGTTGAGCTTCGTGACGATCTGCCGCATCCGCTCCTGCGCCGGCGACGACTCCATCGTCATGAGGTTGTGAACGCCGTCGGAGACTGCCGTCGCGTAGATCATCGGATTGCGCGTCCACGTGCGGACGGTATCCAGATCCAGCAGCCAGCCATCGATGATGCCGAGGAGGATGCGGTGATCGACGCGTTCGTCGGGAGTGAGTCGCGATACGTCCAGACGACTCAGCGATTGCTTCGTCGCCTGCAGCCACTTCACCTCCGCCGCGATCGACGCCGCCGAGAAATCCTCGAGCTGCCCGTCGTGCGCGTGGAGACCATTGCCGGCAGCGATCGACGGATGGTAGCCAGCGAAGCGATCGAGGTAGTCGTCGACGAGCTTGCCGAACGGCGTGACTGTCTGTGCAGCTCCGCGCGCGAACAGCATGCCGATCACGATGACGATGCACGCGGTCGAGAGAACGAGGCGCGATTGACGGCGCATGGGTTTCAATAAGTGTTTCAATACGTCCACCATGACGTCGTCGCGCCTTCGGGACGCTTCCGCTGGATGAACTGCGCGATTTCCTTCAAGCGCTCCGCAGGCGACACCGGGCCCGTCCAGCAATGCGGCTTGTTGTTGCCGTACATGAAGAAGCCCTCGTAGTGCGGGCTGGCCGTGGTCTTCATCCATTTCTCGAGCTCGCGGGTCGAGTTGTTCAGGTAATAGGTGTCCACGTCGCCGGTGTAGAAGAACAGTTTGTCGACCAGCTTCGGTCCAACCGTTGCCCAATTCTTCTGGAGGTAGTAGAGCAAGTCGTAGTGCTCCTTCCAGTAGGCGGCCACCTGCTTGTTGATGACGCCCGTTCGCTTGTCGAACAGCGGCTCGAAGTAGCCGTCCTTCCCGATCGGGCCGAACACCGCGGACCAGATGTCGATCTGCTCTCCCGACCGGCCATGCGTGCCGTTGGCCAGCTCGAAGTAGTTGCGCTGCTGCGACGTCATGACGAGCTGCCCGTTGATCATCCGGCTGTTCGCCGTCGGCACCTTCCGCCAGTCGTACACTTTGTAGAACGCGTTGTCGTCCTCGTAGATGTTGATCCCTTCCACATCCATGAACGTCACGGAGTCGGGGCAGTAGGCCCATGCACCTCCGAAGAAGTCCGGGTGGAAGATCTGCAGCGCCGCGGTCTCCCATCCACCGGTCGAACCGCCTGACAGGATGCGGGCGTATGGCTCGCGCATGACACGAAACCGCTTCTCGACCTCCGGGATCAGCTCCTGCATGATCGCGTCGCCGTACGGCCCGTTGTTCACCGAGTTCACGGCGTACGAGTCGTCGAAGTACGGCGTGGGGTGCTGGAAGGTGACCGCGATCATGCGTGGAAAGCCGTCGCTCAACCAGGCCTTCGAGAAATCGTTGGTGCCGTCGAAGCCATAGGGCGGGGCCAGGGAGAAATGCCCCTGTTCGTAGTTCACGGGGTAACTCATCGTCTCGCGGTCGTAGTCGCGGGGGAGCAGCACGGTGGCGCCCAGATAGATCGGCCGGCCCCAGAACTTTGTGAGCATCGGGCTCTGGAACTTGAACCGCTTCACGTATTTCGTGTCGGCCGGCACTTCGACCGGCGGCACACTTCTGGTGGCGACCAGCTTGATGACACCTCCGGCCTTCGGGTCGATGTGCACTTTCTCGACCGCGCTGTAGAGCGTGCCAGGCGCGCGGTTCCAGTGCTGTCCTTCCCACTGGTCATCGTGCATCCAGAGCACGTGTCCATCCGCACGGCGGAACTCCGAGTACACGACCACCACGGCCTGGACGTAGTAGTCGCCGGGCGGAATGTCGTTGATGCTGTCGAGCGGAGTCCCGAGATCGCTCGCGTCGATGCTGACGACCTTCTCCGGCTGAAGCTGTTCGACGTCGCGCCCGAAAAAGGGCACGCCCGTCCGGCCGATTTGCAGCCGCGGCTCGGGCTGCTTCTCGATCGTCCGCGTGACCATGACGAAGGCCCGCCCGGTGACCGGCGCGTCGTGGACCTGCGGCACGAACGACACGTCGAAGCGCAGGGCCGACGGCGAACCCGGCTGCTGCCGCGTCTGCGCCTGAAAGGTGCCGGCCGTCACTACCAGAGCGGCCGCGAGCGCCACGCTGGTCGAGGCGGCGGTGATCATGAGTCGCCACGATGTCTTCACGTTCGTCTCCTTGCCGCCGCTGTCACTGGCCCGCCTGTGACACCACCGGATGCTGGTTTTTACACCAAAGTGGGAGGTTCGAGCGACTGCACCGGGAGCATGGCAGAAAATCCGCCGGTCGGCCGTCTATACTCAGCAAGGTCACCCGACTCCGATCGAGGACACGCTCATGCAAAAGCCAGCGCCGGTCTATTCGTTGGACCTCGTGTTTCATCCGGAGCACGATGCCGCGTATCAGCATTTCGAAAACGCGGCCGCCAATCCGTTTCAGCCCAACGCCGCTGAGGTGTCGAGAGTCAACGCCTGGTGGCTGGCCGAATCGGCGCTCCTGACGTATTGGGGCCCGGCCGACGCGATTCCCCTTTACCGCAGCGCCGGCTTCGACTGCACGTTTCTGTCGGCTGGCGGCACCGACTGCTACGTCGCCTCACAGAAGGATTTCCTCGTGGTGGCCTTCCGCGGCACGCAGCCCGGCCAGTGGCAGGACGTACTCGCCGACGCGAACATCGTGCTGGCGTCGTGGAAAACCGGCAGGGTCCATCTCGGTTTCAAGAATGCGTTCGACGTCATCCGGCCGCAGCTCGATCCGATCGTTCAGACGCTGGCGCAGGGCCGGACGCTGTGGATCTGCGGGCACAGCCTCGGCGCCGCCCTCGCGACACTGGCGGCGGATCACTACGCGAACACGAGCGGTGTCTGCACGTTCGGGTCGCCCCGCGTCGGCGATCCCACGTTTGCACGCGCCTTCGACACGAAGTTCTCACAGCGCAGTCTCCGATACGTCAACGACCACGATGTGGTCACGCACGTGCCGCTGCCGCTGGGATACAAGCACGTCGAGGTCAGGCGATTCATCGCGCCGGACGGAGGCGTCTCGTCGGGCCAGCCGGCCGTCCCGCATTTCTTCACCGACTTGATCGGCCAGCCGCGAGCGCTGCTCGAGGGTATCCAGGGCCTGTCGGGCGGCACCCTGCACACGGCGCCGGAGTTCCTGCTCGACCACATGCCGAAGGCGTACGCCATCTGGACGTGGAACGATCACGACGCCCATCGATAGATCGTCGCGACATGTTTCCTTACGATCCGGTCCTGGTTGCCGCGGTTCGCCGTCCGATCCTCACGGTTGCCGATGTCCTCGGCTGCATGCGGACGATCGACGCCACCTGCGTCGAAGGCGATGGCCTGAAATGGTTCAACTGGCTCTATCTCCAGGTGACGGCGGCGGTCGAGGCCCGGATTGCCGCGGGCGGCTTCTCGGATCCGGCATGGCTGTCGGCGCTGGATGTCCAGTTCGCACGGCTCTACTTCACGGCGCTCGGCGCGTCTCTCTCGGGAGGCCCGTGCTCCACCTGCTGGCAGGTGCTGTTCGACTGCCGCAACAGGACGGGCATCGCGCGCATTCAGTTCGCGATGGCGGGCATCAACGCGCACATCAACCACGATCTCGCACAGGCGCTCGTCGAGACCGATGCCGCCCGGAACGTCGCGCCGCGCCACGGGACCGCGCAGTACAACGACTACACAGCGCTGAATTCCACGTTCGACAGCCTGATCGAGACCGCGAAGAAGACCCTGCACGTCCGCCTGCTCGGCGATCCTCTTCCGGCCGTCTCACACCTTGAAGACACGATCGCGGGATGGAAGGTCAGCGCGGCCCGCGAGCAGGCCTGGGTCAATTCCGAAGTCCTCTGGACGTTGAGGAACGTTCCACAGCTGTCGGCGGGCTTCATGAGCACGCTCGACGGACTGACGACCGTCGCGGGCAAAGCCCTGCTCGTTCCGGTCCCGGGCTGATCGCGGCACGCAACCAGGCCTCGGCACGGCGCTCTGAGACAAAACCTCTGAGACCAAACCTCTGAGAC
>Ga0070665_100001857_pt1 | contig 23971 bp, 18 predicted proteins | sample KBSS13metaG_FD_65862 | JGI IMG/M metagenome (GOLD analysis project Ga0070665, IMG submission 65862) | Switchgrass rhizosphere microbial communities from Kellogg Biological Station, Michigan, USA - KBS S1-3 metaG | ecosystem: Host-associated > Plants > Roots > Rhizosphere > Soil ... | reverse complement strand
AAGGCTGGTTACTGAAGCCTATAAGGCCCTGGTCGGAGATCCTCAAGCTGACTTTGGAACGTATGATCACGTCGCACATTACGCCGGAATCCTGACAATGACCTTTCCAGCGACGGTAGCCAGCCTCTGCGTGTTCAATGTTCTGTCGCGCCGAAAGTGGCAGTGGAAACCGGCCTTGCTAACGTTCATTGGCTGGCAGGTTTGTGTCGTGGGGATCTCAATCTGGTCGTACGAGAATGGATTCGCGTACAGGATCAGTCAGATCCGCTGGATGTTCTTCGGCGCACCCGCAGATGTGTACAGCTTCGTAAATCTGGGACTGCCAAGGATGATTGCCTGGGTGATCAGCACGGCGCCAATTGCTTGGGTCGCGCTTTGTCTTTATCCCCGCGACGAACATGCTAGCTCGAGTAAAACCACCTAGGCCGACTCCACCAACGCCAGGCACCGCCTCAAATGCCCGGCGGCGTATCCCAGAAAGTCGAACTCCAAACTCGACACGCCGGCCTGCAGGTAGCCCCACGTCGCTTCGCGCAGCGCGCTTACGGCCCGCATTGCGCGGAGCCGCCGTAGGTCTGCTTCGCGCGTCGACCCAAAATAGAGCCGCAGCAGTTCGGCTTCCTGCGCAGGGTCGAGGAGATGGTTCTCGGCCAGGTTTCCCAGGTCAAAAAACGGGTCTCCCATCGCCGCGTATTCCCAATCGATGATCCAGACATGCTGCCCGGTGTCGATCAGGTTACTCGGCAGTAGGTCGTTGTGGCACGGTCGCGGCGGGCCAGAAGGCCCGAGCGATCGCTCGATATCCGCCAGCGCCGCCAGCGCCAGGTCAAGTTCCGGCGGAGTCGCGACGTTGCGGTCGGCAGCCATTTGTCGATAGGTTCGGCTCGTCTCGAACCCGCAAAACTCGCCGGTCGACGCCGGTCCCCCATGGATGAGTCGCAACGAGGCGACAATTCGCGCGAGCACATCGCCGTGCGCCGCGTCCTCTGGCTTGAGGACCGTGCCTGGGCAGAACCGCGTGAGCAGCGCCGGGTGCTCCGGCAGAAACGCGACGACTTCCGGTCCCACGCCAACCGAGGCAGCCGCCTGTGCACATGCGCACTCGCGCATACGGTCGATCCCTAACAGCCCGGTGTTCGCGCCGGCGACGCGCAATACGTAAGCTTCGCCTTGGGCCTCGATCAGGTAGTTCCGATTCGTGATCCCGCCGGTGAGCGGCGCAATCGTCGCGCCACGTCCGCGCAGTTGCGGCATCGATTCGACCAAGGCTGAGATTTCGGGAATCATGATCGCGCGGTGGTTGTGTCGTGCGATGGGAAACTAGAACTTTGTCAAAAGTACGATTCTAAGATCGTGTGCCACTGGCTATACCAGTGCTGCGAATCACTATCAAAACTACGGAGCACTGGCGGAGCCAGTGGCACACAAACTGGACTTCAACCGAGTTCTAAAGTGCCCGCTGTTCGTTGCGGGCCCTGATTTCCGGCAGTGGGTAGTTGATGATCGCGGCTTCCTGGCTCGTCACTTCGTGTAACCGGCGCCAGCCGCGCGTGACCAACGACTCGCGCTCGCGAACATATGCTGGATCAAGCGTCCGCTTGTCGAAAGTCCCCTCAATCACGACCGGCGGAAAAGCATCGTCGACAATAAACTGCGCCAACGCCGCGTTGCAGCGGATATGTCTCTCGGGCGTAGTATGTAGCGTCTCGGGGTCGATCATGCCGATCACGTACCGCAGATAGAGATCGCTCTCGGTGATCTCAGCCACGTCAGCGCCGCAAACGTCGCACAGGTATCCTTCGTCACATTTGGCCATGGCGCGTGGAATCGTTCGAAGTCGATGGACTGAATGAACACCTGCAATATTGTACGCCCTGTCACGAAAAGGGGCGCATTGATTTCCGATTGATCGAACGCTGGAAGTGTGGCGTCCCATGCCGATCAGCGCACAGGGAGGGCGAGGCTCCCGCCGAGCCGCGACGCGCTTGAGCCAAAAAACTAGTTGAGCGATTGAAAAGAAGAACCCGCGGCTAGCGCCGTGCGGCTCACAAAATGCGCCGAATCCGCTTCGTTGCTCGGCGGGAGCCTCGCACTCCCGTCGTTCGGCTATTCCGCCACTATCAGCTAACCGTGTCGACCAAGCCTACAGCCCCAGCACGTTTTCAATTCCGTACAGCCCCGCCGGCTTGCCGACTAGAAAACGGGCGGCGCTCAGCGCTCCGTGGGCGTAGCAATCGCGATTACTGGCGCGGACGGTGATCTCGAGCGTTTCGCCGAGCAGGCCGAAAATGATCGTGTGCTCGCCTGGGTTGTCGCCCGTGCGAACGGCGTGATAGCCGATCTCGCCGTGCGGGCGTTGTCCCGGCCGCCCCTCGCGCCCGTGCTGCTGCGTCTTCTGCCCCATCACGCCTGCGATGATCTCGCCGAATCGCAGCGCGGTGCCACTGGGGGCGTCTTCCTTAAAACGATGATGCCGTTCGATGATCTCGACGTCGGCGCCCGATGGATGATCGGCCAGGGCTCCGGCCGCGACGCCGGAAAGCTTCATCGCCAGATTGACCGCCAGGCTCATGCTGGGCGACCAGAGGAGTGGTATCGTCTTGGCCGCGGCGCGGACCTCGTTTAACTGTTCTGGTTCCAGGCCAGTCGTTGCCACGACGAGCGCCAACTGGCGCTGCTGACACTCGCGGGCGATCGCCACGGCGGCTGCCGGACCTGAGAAATCAATCACAACGTCAATTTTGGTGTCTTGCAGCGTGGCGGAAAGTGGAACACCGAGCGTACCGACGCCCGCCAACTGGCCGACATCGTCGCCCAGCTTGGGGTGCCCGGCCCTGTCGACTGCGGCTACAAGCTCGAACTGTTTGTCGACAGCCGAGAGAGCCACCAATCGCTGCCCCATTCGTCCTGCCGCGCCGTGAATTGCGATGCGTGTCGCCATTAAAATTCGCCGTCCATGTTGCTGTTATAGAGAAACGGATTCTGAACGCGGTCGGAGAGCCAATCGCGCGAGTCACGGCTCAATCCGAAGTTGTACGCTGTGCCTGGATAAACACTCCCAGGTTCAACCGTACAAATGGATCGCCTTGATAATCTCGTCCAAATCGTTCGGGACGGCGACAGCGCGATTGGCGTAGGCAGCCCGTTTCACACCACGGCTGCCAAGCACCTCGTTGAATTTATCCTGATCGGTCGTGTGATAGGCCACGGTCGCCGTCGGGTCTTTCAACTGATGGCCGGTGAGGATGCACACGACTCGCTCATCGACGCCGATTATGCCTTCGGCCCGCAGCTTGCGAGCTCCAGCGACGCTGGCCGCGCTGGCCGGTTCGCACCCCAGCCCGCCGGCGCCTACTTGGGCCTTGGCGTCCATAATTTCCTGATCGGTCACTTCACGGACAACGCCGTCGCAGGCTTCAAGCGCTCGCAGGCATTTCGTCAGGTTGACCGGTCGATTGATTTCGATGGCGCTGGCAATTGTCGACGCCCGTTTGCCGCCCGCGTCGAGCTCGCCGAAGTAGCCGGTCGAGGTTTCTTCGGCCGGCAGACCCTTATTCCAGCGCAGTCCGCGGCGCTCGTACAACTCGTGCAGCGTGTTGGCGCCGGCGGCGTTGATGACCGCCAGCCGCGGAATGCGATCGATCAGGCCGATCTCTTTGAGTTCGATAAACGCCTTGCCGAAGGCGCTGGAGTTGCCGAGGTTTCCGCCGGGCACGACAATCCAATCCGGGACTTCCCACCGCAGTGCTTCGAGCACGCGGTACATGATCGTCTTTTGTCCTTCCAGGCGGAATGGATTCACGCTGTTGACCAGATAAATGCCCAGCTCGCGCGAGGCTTCTTTGACGCGGGCCATGGCGTCGTCAAAATCGCCGGCAATCTGCACGGTCAGAGCGCCGTAGTCGAGCGCTTGCGACAGCTTGCCGTACGAGATCTTGCCCGAGCCAACGAAGATCACCGCCCGCATCAGCTTGGTGACGGAGCAATACGCGGCGAGCGAGGCGCTGGTGTTGCCGGTCGATGCGCAGGCGGCGCGGTTCGCGCCAATCGTGCGGGCGTGCGTAAACGCGGCCGACATGCCGTTGTCTTTGAAGCTGCCCGAAGGGTTCATTCCTTCGTATTGCAGGTAAAGCCCGGAGTTGTTCAGACCTACATATGCAGCCACGCTGGGGGCCGACTGCAGCAGGGTCTGCCCTTCGCCAATCGTCACCACTTGTGATGGCGGGGCGAACGGTAACAGTTCATAGAAGCGCCAGACCCCGCTAAAACAGAGGGGCTCGTGCCGGCGCGTCCATTTTTGCTCGAACCACTTGAGCGACGCAGGGGGCTTGGCCCGGTCCCAGTCATAGACCACGTCGAGCAGGTTGCCACAGACGGAGCACTCGACGCGTACTTCGTCGATACCATATGTCGCCCCGCAGCGCGGCGAGATGCACTTCTGAAATGCGAGATCGGTCACGGCTGCGACGCTAATGGCTGGCGCCTCCGAAAATGGTCGGACGCGGATTTAGGGAATCGACGACATTGCGGGCTTAACGGAACGCAATCGAGTCAGTCTACGCCACAGCTAAATATGCGGCAAGCGCCGATGGCGGTCGCTGGTGGCGTCGCCGTCCGAATCGACCAATCTTGGCTTCCGATCCAGATTGTTAACGCTGGACTCTCAGCAACAGGAACGGCCTGGTCGCAGAGATCGCGAACTTACGGCCCGGCCTGGCTGTCCTACTTCCTAACGGCAAGCTTGTCGAGCGCTGGCTTGCCCGGGGAACCAGCTGTCTTCGCGTGTGCGCCCAGGCTCCAGCAGTGCTCGTCAGGGCGAACTCGGCGATTCGCGCGGCGTTGACCCCTTTCCGCGCGGCTACTATATTCGGTTGCTTGCGCGTTAGCACTCGGACGGGCTCTGCCTGTGTGACGCTGCGACGCATCGTGGTGGCTGTAGTTCAGTTGGTTAGAACGTCGGATTGTGATTCCGAAGGTCGGGGGTTCGAGTCCCCTCAGCCACCCCTTTATCATCGAATTTCTCTCGCAAACAAAAAGGCCGCTCGGCGAAGATTTCGCCGGCGGCCTGTTTTGTTTCGGACGTTGATTGCGGGTTTTACCGGTTTGCGTGACTCAGCTCGCGCGGCGTTTCCGCCAGCCTGCCCAGGCCAAACCGAGAGTGCCGAGTCCGGCAAGAGCAATCGTCGATGGCTCCGGGATCGGCGTGAGCGGTGGCAGACTGCCCTGGAACGGATACCAGTGCGATTCGCCTTGCCCGGAGAGGTTCTTGGCGATCATCGTGCCGTCGATATTGCCGCCGGCGAAGTTCACGTTGGCGTTCGGCGCTAAGATCGTGCCCAACACGCCAATGCTGTTGATTGTCAGCGAGCTGGCCTGATAGAAGTTGTAGAGCACGTGCTGCTTGTCGACGCCGCCAGTCAGGCTGATGCCCATGCTCGTCATCGAGTCGGTCGCGCCACTGACGTTGACCACCACGGTTGCTCCGGCTGGCGCGTCAATGAACAGCCCTGCGCCGGCCGCGTTGGCCATCTGTGCTCCGGTGACGTTGAACACCACCAGGGTTGATAGCGGATTCGTGGCTTGCAGGTGGACCTGGTTGAACGAGATCGTCGTCGTGCCGTTCGGCGTGATGGCCGAAAGCGCGCTCGACATCGAAAGCAGGTAGTTCTGCACTGCGTCGAAATCGAACGGCATTGCCGTTACGGTTGGCGGCACTGCGTTTGTCGGAAAGCCGAAGGCGGGTCGCGTGTATAGACCGACTACATTCACGGTTCCGCCGATCGAACCGCCGCTGTTGCCAAAGTTGGCGTTGCCGTTGACATTCACGCGGCCGAAGATCGTTGGGCCTTGCCAGTTCAGATCGCCGCCTACCAGCACGCCGCCGTGGACCGAGTTCCATTGATTCGTGAGATTGCCGCGGACAATCAAATTGTCCGTGTTATTCCCCATTTTGCTGGCGATGGAGTAGCCAGGGAGAAAGTTGGCGTTGCCACCAACCGCGACGCGACCTTCGGCGTCGGTGTTGAACTGAGTGTTGTCTTGATAGACAAAGTCGTTGAAGTCACCAGCCGGCCCAAGATTGACAAAGCTCGCCTGGGCGGGGGCGACGGCGCTCGCGGCGACAGCCAACCCTAGCGTCAGAGCTGCGCAAGCGCGAAACAGATTTGCAATGGTCACAAGCGTTCTCCACGGGTGTCGATTCGAAGCAGACGATGGCCCAGCCATCGCAAAATCAGTCGTTACCATTCCCAGAGTATTTCGACGCGCCAAGCGCACAAGACGGTTTGAGCGGAAAAAGAACGAAACCGTCCGTAGTGGGGGACTAATGATTCGCCCCCTAGCAATTAAAGAAGTGATTGTTTTTCTACGACATGTGAAGATGGAAAGTTCAGGCGATCTGGCTGGTGCATTTGCACTATTAGGGGCGATAACACTAGTGGACGACTACTAGCGATGATTGTAACGCTCGTAACGACGCCGCCCGCAGTGCGTCAATGACTAAGTAGTGTGTTCGACCCATCGCGCAGCACACGTTCTGCGCGTCATTATGAATAAAACGATCAGTTGATCCGCTGCTCCGCGGAGGGGGAGAGCGTCCCCCCCGCCACTTGGCGGATAGGGCACGCCCGCCCTATAGTCAATCGTCGGGCGTTCGTTACTCCCATTTCGGGCTTATGGGGCGCGCGATAATCTTGAACCTGCGCACCAGCGCCGCCGCGTATGACGCTTCCATTCGAAATCGCTCCGGGGATGGCAACGTACATCCTCGTGCTCGACTGGCTGATTCGACTCGTGCTGGCCGGCCGGATCGTTCTGCGCGGAAGGCCAGTTGGGATTACGTTCGCCTGGTTGACCGTTGTGCTGATCTTTCCGATCGGCGGCGCGATTCTCTATTTGATGTTCGGGGAATTGCGACTTGGAAATCGACGCGCGGAATGGGCCCGCCGCATCCACGGCCCATTTCAGGCATGGCTGGCCGAGCTCCGCGAGCGCACAACCGTCGACTGGTTGCCGCTAGGAGACGAATGCCGGTCACTGGCGAATCTTTGCCAGGCAGCCGTTGGCATTCCAGCCATGCCCGATAACGAACTGAAACTACTGCGCAACGCCGAAGCCACGCTGCAATCGATCGTCGCCGATATCGACGCCGCTCAGCGATCTTGCCACTTGGAGTTTTACATCTGGCATCCAGGTGGAATGGCCGATCTGGTGGTCAACGCCCTCACCCGCGCGTCCGCCCGAGGCGTGGCGTGTCGCGTGCTCGTCGACGCTGTTGGCAGCCATGAGTTCCTCGGGAGCGAGTTGGTGCGCAAGCTGCGCGCGGCGGGGGTGGCCGTGCGCGCTGCTCTGCCGGTTGGCCTGACGCGAATGCTGTTCTATCGCCTCGACCTCCGGATCCATCGCAAGATTGTCGTAATCGACGGACAGATTGGCTACACCGGCAGCATGAACCTGGTCGACCCGAGCTGCTTCAAGCAAAACGCGGGCGTTGGGCAATGGATCGACGCCATGGCACGGATGCGCGGGCCGGCCGTCGAAGCACTGGCCGTGACCTTTCTCGAAGATTGGGAGCTGGAAGCGGCCGAGGGGCTTGAGCGAGTCCGCGCGCATGGCGGGGCCCATGCTGTCGCCTCAGCCGGCAACGCCGTCGTGCAAGTGGTCCCGTCAGGCCCCGTAACCAATCGCATCCCCATTCAGGCGATTGTGCTTTCGGCAATCTACAGCGCTCATACCGAAGTGGTGCTGACAACGCCTTACTTCGTGCCGGACGAGACGATGGTCACCGCCCTCTCGTCGGCCGCTGCCCGCGGCGTGCAAGTGACGATTGTGATCCCACGACGAGTCGACTCCCGCTTGGTCCGTTTAGCCAGTGAGGCGCACAAAGGCGACTTATTGGCGGCCGGCGTTCGCATTGTGCTCTTCGAAGGGGGCCTGCTCCACACGAAGTCGATCACGGTCGATGGCCGGATGTGTCTGTTCGGATCGTTGAATCTCGACCCGCGCAGCCTGCAGCTGAATTTTGAGATCACGCTGGCGATCTACGATGTAGGCTTTACGTCGGCGCTGCGAGAATTGCAGGCCGACTATATCTCTCAGTCGACGCAGATGGATCTGACGCGCTGGCAGACGCGCTCGTTCGCAACGCGGTTCATTGACAACGCGGCCAGGCTGCTCAGCCCGTTGCTGTAGGCCAGATCGTTTCTTGCTAGTGTGCTACTGGCTCTGGCAATGCTCTTTTGACGCGGCTATTCGATGGCCGTCGCCGAGTGCCGCCCATCTTCGACGACTTCGTACTCCGCCGCCTGACAGCCTCGTAAGTAATGGCGACTTCGAGAGTTGAGGGCGCCATCATCCCGCCCGCTAGCGGGGAATGCAGCTGTTACGGATCTTTTACAAAGCGCAAACAGCGCCCTGACACTCATCCGATTCCGGATTTCTACAATTCGACGAGAATAAGAGTGTGAGGCGACGCGTGAGTTTGGCCTTCCGCACGGAACGGCGCCCACGCAATACTTACTGCCGCAGCAGGCAGACGCTGCCGCAGAAACTTCCGCACCCTGAGCGGGCCGCCCACAAGTAAGCGATCCAGGAAAGGAACTTCCGTGACACCAGTTGAGCTACTGAGAGAGCAGGAATCCCAAAAGGCGGCCGATAAGAAGGCCAGCTCCAAGAAGGCGCGCCGCGCCGCGAAGGCCCGCGCCCCTCGCCGTCGGCTGGAGCCATCGGCGCCAAAGCAAAGCATTTACGCCAACGGGCTCGAATGGCCAACCACGATTTGGCTTACGCTGTTGCACGTGATGGCGATCGGCTGCATTTTCTTTTTCACCTGGAAGGGTGTGATTCTCACGCTCGCACTGGGCGCCATCACCGGCTGCATCGGCATCACGATGGGATTCCATCGTTGCCTGACGCACGGCAGCTTTGGCACGTACCCCTGGGTGCGCCGGGCCCTGGCGTTCATCGGTGGCCTGGCCGGCGAAGGGCCGGCCATCATGTGGGTCGCCACGCACCGCAAGCATCATGAATTCAGCGACCACGAGGGCGATCCGCACTCGCCGCGCGAAGGCTTTTGGTGGAGCCACATGCTGTGGCTGGCGCCGTATCAAGGCAGCGTCAAGCAGCGCGAGTTGCACGAGCGTTATGCCCCGGACCTGCTTAAAGACAAGTGGATTGTCTTCATCAGCAACACGTTCATTCTCTGGCACTTCGTGCTGGGCTTTGCTTTGTTCGCCGTCGGCTACTTCTGCTGGGATCTCTACACGGCCTGGTCGTTCGTTTTCTTCGGGATGTTCCTGCGATTGATCTACGTGCTGCACGGTACCTGGCTCGTAAACTCGGCCACGCACATGTGGGGCTATCGCAACTATGAAACGACCGACGACAGCCGCAACCTGTGGTGGGTCGCCCTGATCACCTACGGCGAAGGCTGGCACAACAACCACCATGCGCACCAACGGATGGCGCGCCACGGCCATCGCTGGTGGGAAGTCGATGTCACCTATGGCATGATCTGCCTGCTGGAAAAGTGCGGCCTGGCATGGAACGTCATTCGCGACATTCCGCACCGCCAAAACCGGCAACCGTCGGCGTAACGTCAGATCTGCAATACTTGACCACGGAGTAGGCGCCTATTGGGCGAAACTCCGTGGTCTTTTTTTTTGCGCGTGCGTTGGTCTCTGCACAGGAGCGCGAAGCTGAAGTCCCTCTCCCGGAGATGCGCTGTGCGCAAGCGAACTTTGGAAGATGCGGACTAGATATCTTGTATCTTGATCCGACGTTGTGCAGGTTGCTGCGCTGATCTCTTGGATCCTATTGATACCGAGGCGGTGAATGGGCCGGACCGCAGGCCTTTCGCGTCCGCATTTCCGGGGCTTCCGCTGGTCGCCCCTCGCCCATTTACCACCTAGGACTCAATAAGATCGCGGCCCTCTATATCTAGGTGGTGATTCACGATCGACTAGTTCATTGGACTTTCGCGCCAGTGAATTCAGATTCAGGCTCGTGGAAGTAGGCACGTCAAACGCAGGCCACGCCGAGCCGACGACTGCGCACGATCGATATCCAACCAGCGTTGACCAAGGTCGACGCGGCGTTTGGATCTTTGAATCCACGCTTAGGAAGATGTTTTTGCTTCTCTCCGCGTCTCGGCGTCTCGGCGGTTCAACCTCTTCGTCTCTTGAAATGAAGGGGAATGAACCGCCGAGGCGCGGAGACGCAGAGGATCATCGAAGCAGACGACGGACCGCTTCTCTCAGTCCTCTCTGGCCTCGGTGTACTCGGTGGCAAATTCTTTCTTTGCGATCAGCTTGGGGGCGGCCAACGGCCGCGCTAACGCGATTGTGATGGACCCAAAGGTCGCTTTGATCGCGTTGCCTCCAAGGCCACCACGAGCGCCGTGCTGACGACCGCCCCGAGGAGCGCCAGGGCCATGTCTTTTTGGGCGTCCCACATGTCCCCTTGCTGACCGTTGTAGGCTTCGGCCTCTGTCGGATCGAGGGCGAAGGCGACCAGGCCTTCGAGCAGTTCGTATCCGGCGCTGGTTGCCAGGATCAGACTGATGGCCAAGGCGTGAGACCAGACACCCCGGATCCCCGCGCTGCGGACCAGGACCTCGCGACAGGGGCCGACCAGAAGCAGCCCGTACGCGAGGTGGACGAGGCGGTCATAGTGGTTGCGCTCCCAACCAAACTGCGCGGAGATTTCGGCGCCGCAAATGGCCCTGGCCCAGTCGTCGTAGGGGACGTTCGAGTAGAGGTATCGCGCGCCCAATAAGTGGAGTCCGAGGAACGCCAGCACCTGCGCGAAACTGGCCAGACTAAACCGCCAGCGATGGTCGGCACATACCAGCCCAACGACGGCCACGACCGTCGGGATATGTTGCAGGACCAACTCGCTTGGATAAGGAGGACGAATACAAGAGCCGGCCCAGGCGACGATGAAGGCGACCAGCAAAATCGCCTTCGGCCGGATCGCCGGATCAGGCGGGCGCGCCGGCGCGGGATCGGGCGTGGCGATTTGTTTTTCCATCAAAATCGAATTCGGGCCTTTCCGACTTACGTCGAAGCGCTACACCAACTGGATCCGGTTGGTGGCCGATTTGTTCCCGGCCGATTCTCGACTTCCTCACGAAGTCGATTGAGGAACCAGACCACTGGCGTCGATGCGAAGCGCGAGTCGGTCGACCCGTCTTTATCCATCCTTCCAGAGTTGCTCGCTTCTCCGTGGCGGCGCTGCTATCGACATCGCTTGCCACTTTCTTGAGTCATTTTCGAGATTCTTGAAGTGGACACTTTCGCAGTTGGGAAAAAGGGGTTTGCACAACAATTAGGCACGACCCCTCGTGCCTCGGATTGGCGCACGACTGCACGATCTTGAGGCAATCGTCGTAAGTGCTGGCAATGCAATGATGTTGGTGCTGTGCTTGACTCGCTGTGCAACATGCTGGCGAGTGGGGACCGAGGTGGGCCTCACCAGAATGGATTCGAAAGTCCACATGACCCAAGGAGAGACGATGAACACAAAAGAACTCGAAGTCCTGCGAGTCGCCGACGAGCTTTTCCAGCAGGGGCCAGACTGGGTAACCTTCTTCCGCGAGATCCTGGGTCTGGAGGGGGTCGTCCGCCGCGCCTTCCCAACGCCGGAAATGCTCTGCTCGTTTGAGACCTCGAGCGAGTACGCGGAGATCCAGATGCGCCTGGCCAAGCTGCGGGCCAAGGGCGACTTCTTTGCTAACTCGCGCGAGCCGACGCGAGTCATCACGGTCCGACTGCCCAAGAGCCTGCACGAGTCGCTCCGGACCGAAGCCCACGAACGTCACACCAGCATGAACAAGCTTTGTATCTCGAAGCTGCTGCAGATGGTCGACGGCGAGCTGGTCCCGGCCGACGCCTAATATCAGAAGGACCGATACCAGCGGGGAGACGCAAGCACTGGCCCGAAGCGCAAGCGAGGGTTCTTGGTGGACCGAAGTTCAGATCACCGAGCGGCGCGCGATTGTGAGCGGCAGGGCGCCAGCCCTCCGGTTCCTGGGGGGCGGCGTGGAGTCGTTGGGTGGGAAGGGGGACAGTCCCATTTGCTGCGAAAATTGGGACAGTCCCCGAGCCAATTGGGAGCAAAGAAAAAAACGGGTTCGGAGTGGACGCATAAGCCGGGTTCTGTTCCCGTCCTTGCCCCGGAGGGTGAGGACGGGTGGTGGCCATTTCTCTAGGTCGGCGATTACTCGCCGACTCGAGCAGCCTACCCGGGAGTCTGACGGCTCGTGACAATCCGTGGGCGGCAGGCGGCGAACGGATTCGCTGCCGCCACCCATGCTCCCTGCTTGACCTTGCGCCCGGCGGGGTTTACCTAGCCAGACCGGTCACCCGGCCTGCTGGTGAGCTCTTACCTCACCGTTTCACCCTTACCACTGTGCTGGCTTGCGCCAACTCAGTGGCGGTCTGCTTTCTGTTGCACTATCCCTGACCTCGCGGCCGGTGGGCGTTACCCACCACCGTGTCACGAAGGCGCCCGGACTTTCCTCCCGTCGCAGCGCGCGGCGCGGAGCTTGTGGCTACGCGCGTCGTGGCAACGACCGGCGACCACCCGGTCCACTCCGAACCCACTGTTAGCTTAGTCTATGGAGGACAGGGGGAGGAGGCGGCGGGTTCGGGAAGGTATTGAATTGAGAGCATGAGGTCCACTCTGGAAACGCGTTCCGGGAAGGCGAGGCTCCCGCCGAGCCGCGAGGCGGTGTAGGCCCACCCATTCAACACAGCGGCAAGAAGAAACGATGGCCCACACCATTCCTCCCCGCCGCTGGTTCCGATTTCGCTTGCGGACATTGCTGATCGCAATCGCCGTACTGGCGGTTCCGTTGGCGTGGTTAGCCAAAGAGTGGCGCCAGACGGAGTACGAACGTCAATTTGCAGAATCGCTGGAGAAGCAGGGTTGGCGTTGCATCTGCGGTGGGCCCTACGATATAGACCAACATGATTTTGAGAATCGGCAAGATCGCTGGCGCGTCTTGGCACAAAGGGTCTTGGGTGAACGAATTCTCGACGTCATCGTGCCAGACGATGTCGACGGTGTTGAATCACTCGTTCGATTATCCTCGCTACGGAGTATCTCCACTGGTTATTGGAGCGCGGAGGCGTCGGAGCCGCCGCCTGGACCCTATACATTGGATTCGTTCGTGGGGTCCGGGGCCAGTTTGTGTGATCTGAGTGCCCTGACATCGTTCAAGAGCTTGAAAGAAGTCGGACTTGGCCACTCCAACGCGGGTGATCTGACACCACTCGCTGGACTTTGGCGCTTGGAAGCAATCTATGCCGAGAACGCGCCAGTTCATGATATCAGTCCACTTGCCGGTCTTAAGAATCTAGAGACTTTGCGTCTGTGTTCCACATTGGTCAGCGACCTCTCGCCCCTCGCCGAGTTACGGAAGTTGAAGCATCTCGCACTGGACCAAACGAATGTCACGGATCTGACTCCGCTAAAAGGTCACGACCAATTGGAAACGCTGTCCATCGTCGGCACACTTGTCAGTAAAGAAGAGGTTCAAGCATTGCGACAAGCGTTGCCGAATTGTGTGATTGACGACGGAACGTTTCGTTGATCGCCAGCGCCGGCTGCGTGGTCTACTACTCGTTCACCTTGCTCGGCGATGCTGAGTGCGGAGAACATCTCATCGATTTGTGAGCGGAGCGCCGAAAGCACTTCTCTGTCACGCACGGGGTGCGTGACCTACTAAGCACGCTCACGAAGCGACGTAGCGCTTGCCTTGCCGGGTGTCGCGGCGAAGTAGTTCCGCGTCGACTGCCGAGCGGAGGCCAGGCTTGTCGAGGCACCAGTCTGGCGCGACCAGGTACTTTGGCGGCGCTTCGCCGCTGACTCGTTCGATCAGGCACGTAGGCGGCAGCAACTCCAGGAAGTCGACGAGCGTTTCGACGTACTCGTCTCGCTCCATCAGTTTCACTGTGCCATCGCGGACCCAATCTGCGAGCGGCGTTCCTTCGACGGCGTATAGATTGTGGAGCTTGACCGAATCGATCGGCAGGCGGGCCACTTCGCGGGCCGTGGCCAGCATGTCTTCGCGCGATTCGCCTGGCAGGCCGAGCATGACGTGGGCGCAGATTTCGAATCCGCGACCGTGGCTCCTTTCAATAGCGTCCAAGAACGCGTCATGATGGTGGCCGCGATTCATCCAGTCGAGCGAGCGGTCGTGAATCGTTTGCAGACCATACTCGACAGATAAATAGGTCCGCTCGGCGACTTCGCTCAGCAGCGCCAGCACATCGTCCGGCACGCAGTCCGGTCGAGTGCCGATGGCCAGGCCAACAACATCCGGGTGGTCGAGCGCTTCTTCGTACAAGCCGCGCAGCTTGTCGATACTTCCATAGGTATTCGTCGCCGGCTGGAAGTAGGCGATGAACCGTTCGACGTCATAGCGCCACTTGAGCCGCTGCATGCCGTCTTCGAGCTGTGATTTAATGGCGCCGCGCGGAACGCGGCGGCTGGGGCTGAAGCTGCGGTTGTCACAGAAGACGCAGCCACCGCGGGCGACTGTGCCGTCGACGTTGGGGCAGGTAAAGCCGCCGTTGAGGCTGACTTTTTGGACTCGCCGGCCGAAGCGGTGGCGCAAATAAAAATTCAGGGCAAAATATCGCAGCCCGGCGGAGCGCCAATCGGGTAATACAGTGGCCGTCATGCCCCGTATTATTGACGGGGTGGTAAGGGCTGCCTAGACTCAAATGAGATTTCGTCACAGTAGGGCACCGACTCCACTTCGGCAGTAAGCGTCATCATGTCTGAGTACGGCGAGCTGATTCCGGTTGGCGGCGGCGACACGATCCCGCTGTTGAAGAAGACTCTGCTGGTTGGCCGGCGCGAGAGCTGTGACATCGTCTTGCGCTTTCCCAACGTCTCGGCCCATCACTGCGAATTGGTTGTCGAGGCGGGCTACTGGTACGTCCGCGACCAGAAGAGCCGCAACGGTCTGAAGGTCAACGGCATGCGCTATACCGAGAAGCGCCTCGACCCAGGCGACGTGCTGAGCATCGCCACGCACCGCTACACGGTGCAGTACTCGCCGGCCGATCTGGGCGCGGTTGGTCCTCCACCCAGCGCCGGTGGCGGCAACGCCGAGATCTTCCAAAAATCTCTGCTGGAGCGCGCCGGCCTGACACAGGTCGACATCAGCAAGGAAAAAAACAGGCGCTACGACCCAACGAACCAAGACGCCGGGCAAATCAAAGACCCGACGAAGCCGATCTAGGTTTGGTTGGGTCAGCTTCGGTTTGCCGGGATCGTCCTCGATGATTGAGGTCGAATGGCAATCGAAGGGAGTGCGAGGCTCCCGCCGAGCAGTGAAGCGGGACCGACGTATTATTCTTGTGGGCTCGCCGTTCGGCGCCTGCCGGCGACCTGGCTACTCCAGCGTAGCACACGTCGTCGATACTGGTAGCGCTCGTTCTTTCTGATTGCCGTATACTTAAACGCGCGTTGCTTTCGTGCGCCGTTTTCTGCGCTTGTTGCGCCGATTGCGGTTCGCGGCTCGGCGGGAGCCTCGCCCTCCCCGACAATCGACATCAGTCATCGGTCTGGCAAGTTTGCGTTCGCATATGGCCAAGAAGAAAAAAGTTCGGGCTAATTTTCGCAAGAATCGGACTGCGCGCACGCGGGACACGGCCTGGACAAAGCGATTTCATGAAGGGGGCGCCGATGACGACTCGGCGCGCGGCGAACGGATCAGTGGCCGCGGCGACCTGACGCGCAAGCGGACCGTGTTTGTCGCCGACACCGGAGCAACCGCTAGCGACGCCACGGCGCCGGCGCTCGATGTCGCAGACCTTTGTCTGGCCGGGCGCGTTCTCAGCGTGCAAGGCCTGACCAGTACGGTCCGCGCCGATGACGGTCAGCTCTATCAATGCGCCACGCGGCGCTTGCTGAAGACTTTGTCGACCGAGATGCGCCACGTAGTTGCCGCCGGCGACCGCGTGATGATTCGCACTGCGCCTGGCAATGAAGGAATCATCGAGCGCGTCGAGCCGCGGCACGGCGTGCTGAGCCGTAGCAGTCGCCGTCGGCAGCATGTGCTGGTCGCCAATGTTGATCAACTGCTGATTGTTGGCAGCGCGGCCGAGCCGTATCTCAAGCCAAACTTGATCGATCGGTTTCTGGTCACCGCCGAGAAGAATAAGATCCGGCCGCTAATCATCATCAATAAGGTCGACCTGGTCGAGCGGGCGATCCTGATGCCAATCGTCGGCGTCTACGCGCAGATGGGCTATCGCGTGTTGCTGGTCAGCGCGCGCACCGGTTTTGGCATCGAGCGGCTACGGCGCGCACTAGCCGGACAGGCGTCGGCCATTGCCGGACAAAGCGGCGTCGGCAAGTCGTCGCTGCTGAATGCAATCGAGCCCGGTTTGAATCTGCGGATTGCCGCGGTGAGCGATGATTCGCATAAGGGGCGTCACACCACGACGACCGCGCGATTGATCCCTCTGGCGTCGAGTGGCTTTGTCGTCGACACGCCGGGGATACGTCAGTTTCAACTCTGGGACGTCTCTCCACAGGAAGTCGCAGGGTATTTTCGCGATCTAAGGCCGCTAGTGAGCCGCTGCCGCTTTCCGAATTGCACCCACACGCACGAAGCGAATTGCGCCCTGAAGGACGCGGTTGCCGATGGCTGGGTCGACGCGCGGCGCTACGAGAGCTATTGCCAGCTCTTCTCGGACGAATCGCCGGAGTGATTTGGGATCAAACTGAGCGTCACGAATTCAAACTCGCTCGATGTTCGGTCGCATCATCGAACTTCCTCCACGTGGGGGAGCCCATTCGGGGCATGCGGTTCTTACGCGCCACAATTTGAAGTGAGCTCCTATCTGCGGGCTCGCTTTCCCACGCGCGATTGTTGGAAATCCTTGCAAGATTTTATTGAAACTGGTTCGCGACGCCGTCATAATCCCGCGCAATGATCAACAAGGCTGACAAAGCCGACCGCGCAGTGGATCGGTTTCAATGCGCGGGAGATTTTGATTTCTGCGTGGGGAAAGTTGTGTATGCGTTGACGTTTTCTCGATCGACTGTCGGCCTCCCGCTGGTCGGCCTGTCGCTTTCCTCATGCAGCAGTCACTAGGACACCTGGTTTCGAGTAACAATTGCTAATGAATCCATGAGGTATCCGATGTCGAGTCTCCTCGCAGTTCTGCGTAGTGAGAGTCCCGAGCGCCGGCGGTCAAATCGCGGCAGAGTGCCTCTTACGGGACTGGCCTGTCTGATTGGCCACGGTTTCTTGGTGCTGAGCCTTGGGTTGGCGACATCAGCGCACGCGGCGCCAACCATTACGCTTGGCGGTGGCGTGCAGAATCCGCCGGCAAACCTGCAGACAACTGCGATTACTCCGCAGCAGACTGCGATCGCCGATAAGGCGACTTTAATCGCGGTGGCTGATTTCGCCCCGACGTTTCAGGCATTGCTCACCGCCGAAGGATACAGTAACGCGAACAAATGGTTCCTGAACTCCAACACGGTGACGCTCGACAATAACGCGACGTTCAACATCACGGACTACAAGCTGATCCTGAATCCCGGCGGCAACGGTCAGCCAGGTTTGCCCAACGGCACCGCAGCCGGTAGCGCGTTCGGCGAGAATATCGACTTTACGTTGAACCCCAATCTGGCGCAGCCGGGCAATCTGCCAGTCGGTTCGACGGCCACGTTGCATTGGTTGCAGATCTTCAACGCCAGCACCGCCACGGCCAACGGTCACGCAGGGGTGCAACTCGCCGCGCCGAACAACGTCGGCTACTGGTATATCGATAACGGATTTGTCTCGGGAACATCGCCACCGACGGGAGCCGGCGGAGTGGCGCCATACTACGATTCGAACAACGGGCCAAACATCACACCGCCAACGTTTGGCGATACGCCGTCGTTTTTCAGTGGCGTTGGATACTTTCTGCACTTCCAGGTTGTGCCGGTCTGGGACGTGTTTGTGCCCGCCGTCCCGCCTACCGACGGTAACCCCGGCACGCCCGCGACCGAGACCATGTATGTGGGAAACTACGGCATTGCCTGGGGCTTCCGCGTGGTGCCGGAGCCGTCGTCGATCGTGATCATGGTCTTCGGCATGGTGACGCTTGTTGGCGTTGCCTGGAAACAAAAGAAGTAAGCGCGGCGGGTTCTAACTACATCAAGAAAACTGACGGGCGTGGTTCCAAGATCGGGGCCGCGCCCGTCTTCGTTTCATGACGGAGTGCTTCCGATTCCTGGCGTTTCGCCGGCGCCAAGCAAGCCGAGTACTATGCCGAAAGTCCAATCGCATGTGACTTTAGGACATACAATCCCAACGAATCGGCGGGCACGAACGTGGCCCGAACGAGTGGCTAAGTATCTGGAATGGCCAACAGCGATTCTCTGCAGTTAGACTAGTAGGTGGACATGCAATGACGAAGGCGCCTTGGCTCCTTATACTCTAGGCGTTTGCTGCCAGTTACAGGGCGCCAGGCTTCGACTCGATTCTGAATGAATACACACAGCTCGCTTAACGACTCTGGCGTACAACGCACGCTCGCTCCTGGGGCCCCGCTATTTGGGACGGTTTTGGCTTACGCCGGCATGCTATTGGCCGCTGGCGGAGCGCTGCTGTTGATCCGCATGTACGGCAACACGCTTACGGCGCCGGTCGCCGAAACGGCGCAGGCCACCGCCGGCGCGGCGAAACATTCGAACGTATTGTCCCACTTGTTGATCGCGCTGACAGCGATCGTCGTCCTCGGGCAGATTGCGGCCAAGCTGTTTGCGTACATTGGCCAGCCGCCGGTGATTGGCGAGGTGATCGTCGGCATTTTGCTGGGCCCATCATTGATCGGCGCCGAACGATCGGCGCTGATCTTGCCGCCGAGCGTCGGGCCTTATCTGCAGATTATCGCGCAGTTGGGCGTGATTCTCTACATGTTCATCGTCGGGCTCGAATTGAACACGGGCCTGTTGAAGCATCGCGCCCACGCGACAGTGGCCATTTCTCACGCCAGCATTCTGCTGCCATTTGTGTTGGGGGCGGCGCTGGCTCTTTGGCTTTACCCGCGCCTCTCAAGCAGCGACGTCAACTTTTCGAGCTTTGCGCTGTTTATGGGCGTGGCGATGTCGATCACGGCCTTTCCGGTCTTGGCGCGAATCATTACCGACCGCGGCATGACAAAGACCCACATGGGGGTCGTCGCGCTCGGCTGCGCAGCGACTGACGACGTCACGGCCTGGTGCCTGCTGGCGTTTGTCGTGGGAGTGGCGAATTCGCAAATGCAGACGGCGCTAATGGTGTTGGCCGGCACTGCGGCGTACATCGTGACGATGGTTTTTGCGGTGCGACCGATCATCACGCGGCTGACGGCTCGTTGGGACAATGTCACCGGCGAGCTACCCCGCCCGGCCGTGGTGTTTGTTGTGGTTGCCATGTTGCTGTCGGCGCTCTCGACCAATTCGATTGGCATCCACGCGATTTTTGGCGCGTTCTTGCTGGGGGCAATCATTCCGCACGATAGCACGCTAGCCCGAGGCTTCGTCCGCCAGGCAGAGCCACTGGTGACAGTCCTCTTTCTGCCGGCCTTTTTTGCCTACACCGGCATGCGGACCCGGATCGATCTGGTGACCGGTTTGGACCAGTGGTTGATATGCGGGATCATTATCGCGATCGCCACGATCGGCAAGTTCGGCGGCACCCTGGCCGCCGGCCGTCTGACGGGCCTGTCCTGGCGAGAAGCCGGGGTACTGGGCATTTTGATGAACACCCGTGGCCTGATGGAGCTGATCGTCCTGAACATCGGGCTCGATATGGGAGTGATCTCGCCCAAACTGTTTGCCATGATGGTGATTATGGCCCTGGTGACCACGCTGCTGACGGCGCCTGTCCTGCGACAAATGATGCCGGTAGGCCGCCCCGAGGCCGAACCTCAGCCGGTTTGATGGCGTCTGTATAGAATAGAAGGAGTAGGACTGGCGCCAGCTGTGGACGCTCCGGATTCCCAACCAAGTACTGCACCCCGATTCTTTGGAGGACGCTCCCGCCCGTGAAAGAACTCAACCGCTCTGACACCGTTTTGAGCGAGTCGGCCGTGGTGGTCGGCGTTGTGTTGCCGGATCATCCAGCCCCGGAGGATCCGCTCGAAGAGTTGGAGGGCCTGGCCGAATCGGCCGGGGCGCGGGTTGTCGGTCAACTAACACAACGCCGCGATACGCCTGACACGACCACCTATCTGGGCAAAGGCAAAGTCGAAGAGTTGCGACTGCTGGTTGAAGCGACCGACGCCGACGTGGTGGTGTTCGACAACGATCTTAGTCCGGCGCAAACTCGTAATCTCGAACAGGCGACCAAGGTCAAGGTGCTCGACCGCACGGAGTTGATCCTTGATATCTTCGCTAATCGCGCGCAAACGCACGAAGCCCGCTTAGCGGTTGAATTGGCGCAATTGCAATACTCGCTGCCGCGGCTGAAGCGGATGTGGACCCACCTTTCGCGCATGAAGATGGGGATCGGCATGCGCGGTCCTGGTGAAAAGCAATTGGAAGTCGACCGCCGGTTGGTCGAGAAGCGAATTCATGATCTGCGCGGCGATCTGGAGTTGATTCAGCGCCGCAAAGAGCGCCAGGTAGCGGCTCGCCACGACCGGATGACGGTTTCGCTGGTCGGTTATACGAACGCCGGCAAGAGCACATTGATGAACGCGCTGACCGGCGCAGGTGTGCTGGCCAAGGATAAGCTCTTTGCCACGCTCGATACCCGCACCCGCCGCTGGCAATTGCCGGGCTGGGGGCCGGTGCTGTTGAGTGACACGGTCGGCTTTATTCGCGACCTGCCGCATCATCTGATCGCCAGCTTCAAGGCGACGCTCGAAGAGTCTCGCCAGGCTGACCTGCTGTTGCATGTGGCTGACGCCAGCAGTCCCGCAGTCTTTCAACAGATCACGGCTGTCTACCAGGTTTTGGAAGAACTCGGTATTCAGGAAAAAGACACGCTGCTTGTGCTCAACAAGGTCGACGCGCTGGTCGATCGCGCGCAGCTCGATGGCTTGTTGGAGCGCTACCCACACGCGGCGCCAATCAGCGCCCGCAGCGGGCAAGGCCTGACGCAGCTAGCGGCGCGGGTCAGCGAATCACTGAGCCGCAGCTTTTTGGACGTCGACGTTGAAACCAGTGCTTCAAACGGTCGCCTACTGGCGTTCCTGGCGGCGCATGGCGAAGTGTTGTCACGGCAATACAACGATAGCCGCGTGACGGTCCATTGCCGCATCTCGCAAGTTCATCTCGGCCCGATCCACGATCCGGAGACCGTGATCCGGCCGCATCAGGTCGATGGGCGAGTACTAACGGAAACGGGCGAAGGAACCGACGGAGCGGTCGAAGACGTAGCGTAGGAGTGTCCGCTTCGTAGGGTACGCACCCCGTGCGTACCAGAAGGCCGAGGTGGGGGAGCCATCTTGATGTTGCGAGGTTATTCCCGTCGCGGCCGCGCCTGCGGATTCTGGTTTTTGACGCTATCGCACATTCGGCCAGATCATTGGTACGCACGGAGTGCGTACCCTACAGCGCACCACTCGCCGCACTTTCATCATATGTAGCGTGATGAGTACACTGGCGACATGGCAAAAGCTGATCCCATTATCGCTGGTGAGACTTATGTGACTCGGCGTGACATCTCACTTTGCCGAACGTTGGTCACTGGCGCTTCGAGCGGGATCGGCCGGGCCGTGGCGCTCGAACTGGCGAGACAAGGAGCACGGGTGGTCGCCGTCGCCCGTCGCGCGGATCGATTGGCGGAACTAGCCAAGCAGGCCAAGGCGCTCCCCGGTAAGATCGAGACCGTCACGGGCGATGTGACTGTCCCGGAAGATCGTCGACGATCGCTCGATCGCGCTCGAGAAGCCTTCGACGGGTTGGACGTCCTGGTCAACAACGCCGGCGTCGGTTCGATCTGCGATTTCGAGCGGGCTGATCCGGCCGTGCTACGGCAAGTGATGGAAGTCAATTTCTTTGCGCCGGTTGAACTGACGCGCGAGGCGCTGCCGCTGTTACGACAAAGCGTGCGTCCGCTGATTGTGAACGTCAGCTCGATCCTCGGCCACCGTGGCGTGCCCCACTACACGGATTATTGCGCCAGCAAGTTTGCCATCCAGGGATTCAGTGAGGCGCTCCGCGCCGAGCTAGCTGCTGACCCGCCCAACCAACGGATCGGCGTGCTGGTTGTCAGCCCGGGGCCGACGCAGTCGGAATTCTGGCAATCGCTCGCGGAAAAGCAGGAGGGGGTCGGCAGCCGGGGCGAAGGCGCCATCAGCGTCGAGAAAGTCGCCCGGCGGATCGTGCGCGCCATGCGCAAGGGCAAGCACGAGATCATCCCCAGCGGCCGCGGACGAATGCTGGTGTGGCTGAATCGACTTTCGCCCCGCCTGGCCGACGCGATGGTAGTGCGGTTTGGGTAGCCAACTGCAGCGCGACTAGGAACGACCCTGCTAAGGGTCGCAGCGCATAGTCGGGGGGGCGCAGACCCCCGGAGTCTCGATGACGGCATGACGTAGTCGATCCCAGCAGGGATCGCACGTTTTTCAGCGCATTCACAGCCCGTTTGAGTGCGACCCCTGCCGGGGTCATTGAAGACAATTCTTGGATGATGATTTCCGGGGGAATCGCTCCGCTCATCCCCCGGCTATGCGCTGGGATCCCTACGGGATCCAGTTTCCAGGCGCTTATTGCGGCGGTAAATCTTGGCCACTGCCGAGCAGCGCCACGGTCGTCCGCACGAATGCCAAATGGCCAATTTATTGAGCCAATTGGCAGTCGGCAGGCCTTCTTATCGCTGCAAAAACCCTCCCAATTGCCAGCGGGCTTAGATACACTGGTTACCAGCGGCCCCATTGCCGTCCTGCCTCTCCCACAAACACTTGCCACGATCGCCATCCCACGGAGTCTTTGCGCATGTCGCCCCTTACACGTCGTCGCTTTTTAGAAGATTCGATGTTCGCCGCGGCCGCCGCGCTGGCGGCCGGCGCTTTGCCGGCTCGCGCCGCCGATGGTGAGAAGCAGAGCAAAAGCCCGAACGAAAAACTGGGCGTGGCCTGCGTTGGCGTGAATGGCCAAGGCCGCAGCCACCTGGGCGCTTACTCGAAGCGCAAAGACACCGAAGTGCTCTACGTCGTCGACGTTGACGAAGTCGCCGGCAACAAGGGCGTTCAGGAAGTTGCCAAGAACCAGGGACGCGCGCCAAAGTGGGTGCCGGATCTCCGCACCATGCTCGAAGACAAAAGCGTCGACATCGTCACCACGGCCACGCCGAATCACTGGCACTCTCTGGTTGGCATCTGGGCGATGCAGGCTGGCAAAGACGTCTACGTCGAAAAGCCGGTTAGCCACAACGTGAGCGAAGGCCGCCGCATGGTCGAAGCCGCCCGCAAGTATGGCCGCATCTGCCAGACCGGCACGCAATGCCGTTCGCAGCAGGGCACGATCGACGCCATCAAGTACGTGCACGACGGCAAGATCGGCACGGTCAACGTCTCGCGCGGTTTGTGCTACAAACGCCGCAAGTCGATCGGCCCGCGCGGCAATTACGAAGTGCCGAAGAGCGTGAACTACGATCTGTGGTCCGGCCCGGCGCTGGTCAAGCCGTTGACGCGCGAGAAGTTGCACTACGACTGGCACTGGCAGTGGGATTACGGCAACGGCGATCTCGGCAACCAGGGCATCCACCAGATGGATATCGCTCGCTGGGGCCTGGGAGTCGATACGCTCTCTACCGGCGTAATGAGCTACGGCGGCCGCTTCGGCTACGAAGACGCCGGCGACACCGCCAACACGCAAGTCATCATGCACGACTACGGCGATAAGTCGCTGGTCTTCGAAGTTCGCGGCCTCGAGACCAAAGACCTGCGCGGCGCGAATGTCGGTGTCATTTTCGAAGGGACCGATGGCTTCGTCGTGCTGACCAGTTACACGTCGGGCGCGG
>Ga0070665_100001856_pt1 | contig 23993 bp, 19 predicted proteins | sample KBSS13metaG_FD_65862 | JGI IMG/M metagenome (GOLD analysis project Ga0070665, IMG submission 65862) | Switchgrass rhizosphere microbial communities from Kellogg Biological Station, Michigan, USA - KBS S1-3 metaG | ecosystem: Host-associated > Plants > Roots > Rhizosphere > Soil ... | reverse complement strand
CGGCTGTGCCGGGCGTGAAATAGCTCTGCACCACGCCAAGGTCCGACCGCATCTTCACGACGCTCTCGGCCAGATTGTTAGGATACCACTGCGTGTTCTTCGGATCGGAATTTCCAGTCACGAAAAAGATGCTGCCGAAACCGTCTGTGGCCAAGCCATAGCCCGACATCCAGATCGTGCTCAGGAAGTAGGTTTGCGGCGAGGTCGCCAGCGTGTTGGTGATGACCTTGTCGAGCGATCTCAGCGTATCGGTCTGCCACCCCAGAACCCACCCGCGGGTCGACGACGGAATATTATCGCAGAAGCTCGTGAACGCTGCGTAAACGGTGCCTTTTTTCAACAGCAGGCCCGCACGCTGGCGGTTGGTTGAGGCGCTGAAGTTGAACGTTTTGCCGTCTGTGAGCGTCGCCGAGGCGGCGACGCGCACGCGGGGAATCTTGTCCTTAAGGGTGGCAAGATCGAGCGCGTGGATCCAGTAGACTGGCGTCTTATTCCCGTAATTGAAGGTGATGACATAGAGCGTCTTGCTGGCGGAATCGATCACGGGGGTCGAGTTGATGCCCACACTGCGCACGTTGTTCGGGCATCCTCCGGGTATTGCAGACAGCGGAACCGGTACGCCGAGGGAGCGGTGGATCAGTATTTTTCCGGTGTTGGCGTCGATCGCGTAGACCGAGTTGTTTTCAGTCGCCACATAGACGACATCATGGGTGCCCAAGCCGGTAAGCGTCTGGCGCGCCATGTAGAGCGGCTCGGCATCGACCTGCTCGTCCAATTGCACCCTGGCAAGCTGCTTGAAAGACGCACCCGCGACCGCCGCGGGCGTGAGCTCGGTTTCCCACTGGTTCCATCCGGTCCTTGCCCCATCGTTATGATACGTGGTGACGTTGTTTTCGAGCGCGTGCGCGGGTTTGACACCCGCACCCAGCAAGCCGCATACGCAGGCGAACTGTCCAAGAAATCGGGCGATACGCATCGATGTCAGATACCTTCGCGTAGAGGGAAGCGTGCCTCCGACACAATGTTGCACCACGGTCGATAGTTCCTCGCCGGCGGGCGATCACGGGCTGGTCACAGCAAAGGAAACCGGCCGGCGGTTATCGGATTAACTGAATCAGATCTTCGTCGCGCAGGGCATGGACGCCGTTAGCGGAGGCCATTTGCTGGGCCGCCCGCGTGAACGGGGCATGGGTCACGATGGCGACAATATCGACTTGCCGTCGCTCCTTCAGCGTATGGACCTGCTGCACGGCTTCGACGCCGACAGGCGCGCTGTCCCCCTTGCATTGCAGGAGCAGCTTGCGTCCATCGCGCTCGGCGAGGATATCGACCGCCTTGCCATAGGCGATGGGTTTCGGATCGATCGTCCAACCCGCATTCTGGAGCAGCGCGGTGCAATGGCTGGCATAGTTCAACAGTTCGGCATCGACCGCACCTTTTCCGTTTTCCTCGTCGCCAGGAATCCGGCCGGTGTCTGTGGGTATCGGATCAACAAGTGAATTGGCGTGACGTTCGATTTCCGAGTCGATGGCCGACAGCAGCGAGGGCAAAAGGTTTTCATAGCCCGCCGCGCGCAGACGGGGGGAGATTCGGGAGCTGACGAAGCTGGCCTTCTCTCGCTGCCAGCCGTCGGGATGCACGGTTCCGTATCGGTCAGGGCGCGTAGATTCCGCCTTTGCTTCACGCAGCGCGAAAGACTGCGCCTGGATTTCTCCGACTGCGATCTGAAGCGCTGGGTCGTATTGCGCAGATTTTCCCTGCCGCCGCCTTAACACGGCGAAGCCGGCAAGAGCACCGGCGAACAGCGCCAGGGAGATGGCAGGCACCCAAGGCTGCGAGGGGGAAGCGGCCTCGCTCTCCGACCCGCCCGCTTCCTGGGGGAACGCCGATCGCGTGTTGCCCGATTTCGGGATCAGGTCGTCGAGCGATTTGGCTGGCGGGTTTGCCGCGGCGACTTTCGGTGGTGTGGTGGGCGGGATGATCGTTGGAATTCCGCTTGTTTGCGCCGGCGGGCCGGCCATCTGCGAGAGGCCAGCGGAATCGTTGGCACCCCCGGGTTCACCCGCAATGGGGTCGGGATCGGTCTCCAGACTATCCGGATGCCGTCCGTCGGCATCAACTAAATCGTCGATTCGAAGGTAGTACGAACCCGGCCGGCCCACGGTGCCAGCATAGGACATCATTGCCATGTCGTTTTCACGCCACAGGAAGGACCATTGGCTGCGTGGCGTAATGGTGACGCAGTGACCGCTGCTGCGGATTGAGCGAAGACGCCGCGCGTCAGCGAGCGCGGTTTCGGCCGGGTTCGTCAGCAGCCGGACGGCCGCCGGATTCTGGCAGCCGGTCGTGACCTGTTGAACATGGTAATACGTCTTCGAAGGCACCTGACCAGCGCTGGTGTGAGACATCAGCAGCAGAGCAGCGCCGATGACCGCGGGCACCGCGAGACGGTCGCCGAGCATCGGCCGGTTCATCGGAAGTTTCGATCCTGCTCGAGTCACGGCGGATACATCTTCTGGGTTCACACGGATCGGCGGTGGATCATCTGTCCCATCCCAACGCGCCTTGATCGCCGGCGGTTCCAGCGACTCACCACTCTCTTTGCACAATACCTCGCGAACCTTGACAGCGGATTGGGCCGGTTTGGATGCCTATCTTCTCCCTGATGCGGCCTCTTCATCCGGTCGCCCCTCGATCTCGCTGCCGACCTTTGAACGGCGGCAGGCTCTGAGCGCAGGTCGTTCTGCCGGAGCACCGGGCGGAGGAGGTGACGCTTGCCGTTCATGGCCGGTTCGCTAATTACCAACCCCGTGAGGGAGGTCGCCACCTGCGGCTGGCAGCGATGGCCATACCGCCCAGCAAGCCTGCTGCGAGCGCGGTCAGTGCCGCTGAATATGGACGCCGTGTCACGGCGTCATCCATCTCGTCCCGCCACCCGGCAAGGAGGCGTCCCACCGCGCCCCGTCTGCTAGCCGCTACGGCGCCGTGAATGTCGCCGTGGCCCTGCGCGATCTCCCCGATCGTCACCAGCGCTTCGCCTTGTCCTTCAGCCATGACCTACCTCACGCTTTGCCGAGGTGGCGGCGCAGCTGCTCCGGCGTCACGCCGAACGTCTTGCTCCAATCGCGGAGCTCGTAAGCCTCATTGATGCGGCTCCTGTCGGCCTGACCGGCCTTCCGCTTGTCGTCAGCCATGGTTCTTCCCCATTCGGTGTTGATGGGAATCGAACCGGCCGGCTACCGATCGGGTTCCACCGCATTGCCGTTGAGCTCCTGCTCGAGCTGGGCAGCCATTCTTAGCAGTCCCACGGCAGCAGCGGTGCGTCGGTAAGCTCGGGCCGGTAATCCAAGGCATGCACACCGAAGGGCTGCAAGAGAATCTGATCCGAGCTTTGCCCGCGCCAACGTCTCCCGGAATGCTTGGTAGACCGCGCGGCAGGTTTTGCCGCGCAGCGATCCGATCATGCCTCCTCGAGCTCGTGCTCGTCGCGCGTCCTTCCGCCAAGTGCGCCTGCTACGCCTGCGATGAACGCGCCGACCACCATTGACAGTGCCGTCACCACGGCGAGTTGCGCGGCCCGTTTGCGTGCTTGATCCGCAGCTTGGCGTGCCGTGTTGGCCGCATCATTGATCTGCTTGACCGTATTGTCTACGCGCTGTTCTGCTTCTTGCTGGGTCACGCCCGTGCGCGCCGCGATAAGTTGAGCAAGATAGGTGCGGTCATCCGAGGACAGGGAGACCTGTCCATCGCTCGTGCTCTTGGCCAGAATTCGTCCAACCTCCTGCGTGGCGTTCGGTTTGGACCCGTCCGCCGGCGTTGGCGTTGTCGTGCGGAACAGGCTGTCGACGAAATAGCTCGGGCTATGATCCGACTGTTGTCCGGCCTGCTGAACGCCGGCCTGGGCTGCGCCGCCTGCGGCCGAGGCGGCCAGCTGAGTAGCGCCCTCCGCTGCGCCGGCGACCCCGTTAGCCGTGGCCGCGGCGAACAGGGCGGCGCCGACGATCGTGGCGACCGCCCAGGCCAGAAAGCCATGAGCCGTGTCGCGAAAGAAAACCTCGTCGTCGTGGATGCGAACCCATTTGGTGCGCAGTCGGCCGGCGAGATAGCCGCCCAGCGCGGACGATAGCCACTGGGTAACGACAACCCAAATCACCGCGCCCACGCCGACCGTGGCCGCGGAGGCTCCCGCGCCATACCATGGGGACACTGCCGACAAGCCGATTCCAGTGCCGAGCACGACCAGGATTACGGTCGTCGCCAGAGCTGCGGCCGCCCCGCCGAGCACGGCGCTCCACGAGGCGGCCGATCGGTGCGAACCCTCGGAATGAATGTGCGGCGTCTCGGACAGCGGAATGCCTTCGGACAGAGTTTGTCTCATTGCGTCCTCGCTCAGCGCCAGAAGAGGGCAAGCAGGATGATGATCGGCAGCGGAATTCCCAGCAGCCAAAGAAGAATGCCTCGACCCATTGTTTCCTCCCTAATTCCTAGGGACTCAGCGCGCCACAATTGACTTTGTTCCGGGCTGGCTGAGGGCAGGGAGGCCGTCCGTCAGGTCGGCTGACGCGGGTACCGGATAACCCAGCGGCACTTTCGTCCTGAATGCCAATCGAGCCAATTCATCCAGTCGGGGCGAAGCCATCACAATCTCGCCCACACGGTTCCCAGCATCACCGTGACGTGTAGTCCCGATAGCTGACTTGCGCGCTCATCGAATTAGGCGCGCCAGGTCGCCGTGTCATCCAGCGGCGCGAAAAACCGGCGGTATTTGACGGCTGATGGCTTGCCCTCGGTGACTTCGTGACGGGTATTTTCTCCTTCGCGCCAGAAACGGATGGCAAGTTTTTCTCTCCCTACAGTCAAATTGGAGAGGGTGACATCGGGCAGCCAATTGGGAAGTGCCGGATCGATATAGAGCTTCCCGGTCGGGGCATCTAGAAAGATACCCAGCATCGCCTGCAGAAGGGTGAAGGCGGAGCCGGCCGCCCAGGCTTGCGGAACGTTCGCGCCCAGATATTGCACCGGGAAATTCGTGGTATCGCGCTGGTTCCCGGCGAATAGCTCCGGCACCTGGTTGCCTTGAAAGTGGCTCGCCGCGCGACTGACGTCCCGGGCGATTCGGGCAACTTCGTCGGTGAAGCCATAGCGCCTGAATCCCAATGCGATGATCGAATTGTCGTGCGGCCAGACCGCGCCGAGTTGATAGGCCAGCGGGTTGAAGGACGGGTGGTCGGCCGACAAGGTCCTGATGCCCCAGCCCGACCACATATCAGGTGCCAGCAGCCGCGAGACCACGCGGGCCGCGCGGTCCGGCGGTACGATTCCTGACCACAGGCAGTGACCAGGGTTCGAGGCGACGGTCATGACCTTTTTCTTCTCGCCATCGAGTGCGAACGCATAGAAGCCGGTCTCTTCGTCCCAAAAGGCCTTATTGAATTGTTCGAACATGGCCGACGCTTTTTGGCGCAGCCGACCCGCCTTCGATTTTTCGCCCAACGCCTCGTAAATCCGCGCCATCCGCAGCCAAGCGTCATAGACGTAACCCTGAAGTTCGCAGAGCGCCTTGGGTCCCTCCACTGGCGAGCCGTCGGCATGCATCACTGCGTCGCCGCTATCCTTCCAACCCATATTCTCGTAACCCGCCGGCGACCGGGTCTGGTATTCTTGGAACCCGTCGCCGTCGCGGTCGCCGTAATTATCGATCCAGTCGAGGCACGCCTCTGCGGTCGGCAGATGACGCCGCAGCAGATCGCGGTCGCCGCTTGCCTGCCACGCGGCATGGAGCGTGATGAGCCACAGCGGCGTCGCGTCGGCGGTGCCGTAATAGGGCGTGTGCGGGATCAGCTTGAAGTGCGCCAATTCGCCATAGCGCAGCTCGTGCATGATCTTGCCGGGCTCGGCGTCGCGATAATCGTCCCGTTCGGTTGCCTGGAGGTCGCCAAGTATCGCCAGCGTGCCGCAGGCGAACTCGGGATAGATCATGATACTCTGGAGCGAGACGATCAGGCTGTCGCGACCGAAAGGGGCCATGAACCAGGGCAGTCCGGCCGCCGGTATGAAGAACATCTGATTGTCGCGGCCACGCTGTAGCCGCAATGCCGCCATATCCTCGATCGCCTGTCGGAAGAAGCGGTAATATTCCTCGTTCGAGGTTGAGATCGTCAGTACATGCTTTTGCCAGTCCAGCAGCGTTTCAGCATGCCGGCCTTCGGCATCGTGCGCCACGCATTCCGCCGGTGCCGGGAAGCGCGTCCCGCAATCGCTGAGATCATAGTGGAGGCAGCAATGCCATCTCTCGCCGGGCGCCAGCTCCACGTCGAAGCTGAGCCGGCCATTGGCATACAACGCCTTGGCGTGCGTGGCTCTGACGGTCACGGAGCGCTCGAAGTCCCGGTTGCGATAGCTGTTCGACAGCGTCTGCGCGTTCTGGTCCCATAGCGTCTCGATCTTGCCACGGCGAACAATCTCGTTCGACTTCACCTCAAATACATCCGCGAAATCGCAGCGGATCGAGAGCTCCAGACTGAATGACACGGGCGCGGCGCCGTAATTGGTGATGTCCAGGTCCTCATGCATGCCGCCGTCGATCTGCCGGCTCACGGCGAGCGATAGCGTGCGCGCGGGGACTTTGCGGTCCTGCGTCAGGAATTCATGATTGGTCAGGAATATCCGTGCCGCGTAATAGGCGATGGCGCCCCCATTGAGCAGCGTCCAGGGCGTTCCGTTGGTATAGATCGACCAGGCGCTGATCAGCCGCGTGTCGCGAAAATAGAGGCCTTTGTCGGACGGCCAGGCCATCTGGCCGTTCTCTTCGGAGATTAAGACGGTTTGATCGTGGTGGATCGCGATCTGCGGGGGGCCAACCTGCACTTTGAAAGGCATGCGAGATCCTCAGTCTTGAGTGTCAGTCTCCTGATGCTCGGTACATTCAGGGCGTCGGAGGCGACGTCACACCCCCATGGCTTTAAAACCGTACCGCTGGCGATGATGGAACTCGGCTGGGCACGGGCTTCGTTCCAGGAGCGCAATACCATCGAATGCCGAAGAAGGGCTCCATCCTGCTCCTTCGCCAATCTCCTCCCTATGTGAATTGACCAGGGCTCGGCCAGTTCCCAACCGCATGCGATCGGGGCGTCCATTGACTAGTGGACCTGCTCTACCCGGAGCGCGCCCGCCGGCAGCTGCTTCAACGAGGACTTCGTCGAGATCGACGGATCAAGCCATCCGCCCAAACCGCGCGATCAAGGATTGCGATCTGACGATCGTGGAAAGGTGCAGTATCCGGCCCTGGCTCCATCGTGAGCATGGCGAACGCTTCCCCGACGTCCGGCTCGATCGCCAGATACCTGCAATGCAAAACCAGGGCTCGCCGACCTCTCGCCTGCGATCGGCCGGGTACGACCGAGGCGTTCGAGCTATGCTGCGATATTTCTCCCGTTTTCGCGATAGACTGAAGCAGCCAGCTAGCCGTTCCAGCCATACGAGTTGGACGCCACGATGGCTGCCGTTCGTTCAGGTTCGCATCAGGTGCAGCGGCGGCATGTCGCCGGCTGCAAGATCGTCGAGAGCCTATCAGCCCCGGCGTAGCGATTACTTTAGCGTAAGAAACCCAATGGGCTAATGGCCAGAAGGGTGCAAGCTGCAAGGGGAGCGCGCCATGCTTAAAGCGGAGGAAACGCCCGGGTGATGAAGTCGTCGATGACGCGCGCGCTTGCGCTTGCCGCATTGCTGCTGACCCAGACGCTTGCGGCATCTATTGCTCACGCCGCCGATCTCTCCCTTGCGCAGATCACGCAGGCGCTCGTGAAGGCCACGCCAGATCGGCCGGCCAACTTCGCGCAGCGAGACCTGGTGGATTTCGACCTCAGCGGCTTGGACTTCAAGCAAGCGAACCTCCAGGGCGCCAATCTCTATGGAGCGGACCTGACGGATGCCGACCTGTCCGGCACTGATCTGTCGGGTGCCACGCTCGATCATACTGCCATCATCAGGACGAAGTTCGTCGGTGCCAATCTTTCGAAGGCGAGCCTGGTCCTGCCGGCGGCGTTTTCGACGCTTGTGGCGTCACCCGCCGAGGCGCCCAGCTTCGTCGGCGCCGACCTTTCGGGCGCGCGGATTCTCGGCCATTTCGGGCGCGGCGATTGGCACGGCGCCATTCTGGTGAATGCCCACCTCGAGCCCTCGGCGAGCCGGGTGACGACGACCGCCTGGACCGACCTGACCGCCTGTAACCTTGCAGGCGCGAATCTATCGGGCGCCGATCTGACGAACGCCCATCTCGCGTTTGCCAATCTGCGAGCGGCCAAGCTCACCGGTGCCCGGCTGGTGGGCGCCGATTTGTCCCGTGCCGATCTCGAAGGCGCCGAGTTGGCTGGTGCGGATCTGAGCGGTGCCGATCTGGACGGCACGGTACTTCGCCACACCAGCGGCCTCGAGGCGGTCAAGGGTCTGGACACCGCCCACAATCTCGGCCGGGCCATCCGATGATTGCCATGAAGCTGCACGGAGGCAAGCAGGGCCGGCGAGGTTTCCGACTGGCGATGCTCGCGGCAATTGTCGGCCTTTGCCCCATGCCCGCGTCATCGGCCATCGAGCGGGTGGATGTCGCGCTGGTGCTGGCAGTGGATGTCTCGGACTCGATCGACGCAGACCGCTACGCCCTGCAGATGGATGGCATTGCCAAGGCGTTTGAGGATCCAGAGGTGCAGGCAAGCCTGCGCGGCGGGCGCAGTCGCGCCATGTATGTCGCCCTGGTCGAGTGGTCCAACCGGCCCGTCGTATCGATCCGATGGACGCTGCTGACGAACAATGAGAACATGTCGGCCTTCGCCGCCGAAGTCCGCGCCACGCCACGGGCCAGTCAGCAATTCACCTGCATGGCGGCGGCGCTGCGCGCGATTGCGGACAAGCTGCTGCCCCAACTGCCTGTCCCGGCCGACCGCACGATCATCGACGTGTCCGGAGACGGACACGACAATTGCAACCCGGGCCAGCCTGTCGATGCCGTCAGGGACGAACTCGCCGCTGCGAAGGTTAGCATCAACGGCCTGCCGATCCTGGCCGGCGACGAGGCCGACACGCTTGAAGCCTGGTATCGGGAGCACGTGATCGGCGGTCCGGACGCCTTCATTATGCCCGCCTATGCCTTCGAAGATATCGCGCGCACCATGCGTCGGAAATTCGTTACCGAGATCAGTGCGACGTCCATTGGTCTTGTCCCGCCGAGATAATGCCAATGAGCGACCTGAGAGAGTTGGGACTTGAACCCGCGATCGATTAGCTGCGGGCCAAAGCCTGCGCTTGAGCAGCCGGCGGCCCGGATTTGAATGGTCTTTCGTTTCTTGGGTGCTAAGGCGCGATGCGATCTGGCTTATCTCGGCGGGGAACGGCAAGCAATGAGCGCTGTTCAGATTGAGGAAGCGTGATGCGGCTGAGGGTGAGGGAACGCACCCGCAACGGCCGAAATCGCGGGAGCAGCGCAGATGAGCAGACCCATTAATCCACCGCCTGTGACCGGCACCGGGCGGAAAGAGCTTCCCGCCTACGTTTCGAACGGGGTCATTGGCCTGCGTGTCAGGCCACTGCCTCTCCTCGCGGGGATGGCGTTGCTGAATGGATTTGCCGGCCGTCATCCCGAGCGGCAGATCGAGGCGGCAGCGGCGGCCCCTTATCCTCTCGCGGCTGATTTGGCGCTGGGCGGCGTATGGCTGTCCGACACACCCTCTTGCGCCGACAATTTCGTGCAGCGATACGATTTCTCGAGCGGAGAACTGACGACCGTGTTCACGTTTTCGGCCTCCGGCACGACCGCTCGCGTGGAGGTCTTGACCTTCTGCAGTCGGCGGGAGCCGAGCTTGGCATGCCAAGAGGTCAGGGTGGAGGTGGACAGGGCCTGCGCTCTGTCGCTTCGTGCAACGATCGACGCCGCGGGTATCGGTGGGCAACCACTTTACCATAGTCGTCAGACACCGGGCGAACCTGAACCCGCAATTGATGGCTCACTTCTCTGGGAGTCCTCCGGGGGATTTGCGACTTGCGGCGTCGCCCTCGCTTCTGAACTTTTAGGTGCTGGCGAGCAAAGTCCGGGCCGGCCGCCACTAGGCGGTAATAAGCTAATCAGCGAATACTCCATCCGCGCTCGCGCAAATCACCCCATACGGCTGCGGCAGATATGCAGTGTACTGCCCAGCGCAATGCATCGCCTGCCGGAGCAGCAAGCCTCGCGCCTTGCCGCGAAGGCAAGACAAACCGGCTTCGATTCAATTCGAAAGGCGAATCGCTCTGCCTGGGACGATCTTTGGAAGGGGCGCATCGTGATCTCGGGTGCGGATGCGCGTTGGCAGGGAATGATCGACGCGGCGTTTTTCTATCTGAATACCTCGGTCCATCCCAGTTCTTCTGCGTCGACCTCCATCTTCGGTTTGGCTACCTGGGACGATTATCATTATTATTTCGGCCACGTTATGTGGGACATTGAGGCCTTCGCTGTCCCCCCGCTGTGTTTCGTGCAGCCGCACGCCGCCGAGGCGCTGCTGGAATACCGGGTGAGGCACTTGGAGGGCGCACGAACAAACGCTCGGCTTTACGGCCGCCGGGGTGTGCAGTTCCCTTGGGAAAGCGCGCCCGATAGCGGCGAGGAGGCGGCGCCCCTACCAGGTACCGCCGCTTGGCATGAGGATCATGTCTCCCTCGATGTCGCAAAAGCATTCGCCGTCTATGCCGACGTGACGGGGGACGAGGAGTTCCTCAGGAACAAGGCATGGCCCGTGGTATCGGGCGTTGCCGAATGGCTGACGACGCGTGCTGTCGCCACAACACGCGGATATGAGATTCTCGAATCGATGGGCATCGCCGAGCGCGCCTCGCCCGTAAACAATGCCGCGTTCACCAACATGGGCGCCGTCGTCGTCTTACGTGACGCGATCAGCATCGCGGAGCGCCTTAGATATTCGCCAAATCCAAGCTGGGCGAAGATGGTGAACGAGATGGTGATACCGAAGCGAGGAGCCGCGGTGATCTCGCACGACGATTACCGCCCAAACGAGGAAAAGGGAGCCACGCCCGACCCCCTGATGGGGCTTTTTCCATTTGGTTTCCCTTTGGACGACGAGGAAGAACGGGCCACTCTGGATCTCTATCTGAAATCCAGCGACGACTATATCGGGAGCCCGATGTTGTCGGCGCTCTATGGCGCGTGGGCTGCGCGAGCCGGAGACCGTGAACTGGCTCTCCGACTGCTGGACGCCGGCTATGGGCAGTTCTGCACCGGCCGGTTCGTTCAGACGCTCGAATATCGAGCCGATCGCTTTCCGGAGCAGCCGGAGGCGGGGCCATTCTTCGCCAATATCGGCGGCCTTTTAACGGGAATTTTGTTCGGCTTCACCGGCCTTAAGCCTGGACCCGGCGGGCCGGAGACTTGGGCCGAACGGCCGGTACGTCTGCCTTCCGGATGGAACGCCATCACAGTTGAGCGGCTATGGATACGGGGTGAGCCCATGCGATTATCGGCACAACATGGGGCGATGCCGACCCTCACCAAAATCTGAATTCGACGCTAATGAGCCCGGACGGCAGAACGATGCAAGAACTGCCTTGGTGGCAACGCGCAGTCATTTACCAAGTGTATCCGCGCTCTTTCCAGGATTCGGATGGCGACGGTGTCGGCGACCTGAACGGTCTCATACGGCGCCTCCCGTATCTCGTCGAACTCGGGATTGACGCCATTTGGTTGTCTCCGATTTTTCCATCGCCGATGGCGGATTTCGGGTACGATATTTCGGACTACGAAGGCGTCCACCCGATCTTCGGAACGCTTGACGATCTCGACAGATTGATTGCTGACGCTCATACGGCTGGCATCAAGCTGATCCTCGACTTGGTGCCGAATCACACTTCGATCGAGCATCCATGGTTCGTCGAGAGCCGGTCGTCCCGATCCAGCCCGAAGCGTGACTGGTATATCTGGAAAGACGGGACGCCCGATCGCCGGCCGCCCAACAATTGGCTTTCGGAGTTCGGCGGCAGCGGCTGGGAGTATGATCCTCAGACCGGCCAGTTTTACTATCACACCTTCCTGGCGGCTCAACCGGATCTCAATTGGCGCAATCCGGCGGTCCGTGCTGCGATCTATGATGCGATGAGATTCTGGTTCCGCCGTGGGATCGACGGATTTCGCGTCGACGCAGTCTGGTACCTGATCAAGGACGAGCAGTTTCGGGACAACCCGATCAATCCGGATTTTCGCCCGACGAGCCCGCCCAACCACACCCTCCTGCCGCTTTACACCGCGGATCGGCCGGAGATGGAGCAGGTCATCGCGGAAATGCGGCGCGTCGCTGACGAGTTCCTCGATCGGCTCTTGATCGGGGAACTTTACCTGCCCATCGAAAGGCTGGTCGCCTATTATGGTCGAAATCTGGACGGGGTGCATCTTCCGTTCAATTTCACCCTGCTGACTGCTGCTTGGCGCCCTGACGCCGTGGCCGATCTCATCCGCGAATATTATGCGGCTCTGCCTCCTGGCGGATGGCCGAATTGGGTGTTGGGCAATCACGACCGGCCAAGGGTTGCCACGCGTGTTGGTCCTGACCAGGCGCGGGTCGCGGCAATGCTGCTGCTCACCCTCCACGGTACGCCGACGATCTATTGCGGTGATGAGATTGGAATGGAGCAGGTGCAGATCCCTCCGGATCGTGTACACGATCCGGTCGAGCTCAACGTTCCCGGCTTTGCAATGGGTCGTGACGGCTGCAGAACGCCGATGCAATGGAATGCCGGCGAGCATGCCGGTTTCTCCACCATCAAGCCGTGGCTTCCCCTCGAACCGGGTTATCAGACGCGCAATGTCGAGCGGCAACGGTATGACCCGAATTCGCTTCTCACCTTTTATCGGAGCCTCCTCACCCTTCGCCGCCGCTCCCCGGCGCTTATCGAGGGCCGGCTGCACTCGGTGAATGTGGAAAACGGTGTTCTCAGTTTTGTTCGGGAAACGGACAAAGATCGCGTGACGGTGCTGCTCAACCTGACCGGAGCACCGGCTTCGATCAGCAGCGAGCTCATCAAACCGGGATCACGGATCCTGTTATCGTCTTCCGCTCATCGCCATCCGAATACCGCAGTTGGATCGTTGCAGCTCGCGAGCGATGAGGGGGCCATGATCGATCGATGAGGCCGGGCCGCGTCTGTACTTCACGAACGCAGGTCATCACCTACGCTCATTTTCACTACACCACCCCTGCGGCGGAAGGCCGCCTTGAGGAATACGCTCGGCCATCGTCGGTCGAGTACAACGTCGTACGGCGGCCGAGCTGGTCAAGACGTTGCCATTGTCCCTATCCGGCCATTCCAATGGACGTTAACCCGTCATTGTCCCTCGGGCTCGATCTTGCCCTGGACGCGGCATTACGGGGAGCAGAACGCCCTGGGCCCCCCATTTGCGGTACCCGCTCAATCGCTTTTGAATCAAGCCGGCACTGCGTTAATCATTGATCGGCATGCTTGCTTGCGGCCTTAGCTTGCGATTGAAGTGCATCCGCCTGCGCTTCCAATTCGCCGGCAAGGACCGTCATCCGTTCGATGGTCAATGAATCGGTAAGACTCACCGAAAGTTCGCGCGCCTTCGCCGCCCGGCTTCGCAAATGTTGAATCCGTCCTGCGACGGTCTCTCTTGCTTCCGTCATGATTTTCCCCGTTCCGTTATAACATGCAACAGGCGCCGGTTAACCTCGTTCCAACGAAAAAAATCCGGTAATTCTAATGGCTTACGCGCTCTAGAGGTCCGGCTGAGCGAAGTCGTGCATCTCTCCGGCCTCATACCCCGAAGGTCGCCACGCGTCGGAAATAGCGCGTCGTTATCGCGCCGATGTAAGATACAATCTACCACCGCATAGCGTTGTGAATTTGCGAAACAATCCAGCTGCTCCTGGGTTGGTCGCCTATGACCGAAAGTCAATCAGCCGCTCGGGACATTCCCTTGTCCATCACGGCGGCACAGTGGCGGCAGATCGTAAACAGCGCGGCCGACACTGCCATCATCAGCACCGATTTCGACGGCTTCGTCACCAGCTGGAACGAAGGTGCGCATCGCATTCTCGGCTGGAGCGAGGCCGAGATGGTGGGCGAAACGCTCGACCGGCTCTTCCTGAAAGAGGATCGCGCAGCCGGCCAGCTCCAGCGCGAAATGGCCGATGCCGCAAATCACGGACGCGGCGGCGGCGAAGAAGGGTGGCGGCTGCGCAAGGACGGCACCCGGTTCTGGGCCGCTGGAGAAATGGCACCTATCCGCGAGGGGGCCTCGATCGTCGGATTCATCAAAATCCTGCGCGATCGGACGGAGCAGCGACAGGTCGAGGAGGCGCTGCTCGAGGAGCGGCACGTACTCGCGGTGATGAATCGTGCCAGTTCGGCCTTGACGGCCGAGAAGGACCTTCAGCGCCTTGTACAAGTAGTGACCGATACCGGCGTGGAATTGTCCGGCGCCCAATTCGGCGCTTTCTTCTACAATGTGCTCGATGAGGCGGGTGAGAGCTACATGCTCTACACACTGTCGGGGGCGCCGGTCGAAGCCTTCTCGAAGTTCCCGATGCCCCGGAACACCGAGGTTTTCGCCCCGACCTTCAATGGCGAAGGCATCGTCCGGTCCGACGACATCACCAAGGATCCCCGCTATGGCCGTAATGCGCCGCGCGGCGGCATGCCGGAGGGTCATCTTCCTGTGCGGAGCTATTTAGCCGTACCAGTGATTTCACGTTCGGGAGCCGTCACCGGCGGTTTATTTTTCGGCCATGCCGCCACCGGCATCTTCACCGAAAAATCCGAGCTGCGCCTCGTGGGGCTTGCAGCCGAAGCGGCGGTCGCGATCGACAATGTCAACCTGACTCAGGCGACGCAGCGTGAAATCGCCGACCGGATAAAGGCCGAAGATGCGCTACGCCGGCTCAATAGCACACTGGAACAGCAGGTCAGCGAGCGAACGGCCCAATTGCGCCAGAATGAAGAGGCGCTTCGGCAATCGCAGAAAATGGAAGCGGTCGGTCAACTGACTGGCGGGGTCGCCCACGACTTCAACAACCTGCTCCAGATCGTCATCGGGAACCTTGAGATTCTTGATCGCGCTCTTCCGCCTGATTCCGGCCGGTTGCGGCGTGCGGCGGGAAGCGCGATGAAGGGCGCCCATCGTGCGGCTGCACTCACCCGGCAACTGCTTGCGTTCTCCCGCCGCCAGCCGCTCGATCCCAAACCGCTCGATGTTAATAGCTTGGTGAGCGGCATGAGCGATCTGCTCCATCGCACCTTAGGCGAGACCATTTCGGTGGAGACGGTGCGCGGCGCCGGCCTTTGGCGGATTGAAGCGGATCCGAACGAGTTGGAAGCGGCCATCCTCAACTTGGCGATCAACGCGCGCGACGCCATGCCCGATGGCGGGCGACTCACCATTGAGACGTCCAACGCCTATCTCGACGACGCCTACCTGGCTGCGCACGCGGAAGTGCATGCGGGCCAGTATATGATGCTTGCGGTGTCGGACACCGGCACGGGCATGGATGCCGCCACCATGGCGCAGGCATTCGAACCGTTTTTCACGACGAAGCCCGTGGGCAAGGGTACCGGCCTTGGGCTCAGTCAGGTCTATGGTTTCGTCAAGCAGTCCGGGGGACATGTTAAAATTTATTCCGAACCGGGCGAGGGAACCTCGGTAAAGATCTACCTGCCGCGCCTGGCCGGCGAGGCGGCGGAAGAGCCTGATGAATTGCCGCTCCCGGAGGGCATGAGCGAGGAAACGGTCCTCGTGGTTGAGGATGACGACGATGTCCGAGCCTATTCCGTCGAGACTTTGCGTGAACTCGGCTATCGAGTGATTGAGGCACATGATGGCCCCTCAGCCTTGCGCCTTCTCGCCCGGCAGCCGCGAGTCGACTTGCTGTTTACGGATGTCGTCCTCCCCGGGGGCTTGACCGGTGCGCAGTTGGCGGCCGACGTCAGGACCCTTCGGCCGGGAGTTAAGATATTGTTTACGACCGGATATTCGCGCAATGCAATCGTTCACCACGGGCGGCTGGATCAAGGTGTTCAGCTGATCACCAAGCCATTCAGTTTTTCCGATCTGGCAGCCAAGGTTCGGGATGTTCTCGATGACGCCACACAGACGTCAAAATGACGGGGCAGGTTTTGCCGCCCGGCCGGACCAAGCGCAAGTTGTCTCTCCAAAATGCAGTTAGATCAATTTGGCCGCCGATGCCCACGCCGAGGGAGGCGTCTCAAAACCGCCCGCGGCGAATTGGGTGGTCAGATACTGCCTCCCGGCCGCGGGGACGGTCGGATCGCAGAGACGCCTCCGACGCTTGAGTTATTCTACCGCGACCCAGATTCATTCCGCGCCGCTCCCATTATGCCTATCGAGCGCTCGAAACCTGGCAATGGGCAGATGCCAAGCCAGAGTTGGAGCCAAGGGCAGCGGCCAGCGATGCGGACATGCTGGGGCGTCGGTCATGAACGTCAGGCAGCGCGGCGGCTTTCCGGACCGGCTGGCGAGAGCTGTGGAATGCGAAGAAATTGCCGGGACTCCAGTCCGCAAGATGGGGGCGGGGGATGGATCAGCCATGTCCTTTGGCAAGGACCGACGATACGTCAGCGTGAGGAACCCGCGATCGAACGCCGTGTTATAGAGCGCACCACGTACTTTGGTTCACGATTGGAGATTGAAATGAGCCAATCGGCGCGACTTGAAGGAACAATTTCCGACAAGACGCTCTGGGAACGACGGGCATTCGAGAAGCAGCTCATCAACATCCTACCCGACCTGCGCGCGTTCGCACGCTTCCTCGTCCAAGACAGAACTGAGGCCGATGATCTCGTTCAGGACACCGTTACACGAGCACTGCGGGCATTCGAGCAGTTCGACCTCAAAACGGATGTGAAAGCTTGGACTTTCACAATTCTTCGTAACGTTCGATTTAACAGCTTCCGAAAAGTCCGCCTCAGTTCTTTAGAGGATGAGCCAGATACACGCGCTGTCCAAGCCAATCAGCATGACAGCCTCGAGCTGCGCGAGGTCCTTTCCGCGCTCAGCACGCTCTCGCAGGAGCACAGGGAAGTCATTGCGCTGGTTCGGGGTAAAGGGCTCGAATACGAGGAGGCGGCCGCCGTCCTAGGATGTCCAATTGGCACAATCAAGAGTCGCTTGAACCGCGCCGACGCGGCACTCCGTAAGGCCGTAGGCGACCAATGGGAGTGGATGCGATCGCGGGACCACCTTGCGAGACGTCTGATCGACGCCCCGCACGCGTGTCCGGTTTCAGGAGCGGGTGATCGGCGGCCAGGCAACCGGGAATGGGGCGAAAGCGACGCCGAGCTTCAGGTGAAAAGCCGATGACGGTCGGTCAGCACCAGCCGCCGAACGAATGAAAAAAAATCGGCCGGCCGATAGCGACAACTGTAGAGTCGAGCTGACCCGCAGCTGATCGATCGAACCTCGAACCCAGCTTGGTTCGCGCGCATCAATCCGGTATCGGGAAAGCCGGATCGAGAATCAATTTGTCTAGCGTGATGGGATAGTTGCGCACCCGCACGCCGCATGCATTGTAGATAGCATTGGCAACGGCGGCACCGCTGCCGCAAATTGAGAGTTCGCCGATGCCCTTCGATTTCAGCGGGTTGGACTTATTGTCGAGCTCCGGCAGGAACCAAGCGTCCACGTTCACCACGTCCGCGTGAGCGGGCACATGATAGCCGGCAAGGTCATTATTGACGAACTTGCCATAGCGCTCGTCGATCATGCCCTCCTCGTGCAAGGCAGAACTCAGTCCCCAGATCAGCCCGCCGAGCGCCTGAGACCGCGCCGTCTTGGCATTGAGGATCCGGCCGGCGGTGAAGACGCCGAGCATCCGCCGCAAGCGCGGTTCTCCGGAATCGATATCAACGCCGACCTCGGCAAAGCAGGCGCCATAGGCGTTCTGCGAATAATCCTGCATTTCTTTGCCAGGCTTGATCTCGCCGTCGGCTTCGAGGCCCTGCGGTGCATATCGGGCCATGAAATCGCCGATCGGCAGCGTCTGGCCTCCAACCGAAACCTGCCCGTCCTTGATGGCAAGCAGCGCGGGATCGTTGAGCCCTGCCGCGCGCGCCATGCGCTCGCGCAAGGTCATGCAAGCATGATAGACCGCGCTGCCAGAGCTGCCCGCCCCGAACGAGCCGCCCGACCCCGGTGATGGCGGAAGGTCCGAATCGCCGATTTCCGCCGTCACCTGACTCAGCGGCAGGCCTAGGCATTCTGCGCCGATCTGCGTCAGGATCGTATAGGTGCCGGTGCCAATGTCGGTCATCGCGGTCTGGACCGTCAGCCGGCCGTCCGGCGCCAGCTTCGCGCGCGCCTGCGAGGGGAACATGAAGTTGCTGCGGATCGACGCCGACATGCCGTACCCAATCAGCCAACGGCCATCGCGAAGCGTGCCCGGCTGCGCCGGCCGCCGGGCCCAGCCGAACCGCTGCGCGCCCTCGCGATAGCATTCCACCAGGTGGCGCGTCGAAAAGGGCCTGCCTGTTTCTGGATGAACTTTCGGTTCGTTGCGGATGCGCAGCTCGATCGGATCCATGGCAAGCGCGTAGGCCAGCTCATCCATCGCCTGTTCAGTGGCGAGCATCCCGATCGCCTCGCCGGGTGCGCGCATATCGCCAGGCATCGGAAGATCGAGGCGAACCAAGCGATGGGTCGTCAACCGGTTCGGCGCCGCGTAGAGATGGCGGGTGGAATCCACAGCTTGCTCGGTAAATTCGTCGAATGTCGCCGTATGTTCCAGCGCCTCGTGCGCCAGAGCGATCAGCCGGCCGTCGCCCTGCGCCGCCAGCCTCACGCGTTGGATCGACTCCGTACGATGGGCGGCGTTGACGACGACCTGCTGGCGCGTGAACGCTGTCTTGACCGGCCGACCGAGTTGCCGCGCGGCGAGCGCCGAGAGAACTGCGTCGGCCTCCGTCGCTAATTTGCTCCCGAACCCGCCGCCGACAAACTTGCAGATGATCCGCACCTTTTCGTGCGGCAGCTGCAACGTGTCGGCGATCACGTCTCGGCAATCGATGGGCAGTTGAGCAGCAACATAAACCGTTACGGCGTCACCCTGCCAAACGGCCATGCTGGCGTGCGGCTCGATAGCGTGATGATGTTGGTAGGGTGTTTCGTAAGTGGCGTCGATCTGGACTGGCGCGCTCGCGAACGCAGTGGCGAAGTCGCCGACGGAGGAGTCCGTCTCAAGGAAGCCCCTGACCGTTTCAGGCGCATAGGCCTGCGCGGCCTCGTGCTTCACGCGGGTCGCCGGCTTGGGACCCGCCTCATAGGTGAGCTTGATGCGCGCGGCAGCATCGCGGGCCTGTTCGAAGCTCTCGGCCACGACGAGCGCCACCGGCTCACCGTAATAACGAACGCGGTCATCTACCAGGAACGGTCTGGCAACACCGTATGGAAGCTGGCCGCGGGCGAGTTCGGCGAAAGTGACATAGGGTTTCTGAATCGGCGCGTTTGGGTGAGTCATAATCAGCAGGACGCCCGTCATACGGGACGCTTCGCTTGTGTCGATCGCGCGAATCCGGCCGGTGGCCACCGTTGCGCCGACGATGAAGCCATAGGCCACCTTTCCATGGCCGGCATATTCATAGGAATAGGGCGCAGTGCCGGTGACCTTCAGAGGCCCGTCGACCCGATCCACGGGCCGGCCGAGGACCCGCTGCTTGTCCTCGTCGAGAATGTTGCTGGGATAGCCGGGAGCAAGGTCATCCATCTTTGACCTCCGCCGCCCGGACCGCCGCCTGAGCTAGCGTGCGGACGATCATCCGGCGCGCCAGCGCAATCTTGAAATCGTTTCCGCCATAGCCCTTGGCGTCCGCGAGCTCGGCATCGGCGGCGTCCGCCGGCTGCGCGCCGGATTTCAGCGCAGCCTCGGTTCGGGCCGCGCGCCAAGGCTTGTGCGCCACACCACCCAAGGCAATTCGATCGCCGGCCACCGCGACGGAGATCAGCGCGAACGCATAGGAAGCGCGGTCGCGGACTTTGCGATAGAGTTGCCCGCCCGGCGGGGGCGGCGGCAAGGTCACGGCGGTAATCAGCTCATCGGGCCGAAGCTGGGTCTCCATCTGCGGCTCCGTGCCCGGCAGGTTGTGGAAATCCGCAAGCGGAATGGAGCGCGTCTCGCCGCTGCTGGACAATGTTTCCACCGCCGCGTCCAGCGCGGTCATGGCCACAGCCATATCTGAAGGGTGGACCGCGATGCAGGACGGGCTCGTCCCGAGGATGGCGTGAATGCGATTCAGCCCTTCCAGTGCCGAACAGCCGGAACCCGGCTCGCGCTTATTGCAGGGCGTGTCGCGATTATAGAAATAAAAGCACCGCGTCCGCTGGAGCAGGTTGCCACCCGTTGTCGCCCGGTTGCGCAGTTGTCCGGAGGCCCCAGCCAACAGCGCCTCGCTGAGCACGGGATATTTCTCGCGCACCCGCCGATCGCCGGCCAAGGTGCTGTTGCGGACCAGTGCGCCGATGCGCAAGCCGCCATCCGCCTCCTCGATCGTCGCCAGCGGCAGGCGATTAACGTCGACTAGATGCGTCGGCGTCTCGACCTGCACCTTCATGAGATCGATGAGATTGGTCCCGCCCGCGATGAATTTAGCGTTCGGGTGGCCGGTCACGGCGCGTACCGCCGCCCGGGCATCCACGGCCCGTTCATAGGTGAAGGGTCTCATGAGACGCCCGCCGTTTCCTTAATGGCGGCGAGAATGTTGGTATAGGCGGCGCAACGACACAGATTGCCGCTCATGCGTTCCCGGATTTCGGCGTCGGTCAACGCGATCGCCGTGGCGGCAACGTCGGCTGTCACGTGGCTGGGCCAATTCATCTCATGTTCGGTCAGCATGCCGACAGCCGAACAAATCTGTCCGGGCGTGCAGTAGCCGCACTGGAAGCCATCATGTTCGACGAAGGCGGCTTGCAACTGATGCAGATTGCCCGGCTGTCCCAGCCCCTCAATCGTGGTGACCGCGTCACCCTCATGCATCGCCGCGAAGCTTAGGCAGGATACGATCCGCATGCCATCCACCAACACGGTGCAAGCCCCGCATTGGCCATGGTCACAGCCTTTCTTCGAGCCGGTGAGGCCCAGATGCTCGCGCAGTGCATCCAGCAGGGTCGTTCGGGTATCGATGGACAGCGTGTGGTCGCGCCCGTTCACGGTGAGTGTGACGGATTGGATCGTGGGAGGCGCAATTTCATCGTAAACGCCGGCGCCACTTTGATCGGCGTCGGATGACCCGTTCGTACCCGACATTGGCAGCCCTCACAAATGGCGGGATCGACCACCAATTCCTAGAACTCGCAAACCGCCTACCGGTTCCAGTCGCGGCTGAAGGCCGGTTACCTAACCATCCAGAAAAATGTACGAGGCGTCTTTCCGGGGCGCTATCTACGGGGTACGGTCTGAGATCGTGAGACGCGCTTCGCCGAATGGATGTGGAATCCTGCGGCATCCGGCGTTCCTCGGCGAGCGGCTGGACAAGAAGGCGAGGGGGTGGTGCTCGACCGGGCGCTCAGCGCTAGGCGAGGCAGCATCAATGGGGAGGCTCGGCTCGCCTTGCCGCGTTCCTAGCCTGCTCAACCCGCGGATTTCAGGATTTTTCCTCTTAGTCATGTGCGACGAGCATCGGTTGTTTAGATCCCGCCGCCGCCGTTGTTTGCCCCCTGCATACCGTGATTGACGATCGCGTCGAGTTCAACTCCATCGCGCTGAGTTCCTCTCGCTAGTGTTGCATTACTCTTTCCATCAGGGTGTTTATGACCTGAGCGAATGGCTTCGCATACGGACGTAGATGGCAGGTGACCGGTCGCCGGGCGTCCCGCGCCGCTGCCGGCCCGGCGACCGGTCACTCAGAGCCTGCTGGCTAATGCAGGCGCCGATACCGCTGATCTCGGGCAGGAACCAAATTACCCATGGACCGTTGCAAATACTCCCAGTATCAGGGAGTCTGAAAATGAGTAACTTACCAGTAGCGGTCATGTTGGCCGGAGCTTTAGTGTCAATTACTTCATTCGCTCAAGACGCCCGAACGAATAAATCGCCTAACCCTCCTGCGGTATCAACAGGGGATGAGAATTCGAAAACTTCAGCTGCGCCAGTGGCCGGCAAGAATAGTTTCACAGAGACGCAGGCAAGAAACCGGCTCGATGCGCGCGGTTACAAAGATGTCAAAGTGCTGAACATAGACGACCAGGGGATCTGGCATGGTTTGGCCATGAAAGGCGGAAAGTCCGTCAACGTGACGCTCGACTATCAAGGAAACATCGCTGAGCAGTGATCGGCGTGGGGATAGAATTACACCGATATGGAGGAGAACGTGGCAATTAAGACAGTTGCACGGCTGTACGACACCTATGAAGCCGCATCCACTGTGGTTCAAAAACTCGAAGCCTCGGGCATCCCCGACGATGACATCAGTGTCGTCGCCAACAATGCCAACGGGCGCGTGAAACGTGATGTTGGAAACGAAGCTGCTCCCGGCGCGGAAATTGGCGCGGGCGTGGGCGCCGTCGCCGGCGGTGGCGCGGGTGTTCTAGCAGGTCTCGGCATGCTGGCGATTCCCGGCGTGGGTCCGGTGGTTGCAGCTGGTTGGTTGGTCGCTCTCGCGGTTGGAGCGGTTGGTGGCGCCGCGGCAGGTGGTCTGATCGGCGGACTGGTCGGGTCGGGCATCAGCAAGGAGCATGCCGAGGTCTATGCGGAGGGTGTTCGCCGCGGCGGCACGCTCGTTATGGTCCGCGGCCCCGAAGAAGCACTGCGGCGCGTTGAAGCCATTCTCGACAGCGGTGCGGTCAATCCTTCGGTTAGGCGCGCCGCGTATAGGAGCGCTGGTTGGACCGGACATAACCCGGATGCACCGATTTGATCGGGCGGTCCTGTGTACAATTCGCTGCTAAAGGGAGAAAACGATAGCAGAGGACAAGAGCCAGACCGGTCAGCCCGACCGAAGCCGATCAATATCAACGAGGACTACGAAGTCCGTGACTGGGCGAAAAGTTCGGGGTTATGCATCAGCAGCTACTCGAAGCCGTCCAGGCGGTGGGCGACAGGGTCAAGGACGTCGCGATGTCCCGACCGACAATCGATCGTTTTTCATGATTATGATGGTTATGGGCTACGCGTCGCTGAATGAGGCGTAGCGGATCGTCAGCTCCTCGCCGGTGACGATATCCCGGGCGGCGGTGAAGCGCAGGTTGTTTTCCACATCCACGTTCGGCCGCTCGCCCGCCGGAGCCTCGTTCAGATACCAGCCTACCGTCATGATGTTGAAGTTTTCCGGACAGCCGAGCTTTTCGCCGCGTCTGACGGCGAAATCCTCATAGAGCTGGCGGATCGCCGGCTCTGCGATCGCTTCGATCTCGACGCTGTCGATCCAGCGGACGCCCCGCGAATCGTTCGGAAATAGATCGGTCCCCGCTGGAATGTCGCGTATGGCGAAGACGCCTACACCGCTGATTGGCGAAACGCCAAGCCGCGCGTATACACGGTCGTGAGGCGGCCGATTGCGCATCGCAGGCTTCCAGTCGGCCGAGGTCAGGCGCGTCGCCTGAAAATGGCGTGATAGATGACCAGGATGACGATCGTCCCAATCACCGCCACGAACATGCTGTAGAGATTGAAGCCAGTGACCCCGGCCGCCCCGAACTGAGTAAACAAGAAGCCGCCGACGATCGCGCCGACAATGCCGAGGGCGATATCGAGAATCAGCCCTTCACCATGCTTGTTGACTACCTTGCTGCCGATGAAGCCGGCGATCAGTCCAAGGAGGATCCAACCCAGAATCGACATCGACTACCTCCCGATAAACAACACGCTAACTGAGTTCGGAGGATTGATGTTCCGCCAAGGAACGTGGCGGTTGCCGATCGGCAGCCGGGACCGTTTAGCGATTGCCGATATCGAGCGCCAAGCCGGGATTAGCATCCCGGTCCCGGCAGGCATTGATCA
>Ga0070665_100001855_pt1 | contig 23999 bp, 14 predicted proteins | sample KBSS13metaG_FD_65862 | JGI IMG/M metagenome (GOLD analysis project Ga0070665, IMG submission 65862) | Switchgrass rhizosphere microbial communities from Kellogg Biological Station, Michigan, USA - KBS S1-3 metaG | ecosystem: Host-associated > Plants > Roots > Rhizosphere > Soil ... | reverse complement strand
TCGTTCGCTGCGCTCACTACGGTCGGCGCAGAAACGAAGATACAATGGAACCCACAACCTAAACCATGTGTAAACCATGTCCCCGAACAGGTGTAAACCATCTGTCCGGTCTATTCAGGGGGAAGGGTTTGGGTGACTCCCTCTCCCGTTGGGAGAGGGTTGGGGTGAGGGCCCGATGCGGTTTAGGGTTTCACACTTAGTGTGATCGAAAGCGCGGCCGGCCCTCATCCGGTGTGCTAACGCACACCACCTTCTCCCTAGGGAGAAGGAGTTCCCTGGATCGCGTTACCCGGCCAGGGATGGATAGTCGACGTATCCTTTTTCGCCGCCGCCGTAGAACGTCTTGGGATCAGGCGTATTCAGTTCGGCCCCGCGGCGGAAGCGCTCTGGCAAGTCCGGGTTGGCGATGAACAACACGCCAAACGCGATTGCGTCGGCGTCGCCGGCCGCCAACGTCTGTTGCGCGCGTTCCAGCGTATAGCCGCCGTTGGCGATTAGCGATCGGCGGAACAGCGGGCGGAAGTAGCTGATCGGGAGATCGCTCCCACCGTGCTTTACATCTTTGGCCATCATTTCGACGACGTGCAAATAGACGATCCCCAGTTCGTTGAGCTTTTCGGTCAGATAGCCAAACGTCTCGCGCGGGTTCGAATCACTCATATCGTTGAAGGTGCCGGACGGCGAGATCCGCACGCCCACGCGATCGGCGCCCCAGACTTCGATCAAGGCCTTGGTTGCTTCGAGATGAAACCGGGCGCGGTTTTCGATACTGCCGCCGTAGGCGTCGGTCCGCTGGTTCACGCCGTCTCGCAGAAACTGATCCGGCAGATAGCCATTCGCACCGTGCAGTTCCACGCCATCGAAGCCGGCCGCGAGCGCGAGCTTCGCCGCCTGCCGATATTGATCGATCACGCCGGGGATTTCATCGAGTTCAAGCGCCCGCGGCACGGGATACGGCTGCATCCCTTGCGGCGTTTGAATCGTTCCGCGAATCGCCACGGCCGACGATGACACCGGCGCAACGCCGCCGACCTGATAGGCGTTGTGCGAAGAACGACCAACGTGCCACAGTTGCGAAAAAATCCGCCCGCCTGCCGCGTGCACGGCGTCTGTCACCAACCGCCAGCCAGCCACCTGGGCCTCGGTGTACATCCCCGGAGTGCCGGGGTAGCCAATCCCTTGCGGCGAGATTTGCGTCGCTTCGCTAACAATCAATCCGGCCGAGGCTCGCTGCTCGTAATACCGGGCGTTCATCTCGCCAGGCGCCAAACCTTCGCCAGCGCGGCACCGAGTCAGCGGCGCCATCACCGTGCGGTTCGTCAGCGTGTAGGGGCCCAATTGCCAGGGGCTGAACAGATCCATCGCTCGTTCGTTCCTTACCGAGAGTTGCTTTGTCCGACGACTACAAAGTCTTAATACCGACCAAAGTCGTCGATCCAACAGAGATTTTTAACGCGGTCCGCGGCGTCCCCCTCTCCCCTCGGGAGAGGGCCGGGGGTGAGGGCAAGAAGCGAGTTAGGATTTCCGTAGGTCAGGCGCCACGTGCGTGACAACAACGCTGCTCGGCAATTCTTGTCACGCACGGAGTGCGTGACCTACAAACAGGAGTCCTGCGCAGCGCTCTGCCCTCATCCGGTGTGCTGACGCACACCACCTTCTCCCGGAGGGTGAAGGGTTTGGTAGACCGATTCACTTTAAGACTTTGCCAATTGTCCTGCTTTCACCACGCCCCCTTGTATCACGGCGATAAACCGCGTTCGGTCTTCCAGCACGCGGATATCCTTCAGGGGATCGCCATCCACGATCAACACATCGGCCAGCTTGCCGGCGGCCAGCGTGCCGAATTCGTCGGCGCGGCCCATGATCTCGGCGCCGGTCTTCGTCGCGCACTTTAGCGCGTCGAGCGGCGAGAAGCCGACGTAGTTCACAAAGAAGCTGATTTCCTTGGCGTAGTCGCCGTGCGGATTCCAGGCGAAACCGTAATCGCCACCGAGGCCGAGCCGGCCGCCGGCCGCAAGAATCTTCCGCGCGCTTTCGGCGCCGCCGTCCAGCGTCTCTTGATGGCCGTCGATCACGGCTTGCGACAGCCCGAACTCCGGGCCGCGCTCGATGCTGGCCCATTCGAACTGCAGCGCCGGAACGACGGGCGTATTGCGCGCGAGCAGCAAATCAAGCGATTCGTCATCCAGAAACGTCGCGTGCTCGAGTGTGTCATACCCGGCGCGCAACGCGTTCTTGATCCCTTCGGTCGCCCGGCAATGACCGGTGACTTTCAGGCTGTGGTTGTGCGCTTCCTCCACTACGGCGTGCATCTCGTCGAACGTCATGCACAGCGTGTGATGGTCGTTCGTGTCGGGCGCGGCGGCGTCGCCGGTGGGGTATGTCTTGACCCATTCGACGCCATCCTTGACGAGCTTGCGCACCGCGGCACGGCCTTCGTGCGGGCCGTTGATCAGCAGCACCAGACCTTCCATGCCGATCTTGCGAAAGTCGGGGTTCCAGTCCATCAGGCCGCCGGCCCCGCAGATCTCGCGACCACTAGCCGCCAGACGTGGGCCAGGCATCAGGTCTTCTTCGATCGCTTTTTTCAGCCAGACGTCGATATTGAACAAGCTGCCGCCGCTGCGGGCCGCCGTGTAGCCGCACTCGAGCGCCAATCGCGCATTGGCCGCCGCCAACAGCGTGACGTACTCGACGGGGTACTTGATGTCGAGATCCTGCAGCTCGGCCACGTCGAAATACGTGGGGTGATAATGCGCCTCGACCAGGCCGGGCATAATCGTCCCGCCCCGGGCGTCGATCCGCTCAGCGTCCGGCGGAACCTGCGGCGCGCTGGCCGCAGCGCCGGCGTATTCGATTCGGCCATCGCGAATGACGACCTTCGCGTCCGGCACAGGCGGCGCGTCGGTTCCGTCGATCATTTGACCGTGCTCGATGACGATGACGCCTGTCTGGCTACGCATGGGATTGGCTCGGATAATCTAAGGTTAGTATTCGAGGTGCCATGCTCACGCTTGCGTGAGCATGCTCTTAGAACCGGTCACGCTTCAACATGCCCACGCGAGCGTGGGCATGGCACCCTAAACGCGACTTTTTGTTCTCGTTCTTAATCTAACTAATCGCTTCGAGAAATCCGCTGACGATTCTGAGCGTCTCTTCCGACTTCAGCGAATGAATCAAGTGGCCGACACCTTCGACTCGGACTCGTGTGCAGTCGGCGATGGCTGCTTCGACTTCGGCGGCGCTCGTGTCCGCCAGCATACTGCCGTATGATTTTTCGCCTTGCAAGAGCAGGGTAGGGGACCGCACCGCCGACAGCAGCGCCGGCAGATCATAGCCGGTGAGCCAGGTCCCATCGACCAGTGTCGCCATCGTCCGCGGATCGAGTTGATTGAGACAACTTGCCAGAAATCGCAACGCGCTGGCGTCGCGAATGTCGCCCATCCGCACCCGATGCGCTTTGCCTGGCGCCGAAAGATCGACCTCGGCCAACTCCCGCGCCAATTCGGCAACGTTCCGGCCGGCGCCGGCCAATTGACCGAACGCGGCGAACATCGCGCGGTAGGCGGTGTTGCGGATCTCGGGACCCAGTGTCTCGAATGGTGGATCTTCCAGCACGATCGCCCGCACGCGGTCGGCACGTTCAGCCCCGACGGCCAGCGCCACCATCGCGCCAAGCGAGTGGCCGTAGACAATCGCGGGCTCGCCGTCGATGTGGTCGAGGAGCGCCACAGCGTCGCGCACGTAATCAATCACGTGATACTGCGCCGCCCGGCCCGAGGCGCCATGCCCGCGAAAGTCGAGCGCGTAGACATGAAACCGGGCCACCAGAGTCGGCAGCAGCGGAACCCAATCCTGCCAGCGCCGCGACACGCCATGCAATAAGACGAGCGGCGGCCCATTGGCGGGCCCTTCGGCCACATTCAGCGTCACATCGCCGGCCGTAAACGTTGATTCCTGGAACATGTTGGGCGACAAACTCTGCTCTTGGCGATTGGTGCTTGACTGGCCTGCGCACGGCTGTCGAAAATAGGCCCGGCGCCCGTGCCTGGGGAATCAGGCAGTCTATCCGCTACGCATCGCATTACAACGATGCTCCGCATCGCAATTATCACGAGGTCCTGCTCCGATGATTCGTCCTATTGGCTGTTGTGTCCTCGTTGTTTTTGCGATGTTTTTCGACCTGTCGGCGAGACCGACTTCTGCCGCAGACGCCGCGCCTAAAAAAATCGTCTTCATCGCCGGAACAAAAAGCCACGGACCGGGCCATCACGAGTACGAGCAAGGGCTACGCCTGCTGGCGCATTGCCTAGAGACCTCGCCGAATCTGCCGAAGCTAAAGGTCGAAGTTCATACTGACGGTTGGCCGAAGGAGGAAAAGACCCTCGATGACGCCGACACGATCGTGCTCTTCTGCGATGGATCCGACCACGACGAGCGGGCCCATCCACTTTTGCATGGCGACCGCCTGGCCAAACTCGGCCGGTTGATGAAGCAGGGCAAGGGGCTCGTCGCGCTCCACTACACGATCTTCGTCCCGAACGAAAAAGGGGGCCAGCAGTTTCTGGATTGGATCGGCGGTTACTTCGATTATCAAAGTGGCCCGGCCGCCAATGGCTGGTATTCCAAGATTGCCACGCACGCCACGCACCCGCGCATCGGCGATGAAAAACACCCGATCTCCCGCGGCCTCACGCCGTTCGATCTGAAGGAAGAGTACTACTTTAACCTCCGTTTTCGGCCTGACGACAAACGCCTGACGCCGATCCTGGTGACTGACATCCCGGGCGAGGCCAAACCGCAGACCGTAGCCTACGCGGTCGAGCGCGAAGGGGGCGGACGTGGTTTCGGTTTCTCCGGCGGGCACTTCCACTCGAACTGGCAAGTCGCGAACTTCCGCAAGATGGTGCTCAACGCCATCGTCTGGACTGCCGGCCTTGACGTTCCGGCAGGCGGCGTCGAATCGAGAACGCCCGAGCAAGAAAAGGCGGCCGCTGCCGCTCGCCCGATCCGTGCACTCGTGGTCACCGGCAATCAGCATCCGGCGCATCTATGGAAGAAGACGACGCCGGCGCTCGTTGACGCGCTGGCGGCGCAAGACCCGCGTTTCAAAGTCACCGTCGCCGAAGATCCCGAGACGCTCGCCAAACCAGAGCTCAAGGATTATGACCTGGTGGTTCTCAATTATTGCAATTGGGAGAAGCCCGGCCTGAGTGACGCGGCCAAGGAGAACTTCGTTAAGTATCTGCAGGCCGGCGGCGGGCTGGCGCTGATTCACTTCAGCAACGGCGCGTGGAACTTCTCACTCCCCAAGGCCAAGGAATCGGACTGGCCAGAGTATCGCACCAAGATCTGCCGTCGCGTTTGGGATCACACGCCCGGCAAAAGTGGCCATGACTCGCACGGCCGGTTTACCGTCGATATTACCGACCCGAAGCACGAGATCACCGCGGGCCTGAAGCCGTTCGAAACGACTGATGAGCTGTACTTTCGGCAACAGGGAGAAGAGCCGATCCACGTATTGGCCACCGCGCATAGCAAAGTGACCGACCTCGACGAGCCGATGGCCTTTGTCTACGAGTACGGTAAAGGGCGCGTGTTTCAAACCGTGCTAGGGCATGACGCCGGCGCGATCCGCAACCCGCCAGTGGCGGAACTGATCCGTCGCGGCTGCGCCTGGGTAGCGCGGCGCGACCAGCGACCAGTCGCCGAGCGCGCAGCCGCGGAGCCAGCGTCTGCCGACGCGTCGAAGCAAACACCGACCATCCCAGCGCCAGCAATCGCCGATGGGCGTTTTGCCAAACCGCTCGACGGCGCCAAGCAGCGCGCGAGCGCCCCCCGCCGAGATGAATACCAAACGCCGCCGCTGACGGTCGAATGCTGGGCCCGTCTGCGCGGCAAGGCGAGCTACAACCTGCTCGTCGCGAATGGACCGAAGGAATCGAACCAGCACTGGGAAATCTACTCGAACGTCGGTGATGGCCACTTTCACGCTTACCTGCCGGGCGTGCAACCGAGCGTGATCGATTCCGGCAAGGCGATCGTCGATGATCATTGGCATTTTCTGGCAATGACCTTCGATGGCGAGCGCGTGAAGCTCTACGTCGACGGCGGTCTGGCGAGCGACACGGCCGTAGCGAAGTCCGGCGGAACGCCCGCCGCCGGTCCGCTCTTTTTCGCCAGCTATCCGCCCGGCGGAATTGGTTGCGATGGCCAGCTGGCCGAAGTCCGTGTCTCGCGCGGGCTACGCGTGCAAGAGACAGCCCCTGAGCGCCCGCTGCTGGTCGACGCCCAAACACTTGGCCTGTGGCGCTTCGACGCCAACGAAAAACGTCCGGCCGAGGGCGTGATCGCCGATCTCTCCTCGCTAAAGAACAATGCAAAGCTCGAAGCCGCCACGGCCGCGGCGCCGGCAATCTCCAAAGTCCACGTTCCAGCAGACGGCAAGATCGAAGTCACCGCGACCGATCCAGCGCTCGAAGTGACGCTATTGGATCGATCGCCAAACGAGTCGTTTCTGGCCGTAAAGACCGACACGGCGGGCCGACTGTTCGTTGGCGGGCGCGAGGCCCTGTTTGTCTACGAGCCCGACTCAGCAGGTGGCTACGGCCCACGACGAGAGCTGTTCCGCTTCCCGGCGGACTCGTGGGTTTTCGACATCGAAATCCGCGGTGACGATCTCTACGCCATGACCACCGGCGCGCTCTACTTGCTGCCCGGCGCCCGGCTCAAACGCGAAGGGATCGAAGCCAAACGATTGATCTGGGGCATTCCGATCGACATTCACATCAGCTACCACGGCCTGGCCTGGGGCCCGGAGGGGGACCTTTATTTTTGCTCCGGCGATCCGCTGTTGAATTACGGCGACTACAACCGGGCCGACCACTGGGGCCACTGGACCATCTACAGTCAGCCAGACGGAACAAAGACGGAGTACAGCGGAGTCGGCGGCGTCTTCCGTTGCCGGCCGGACGGCAGCCATTTTGAAGTCATCGCCAGCGGCCTGCGCGGCTGTGGCGGAATTGCGTTCGACCACGACTGGAATCTGTTCACCAACGACAACGATCACGAAAGCCTGCCGCAGCGATATGTGCCGGCTCGGTTGCTGCACGTGGCGCCAGGCGTCGATTTTTCGTGGCCGCGCGGCTGGATGGCCGAGAAATCGCCCGACCGCGCCGATCTGCTCGAAACGATGTTCACTCGCATGGGACGCGAAGTCCCGATCGGCCAGACTTACTACGACGAAGACTATCTGCCGGAAAGTTATCGCCACAGTTTGATGGTGGCCGAGTGGGGCCGGCTGACGTTGGCCCGCTATCCGCTGCGCGACCGCGGCGCGAGCTTCGCCGCGGACGAGCACCTGCTATTAAAAGGACAAACGCATGCGCGGCCCATCGGCGTGTGCGTCGGCCGTGGCGGGCGATTATTCGGCACGGTCGCCTACATGGCGCACAATGAAGGGTCGCCCGTCTATCCGAGCGACCTGTTCATGGTCTCGCGCAAAGATGATCCGGCCGGCCGACCCTTCGCGTCGTACGAAGCCACCACGGCGCCGGCCGAGTTGTTATGGAGCGAGCTGGCGACCACATCGTGGGGGCGGCGCAATCGGGCCCATCAAGAAATCCTCCGTCGCGGTGGTGAGCTACTGACGGAAGCCGCCGCGAGATTGGCGAAGACATCACCTGCGGATCCAACGGCCAAGCACCTGGTTTGGCTAGCGGCGGCCGGTCGGTCGTCCGAAGCGGGCAAGCAGTTGCAAGCATTGGCCACCGACGCCCCGTCGCCGTTACAGCTTCAAGCAACGCGGGCCCTGGGCGAGTTTGCCGAATTAGGCGCTGCTGACGACTTGTTTATCTCCGCGCTAAAATCTGATGAACCAAGATTGCAGATGGCCGGGTTGATCGCCGTTGCCAGCCGGCAAGGAACGCTGCCGCCTGCGGTCACGGCCGTCGCGCGCAGTCGAGACACGTATCTGCGGCAGATTGCCACGCGGTTGCTGGCGCGTCGCTCGTCGATCGAAGACATCGGCAGGCTCTGCCAGGACGAAGACGCGGCCACTCGGCTAGCCGGCGTGCTCGCGGCTGGCGTGCGCTTGACGGTTCCGCAAGCCACGGGGCCGGTCCCTGAAGAATTGCTGCTCAATTACACTAGCGGGAACGCGATCTTCGACATTCAATACGTCGGCGAGAAGATCGATATCCGCAAGCTCGCCCGCGTGGGCAGTTTCACCATGGCCGAATGGTGGAAGCAATGCCCGCACACGCCGGAGCAAACGCAACTCTTCGACATGCTCAAGGGAATGCTGACTGACGCCGACGGCGCGGTCCGTTTGCAGGCGGCCTACTATCTGTGGTTGCTGGCCGATCCGACGACCGAAAGCCTGGTGGCGAGCGTCTCGACTGCGGCCGACGAAGCGCGGCTGGCCGGATTGCCGACCAAATCGATCGACAGCGTCTGGCTCGCCGGACCGTTTCATTTGCAAGCGGGCAAAACGGCTGCAACGCCCGAGACTGGCGCCATCGACCTGGCGGCCGAGTACGCCAACGCCGATCAACCGATCCGCTGGCAAGAAGTCGCCGCCGACAAGGGGGTCCTGACCCTGGCCACGCCCGATGACTCGCCAGCGGCGACGTACTACGCCTACTGTCGCCTGCAAAGCACCGCCACGCAGCGGGCCCGTTTCATCGTGACCAGCAGCGGCGCCGTGAAAGTCTGGATGAATGGCGCGGCCATCTACGAAAACGCCGTCGTCGCCGGCGGCAACAAGTTCGCCAATATCCTGCTGCTCGAACTGCAACCCGGCAGCAACGATTTATTGATCCGCGTGCAAGACCTCAAGCAAACTTCGAAGCAGCCACTGACCGTGGCGCTCACTTATAGCGATCTGCCGACCGTGATTGCCACGCTGCCTGAGAAGCTTGGGCTCGGCACACTCGCTGAGCGTCTCAAGCAGGGAATTGGCGCCGGCGACTCGAACAAGATCCCAGACGAATTCCTGGCGGTCGATTGGTCGCAGGCCGCCGCCTCGGGCGACGCCGCGCGCGGCCGAAAGCTGTTCGGCGCCGACGCGCTCGGCTGCGTGAAGTGCCACGCCATCGTGCCAGGGCAGGCCGGAGGCGGTGGGCCGAGCCTGGTCGAAGCCAGCAAGCGATTCACCACGGCCCATCTAGTCGAGTCGGTGCTGCTGCCGAGCAAACAGATCGCGCCGGTCTTCCGCGGCGTGCGCCTGGCGACCGACGACGGCCTAGTTCTTACTGGCCTGATCGTCAACGAGACGGCCGAGCAACTCGAGCTGATGCTCCCTGACGCCACGCATAAAAAGATCGCCAAGGCCGACGTTGAAGAGCGCACGCCGATCGACGTCTCGCCGATGCCGACCGGCCTGGTCAAAACGCCCGCCGAACTCCGCGACCTGCTGGCGTATCTCATGAGCGAAAAGCCCGAGGCGCCGTGAGTCGTTGGCTGCCGCTAACTTGTGTGCCACTGGCTTTGCCAGTGCTGCGCAATCGTAGTGAAATGGGCTCGGCACTGGCGGAGCCAGTGGCACACAGACGGGGCACACGTCGAATGGCGGCCAACTAGGTCCCTCGACGATCGCCGCGGTATGCATCACAATAACGCCTCGCCTGTTTGCCTGTCGCTTGTCCTTCTGGAGTTCCCGCGTGGCCGATGACTGTTTGATTCTGGGCGCCGGCGTCGTCGGTTTGTCGCTGGCGTACGAGCTGGCAGGCTGTGGGCTCCGCGTCCAGATCGTCGATCGCCAGGCCCCAGGGCAAGAGGCCTCCTGGGCGGGCGCCGGGATCCTGCCGCCGGCCAACTATCACGCGCCGAGCACGCCGGATGAACAGCTCGCATTTCTCTGCCACGAGTTGCACCCACGCTGGAGCGCGCAGCTCCGCGAAGAGACCGGCGTCGACAACGAATTCCGCCGCACCGGCGGGCTCTACCTGGCCGGCGACAAGGCCGAGGCGGAACTGCTCCGCTGGGTCGCGCGCGATTGGGCCGAGCATGGCCTCGCGGTCGAAGAAGTCACCACGCCAGAGCAACTCGCCGAGCTCGAGCCGGCGCTGGCCCCGGCCCGCAGCGACTCTCGCCCGGAAGCGGCGATCTTTCTGCCAGACGAAGCGCAGATCCGCAATCCCAGACACCTGAAAGCGCTCATCGCCGCCTGTGAACTGCGCGGCGTTACGATCACGCCCGGCGCCACGGTCGAAGACTTTGTGGTCGCCGGCGGCAAGATCACCGCGGTCCGCACGGCCGCAGGCGAACTCTCGGCTGGCGTCGTTTGCCTGACCGGCGGATCCTGGACGCGTGACTTGCTGGCCAAACTAGACGTCGATGTCGCCCTGCGGCCGATCCGCGGGCAGATTGCGCTGTTGAACACCGGCGCCCAGACGCTGCGCCGGATCGTCAATGTCGGTCCGCGCTACCTGGTGCCGCGCGGTGATGGTCGCGTGCTGGTCGGTTCGACCGAAGAAGACGTCGGCTTCGAAAAGCGCAACACGGCCGACGCCATTGCCGAACTGCTGCGCTTTGCGTTCGCGCTGGCGCCTTCGCTGGCCAGCGCCACGCTCGAAACCTGCTGGGCTGGGCTGCGACCGACAACGCCCGATGGCCGGCCTTACCTCGGCTGGATCCCTGGCTACGACAACGCGCTGGTCGCCGCCGGGCATTTCCGCAGTGGCTTGCAGCTGTCACCCGGCACGGCTGTGCTGATGCGACAATTGATCATGAACGAAACCCCGCAGATTGACCTCGAATCGTATCGCGTCGATCGCGCCTAAACGCCTGGAGTCGAAGCATTGATGGCAGTTGATACCCCAGCGACGATCGCCGTGATTGGCGCAGGCCCGATCGGACTCGAAGCGGCGCTCTATGCACGTTTCCTCGGTTACGATGTGCAAGTTTATGAGCAAGGCCGCGCGGTCGAGCAACTATTGCGCTGGGGCGAAGTCCACTTCGAGACGCCCTGGAAGCTGACCGCTTCGCCACTCGGTCTGGCCGCGCTCCGCACGCAAGACCCCAACTACCAAACACCGGAGGACGACGACCTGCTCACCGCGGCCGAATTGGCGGCGGTCTACTACCAGCCCCTCGCGGCAAGCGACTTGCTGGTCGATCGGATTCATACCGAAACCACGGTCGTAGCGATCGCGCGACCGCCGCTGGCCGAAGGCGAAGTCGTTGAAGAAGACGACGTGCTCGGCTTCAAGCTCACGTTGCGCGACTCAAGCGGCGAACACCAAGTGGAAGCGGACGTCGTGATCGACGCGTCCGGGTTGGTGGTCGAGCCAACGAACGACGCGGCGAGTTCGCCGGCGTTTACGTTCCGCCATGACCGGGAATTGCACCAGGCGTTGACGTTGAACGCCGGGGCAGGGGAGGGGAGCGCGGCCGATGCTCGCGATCCGCAACGGCTGTTAACGGCCGAGCCGGATTTCTACATTTTGGGCTCCAAGAGCGGCGCCGAAGGCTGGGGCTTTCCGATCCACGAAGGCCTGCGACAAATCCGCGACCTGTTCACCATCATCGGCGACCGCGCGACGCTCGACCTGTACAGTACGACCGGAAATTGGCAATAGAATATGACTTCAGTTCAAGAGGAGTGGCACGCGGAGCCGCGGAGGACGCGGAGACGAATATGATTTGTTTCTCTTTTAATTTCCTCCGCGCACTCCGCGTCTCCGCGTGAAATAATCCCACCGACTTACCGTCGTATTTTTCACCCGAGCCCGTCATGACCACGTCCAACACCAAAACTTCGCCGGTTGCCGAGCGGGTGAAGTATTTCACAGAGTCGGTGATCCGCGGCATGACGCGGCTGGCAGTGCAGCATGGGGCCATCAACCTGGGGCAGGGAATGCCCGACTTTGATCCGCCGCCGGAGATCATCGAAGCCGCCTGCAAGGCGCTCCGCGACGGCGCCAATCAGTACGCCATCACCTGGGGCGCGCCGCCGCTGAGGCAGGCGATCGCCGCCAAGGCTCGCGCGTTCAACGGCATTGATTGCGACCCGGACGCCAATGTCACCGTCTGCTGCGGCGCCACCGAGTGCATGATGGCGTCGATGTTGGCGCTGGTGGATCAGGGGGACGAAGTCGTCATCTTCCAGCCGTTTTATGAAAACTATGCCCCAGACGCGCTACTGAGTGGCGCGAAGCCAGTCTGGGTGAAGCTCCACCCGCCCCACTGGACGTTCGACCCGGATGAATTGCGAGCGGCGTTCTCGCCTCGCACCAAGGCGATCATCGTCAACACGCCGAACAATCCGACCGGCCGCGTCTTCACCCGCGAAGAGCTGACGCAGATTGCCGATCTGTGCCAGGAGTTCGACGCCTACGCCTTCTCGGACGAGATCTACGAGTACATCCGCTACGTCGACGCGCCGCACATCAGCATTGCCACACTGCCCGGCATGGCCGATCGAACGGTCACGATCTCCGGCCTGTCGAAAACGTACAGCATCACCGGCTGGCGGCTCGGTTATTGCATCGCCCCGCCAGTGGCGACCGACGGGATCCGGAAGGCGCATGACTTTTTGACGGTCGGCGCGCCCCATCCGCTGCAGATCGCCGGCGCCGCGGCGCTATCGCTGCCGCAGAGCTACTACGACACGCTGCAAAAGAACTACGCGCGGCGCCGCGATATTCTGCTCGATTACCTGCGCCGCGCCGGCTTTGCGTTCGAAGCCCCGGAAGGCGCCTACTACGTGATGACCGACATCGCCGAACTCGACCCGAGCCGAGCCGACACCGAGTTCGTCCGCTGGATGATCGAAAACGTCGGCGTCTCGGCCGTGCCAGGGAGCAGCTTCTATTCGCCGCGCGAACTCGGCCACACCAAGGTTCGCTTCATGTGGGCCAAACGAGACGAAACCCTCCACGCCGCCGGCGAGCGCCTGTTGAAGCTAAAGTCAAAACTGACCCTGTAGGGTACGCACTCCGTGCGTACCAGATTCCGGCATTCTTTTTCAAGGTCATGGTACGCACGGAGTGCGTACCCTACGAAAGACTGTGCCCTCGGTGGCAAAAAACTCTTCGTCGTCTGCCTGTTCTGGTCCTCGACGCTACCGGGTCTTGGTTCGTTCCGTCCTGGCTGTCTCAGCCGAGGTGGGAGCCGTTTGCTTGGGGCCGGTCGGTGGCGTTGGATCGTCGACTTCGATCGGCCGGGGCTCGCCTTCGGCCAGGAAGCGTCCTTCTTTCAGGTAGCGCAGCGTGCGGTCATGCACGGTCGGATTCAGCGTCATCAGCAAATGATGGACGTCGACAATCGTAAAGTCCGACGCGCCGGCCAGTCGCGCTTCGGCCACGCGCACAATGCCGTCATCGTCGCCAGGCAGTAGCGGCGTGATGCCCGTCGTGTTCCCCTTGCCGCCGGCGAGCACGCCGAATTCGAATTCCGGCGTCACCAGCCGCGGCGCCAGTTCTTCCCAGCGGTGGCCCAGCTGTTGCCCGGACTGGCCCAGCGTGTTGTCGAAGATTGGGTTCTTGCCCAGCATCACGGCCAAGCGAGCGCCTTGGTTCGGCGGACCGACCATTACGAACCGATTGATCCGCGGATCGACCTCCTGAGCGTTCGCCTGCAGATCACCCAGGAAATGCCGCACGACCAGGTTGCCCAGGCTGTGCGCGACGAAGTTGATTTCGGTCGCCTCGTCCAACGAGTCCATCACCGCGGCGAGCGCCTGCGCGTGCTCGTCGACGCCGGCCCGCGTGCTGGCGTACGTCATCGAAATGACCGTGTAGCCACCTTCGCGTTCTAGATACCTGGCGAACGGCGTCATGATCAGCCGGCTCCCCATCAGGCCGTGCAGCATGACGACGACCTTGCCGCGCGTGGGCTGGAGCGACTTTTCTTTCTTCAGCGCCTCGAGCTTCTGCTGGCACTGGTCGAACGTGCCGGATTCGTAGCGAACGTCCTGCGGGTTCAGCAGGCGATGATGCCCGGTGAGCACGTTGCGCTGAATTCGCCAGAGGCCGAAGTAGTGCTCGTCCTCCCAAAGTTGATTGCCGCCCATCGTCGGCGCGACGACATTCGGCACTTCCATTTGAAAGGACGCCGGCATGACGAATCGTTTCTTCGGGCGAGGCTCTTCCGCCCGGGCGAACGTGGCGCCAAAGACAATCAGCAGCAGACAGGCGATTCCAGCGTAACTGGGACGAGCCATGAGTGAGCCTCCGAAATGGAGCCGCCACCGGCTGCTAGAAACGTCACAGCACGAGCGGCGAAGCGCAGAAGAGAAGGTTATGACAACCCAAAACCGAGGGCATACGCTAGCCATGCCCCAGAGGCGGAGCAAGAGCGGTTTGGGCCCGCCGACGCGCGCGGGCCAGGGTGTGCCACTGCTGGCTTGTCCAGCAGTGCAAGTTCGTGCAAGTGGCCGCCAGACATGCTAGCAACGACGGTCAGCAGAATGACGAAAATGAAACCCGCTAGCAACCGGCCGATAGACTTATTCCGGCAGAAATTCCTGCACGATGGTCACTTCACGGATCTGCTTGCTATCAGGATCAAAGCAGCGGATTTTGATTTGGATGCCACGGAGTGGCGATGCGTAAGGCGGAGCGGTTTCTTGCTCCAGGTCGTCGTCAATCAAGCCAACACTCGCGGCGCCTCCGATCCCCAGGTCGTCGATGCCGTTGGTGCCTTCATCGGCGAGGCCATTCGCATTTTGATCAAGCCCGTCACGCTCGTAGCGCGTCGACCATGTGTCGTACACCGCTGGCACAAGGGCATTGGGGACAGTGTACGAACCATTGATCGTCATCCCTGCGGTGAATGACATGCCGGACCGGATGTCAGGGGCGCCAGAAAAGTGCGATGTGATCGTCGCCAACTGCACCGCGGTCAAACTGGCTTCATTAATCACGTAGTACATGTAATTCAGGTCAACATAGGCGCCCCGCGAGACGACGCCCCATCCGCTTGTCCCCTTGGCGACTTCGATGAGCCCGTTCGCATATCCACCTGCGCGACCTCCACTCACCGTTGGCACTCCATATCCGGGAGACGGATCGCCTGGCGCGAAGATGTTGCCATTGGGATCGGTAATGATCGGCGCTGTTGGGTCCCACACGCGGATGTCGAACGACAGGACATTGGTCAAGATGACATCTTCGCCAACTCGCGTTCCATTACCATAGCCGCCCGTAGCGTTGAGCTGACCAGTCAGCGCATCAGTCTGAAGCCAGGGAGTTGGCGCCTCCCACGCATCGAATTCTTCATTGCCTGATGCGGTGCTCAGGCCGATGACCGGAAAGAAGCGTGTATTCGAACCGGCACTGATGCCGATCGGTAACGGCCACAAGGGATCGGAACATTCTTGGAGAGTGGGCAATCCCAGCCGCGCGGTGGTTGCTGTGTTCGAGCCGAGCGGGACCCATCCGAATTTCCGCGCGTCGAACGGCCAGCCATATAGAGGCTGATTTGCTGCGGTTCCCATCACCGGCACGTGAGCGTATCGATTCTCACGCTTGGTTAGGTCGGAGAGCGAGTTCGCGACTAATCGCAGTGGATCACTCGCCATGGGGAGCGGTCCGAGATTCGCTTCTCCGGCAGTGCCCTTGCCGTCAGCATGCGCGGAAATATCACTAGTCGCGTAGTAGCTTGAACCCGTCGCGTACTGCACTGCGGCTGTCGGCATGAGCCCGGTTCGATTGAAGTCTGGTTTTACCAACAACTGGCGCCGATAGAGTGTCGTGCCGCGCAAGAACCAGATCACTTCGGCCACTTGCGACTGCACGGTCGTGCCTTGGTGCCGGCCGACAAACGGTTCGCTCGAGCTTTGCGTGGTGCACATGAAAAAGTCGTCATTGTCACCGACGGTGGTATCCGGCCCATTCGTGCCGTTCTCGTCCGGGACATTCACGGTATAAGCCGGCACTCGCCCCACCGGTCCTTCGGTGATCTCAAGATACCCCAGCCCGCTATCCGGGTTTTGCGGCGGCAGCATCGGCACGGTGATTCCGGCCAGGTCCAGTTGCAGGCGTTGCTTGGTCGCGCGCAGGCGGTCGGTCATTTCCATCGTCGACCGGCTGTAGGAGACGTTCTGGCCGATCATGCCGAAGATCGTGACGACAATGCCCAGCATGATCAGCGTGACGACCATCGCCACCAGGATCTCGACGAGCGTAAACGCGCGATCGGATCGGAAGCGGCGGCGCGAAGCGTGCAATCGGCGGATGCAAAAGCGCATTGTCTGGGACCTGAATTGTGTGCGCTTGCCCGGGTAGCTGGCCGGCGTTTTGCCGTGCGGGGTTCGGTCGGACGGTTCGCCCGGCGCGGGTGGCGCCGAGCTGGCCAGCGTGGAGAGGAGATCCGACGTTTGACCCACTATCCTATTATTGCACCTTGCCGCGGCCCTGCTGTCAAGGAAACTGTGGGAACTTGGCGATTGCGCGGGGAATCTTGACGACGCAGTCGCCTTCGGACTGGCCTCGGCAAGGCCCTGTGCGGAACGAAAACGATTAGTAGCAGAAAGAATTTGCCACAGAGGGCGCCGAGGACACAGAGAAAGCGGATCGATGGCTGGCCGGCTCCGTTTTACCGCGAAACCAACTACCGGTCCAAGTCTCCCTTTTCTCTCGGTGTTCTCTGTGAACTCTGTGGCAAAACTATTCTGCTCTAGGCGTCTTTATCGGCGCCCGTGGCTACCGGGTTCGGCAAAAGCTCGGCCGGCGGTTCGCCATGCCCTTTGGCGCCGCCATCGATCCGGTTGTGGATCAGCGAGGCGATGATCGAGGTCGCCAGGATCGAGGCCACGACCAGCAGCGACGCCCAGGGGGGCGGGTTGCCGATCCAGTCTTTGACCCACTGCGGAGGATCGCCAACGTTGTCGACAAACCATTCGGGCGGATGCGCCAGTGGGTGCAGCAGCATCTTGAACCCAACGAACGCCAGGATGGCCGATAGTCCGTAGTTCAGGTAGCGGAACATTCCCATCACGCCAGCCAGCAGGAAGTAGAGCGCCCGCAGGCCGAGGATCGCAAAGACGTTCGACGAAAAAATAATGAACGGGTCGTTGGTGAAGCCAAAGATCGCCGGCACGCTGTCCAGTGAGAAGGCAAAGTCGGTCGTTTGAATCACGATCAACACCAGAAAGAGCGGCGTGATCATCAGCCGGCCGGCTTCGCGAACGAAGAATTTTTCGCCCTGGTTTTCTTTGGCCACCGGGAACAGCTTGCGCGAGATTCGTAGCGCCCAACCATGCTCGGGATCGGCCTCTTCGTTGCTGGTCGCCAGCTTGTACGCGGTGTAGACCAGGAACGCGCCCAGGATGTAGGTCACCCAGGCAAAGCGTTCCAGGATGACCGCGCCCAGCAAAATGAATGACAGCCGCATCACCACCGCGCCCAAGATCCCCCAGAAGAGGACGCGGTACTGATACTTCATCGGCACTTTGAAGTAATTGAAGATCACCGCAAAGACGAAGACGTTGTCCATCGACAACGACCATTCGACCAGGTAGCCGGTGAAGAAGATCGTGGCCGCTTTGCCTCCGGCGACCCACCACAAGAACACATTGAACGCGAGCGCGATCATCACCCACACGGCCGTGGCGATGCCCGCTTCGCGCAGCGTGGGATCTTTGGACTGCTTGTGAAAGAAGAGCAGGTCTGTCAGCAATAGCGCCGTGACCAGGGCGATCAGCCCCAGCCAGTGGCGGATATCGACGTTGACCAATGGTGGATCAACTTGCGCCAATAACATGCTCAGGGACGCAAACGACGAACGAGAGAAAACGTCGAGTATCAACTCGGAGCCTTGCTTGCTGCCAGAAGCGAACGTTCTTGATCCATGGCCGAACGTTCGAAGGCCAAACCATCGCTGCGCCGAGCCTCAGGCAGGGGGCCCGCGCCGGCAGGCCCATTCAGCCGGGCCCGCTGTGCCGCAATCATAGAGGGTGGGCCCAGAACCGGCAACTGCGTGCCAAATGGGCCAGTTTGGCGTGGCAGTACCGGCCATTGCGTGTCTAGCGCAATGGAAAAAATGCCAGCAGCGCGCTCGGCGCGTATCCACACTAACCCGAAGCGCCAGCGAGGGTTCTTCGTCCAACCGAAAAGCCACGCCGAACCCGACACGAAGAACCCGCGGCTAGCGCCTTGCGGCTCACAATAGCCCACGCAAATGCAACGTTGTGGCCGCGCTGTTAAACTCGACACGAGCAGCCGTCGAGTGTTCACGCCCCACGATCGAGATCCATGACATGCAACGCATTTTGTGCGGCGCCGCGATCCTCTTCACGCTTGCGCTTCTTTGCGGCGGGGCAGGCGCCGCCGAGCCAGCCCGCAAGCCCAATGTCGTTTTCTTCCTGGGCGATGACCTCGGCCGCGGCGACCTCGGCTGCAATGGCCAGAAAAAAATCCGCACGCCCAATATCGACCGGCTCGCCGCCAGCGGCGTTCGCCTCACGCAGCATTACAGTGGCAACGCGGTCTGCGCTCCCAGCCGTTGCGTGCTAATGACCGGCCTGCACCCGGGTCACGCCTTTATTCGTGACAACCGCGGCATGAAGCCGGAAGGGCAGTTCCCCATCCCGGCCGAGACCGTCACGCTGGGCAAGCTGCTGCAATCCGCCGGCTACACGACCGGCGCCTTCGGCAAGTGGGGACTAGGACCGATGGAAAGCAGCGGCGATCCGTTGCGGCAGGGGATCGATCGCTTCTTCGGCTACAACTGCCAGTCGGTGGCGCACAATTTTTATCCCGTGTCGCTATGGAATAACGGCGAGCGGCAGAAACTCGACAACGCCGAGATCAACGCGCACGCCCCGCTACCGGCCGGGGCCGATCCGGCCGATCCACGTTCGTACGGAGGTCGCCAGTACGCGCCGGACCTGATCGCCGAGCAAGCCCGCGCGTTTGTGCGCGACAATCAGAGTCGGCCGTTCTTTCTCTTCTTCCCGACGACCGTACCGCACTTGGCGCTGCAAGTTCCTGAAGATTCGCTGGCCGAATATCGTGGCAAATTTCCTGAAACGCCCTACGACGCCAGCCGGGGTTATTTGCCTCACCCCACACCGCGGGCCGCGTACGCTGCGATGGTCACGCGGATGGATCGCGAGATTGGCCGCATCGTCGATCTGATCGCCGAACTCGGCCTGACCGACGACACGATCTTCATCTTCAGCTCTGACAACGGCGCGGCCGAAGACGGCGTCGGCGGGACCGACAGCGCATTCTTCGAATCGAGCGGTGAGCAACGCGGCCGCAAAGGTTCTTTGTACGAAGGAGGCGTCCGGGCGCCGGGCATCGTCAGTTGGCGCGGGCACTTCAAGCCAGGGACGACGAACGACCGCGTCACCGGCTTCGAAGATTGGCTGCCGACGATCCTGGATCTGATTGGTGCTGCCGGCGCGACACCGAAGAACCTCGACGGGATCAGCTTCGGGCCGACCCTTTTGGGCAAGCCACAACCACCGCGTGAGTTCTTGTACCGAGAATTCCCCGGCTACGGCGGCCAGCAATCCATCCGCGTTGGCGATTGGAAAGCAATCCGCAGAAACCTGGGCGGCAAGAAGGGGGCGCAGGCGGCCAATTCTCCAGCAGCAGATTCCAAGATCGAACTATATAATCTGGCCGATGATCCACGCGAAGCAAAAGACGTGGCCGGCGCGAACCCAGAGGTGGTAGCGCGACTAACAAAGCTGATGCTCGAGCAGCACGTGCCGTCGCAGGATTTTCCGATGCCGGCGCTTGATCGAGAGTCGGTTCAACCGCAGAAGGAGTGACGCATTGGGTGGCGCACGGTGTGGCGTGCGGCGTGACGCGAGTCATCCTGTGAGCTTCCGGCGCATTTCAACCCCAACGGGGTGAAAGTAAATAGCCAGGGGTGGAGCGCAGCGCAACCCCTGGATAGCTTGGCGCGTTGGGGTCGAAATGCGTGGCCGATCCCGTCGTATTTCTCCGCGACTCCGCGTGAGATATCTTCTTCGTCTTTTCAATAAATCGTCGAAAGCAATTCGCGGCTCAGCAGGAGCTTCGCCCTCCTGGGACGTCCAGCGCCCATTTGACGTATTTCGTTCATGACGATTCTGAGTCATCTGCGAAATCTGCGGTTACTTTTCTTCCTTCTCCACTTTCCCCAGCAACTCAATGATCTCCGTCGCCAGTGGTTGCAGCGGGGCGCCTTGCAGGTTGGACATGATCGCCACGGCCGTGCGCCGCTCGGGCTGTAGCATCAGGAACGTCGACACCTTGGGCTGGCCGCCGGAGTGGTAGACGAGCTTGCCGCCTTCGGCGTTTTTGACGAAGCAGCCGAGGCCGACGGGCGTGGGGGCGCCGCTCGCGGTTTTCTGCGCAGTCCACATCCTGTCGAGCGTGGCGCGCTTGACCAGTTTTTCGTCCGCCAGGGCGATCGCGAAGCGGGCCAGGTCGCCGGCCGTGCTGCACCAGCCGCCGCCGGGGATCTTGTTCGTCACGTCGACCATATGAGCATTGAGGATCGCGTCAGCCCCACCGCCGAGTCCGCGCCGATAGCCGGCGGCGCGGTGCGGAATGATCTTGTACGGATTGTCCGGCTGAATCGACTTCATCCCGGACGGCTCGCAGATATGCGAGTTGACGTAGCTGACGTAGTCCTCGCCCGAGGCCCCTTCGACCGCGCAGCCCAACAGGTTGTAGCCATACGTGGTGTAGGAGAATTTTTCGCCTGGATTGAAGAGCAGGGCGTCTTCCTGAAATATCGCCAGGCCGTCAGCGACTTTGGAGTAATAAACCGCGCTCAGCGTTTCCTTGTCTTTGTAATGACGGATGCCGCTCTGATGCTTCAGTAGCAGTTCGGCGGTGATGGGCGCTTGCTTTTCAGGGAACGTCGCGACATAGCGCTGGATCGGCGCCGAGAGATCGAGCTTTCCTTGCTCGGCGAGTTGCATCGCCGCGACGCCGGTGAGCATCTTGCTGATCGAGGCCAGCCGATAGACGCTCTCGGGCGTGGCCGGAACGTTGTTCTCGATATCGGCCAGACCATAGCCGCGCTCGCTGACCAGTTGCTGATCGACAACAAGCGCGATCGACACGCCGGGAATCAAATGCTGCTTCATTACGCGTTCGACCGCCGCGTCGACACTCTTCGTGGTCTCCTTCGGCAAGTCTGCCGCCGGTAGCGAGCGAGCGGAGACCACGACGCCAAGCAATAGGAAGGCTGCGACTCGCAGCACCAAGCAAAGTTGCAGGTTCGCTCGCATGGCCAGGTTTCTCTCGTCGAGTGTGGAGGGTCTTGCTCTCGTCGGTCCGCGCTATAATGTAATCACTTCGTTCGGCCAAACCAGGCGCGGAGTTTTGGAGAACTCTTATTGAGTCCTAGGTGGTAAATGGGCGAGGGGCGATCAGTGGAAGCCCCGGAAACGCGGACCCGAAAGGCCTGCGGTCCGGCCCATTCACTGCCTCGGTATCAATAAGCGGCAAGACTCTAGCGACTTTTTGCAAGATCAGGGATCTCCCATGCCCCAATATGTCGCGTTTTTGCGAGCCATCAACGTCGGCGGTCGCGTTGTCAAAATGGACCGGCTGCGGGCAATCTTCGAGCAGTTAGGCCACGCCGATGTCACGACGTTCATCGCCAGCGGCAACGTCCTGTTTCAATCCAAATCGCGCAGCTCGCAGAAACTGGAGAAGGAAATCGAAGCCGCGCTCCAAACAGAACTTGGCTACACCGTGGCGACATTCATCCGCACCGCGGCCGAACTGGCCGACGTAGCGGCGCTAGCGCCATTCAAAACCTGGAACGACGAAGGCTTTGTATCGAGGTACATCGCATTCGTCGCCGCGCCGCCGGCGCCTGGGATGGCCAAAAAGCTGAAGTCGCTCTGCGAGGCCAACGATCAGTTCCATTGCGCCGGTCGCGAGATCTACTGGCTGGGTCAAACCAAAGTTAGCGATTCGAAGTTCAACGGCGCGCTGCTGGAGAAAACGCTCGGGGCGCCGGCTACGATGCGCAATGTGAATACAGTGCGGAAGATCGCGGCGCTGCTGTCTTCGTGAGCCGCACGGCGCTAGCCGCGGGTTCTTCTGCCGGGGCGCCATGCGCGCTCACACTCGCCGCATTCTTTCCAACACGTTCCGTGTAATCTGCTGCACGCGGGCGTCTGGTCCCTTTGGCTCGGTATAGACTTTTGGCCGCACGTAGCCCGGCGGCGCGCTCATGCCATCGGCCCACCAGCAGGTGGCGGCGTTGAAGACGAAGGCGCCGCGCGGGCCGGGGTAGACCGTGGCGGTGTACTCTCCGCCGTTGAGAACGTCCGGCGCAGATTGCGTGGCGCCGCGGGCGACGACTTCCAGCCCTGCGATCTTCGCCGGGTCGCCGTGCCACTCCCAGCCGATCAACCCCGGGATGCGGTCGCCCGCTTTCATGCCGGTTCCGGCGTAGATCCAATGTTCCGGCGCGGTGCAGATCCAATCGGCGCCGCCAGTGACAGGGCCCGTGCTGTGGGCGCCAATCAAGGTGTTTGCGTAGGGCGGTTTGTGCTCGAGCGATTTCATGCTCTCGAAGTCGCGCATGCCGCCCGGTGGCCCAAACACGCCAACGCGTTCGATCGAGCGCGTCGCTTCGTCGTAGGTCACACGTCCGCAGACGGCGTTGCCGGAAAAGAAGCCCAGGCTCACGCCAGCTTGTCGAGCGGCCTCGACGTTGCGGAACATCTCGATCGTCCAGTATTCGTCGTGTCCGACGCTGAGAAGGCCTTTTGCCCGTTGCAGGCCTTTGGCGTCACGATGGGTGTCGAGATTCGAGATATACGTGACGTCGTAGCCTTGCTCCTCCATCCAGAATGAAAGCGGAAATTCCCAGAGAAAGAAATCGCCCGAGCCGGTCGAGAGGGGTGCGTCGAGGATCTGGCAATACTTGCCGTAGGGGCGGTTGAAGCTGACTTGCACGTTGCCTCCCCAATACCACTCGGCCTTGCCGTCGTCGTAGAGGGCGAAGTGATCCGGCCAGCGGTTATACGCGTGCCAGGTGAAGTCGCTGACTTGAAACAGAAAATCGGCCCGGCGTTCGTCGCGCACGACAAACGTCACGTAGCTTTGCCAGCCATCGCGCTCGGCGGTCAGCTTGCCTACGTAGACTCCGCTGGTCCAATCGGCCGGAATGGTGAGTTCGGCCGCTAAGTCCCATTCGCAATTGCGCAGTCGCTTGGCGGCGGTGGGCGGGTCTGCTTGCGTCTTGCCGTCGAACGGACCAAGCCGGCGCAGCAATCGCCCGCCATCGCCGCCGTAATAACCCAGTCGGTAGATATCGATCGTGAATCTCGAGGCTGGGTTCGTGCTGACGTGAAAACGAATCGTCTCGCCAGCCTTCACGCTCGCCTGCGAGCAGTAGCCTTCGATCCAGGGGCAGCGATACTTCGTCGCCGGATCGACGCCGGTTTTGCTGAGCATCCAATCGCGCGTGCCAGACTTGGCGTTTTCGTCGCGGATCGTGTTGGAGGCCTCGCTTGCGCTCGCGACCAGCGGCGCCCCAGCAATTGACCATCCTGCGGTGGCCAAACCGGCGGTTCCGGCGATTTGCTTCAGCGCGTCGCGCCTTGTGGAACGATCCGCATTCATGGGCAACCTCTTGATATCGCGTTCTGCATGGTTTGCTGCTGAGTATCGCCGAGTCGGAGCACTGGCGGAGCCAGTGGCACACGCTGGCAACACTATAACCGAGGCGGCACGTTGACAACGCCGCAAATCGCCTACGGATCGCGGCTTGCTTCGCGCCGGTGGCAGGCGCATGATAGACGGCCAGTGGCGGCGGCGTATTCTTTCTGGCAACGTCGAGGGAGGCGCGCGATGGTTTTGGTTCGCAAGTTGCAGGTTTCTCTGGCGATCGCGGCGAGTTTGCTTGCGTTGGTCCTGATCCAGGCAGCCCGCGCGGCGGATGTCGTTGATCCGTTGCCGCTGGTTATCGGCGTGGAACCACAGCCGCTGAAGGCACAGGTCGCCCGCGTCGCGCAGGCGCTCGAACTGACCGGCTCGCCACTGACGGCCGAGCAGAAAAAAGCGCTCGACGCCGCCGTCGCG
>Ga0070665_100001854_pt1 | contig 24002 bp, 26 predicted proteins | sample KBSS13metaG_FD_65862 | JGI IMG/M metagenome (GOLD analysis project Ga0070665, IMG submission 65862) | Switchgrass rhizosphere microbial communities from Kellogg Biological Station, Michigan, USA - KBS S1-3 metaG | ecosystem: Host-associated > Plants > Roots > Rhizosphere > Soil ... | reverse complement strand
ATTGGCTTGCGGGCGTGAGGAACCGACAGCGGTTACGAGCACGCCGACGTCGGGGTCCAGTGGGGACACACCCGCGTGGGTCAACCGCTGCCGAAGCACCGCGATGAGCCGGTCGTCCTCGCCGAGCACCTCGGCTTGCCGTGCGTCCGCCCCCGACTCCGCGATCAGCGCCGGGATGTCGACGCGCGCGTGATACGCATCGGCAAGCAGCAGTGGCACCACGACGGCGTTGCCTCCCGTCGCGGTCAGCACGTCGCGCAGGTTGGGAAAGTTCTGCTCGCAGAACGCCACCCGCACATCGATATCGCGTCGCATCCTGCGGATGGTGTGCGCCACCTCATGCGCCGAAGCCGCCGACCGCGGATCGGCACTGCCGTGCGCCGTCAGGACGAGCACCGGGGGGTGGGCGGGCAGCAACAGGGTCACGAAGCGTGCAGCCCGCATTCCGTCTTCGACAGGCCCGCCCACCGGCCGCTGCGCGGATCAGCGCCCTCGACGGGCTTCGCCGTGCACGGCGCGCAGCCGATCGACGGGTAGCCTTCGAACACAAGGGGATTGACCAGCACGTCTTTGTCGTCGATGTAGGCCTGCATCTCCTCGTCGGTCCACGCCGCGATCGGGTTGATCTTCACCAGTCCAAAAGCCTTGTCCCAGCTGATCAGTGGTGCGTTGGCACGAGTCGGCGCCTCGACGCGACGGATACCCGTCACCCAGGCGGAGTAGCCACGGAGCGCCTTGCTCAGCGGCTCGACCTTGCGCATCCGGCAGCATTCGTTGGGCTCACGGGCGAACAGGTCCTTGCCGAACAACTCGTCCTGCTTTTCGACCGTGTTCTCCGGCGTGACGTTGACCACGTTGATGTCGTAAACCGCCTCGACCGCGTCGCGCGTGCCAATGGTCTCGACGAAGTGGTAGCCGGTGTCCAGGAACAACACGTCAACACCGGGCCGCACCTTCGAGGCGAGATCGACGAGCACGGCGTCCTGCATGTTGGACGCGACAATGTAGTTGCCGCCAAAGTTCTCGTCGGTCCAGTGCAGCAGGTCCAGCGCGCTCGCACCGTCCAACTCCACCGCGGCCCGCTCGGCCAGCGCTTGCAAGTCTGCGTCGTTCATCACTTCTGTCATCGCAAATCCGCCTCGTCTGCTCGTACTGCCCATGTAGCGAAACGCTCACCCTGCTCGCGTTGTTTCACGAAATTGCGCACCACTCTGTCGATGTAGTCGCCGAGCTCGGTGGACAGCACCTTGTGCTGGCGCAACTTGCGACCGAAACCGCTGTCCAGGCCGAGGCTGCCGCCCAGATGCACCTGGAAACCCTCGACCGGCCCGTCGCCGTCGTCGATCATTTGCCCCTTGAACCCGATGTCGGCGACCTGGATCCGCGCGCACGAGTTCGGGCAGCCGTTGATGTTGACGGTGATCGGCACGTCGAGTTGGGCGTTGATGTCCTCGAGCCGCTTCTCCAGCTCGGGCACCAGCACCTGAGCCCGGTTGCGGGTCTCGGCGAACGACAGCTTGCAGTACTCGATGCCGGTGCAGGCCATCAGGTTCTTGCGCCACGACGACGGCCGTGACGGCAAGCCAAGCGCATCCAGGCCGGCGACCAGTGCGTCGAGCTTGTCGTCGGGAACGTCCAGGATGACCAGCTTCTGGTACGGCGTCAGCCTGATCCGGTCGGAGCCCGCGGCCTCGGCGAGGTCGGCGACCTTGGTCAGGATGGTGCCGGTGACACGACCCGCGATCGGGGCGACGCCGACGGCGTTGAGCCCGTTCTTCTGCCTCTGCACGCCGACATGGTCGATCGGATGCTTCAACGGTTCGGGCGCCGGACCGTCGATCAGCTTGCGGCCGAGGTACTCGTCCTCGACGACCTGACGGAATTTCTCTACACCCCAGTCCTTGATCAGGAATTTCAACCGCGCCTTGCTGCGCAACCGGCGATAGCCGTAGTCGCGGAACACCGACGTCACGGCCTCCCAGACCTCGGGCACCTCGTCCAGCGGCACCCAGACGCCGAGGCGCTGCGCCAGCATCGGGTTCGTCGACAGTCCGCCGCCGACCCAGACGTCCAGGCCGGGCCCGTGCTCGGGGTGGTTGACGCCGATGAACGCGATGTCGTTGACCTCGTGCGCGACGTCCTGCAGGCCAGACACCGCGGTCTTGTACTTGCGAGGGAGGTTGGAGAACGACGGATTGCCGACGAAGCGGCGCACGATCTCATCGACCGCCCAGGTCGGGTCCAGAACCTCGTCGAGCGATTCGCCGGCCAGCGGCGAGCCAAGCACCACACGCGGGCAGTCGCCGCACGCCTCGGTGGTCTGCAGCCCGACCGCGGCGAGCCGCTCCCAGATCTGCGGCACGTCCTCGATGCGGATCCAGTGGTACTGAACGTTTTCGCGGTCGCTGATGTCGGCGGTATCGCGGGCGAACTCGGTGGAGATCTCACCGATCGTGCGCAGTGCGGCGTTGGTCAGCGCGCCGCCGTCACAGCGCACCCGCATCATGAAGTACTTGGCCTCGAGGATGTCTGCGTTCTCGTCGCCGGTCCAAGTGCCGTCGTAGCCCTGTTCGCGCTGGGTGTACAGACCCATCCAGCGCATCCGGCCGCGCAGATCCTGCTTGTCGATGCTGTCGAAGCCCTGCTTGGAGTAGATGTCGAGGATGCGGGCGCGCACATTCAGCGCGTCGTCATCCTTCTTGAACTGCTCGTTGGCATTGAGCGGCTCGCGGTAGCCGAGCTTCCACTGGCCCTCGCCGCGGGGGCGTTTCACGGGCTTTGCGGTGGTCATGTGGGGTGTGGGCTCCTTATTGGAGCCGGATCGCGCGTGTCACCGGTGAGCTGTCCGGCGGCGCAGATCCGGCGGCCAGCTGAAAGTACAGGTGGGCAGGTCAGCGCGCTAAGGCAGACAACAACAGGTACAAACGCGCTTGAGGTCGACATGCAGCCGCGCCACCAGGGATACACGCTGGGGGAATCGGACGGCAGTCACGTGCCCAATTGTGCCACGAATACCCACACCGGCCCTAACCGGGACAGATTTGCACTCAGGGTGAGCAAAAGTCGGCTCTGGGAGACTGGCGTGTATGACGGTCCGAACGGCTCCTACTGAGCTGCCCGACCTGGCCACCGTGCCGGGTCGGCCGTTCGGCATCTATATTCATGTGCCGTTCTGCGCATCACGCTGCGGCTACTGCGACTTCAACACCTACACGCCCACAGAACTGGGTGGCGCGAACCCCGCCGGCTGGCTGGAAGCCCTGCGTGCTGAGCTCACCCTGGCGGCGACGCGGTTGGGGCCGCCGCCCGTCGACACGGTGTTCGTCGGCGGCGGCACGCCCTCGATGCTCGGCGGCGGCGGGTTGGCTTCGGTGCTCGACGCGATTCGCGCACACTTCACCCTGGCCCCGAACGCCGAGGTGACCACCGAGGCGAATCCGGAGTCCACGTCGCCTGCGTTTTTCGAAAAATTGCGGACGGCGAGGTACACCCGGGTGTCGCTGGGCATGCAGTCCGTCGTCCCGCACGTGTTGGCAGTACTTGACCGCGTGCATTCGCCGGGCCGGGCACTGGATGCGGTGCGCGAGGCCCGTGACGCCGGCTTCGACCACGTCAACCTTGACCTCATTTACGGCACGCCGGGGGAGTCCGACGACGACCTGTGCCGTTCTGCAGACGCGGTGATCGAGGCGGGCGTCGACCACGTATCCGGCTACGCGCTGGTGGTCGAGGACGGGACGGCGTTGGCCCGCCGGGTGCGTCGCGGCGAGATCGCGGCACCCGACAACGATGTGCTCGCCCAGCGCTACGAGTTGCTCGACGCCCGGCTGTCGGCGGCAGGGTTCGACTGGTATGAGGTCTCCAACTGGAGCAGGCCGGGCGGTGAATGTCGGCACAACATCGGGTACTGGAACGGTGGCGAATGGTGGGGCGCAGGCCCAGGCGCACATGGCTACGTCGGCGCCACCCGGTGGTGGAATGTCAAGCACCCCAACGCTTATGCGCAGTCGTTGGCGGACGGCCTGTTGCCGGTGGCCGATTTCGAGCAGCTCGACGCCGCCACCCTGCACGTCGAGGACGTGATGTTGCGGCTGCGGTTGCGCGACGGTCTGCCCATGGCCGTGTTGGGCGACGGTGAACGGGCCCGCGCCGAAACGGCGATCGCCGACGGCCTCGTAGTGCTGCGCTCCGATCGGCTGGTGCTCACCGACCGTGGGCGGCTGCTGGCCGACGCGGTGGTTCGCTCCCTGCTGGCCTGATCGGCAATCCGCGAAAACCGCTTTGAACGATTCACCTACGTTGCATCGTTGTGCTCAGCGAAGGCCGACAGAAAGCAAGGGATGCGCAGGGCATGAAGCATGGCTGACGATTCCGAGCAGGCGGCGCTGCTGCGGGCTGTGCACGACGAGCACGGCCACACGCTGTTGCGTTACGTCTTGAGACTGACGAGGGGTGACATGCCGTTCGCCGAAGACGTGGTGCAGGAGTCGCTGCTGCGGCTCTGGCGCAAGCCGGAAGTGCTCGAGCAGCCCACCGACAACGTGCGTGCGTGGCTGTTCACCGTCGCGCGCAATCTGGTGATCGACGACCGTCGCAGCGCCCGATACACCCGCGAACTACAAAGCGAATACCTCCCTGAGCGGGCGTCGCCCGATGTGATCGGTCCGGCTTTCGACAAGTGGATCCTGTCCGACGCGCTGACGTCGCTGTCGCCGGACCATCGCACCGCGATCGTGCGCGCCTACTATCTCGGCCAAACAGTGGCCGATATCGCGCAGCAAGAGGGTATTCCGGAGGGAACCGTCAAGTCCCGGCTTCACTACGCGCTTCGTGCGTTGCGAATTGCGTTGCAGGAAAGGGGGGTTGTCCGATGAACGATGACGACCTTGCCGAATGGGACGCCGCCTATGTCCTCGGCGCGCTGAGCCTCGAAGAACGACGAACGTATGAGAGCTACCTTGCGGCCAACCCGGCGCGGGCAGCCGAACTCACCGAACTCGCCGGGATGCCAGGCATTCTCAACGCGTTGAGTCGTGACGAAGCGGTCGCGTTGACCGACCTTGCCGGTGCGCCGGCGCAGCAGGGGCCCGACAACATCGCGTCGCTCGCTCACGCGGCGGCCAAGCGGCAACAGCGCTCACGGCGCAGGTGGCTCGCGGGAGCGGTGGCATCGGCGGCAGCACTGTTGATCGCAGGCGGCATCGTCGGGGCGACGGTCTTCGCGAATTCGGCGGCCCCGACGCAGACGGTCGCGATGCAGGCGATGCAGCCAACCCCTCGCGGTGGGCTCACCGCCGAGCTCGCCGTCACCGAGAAGAAGTGGGGCACAGAGCTGAACTGGGCGTGCCAGTACACCAAGGACTGGTCGCGGAATGTCGCCAGCTACGACATCGTGGTGACGACCCACGACGGCGTTCAGCAGACGGTGGGTTCGTGGAAGCCGGCCGGAGATGAGGCGACGGGGCTGTCGGCGGCGACGAGCATTCCCGCGAAGCAGATCAAGACGGTCGACATCCGGGTGTCCGGCAGCAACGAGCCGCTGGCGATCAAGACAATGCGTTAGCCGAGATCGGGTAGCGCCCAAATTCCGGTGCCCGGCTGACCCTCGGTTCTTCCCGCGAGCGCGGCGTCGTCACACCAGCGCCGCTGCCAGCCGTCGCCACTGCTCGCGCGGGAACGCCAGCGGCTCAGCGGTCAGCGCCTGAACACACACGTGGTCCGCTCCGGCCTGCTTGTGCTCCTCGACCCGGCGCGCGACGGCGTCCTCGTCACCCCACGCGATGATCGCGTCGAGCAGGCGGTCGCTGACCGAGTCGAGGTCGTCCTGGGAGAAGCCGGAGCGCAGCAAGTTGTTGGCGTAGTTCGGCAGGCCCGTATAGGTACGCAGAAAATTGGCGCCGACGGCCCGCGCCTCGTCGCGGCTGTCGGTGAGGAATACGGCCTGTTCTGGAAGCAACAACGGCCCGTCGCCCAGCACCTCGCGTGCCGTGCGGGTGTGGTCAGGCGTCACCAGGTACGGATGCGCGCCACGGGCCCGCGTCGCCGACAACTCCAGCATCTTCGGGCCGAGCGCGGCGAGCACCCGATTCTGGACGGGTACCGGTGTGTCGGTGGCGTCGATCGCGTCGAGGAAGGCGCGCGTCGCGGCCAATGGTTTGCGGTAGAGGCCGGGTTCTCGCGTGTCGATCAAGGGGGCGTGACTCACACCGATGCCGAGCAGAAAGCGTTCGCCGTGCGTCTTCGTCAGGGAGGCGTATCGCGTTGCGACGTCGGATGGTTCGTGCATCCAGAGGTTGAGTATTCCTGTCGCGATCACCGCCTGTTTGGTCGACGTCAGCAGATTGTCGATCGAATCGAACAGCGGCCCGCCGATGTCGGGAATCCACAGTGCGCTGAAGCCGAGTTCCTCCAACTCGGCAGCGGCATCGGCCGCCTCGCCGGCATCGCCGTATCGCAGTTGGTTGCTCCACACACCGACACCTGACAGGTCCATGCGTCCATCCTTTCCGCTGACCGACAGCCTCACGCTACCGTCGGCACATGGCATTGGACCCCGGCGCCGTCGGCCGCGCGTTCTCCGAGCATCGGTTCGATGATGCGCTCCCGTACCTGGCCAAGGATGTGCGCTGGACGATCGTCGGCTACATGGTGCTCGAAGGCGCCGACGCGGTCCGACAGACCTGCCGCGACACTTCCGAAAGCCTCGAAGGCACCGCGACGACCTACGACCGGTGTGTGGTCGTCGCCGGTTCGGACGCCGTCGCCGTCGACACGTTCGCCCGCTACACCCGCCCCGACGGGATGACCGCCGTCGCGAGTTGCGACATCTACGAGTTCACCGGCGACGAGATCACTGCGATCACTTCGTATGCGGTGGAAGTGGATCCGGAGGATGCCGGCGCGCAACCCCCGCCGCGCGCCTAGTCAGCTCAGCCGGACACCGCGCTGAGCGATGATCGGAGCAATTCCGAACATTTCGTGCACGACGCGGTTGGCATGGGAGCTGTCCGAGAAACCCGCGCCATGGGCGGCATCGGTGAGAGTGCCACCGTCGCGGGCGATCTCCATGGCGCGCATGAGCCGTGCCCATCGGACATAGGCCGAGAACGACAATCCGACATCGCGTGCGAAGAGACGACCGAGACGATCGGGCGATAGATGCACGGCGCGCGCGACATCGGTGAGCCGCACCGGCCCGGACAGCAAGTTCGGCAACAGGTCGATGGCGCGGCGGACACTTGGATGCGACGGCTCGACGGACATCGGCCCGTGTCGGCCTGTCAACTGCAGGAGGACCGCTTCGGCGGCCTGCTCCACCGGCATCGCCTCGTCGTACGGCGTGACGTGTTGGGCCGCGGCCATCCACGCGTGTACGTCGTCTCGCTCAGCGTCGCTGAACAAAGCCGCCAAGCGCCGACCGGTCATGCCGGTGGCGTCGACGTAGATCATCAGTCCCGTCGCAGCGCACCCGTCGATGGCGTGTGAGGCGCCGGCCGGGATCAGCCCCGCCGAACCGCTCGCGCGACGACCCGTGCCGTCCGTGAGCGTCACTGTGCCTGTTGCGGCGATCGCGATCTGCACGGCGGCGTGGTTGTGCGTGTGAGCCGTGCCCAGTTCGCCGCGATAGACAAGCAGGCCAGGCTCGATCACCGCGGCGCCGGACCATGTCACAAGGGGGAGTATGCACCGCACATGTCGACGGATTTGTACATGCGCGGGCTGTCGCCGGGGCCGAACACTGGCCACATGGTGTTTTCGGTCGTGCGATACGGCTTCGTGCCGGTGATGATGCTCGGCATCGGCGGCGCCGCGGTGCTGTTGGCGCGGGCGCCCTCGGCTGAACTGTGGATGGCACTGCTGATCGTTATGGCGATAGCGGTGTCGTTTGTCGTCGAGCGGCTGATCCCGTATGCGGCAGAGTGGAACGGCCGGTCAGTCGACACCGAACGAGACGTTGCGCACGCGTTGGTCAACGAGTCGGCGTTCTTGCTTGTCGTGCTGGTCATTCCGGCGCTTGCGTTAGTCACCCCGCTTCATCGGTGGTGGCCGTCGGCGTGGCCGTTCGTGCTTCAGGTGTTATTCGCGGTCGTGGTCGCGGACATGGGTATCACGTTGGTGCACATGGCAAGTCATCGGATCGGTTGGCTGTGGCGGCTGCACGCGGTGCACCACAGCATCAAACGGTTCTACGGGTTCAACGGGCTGATGAAGCATCCGCTGCACGGGGCAGTCGAGTTGGCGGCGGGCACCGTCCCGCTGTTGATCATCGGTCTGCCGAAGTCGGTCGCTGACGCGCTGACGGTGTTGATCGCCGTGCAGTTGTTGTTGCAGCACTCCAATGCCGATTACCGGGTCGGCTCACTGCGATACCTGCTTGCGCTCAACGAAGGTCACCGCTTCCATCATTTGAAATGGGCGGGCGTCGGCGACGTGAACTTCGGCTTGTTCACGTTGGTGTGGGATCACGTGCTACGCACCTTCTCTTTTGACCGCGAACGCCGGTTCCGCAGCGACGATCTGGGGATGGCGGCCAAACCGAACTATCCGGTGGGCTACCTTGCGCAACTTGCGGAGCCGTTTCGCCCCAGCGGTGCCTGCAACTTCGAGGACGTCCGTGCCACCATGTCGGACACGTCCTAAACGCGGAGCAAGACGTTCCGGTGGACGACCGTCGTGTCGCTGTGCTCGAGCACCGCGAGGGCTTCGGGTTCGACGACAGCCGTCGCGATGTCGTCACCGGCGAAGGAGCGGATCGCATCGAGCGAGTCCCAAAGCGTGTGCGCTGTAAGTTCGACCAGCCCGTCGTCATCGCGGGCCAACAGGAACGCACCCGAGAAGCCGTCGAGTTCTTGCAATTGCGGGAGCAACGTCTGCCGGAAGTACGAGCCGTACGCGTCGGCGCCTGACTTCGTCGCCCGCGCCGACCATGTTCTGACGATCACGATTTCAAACTAGCCTCCCTGTCAGGCACGCTTAGCTTCAATATGTCGACCACAGCTGCTGCCCTTCTCGACGATCCGGGCGACCTGTCGGCGCTGCGTGCGAAGGGCGGCGACGCCGACGAGTTGTTTGCGTCCTTCGCTGCGTGGGCCGAGGCGCAGGGCACGGTGCTCTACCCGGCGCAGGAGGAAGCGCTCATCGAATTGGTCAGCGGCGCGAACGTCGTTCTGGCGACGCCGACCGGTTCGGGTAAGTCTCTGGTGGCCACCGGCGCGTTGTACGCGGCGCTGGCAGCCGGCCGACGTAGCTACTACACCGCGCCGATCAAGGCACTGGTCAGCGAGAAGTTTTTCGGCCTCTGCGACGTGTTCGGGGCAGCCAACGTCGGCATGCTCACCGGTGACGCCGCGGTCAATGCGGCCGCGCCGATCATCACGTGCACAGCAGAGGTGCTGGCCAACATCGCGCTGCGGGAGGGAGCCGATGCCGACATCGGCCTGGTGGTCATGGACGAATTCCATTTCTACGGCGATCCCGACCGCGGCTGGGCGTGGCAGGTGCCGCTGCTCGAGCTGCCGAAGGCGCAATTCCTGCTGATGTCGGCCACGCTCGGCGACGTCACGTTCCTGCGCGAGGACCTGACCCGCCGCACCGGCCGGGCGACGGCGCTGGTGGCCAACGCCGAACGCCCGGTTCCGCTGCATCACTACTACGCGACCACGCCGATGCACGAGACGATCGGCGACCTCCTCGACACGAACCAGGCGCCGATCTACGTCGTCCACTTCACTCAGGCCTCGGCGCTGGAGCGGGCCCAGGCGCTGATGAGCGTGAACGTGACCACCAAGGACGCAAAGGCCGCAATCGCCGACATGATCGGCGCGTTCCGGTTCTCTACAGCGTTCGGCGCCACGCTGTCGCGACTGGTTCGACATGGGATCGGCGTTCACCACGCCGGGATGCTGCCCAAGTACCGGCGGCTGGTGGAACAGCTCGCACAGGCCGGCCTACTCAAGGTCATCTGCGGAACCGACACCCTCGGCGTCGGCATCAACGTGCCGATCCGGACTGTCGTCTTCTCCGCTCTGTCGAAGTACGACGGCGTCCGCACCCGATTGCTCAATGCCCGCGAGTTCCACCAGATCGCCGGGCGGGCGGGGCGGGCAGGCTATGACACCGCAGGAACCGTCGTCGTCCAGGCACCCGACCACGAAGTCGAGAACCTCAAGCAATTCGCCAAGGTCGCCGACGACCCGAAGAAGCGACGAAAGCTGGTGCGGCGCAAGGTTCCCGAGGGCATGGTGCCGTGGAGCGAGTCGACGATGACGCGGCTGATCGAGGCCGCCCCCGAACCGCTTACGAGCAACATGCGGGTGTCGACGGCGATGATCCTCGACGTCGTCGATCGTCCTGGCGACCCGTTCACCGCGATGCGTAGGCTGCTCACCGAAAATCACGAGCCACGCAAGCGGCAACTGCAACACATCAGGGAGGCGATCGGCATCGCCCGCTCCTTGCTGCAGGCCGGCGTCATTGAGCGGCTTTCCGAACCCGAGCCCGACGGGCGCCGCTACCGACTGACCGTCAACCTTCCCCCCGACTTCGCGCTCAACCAACCGCTGTCGACATTCGCACTCGCCGCCGTCGGCGTGCTCGACCCGGAATCGGAAACCTATGCCTTAGACGTCGTTTCGGTCATCGAGGCCACTCTCGAGGACCCTCGCCAGATCCTGGCGGCGCAGCTGAAGAAGGCAAGGGGCGAAGCCATCGCAGCGATGAAGGCCGAGGGCATCGAGTACGACGAGCGCATCGAGTTGCTCGACGAAGTCACCTATCCCAAGCCCCTCGACGAGCTGTTGAGCCACGCCTTCGAGGTGTATCTGCAGAGCAATCCGTGGGCGGCCGACGGGCGGCTGTCGCCGAAGTCCGTGGTGCGCGAGATGTGGCAGCGCGCGTTCACTTTCCGGGAGTTCGTCAGCGTCTACGGGCTGACCCGCTCCGAGGGCGCGGTGCTGCGCTACCTCTCCGACGCCTTCAAGGCATTGCGGTCAGGCGTGCCAGCCGCCGCACGGACCGAGGAGGTCACCGACATCGTCGAGTGGCTCGGCGAGCTTGTGCGCCAAGTCGATTCGAGTCTGCTCGACGAGTGGGAACAGCTGACCAGCCCCGACCAACCGCTGGACACGCCGGTCGCCGTCCCGGCTCGTCCGCGCCCGCTGACCGGCAACGAACGGGCGTTCACCGCGATGATCCGCAACGCGCTGTTCCGGCGGGTGGAGCTGTTCGCGCGGCGGCATTGGCACGACCTTGGCGAGCTGGACCGCGCATCCGGGTGGACGTCCGAGCGCTGGGAGGAGGTCATCGATGCATACTTCACCGAGCACGACGACGTCGGCATCGGCGCAGACGCTCGGGGTCCGGCAATGCTGATCATCGACCGCCAGCCCGACGTGTGGCGACTGCGCCAGATCCTGGACGATCCGGCGGGTGACCACGATTGGGGCTTCGACGTCGAGGTGGATCTGGACGCATCCGACGAAGAGGGCGCCGCAGTGCTACGGATGGTCGACGCCGGGCGCTTGGACTAGCCGCTGGCTAAGCCTTCGCCGAGACTGCATTTGTGCACGCAAACTTCGAGTGAAGGCGTGCTGGAACGCAGTTTCGGCGCAGCGGTGCCCTACCGTGGTTGCTGTGACGATGACCAAGACAGCGAGCCACACCCAGCTCTCGCGGGTCGCCGCCGCGGTGTGGATCCTCGCCGCCGTCGTGTATCTGGTGGTCGAGAAGATCGCCGCGGACAACGTCAAAGGCCATTACAGCTACCTCCACCACTACATCAGCGTGCTCGGCGTCCCGGACTGGGGCCGGTATGCCTATCTGATGAACGGGGCCTTCTACCTGCAGGGCGTGCTGATGTTCGTCGGTGCGGTGTTGGTGACGCGCGCCTCCGGCCGTCGCGCCGTGGTCTTCCTCTTCTTCACCGCGGCCGCGACCGTCGGCTACTTCCTGGTCGCGACGGTGCACGGCGGTTCGCCGCTGGCCGAAGGCGACGGCATGCAGTTGCATATGGCGGGCGCCCTGCTGGTGTTCATCGCAGGCAACCTGGCCATCGTGCCGGGGTCATCGACCGTCGCCCGCGTCGCCGACGCGAACTGGTGGTATCGAGCGGTGTCGCTGTTGTTCGCCGCGGTCGGCATCCTCGCGTGGCTGACCCTGGCCAACTACAACGTGTGGGGCCACAACTACGGGCCGGTCGGGCTCCTCGAGCGGATTCCGGTGTATTCGATTCTGGCGTGGCAGGTTTTCAGCGCCGTCGTGCTGCTAGGTCTGCTGCGAAAGCGGCATGTCCATGTCGAACACGCGGGCGTGTAACACCGTCCTGTTCCGCAGCGCGGCGCGCACCGCGCGATGCAGGCCGTCCTCCAGATAGACGATGCCCTTCCACCTGACCGCGTGCGGAAACAGGTCGCCGTAGAACGTCGAGTCCTCCGACAGCAACCGATCCAGCGCCAGCACCGTCGTGGTGGTCACCAACTCGTCGAGGCGCAGCTGTCGCGGCGGAATCTGGGCCCACTGCCGTTGGGACAGGCCGTGGTCGGGGTACGGTTTGCCGTCACGCACTCCCTTGAAGATCATCGACCTGATCTCTCGGGCGGCGTCGGCGTCACATGGCAAAGGCTAGCCGTAAATCGGCTGTCCGCCACACGCACGACGGCTCGAGGGGCATCGGCCCTGCTGATGCCCGTAAAATGGGCGCTGACTGGCTGCGAAACGGAGGTGACCATTGGGTAGCGCCGACGACCGTCGCTTCGAAGTGCTGCGCGCCATCGTCGCTGACTTCGTATCCACCAAGGAGCCGATCGGTTCGAAGACCCTCGTCGAGCGGCACAATCTCGGCGTCTCCAGCGCGACCGTACGAAACGATATGGCGGTCCTGGAGGCCGAGGGCTACATCACCCAACCGCACACCAGCTCCGGGCGGGTGCCCACCGAGAAGGGCTATCGCGAGTTCGTCGACCGGCTCGACGAGGTCAAGCCGCTGTCGTCCTCGGAGCGCCGCGCGATTCTGTCCTTCCTCGAATCGGGGGTTGATCTCGACGACGTGCTGCGGCGCGCTGTGCGGCTGTTGGCCCAGCTCACGCGTCAGGTCGCGATCGTGCAGTATCCGACGCTGTCCACGTCGAGCGTGCGCCGCCTCGAGGTGGTGGCGTTGACCCCGGCCCGGCTGCTGCTGGTCGTGATCACCGACTCCGGGCGCATCGACCAGCGCATCGTCGAGCTCGGCGACGCCATCGACGAGCACGAGCTGTCCCAGCTGCGCGACCGGCTCGGCCAGGCCATGGAGGGCAAGCCGCTGGCCGCCGCCTCGATCGCGGTGTCCGACCTGGCCGCACAGCTCAACGGCACCGGCCGCCTCGCCGACGCGGTCGGCCGGGCGGCGACCGTGCTGGTGGAGACGCTGGTCGAGCACAGCGAGGAACGCTTGGTCCTCGGCGGCACCGCCAACCTGGCGCAGAACACCGCGGACTTCGGCGGTTCACTGCGGTCGGTGATGGAAGCCCTCGAGGAGCAGGTGGTGGTGTTGCGCCTGCTGGCCGCACAGCAAGAGGCAGGCAAGGTCACCGTTCGCATCGGACATGAGACCGAGGCCGAGCAGATGGCTGGCACGTCGGTGGTCAGCACCACGTACGGCAGTTCGGGCAAGGTGTACGGCGGCATGGGGGTGTTGGGACCCACGCGGATGGACTATCCGGGAACTATCGCTAATGTCGCTGCGGTTGCTCTCTATATAGGTGAAGTCTTAGGCAGCCGGTAATCCCGGTTTTGGAAAGGTCTGGCGTGGCACGCGATTATTACGGGCTGCTCGGGGTGAGCAGGGGGGCGAGCGATTCGGAGATCAAGCGCGCCTATCGGAAGCTCGCGCGTGAGCTGCATCCCGACGTCAATCCCGACGAAGGGGCGCAGGCCCGGTTCAAGGAGATCAGCGTCGCCTACGAGGTGCTGAGCGACCCGGAGAAGCGGCGCATCGTCGACCTCGGCGGCGATCCGTTGGAGAGCGCGGGCGCCGCGGGCAACGGATTCGGTGGCTTCGGCGGGCTCGGCGACGTGTTCGAGGCCTTCTTCGGTGGCGGCACCACCTCCCGCGGCCCGATCGGCCGGGTCCGTCCTGGCTCGGACTCGCTGCTACGGATGCGGCTTGACCTGGAAGAATGCGCCACCGGCGTGACCAAGCAGGTGACGGTCGACACCGCGGTGCTCTGCGATCTGTGTCAGGGCAAGGGCACCCACGGCAAGTCCACGCCGATCGCCTGCGACACCTGCGGTGGGCGCGGCGAAATCCAAACTGTCCAGCGGTCGCTGCTCGGCCAGGTGATGACGTCGCGGCCCTGCCCGGTGTGCGGAGGCGTCGGCGAGGTGATCCCCGACCCGTGCCACCAGTGCGGCGGCGACGGCCGGATCCGGGCGCGACGCGACATCAGCGTGAAGATCCCTGCCGGCGTGGGCGACGGGATGCGCGTGCGGCTGGCCGCGCAGGGCGAGGTCGGCCCCGGTGGCGGGCCGGCAGGCGACCTGTATGTCGAGGTCCACGAAAAGCCGCACGAGGTGTTCGTCCGCGATGGCGATGACCTGCACTGCACGATTTCGGTGCCGATGGTCGACGCCGCGCTGGGCACCACCGTCACCGTCGACGCGATCATCGACGGCCCAACCGAGCTCACGATCCCCGCGGGCACCCAGCCCGGTTCGGTGACCACGCTGCGCGGACATGGCATGCCGCACCTGCGCTCAGGCGTGCGCGGCGACCTGCACGCCCACATCGAGGTCGTGGTGCCGTCCCGGCTCGACCACGAGGACATCGAACTGCTGCACAAGCTGAAGGAAAAGCGCGTTCGCGACGTGGCCGAGGTCCGCTCGAGCCAGAGCGCGGCATCGGGCAGCGGCTTCTTCAGCCGGCTGCGCGAAACCTTCACCGGCCGCTGAACATTCGTGCTTGCGCTGTTCTACGTCGACGCGCTGCCCGCGGTCGGTGAGCTTGCCGTCGTCGACGGCGACGAAGGTTTTCACGCCGCCAACGTCCGGCGCATCCGGGTCGGCGAGGAACTCGACCTCGGCGACGGCGACGGGACCGTGGCGCACTGCGTCGTTGAGGATGTCGCCAAGGGCCGGTTGACGGCGAAAGTGCTTGACCGCCGGACCGTTCCTGTCGCGGTGCCGAGCGTCACTGTCGTTCAGGCGCTGCCCAAGTCCGACCGTTCTGAGCTGGCCGTCGAGCTGGCCACCGAGGCCGGCGCCGACGCCTTCGTCGCCTGGCAGGCGTCACGATGCGTGGCCCGGTGGGAGTCGTCGGCGAAAGTCGACAAGGGGCTGCGCCGGTGGGCCGCGGTGGCACGCTCGGCGGCACGTCAGTCGCGGCGGCCGTACATTCCGCCCGTCAGCGGGGTGGTGTCGACGGCTGAGTTGGTAGAGCGCGTGCGTGACCGTGGCGCGACGACACTCGTGCTGCATGAGTCGGCCACCACCAAGCTGACGGAAATACCTGTGGCACAAGCAGATTCGCTACTCCTGATTGTCGGCCCCGAGGGCGGTATCGCGCACGACGAAATCGTGGCGCTCACCGACGCCGGAGCGACGCCGGTGCAGCTGGGGCCGTCGGTGCTGCGGACGTCGACGGCGGCGGCCGTCGCGTTGGGCGCGCTCGGCGTGCTGACGCCGAGATGGTCCGCGGGTTAAGCATTGGGATGCGTCCGTACCCGGCGGTAAACTGGGTATTCAAGAGCAAACAACCAGGCCAGAACCCAGAAAGCAGGCAGAAAACCCCACGTGACGCCCCGCGAGACGAACGCTGACTCGGACGCGCCCGTTCGCAGCAGCATCGATGTTCCGCCCGACCTCGTCGTGGGCCTGCTGGGTTCCGCTGACGAGAATCTGCGGGCACTCGAATCCATCCTCGCCGCCGATATCCATGCCCGCGGCAATGCGCTGACCCTGTCCGGCGAGCCCGCCGACGTCGCCCTGGCCGAACGGGTGATCTCGGAGCTGGTGGCGATCGTTGCCAGTGGCCAGCGCCTCACTCCGGAGGCGGTACGGCACAGTGTCGCGATGCTGACCGGCACCGGGGACGAATCGCCGGCCGAGGTGCTGACGCTCGACATTCTGTCGCGACGCGGCAAGACGATTCGGCCGAAGACGTTGAACCAGAAGCGCTATGTCGACGCGATTGACGCCCACACCATCGTGTTCGGCATCGGGCCCGCCGGTACGGGCAAGACGTATCTGGCAATGGCCAAGGCGGTCAACGCATTACTGACCAAGCAGGTCAATCGCATCATCCTCACCCGGCCGGCCGTGGAAGCCGGTGAGCGCCTTGGCTTTCTGCCAGGCACGCTGAGCGAGAAGATCGACCCGTATCTGCGGCCGCTGTATGACGCGCTGTACGACATGATGGATCCCGAATCGATCCCAAAGCTGATGAGCGCCGGGATCATTGAGGTCGCGCCGCTGGCATTTATGAGGGGTCGAACCCTCAATGATGCCTTCATCATTCTCGACGAGGCGCAGAACACCACCGGCGAGCAGATGAAGATGTTCCTGACGCGATTGGGGTTCAACTCGAAAATCGTTGTGACGGGCGATATCACGCAGGTCGACCTGCCCGGCGGCGCAGCGTCGGGCCTGCGCGCTGCGATGCGCATTCTCGATGGTATCGACGACATCCACTTCGCCGAACTGACCAGCGCCGACGTCGTTCGGCACCGATTGGTATCCGAAATCGTCGATGCGTATGCCAAGTCCGAGGAGCCGGCTCTGATGAACAGGGCCCAGCGGCGCTCGTCGGGGACCCGATCGCGAAGGTGACCGCGTGAGCATCGAGGTGTCCAACGAGTCGGGCATCGACGTATCCGAACAGGAATTGATCAGCGTCGCGCGATTCGTCATCCGCAAGATGAAGGTGAATCCGGCGGCCGAGTTGTCGATGGTGTTGCTCGACACCGCAGCGATGGCCGATCTGCACATGCGCTGGATGGATCTGCCGGGACCGACCGACGTGATGAGCTTCCCGATGGACGAGCTCGAGCCGGGTGGTCGCCCGGACGCGCCCGAGCCGGGCCCGTCGATGCTCGGTGACATCGTGCTGTGCCCGGAATTCGCGTCTCAGCAGGCCAACGCGGCCGGGCACACGCTGGGTCAAGAACTCGCGCTGCTGACCGTGCACGGCGTGCTGCACCTGCTGGGCTACGACCATGCCGAGCCGGACGAGGAAAAAGAGATGTTCGCCCTGCAGCGCCAACTGCTCGAGGAGTGGGTGGCCGACCAGGTCGAGGCTTACCACCAGGACCGCCAGTCCGAGAAGGACCGCCGGCTGCTGGACAAGTCTCGATATTTCGACGAACCGTGACCGGCATAGGCCCGCTCGTCGGCGCGATCGCACTGATCGGCCTCGGCGGACTGTTCGCGGCGATCGACGCCGCCGTCAGCACGGTGTCGGTGGCCCGTGTCGAGGAACTCGTGCGCGACGAACGGCCAGGCGCGGTGCGGCTGGCCCGGGTCATGGTCGAGCGGCCGCGCTACATCAATCTTGTTGTGCTGCTGCGTATCACGTGCGAGGTGACAGCGACGGTGTTGCTCGTCGCGTATCTGGACGGCTTGCTTGGTGTCGGCTGGGGGTTGTTCACCGCCGCCGCGATCATGGTGGTGGTCAGCTTCGTCGCGATCGGCGTCGGCCCTCGTACCGTCGGACGGCAGAACGCCTACAGCATCTCGTTGGTGGCGGCCCTTCCGCTGCAGGCGATTTCGGTGTTGCTCACACCGATCAGCCGGCTGCTGGTGTTGATCGGTAACGCGCTGACACCCGGCCGTGGGTTCCGCAATGGCCCGTTTGCCTCCGAAATCGAGCTGCGTGAGGTCGTCGACCTCGCCCAGCAGCGCGGCGTGGTGGCCGACGACGAACGCCGGATGATCCAATCGGTCTTCGAACTCGGCGACACTCCGGCCCGCGAGGTGATGGTGCCGCGCACCGAAATGGTGTGGATCGAGAACGACAAGACGGCCGGCCAGGCCACGTCACTGGCGGTGCGCAGCGGTCATTCCCGCATCCCGGTGATCGGCGAGAACGTTGACGACGTTATCGGTGTGGTCTACCTCAAAGACCTTGTGCAGAAGACGTATTACTCGACCAACGGCGGTCGCGACACCAAGGTGTCTGCCGTGATGCGCCCCGCAGTGTTCGTGCCCGACTCCAAACCGCTGGATGCGCTGTTGCGTGAGATGCAGCGCGACCGCGTGCACATGGTGTTGCTGGTCGACGAGTATGGCGCGATCGCGGGCCTGGTCACCATCGAGGACGTACTCGAGGAGATCGTCGGCGAAATCGCGGACGAGTACGACACCGATGAGGTTGCACCGGTGGAAGACCTGGGCGACAAGCACTTTCGGGTGTCGGCGCGGCTGCCCATCGAGGATCTTGGCGAGCTGTACGACATCGAGTTCGACGAGGACCTCGACGTCGACACCGTCGGCGGCCTGGTGGCGCTGGAGCTCGGCCGCGTCCCGTTGCCTGGCGCAGAGGTGACGTGGGATGGGCTGCGGCTGAAGGCCGAAGGCGGACCCGACCACCGCGGCCGGGTCCGGATCGGCACCGTGCTGGTCAGCCCCACCCCGGAAGCCGAGGAGCAGAATGACTGAATTGGACGCCGAGGACGCCAAGCTGGTGGTGTTGGCCAGGGGCGCGATGGGCCGGGCTGAAGCCGGCAGCGGAGCGGCGGTGCGCGACCTGGACGGGCGCACCTATGCGGGCGCACCCGTCGCACTCGACGCCTTGCAGTTGACGGCGCTGCAGGCCGCGGTCGCCGCAGCGGTGTCCAGCGGTGCGACGGGGCTGGAGGCCGCCGTGCTCGTCGGCGGATCGGCTGACGACGAGGGGGTGGCGGCGGTGCGTGAGCTGTCCAGCGACGCCGCCGTGATCGTCACCGACCGCAGCGGCTCGCCCGTATGACCGAGTTCCGTTCCGGCTTCGTCTGCTTCGTCGGCAGGCCCAACACCGGGAAGTCGACGCTGACCAACGCGCTGGTCGGTGCGAAGGTCGCGATCACGTCGAACCGGCCGCAGACCACCCGGCACACGATTCGCGGGATCGTGCATCGGAAGGACTTTCAGATCATCCTCGTCGACACCCCGGGCCTGCACCGCCCGCGGACGCTGCTGGGGCAGCGGCTCAACGATCTGGTGAAGAGCACCTATTCGGAGGTCGACGTCATCGGGTGGTGCGTGCCTGCCGACGAGAAGATCGGGCCGGGCGACCGGTGGATCTACGAGCAGATCCGCGCGATCGCGCCGAAAACCACGCTCGTGGTCGTGGTGACGAAGATCGACAAGGTGGCCAAGGACCGGGTCGGCGCCCAGCTGATCGCGGTGAGCGAGCTCGTCGGACCCGATGCCGAGATCGTGCCGGTGTCGGCGACGACGGGGGAGAACCTGGACGTCCTGACCAAGGTGCTGGCCGACCAACTGCCGCCAGGCCCGGCGTTATACCCCGACGGCGAACTCACCGACGAACCCGAGGAAACGTTGATGGCGGAGCTGATCCGCGAGGCCGCGCTCGAGGGTGTGCGCGACGAACTGCCGCACTCGCTTGCGGTCGTCATCGAGGAGGTCAGCCCGCGCGAAGACCGCGACGACCTGATTGACGTCCACGCCATCCTCTACGTCGAGCGCGACAGCCAGAAGGGCATCGTGATCGGCAAGGGCGGCGCCCGGCTTCGTGAGGTGGGCACCGCCGCGCGCACCCAGATCGAAAAGCTGCTCGGCACCAAGGTGTATCTTGACTTACGCGTCAAGATCGCGAAGAACTGGCAGCGCGACCCGAAACAGCTTGGCCGACTTGGCTTCTAGAGTGACTTGGGCGTGAAACCCGCAGCGCACGAATTCACGCCCAAATCACCAGCTGACTGTGCCGCCTTACTGGCCGCTCTAGGTCAGCATCCCGGCAGGAACGGGATGCCGCTGCCGCACAACGGGTTCTGTGCAGGGGCGGGTGCCGGTGTTGGTACCGGTGCGTTGGCCTGTTTGCGGGATGCTGCGGTCGCGTTGGCGTCCAACATCTGCTGCCGGAAAGCGGGCGTAACGCAGATGGTGTCGCCGTCGAAAGCCTCCCGCCAGACGTAGCCCTGCGAGCAGGACTGTGGTCCGGACCCAGCGTTAGGGTCCTTGTTGGCGCCCGGCGTGGAGTTCTGCTGGGCGACCGTCGAGCGCACATCCGGTGTGACGCATACGGTGTCTCCGCCTCGCGCTTCACGCCAGACGAAGCCCTGGATACAGGTGTCCGGACCGTAGGGCAGCGGATCCGCCAGTGCCGGCGCAGGAATTGCGGTGGCGGCGAGGGCAATTGCCGCGGCCAGTGGCAGCAGTATCGAGTATTCGTTCTTGGTTTTCATGATTCGTTTCCCTTCGCTATGCAGTGCCAGGTCGGCTGATTGCGCATTGAACATAAGAACGTTCGTGGCGGTTGGTGCGAGTAGCCGACTACTCGAATGTTTGAGTTCGTATACGTGCAGTTGAGATCGGACACGTCGCGGCGGAGTCGCCGGCGATTGCCGTGAGTCCCGTTGCGGGAGTGCCAATTTGGCGAGCTTGATTTCACCTCTGCCCCTCTGAGCAAGGCATGCATCACCGCCGCGCGTGCCGTGAGTCGACGCTAACTTCGTCAGCGGCGCGAAGAAATAGGGTGTTCGCCCTACACAAAAGTGCGATTTCGGCGTGATGAGTCGCGCTCACCGCGACCGATCACGCCGAAATCGCTAGCCCGGCTGGCCGTAGACCGCGACGACGACCGTGCGGTCCAGGCTGTTCAGCGACCACACACCCATTTGCGAGTTCGCGCAGTTCGACATGATCGCCATGTAGTCCGGCCGGTAGTACCAGTTGTTGATGATCTCGACGCCGCTGATCGCCAGCGCCGGGTTGATCGCCACCGTCTCAGCCACAGTGCCCACATAGCCCGCATTGCGGGCCCGATCCTGCGGCGTCGACCCGTCCGAGCCGATGTCGCCGTCGAGGTCGCGGTTGTTCAGCACATCATTGGCATGCCATTCGGCCGCCAGTTGCAGCTGCGGGTTCTTCTTCACGTCGTTGGTGCAGCCGGCCTGATGCTGGACGGTGTAGACGTTCGCGATCACCCCGTCGTTGAGCCGTCTGTTGTCGGCATTGGCGGCGGGCATGCCCGCGACCGCGCCGACAACCACCGCGACAACCGGCAGCGCGCGAAGAACTATCACGATCGGGAGATTACGCGACCTCGTTGCGCAGCGGCTCGTCAGTGGCAAGATTCTCCATGGCAGCTTCGGAAACCAGCTCAGGCGCCGTTGCGCGCTGGCGCCGGTCCCACCAGACGTCCGGCTGCCGCATCGCCCAGCCGTTGAGCGCCTCCAACTCGGCGGCCAGCGAGATCAGCAGCGGCTCGCTGTCGGCCGGGCCCATCAGCTGAACACCGATCGGCAGCCCGCCGTAGGTGAATCCGGCGGGCACGTTGATCGACGGCCAGCCAAGCAGGTTCCAGGGCCAGGTCGCCGGGCATGCGCGGATCATCGCGCGGTCCGTCGACAACCCGCCCCGCTTGTCGAAGTCGGTCACCCTCGGCGGGGGCAGCGCTGTCGTCGGCGCCAGCACGACGTCGACGAGATTGAAGATCCAGCCGATCCGCCGCCGCGACTCGGCCTCGCGGGCGCGGGCCTTGCGCAGCGTGTTCTGCGACAGCAGCCAGCCGGTCCGGGTGTTGGCCAGCGTCCGCTTGTCCAGTGTCACGTTCGGGCCGAGCCGATCGACCCAGTCGAGCAGGCCCGACGTCGAGCGGGACAAGAAGTTCCACGACATCCGCAGGTTGTAGTCCGGGTCGCGCTCGACGACCGTGTGGCCCAACTCCTCGAGCTGGCCCGCCACGGTCTCCATCGCCGCACGAATCTCGGGGTGCAACTTGGGCTTGAAGACGCTGTAGGCGAATTTCGTCGACATCGCGATCTTCAGCGGACCCGGCGCTTGCGCGACGAAGTCCGACGTCTGTACCGGCGGCGGCTGATGCAGGTCGCCCGGGGCGTTGCCCGACGCGGCGTCCAGCACCAGCGCGGCGTCCGTCACGGTCCGCGCCAACACGCCGTTCACCGTGATGCCGTTGAACGCCTCGGGCAGCGGCCAGGTCGAAATGCGGCCCCGCTGCGGCTTGATGCCGACCAGATGCGTCCACGCCGCGGGGATCCGGACGCTGCCTGCGCCGTCGGAGCCGATGGCCGCCGCGACCAGTCCGGCCGCAACGGCCGCCGCGCTGCCGCCCGACGAACCGCCCGGCGTGTGCTCGCTCGACCACGGGTTGCGCGTGTGCCCGAACCCTGGCCCGCTGGTGAACGGCCACTGACCCAATTCGCACGTGTTGGTCTTGCCGACGATCACCGCGCCCGCGGCCCGCAACCGGCGCACCACCTCTGAGTCCCGCTCGGCATCGCGGACATGCCCGGCGGTGCCGAACCGGGTGGGGACGCCTGCGACGTCGACGTCGTCCTTGACAGCGATCGGAATACCCAGCAACGGAAGTTCTTTTCCGGCCGCGCGTTTGCGGTCGGCCTCGGCCGCGTCGGCCAGCGCCTGCTCCCGCAGCACCACCCGAAACGCGTTGAGCGTCGACTGGCTCGCCTCGATGGCATCAAGTGATCGCCGTACCAGTTGGTCCGACGTGACCGTGCCCGCGGCGAGCTGGTAAAGCTGGTTGGTGATCGTAGGAAATCGGGCGTTGCGTCCGGCAGGTTCGACCATCGATTACGAGAATATCGGCGTTGCCAACCAGCAACTGTCAGATCGCGGTGAGAGACTTTCTTAATGCGGCTGTATCGGGACCGGGCGGTCGTGCTGCGTCAGCACAAGCTCGGCGAGGCCGACCGGATCGTCACCTTGCTCACCCGCGACCACGGGATGGTGCGCGCGGTGGCCAAGGGTGTGCGTCGCACGCGCAGCAAGTTCGGGGCGCGGCTGGAGCCGTTCGCGCACATCGACGTTCAGCTGCATCCCGGCCGCAACCTCGACATCGTCACCCAGGTACAGGCCATCGACGCGTTCGCCACCGACATCGTCAACGACTACGGCCGCTACACGTGCGCGTGCGCGGTGCTGGAGACCGCTGAGCGGCTGGCGGGGGAGGAACGGGCTCCCGCACCCGCGCTGCACCGGCTCACCGTGGCGGCGCTACGGGCGGTCGCTGATGGCAGCCGTCCCCGCGAACTCGTGCTCGACGCATATCTGTTGCGCGCCATGGGAATCGCGGGCTGGGCGCCGGCACTGACCGAATGCGCCCGCTGCGCCACACCTGGTCCGCACCGGGCGTTCCACGTCGCGGCAGGCGGCAGCGTGTGCGTGCACTGCCGCCCGTCCGGGTCGGCGACCCCGCCGCAGGGGGTGCTTGACCTGATGGCCGCGCTCAACGACGGCGACTGGGAGCACGCACAGGCGTCGCCGTCGTCGTACCGCAGCCAGGCCAGCGGGCTGGTGGCCGCGCACCTGCAGTGGCATCTGGAACGTCAGCTGCGAACATTGCCGCTGGTCGAACGGACCTATCGGGTTGATCGCACAGTCGCTGAGCACCGCCTATCCGTGTTCGGGCAGGATGTCAGCCATGGCGATCAAGCGGGGCAAGACCACTTACCCACAGCTGCCCCCGGCGCCTGACGACTATCCGACGTTTCCCGACAAATCGACGTGGCCGGTGGTGTTCCCGGAGTTGCCGGCGCACACCAACGGCCGATTCGCGCGCCCACCCCAGCACACGTCGAAGGCCGCAGCGCCCAAGATCCCGGCCGACCAGGTGCCCAATCACGTCGCCGTCGTGATGGACGGCAACGGACGGTGGGCCACGCAGCGCGGCCTGCACCGCACCGAGGGCCACAAGATGGGTGAGGCGGTGCTCATCGACATCACCTGCGGGGCCATCGAAATCGGCATCAAACACCTGACGGTGTATGCGTTCTCCACCGAAAACTGGAAGCGCAGCACCGAGGAGGTGCGCTTCCTGATGGGGTTCAACCGCG
>Ga0070665_100001852_pt1 | contig 24030 bp, 11 predicted proteins | sample KBSS13metaG_FD_65862 | JGI IMG/M metagenome (GOLD analysis project Ga0070665, IMG submission 65862) | Switchgrass rhizosphere microbial communities from Kellogg Biological Station, Michigan, USA - KBS S1-3 metaG | ecosystem: Host-associated > Plants > Roots > Rhizosphere > Soil ... | reverse complement strand
GGCGAACTGAGTCGAACGGCTTTGCAGGCGGCGTTAGATGGACTCGTCCGGCGGCATGAGGCCCTCCGCACGGTGTTCAACAAGATTGATGGCGAGCCCGTGCAGGTTATTACCCCACATTTGAGCGTGGCACTTCAGATATCGGACGTGAGCGTTCTGGAATCGGCGGAGCGCGAAGCGGAAGTGCATAGGCAGGCCGAGGAGGAAGTCGGCTCGCCATTCGATCTTGGCGCCGGGCCACTCCTGCGAGCTAAGCTGCTGCGGCTCTCGTCAGACGAACATTTCCTCGTGTTGACTATGCACCACATGGTGTCAGACGGGTGGTCAGTTGGGGTGCTGATCCGAGAGTTGTCAGCGCTTTATAGGGCGCATCTGGAGCGACAGTCGGATCCGTTACCGCCTTTGACTGTTCAATACACCGACTATGCCTGCTGGCAGCGGCAACTGACAGGAGAGTCAGAGTTGCTGGAGCAATTGGTCTTCTGGAAGGACCACTTAGGAGGAGCGCCAGAGCTCCTCGACCTCCCGACGGACCGTCCAAGACCCCTGGTGAGAAGCTACAAGGGGGCCAGCGTACCCGTGTCGCTGGGATCCGAACTCAGTGCAGAACTGAGAGTTCTTTCACGCCAGCTAAATTTGACACTGGCAATGACCTTGTTTACGGCTTGGTCAGCGGTAGTCGCCAGGCTCAGCGGGCAGGAGGACGTCGTTCTAGGGATGCCGGTGGCCAATCGGCGGCGCACTGAACTCGAAGGGCTGATCGGCTTTTTTGTTAACACGGTGGCTGTGCGAGTTCGAATGGATGGTGACCCATCCGTATCCGACCTACTTCAGCAAGTGAGGCGAACTCTGTTGGGAGCCTATGCGCATCAGGACGTCCCATTCGAGCAGGTGGTGGAAGCACTGCAGCCTACACGCAGCCTGAGCCACAATCCGATTTTTCAGGTGATGTTTGTCCTGCAGAATCCATTATCGGGGGTGATAGAACTCCCCAGCCTGAGGCTGTGGGAGGAGCGGGTGCCGTTGCATACAGCACAGTTCGATCTCCTTTTGTCGCTGCAAGACTCGCAAGACGAGATCTCTGGACTCCTTAATTATGCGACTGATCTGTTCGATCATCCTACGATCGCAAGGTGGCTCGGGTGTTTCAAGACCGCCTTGAGTGGGATGGCTCGGCAGCCGCACTTGAGAGTGAGCAGACTGCCGCTCACGAGTGAAAACGATCGACATCAGTTGATCGAGCTGTTCAATGAAACGAGAGTCCCATTTCCTCGCAACAGGTTAGTTCACGAGCTCTTCGAGGAGCAGGTAGAGCGCACACCGGGAGCGGTTGCGATCGTGTACGAAGGACAGGCACTCACGTACGCGGAACTTAACAGGAGAGCCAATCAGTTGGCGCGGCGTTTGAGGGAGAAGGGAGTCCGACCGGAGCAGTTGGTTGGACTTTGCATCGAGCGTAGTCCGGAAATGGTGATCGGTCTGCTGGGTATTTTGAAAGCTGCAGGAGCGTACGTCCCTCTGGATCCGACTTACCCATCCGAGAGGCTAGCTTACATTCTCGAGGACGCGGTGCCACGCGTCGTAGTAACCCAAAAAACGGTGCGGAGCGCACTCCCGTCTGCGTCTGCGGAACTCGTGCTGATGGACGGCCAGTGGGGCGAAAGTGATGCGAGAAGTGGCGAGAACCTGAACCGATGTTCTGAGCAGCCCGATTCACGTCGTTTAGCGTATGTACTGTACACCTCGGGCTCCACGGGGAGACCGAAAGGAGTGATGGTCGAACATTCCGCGGTGGTGAATCTTCTGACTTCCATGAAAAAAAATCCTGGGATTAGCGCTGGAGACCGGATGTTGGCGTTGACCACCATCTCGTTCGACATCGCTGGCCTTGAGATCTATTTGCCACTGATCAGTGGGGCGACGTTGGTGCTGGCAAGCCAAGAGGCTGCTTCGGATCCTAGGATGTTGATATCAGTGATCGAAAAGAGGGACATCTCCGTCCTGCAAGGGACGCCGGCTACTTGGCAGCTGCTGTTGAGCGGTCGATGGACGGGCTGCGCGACCCTCAAAGCGTTGTGCGGAGGAGAGGCCCTGACGCGTGGACTCTCCGAAAGGCTGATCGGTCGCGTAGCCACTTTGTGGAATCTCTACGGTCCGACAGAAACGACGATTTGGTCCTGCGGACGCCCAGTTGCGCAGCTACCGGATCACAAGGTGTCCGTGGAGTCTATTGGTCGGCCAATCGCAAACACTCAGGTGTACATCCTGGATCAATGGCAGCAGCCGGTTCCAATTGGTATTCCGGGGGAGCTGTATATCGGCGGAGCCGGCGTAGCGCGAGGATACTGGCGGCGGCCGGAAATGACCGCTGAACGCTTTATCAACGACTCGTTCAGCGGTGAGCCTGCGGCGCGACTCTACCGAACCGGAGATGTGGGTCGGTGGCGATCGGATGGGATGATTGAATATTTGGGGCGGAACGATCGTCAGGTGAAGATTCGCGGTTTCCGCATGGAGCTTGGCGAGATCGAGGCGCAGCTAGTCCGACACGCGCAAGTCAAAGAAGCCGTGGTCATTGCTCGTGAAGGGACTTCAGGGGAAAAGCGCCTCGTGGCTTACTTAATTCCCGACCATGGTGCGGCGGCAGCGCCTACCGCTGAGGTGCTGCGTACACACCTGGAGGGGGTCTTACCCGAGTACATGGTGCCCAGCGCATTTGTGCTGCTCGATCGTATGCCACTGACGCCAAATGGGAAACTGGATCGGCGCGCATTGCCGGCTCCGGAGCTCGACGCCTACGTGAGCCGGCGGTACGAGTCGCCCGAAGGAGAGAATGAGACATTAGTTGCGGTGATCTGGCGAGACCTGTTGTCGCTGGAGCGGGTGGGGCGCCAAGACAACTTTTTCGCACTGGGCGGACATTCACTGTTGATTGTGCAGATGGTAGAGCGGCTGCGCCACGTGGGGCTATACGCCGAGGTGCGTCGCGTCTTTGAGAATCCGACTCTGGCAGCCTTCGCGGGTACACTTACCAGGAGCGCGTTTGAGCCATCCGTGGCGCCGCCAAACCGGATTCCGCTCGGGTCCAAGACAATCACTCCGTCAATGCTAGCCCTTGTGGATCTCACGCCTGAGCACATCTGGCAGATTGTGCGAACGGTCCCGGGTGGGGCGGCCAACATCCAGGACATCTATCCATTAGCCCCTTTACAAGCGGGAATTCTGTTCCATCATCTGCTGCGCCAGCAGTGGGGCGATACCTATGCCCGCCCGTTATTGCTGTCATTTGCTTCGAAACAACATGTAAATGTGTTCCTTGCTGCATTGCAGGCGGTCGTTGATCGCCATGATGTGTTGCGCACTGCGGTGTTATGGGACTCGCTGCCCGAACCGGTGCAAGTTGTTTACCGCCGTGCGCTCGTTCCGGTTGGTGAGATCGCGTTGGATCGAGACCGCGATGTTCTCGAACAGCTCGAGGAGCGGATGAAACCGCAGCAACAGCAAATGAATCTCCAACTGGCTCCCTTGATAAGGTTGGACGTATGTGGTGAGAGTTCCGATGGAAATTGGCTCGCACTTCTCCAGACCCATCATCTGGTTCTTGATAATGAGTCTTTCGAAATAGTGCTGGCCGAGGTTATGGCGTATTTCAAGGGACAGGCGCATGCTTTACCGGAGCCTCTGCCCTATCGCAATCATGTTGCGCAGGCCCTCGCACTGGCTCGCACCGTGGATCCTGAAGCGTTCTTTCATAGAAAGCTGAGCGACATTGACTGGTCCACCGCGCCCTTTGGGCTGCTGGATGTCCACGGGGATGGCAGTCGAAATGTGTTGGGTCACGAGCGACTTGACCCTGGCATGGCTCGTGAGCTGCGAGTCCAAGCACGACGGTTCGGGGTGAGTGCGGCGACGCTGTTTCATGTGGTTTGGGGACTCGTCGTGGGGTACACCAGTGGTCGCAATGATGTCGTGTTCGGAACCGTGCTCATGGGCAGGCTGCTAGGAAGTGCGGGCGCGCAACGGATAGTAGGCATGTTCATCAATACGCTGCCGTTACGGCTGCGACTCGACCAGGTATCCGTAAAGGAATTGGTTGAGCACACACAACGGGAGCTGACAGAACTACTGAGTCATGAACAGTCATCTCTGGCAGTCGCGCAGCGATGTAGCGGGATGGTCGGCTCGACGCCCCTGTTCACCGCACTGCTGAACTATCGCCATCGCGTGCCTAACTCAAGAGCCGAGTGGTCCGGGAGCCATGGCGTGCGTCTTGTGGCCAGTCAAGGATGGACCAATTATCCGATCGTTCTTTCAGTTGATGAGATGGAGGAAGGCTACGATCTGGAGATGCAGACTGATCGACGGGTCGATCCCCAGAGAATGGTCGGTTACATCACGACGGCCATCAGTTCACTCGTGACAGCGTTGGCCGAGGCTCCTCACACACCGGCGCTGGACCTGGCGATTCTACCCAGCTATGAGCGATATCAGCTGATCGAACTGTTCAATGCCAAACAGGCGCTTTATACGCAGGAAAAGCTGATACACCAGCTGTTCGAGGAGCAGACGGAGCGTACACCGGACGCAACGGCCGTAATTTGCGACGACCGTTCGCTCAGCTATGCCGAACTCAACGCGATGTCCAATGAGCTCGCGTGCTATCTCAGAACGATGGGAGTAGAGGCTGATCAGCTCGTGGGAGTCTGTGTCGAGCGCAGCATCGAGCTGGTCGTCGGTCTACTAGCTATCCTCAAAGCCGACGGCGCCTATGTTCCGCTGGATCCTACTTACCCTGTCGAGCGGCTGGGCTACATGCTTCACGACAGCGCTCCGAAGGTCTTGTTAACCCAAAGAAGATTGCTCGCAAAAATACCGAGTTCGGCTGCCAAGTTGATTGTCCTGGATGATGATCGGGGGGGGATCGCGCGCCAGAGGATGGGGAAACCTATCGCTCCTGGGTCCCTTCAAATTCGAAGTCATCAGCTCGCCTATGTGATCTATACGTCGGGGTCTACCGGCCAGCCTAAGGGAGTGATGATCGAGCACCGGAATCTCGTCAACCTGGTTGGCTGGCATTGCAAGACGTTCAACCTAAGGGCGGGCGATCGATGCTCCAGTATCGCAGCGATGGGGTTTGATGCGAGCGGTTGGGAGATGTGGCCATCGCTGACGACCGGAGCCACCATCGTATTAGCCGCGCCCGCGGTGACCACCGATCCGACTGTCTTGATGCAGTGGTGGAGACGACAGGACCTGGATGTGAGCTTTTTGCCAACCCCAATTGCCGAGCTCATTTTCAAAAGTGGCCCAGCCAATGCGAGGCTACGGGTACTGCTGGTAGGCGGCGACCGGCTGCGAACCCGCCCGACTGGCAGCTCATTCTGTCTTGTCAACAACTATGGTCCCACCGAATCGACGGTCGTCGCGACATCCGGCGCTATCCGACACGGCGATCCCGTTCTGCACATTGGGAATCCGATCGAGAATACGCAAGTATACATTCTTGATCGGAACCTAAGACCCGTGCCGATCGGAGTCAGTGGCGAGCTCTTCGTTGGGGGGGCAGGGGTAGCTCGGGGGTATTGGAATCGTCCCGACCTGACGAGTGAGCGGTTTCTCCCAGATCCACATGGCACAGGTCTGCGCGCGCGGATGTACAGGACTGGAGATATCTGCAGATGGCGGCAAGATGGCACCATAGAGTATCAGGGACGCAACGATGAGCAGGTGAAGATCCGCGGCTTTCGGATCGAGCTAGGAGAGATTGAGGCACAGCTTGCCGCGCACGAGAACGTCAAGGAAGGGGTCGCGATGGTCAGGGAGACTGGTTCCGGCGAGGCGCGCCTCGTGGCCTATGTCGTGCCTCGCGATGCCTCCTGGTCCGGCGCTGCCTCAGGTGCTGAGGTGCTGTATACGCACCTGAAGACGATACTCCCGGATTACATGGTCCCCAGCGCATTCGTGATGTTGGATCGGCTGCCCTTGACACCCAACGGGAAGCTTGATCGACGCGCGTTGCCGGAACCAGAATCTGGTGCTCACGTACATCGTCCGTATGAGGCTCCGCAAGGAGAGATAGAGCAGACCCTCGCAGGAATCTGGCAATGCGTTCTTTCGGTCGAGCGGGTCGGTCGGCGAGATGATTTCTTCGAGCTGGGAGGACATTCGCTGCTCGCGCTCAAGCTGCTGCTCAGAGCGAACGAATCCCTCAGCGCTTCTCTGACCGTTGCTGATATCTATAACCATCCGACCCTTCGCGAGCTAGCAGCCCGTCTGCAGGGAGCTGCCGCGGAAATTGCATACGTGGATCTTTCGAAAGAATCCCTCGTGGACTCCCGGATTTGTGTGCATGGCGGACTGCAACGTATCCCTCACGGGGCAGTACTGTTGACGGGCAGCACCGGATTTCTCGGCCGTTTTCTTCTTGCGCAGCTACTTCGGGAGACCAATGCCACAGTCTATTGTCTGGTGCGAGCCCGCTCTGCGCTGCATGCGACGTCTCGTCTGAGAGAAACTCTGCTTAACTGGGATCTATGGAGCGAAGGGTTCGAGAAACGCGTCCGCGCTATTCAGGGAGACCTGAGGCAACCAGGCCTTGGGGTCAGCACAGCGGTGTATGAGACTCTTCTACGCGAAGTGGACAGCATCTATCACGGCGCGACGAGCATGAATCACCTCGAAACCTACATCATGGCGAAACCGGCGAACGTCGCTGGGGTCGAGGAGCTGCTAAAAATTGCAACGCAAGTGCGCCTCAAACAAGTCAACTACATTTCCACTCTGAGCGTCTTTAGCCCCGATGACGGTCGGCTCGCTCGCGTCGTGGACGAGCAGAGCCCGATCGATTTCGAAAAGCATGCGACGTCACAGGGGTACTCGGCAAGCAAGTGGGTCGGCGAAAAGATGGTCCTCATCGCCGGTGAGCGTGGAGTTCCATGCAATATATTCCGACTGGGCGTAGTCTGGCCCGATACGCAACAAGGACGCTATGACGAGCTGCAGAGGGACTACAGGATCCTCCAGAGCTGCTTGCTGTCGGGTTGTGGTATCGAGAACTACCAATACGAGATGCCTCCCACAACCGTTGACTACGTGGCCCGCGCTATCGTGTTTCTAGGGTCCAGACACCCCGACGGGCAGAAGATATTCCACCTTTCTTCAGTCAACAGGATTGCGGAAGACTTTTTCGAGCGTTGCAACGCGATTGCTGGTACCTCACTCAGGCTGATCTCCTTTTACGAGTGGATCAATGAGATGAAGCGGCTCCATCACGCAGGACATTCGTTGCCTGCAGTACCACTTATCGAGTTCACATTCTCCATGAATCAACACGCATTCCGTGATTACCAGCGACGGATTGAGCTCGGGCGTATCAAGAATGATTGCACTCGAACGCGGCGAGAACTGGAGCAGGCCGGTATCGTGACCCCCCTCTTTGACGATAACCGGCTCAACGTGTATCTGAAGAATATCTTGTCGAGAATCGACATCTCCAATGGTCAAGGGTTTTCGCGGCAGTCAGCGTTGGCGTAGAAGCACAGAACGCCAGGACTCGAGTGCGAAACCTACAGGGAAAGTAGTAGCGGGAGATCATCGTGTCTGAAGCGGTCTCACTTGACAGGTATCGCATTCTAGGTCGGTCGGGGCTGCGAGTTTCGCCACTGTCTCTTGGCACTATGACGTTTGGAACCGAATGGGGATGGGGTGCCGACAAAGAAGAGGCGCGCCAGATATTCGATCTCTACGTCGAGCGTGGCGGGAACTTCATCGACACGGCGAACCTGTACACCAACGGCACCTCTGAACAATTCTTGGGCGCGTTTGCCAGAGGTATGCGTGATCACCTGGTCATTGCCACGAAGTACACCCTGGCTACAAACGCTGGTGATCCGAACTCCGGCGGTAATCATCGTAAGTGCATGGTCCAATCGGTCGAGATGAGTTTGCGGCGGCTGATGACGGATTACATCGATCTACTCTACGTTCACGCTTGGGATTCAACCACCCCGGCCGATGAAGTGTTGCGCGCCATGGACGATCTGGTGCGTTCCGGGAAGGTGCTTTACCTCGGCATTTCAAACACGCCGGCCTGGCAGATTTCCAGGATGCAAGCCATCGCGGACCTGCGCGGTTGGGCGCCGCTGATCGGGTTACAAATCGAATACAATCTTGTTGAGCGTACCCCAGAGCGCGACTTGATTCCCATGGCCCTGGAAATGGGATTGGGAGTTATCCCATGGGCGCCGCTTGCCAGTGGCCTGTTGGCGGGCAAATACTCGAAAACTGACCTGGGCTCTCCCGATACTGCGCGCGTCTCTGTGGGTTCTCGCAAGGATGGGCTGATTGCCCGAGGCGTGCTCTCCGAACGAAGTCTCGCCATCGTTGACACCGTTAAGGGTATCGCGTCGGACATCGAGAGATCTCCATCGCAAGTCGCTCTAGCGTGGCTAGTTCTGAATTCCACAATAACCTCCTCCATCGTCGGCGCCCGTACGCTTCGACAGCTGCATGAGAATCTCGGCGCTTTGGACGTGCAACTGACGGACGTGCAGCAGGCAAAGCTCTCTGAGGCGAGCTCAATCCAATTGGGCTTTCCGCACGATCACCTGGCGTGGTTAGCGACAACCCATTTCATATCCCGCGGCTCCGCCGCATTGAAGCGCTCATGATTTGCCAATGGGAAGAAATTGATGATGCCGGTACTCTCAAGTGTGGCCAGACACCGACCCCCGCGTTCTGCTCGCGCACCCGCGCGCCATTGGGCTTTTGTTCGGAGCTGACTAAAATGAGCCTTCAACAACAGGCGATCTCCACTGTAACCGCTCGGCGTCTGTTGCGAGCTTGCGCCTCGGCTAGGTTGTTAGCCGCGTTTACAGTTCTGTTGATGGCGCAGGCGCAATCGCGTCAACCGCTGCTTTTGCGCGACCCCTCGATTAGCAGGACACAAATCGCGTTTAGCTATGCCGGTGAGATCTGGATTGCACAGCGCGATGGCAGCAATCCTCGCCCCTTGACCAGTGGGGGAGGGCACGAGAGAAAGCCTCTATTTTCCCCCGATGGTTCCCAAATTGCATTTACAGGCACTTACGGTGGTACCAGCGGTGTCTACGTCGTGCCGGCCGGCGGCGGTGAGCCGCGACGACTTACGTATCATCCCGCCGATATCGGCGTGGTGGGCTGGATGCCGGACGGGAAGCGCATCGTGTTTAGTTCGCAGCGAATTGCGTTCTCCTCCCGTGTCGTTCAGCTATTTACCGTTCCCGTTGAGGGCGGATATGCTAGCCAACTGCCGTTGGTGAGAGCGTCGGAGGCGTCTATCTCACCGGACACACGACATGTGGCCTACGTACCCGGTATTCTGCCGCCATTCGCCTGGAAGCGCTATCGAGGCGGGGCGACAAGGCCCATCTGGATCGCTGACCTCGTCGACTCCCACATCGAGTTGAAGATCCCTCGAGAGAATTCCAACGACTTCAACCCGATGTGGGTCGGCGACACGATCTATTTCCTTTCAGACCGTAATGGTACGGTGACGCTTTTCGCTTATGACATCAAGTTGCGACAGGTCAAGGAAATTGTCAGAAATGGCGGCCTGGATATCAAGTCCGCATCCGCTACGTCCGACGCCATCGTTTACGAGCAGTTTGGATCGCTGCATGTGTTGGATCTGAAGTCCGGGACCGATAGAACGCTTGATATTCGACCCGTAGGGAATTCCGCGCAAATGCGACCCCATTTCAAGAGGCTCGAGCCGACGCAAATTCGCTTTGCGGACCTATCACCCACAGGCGCACTCGCCGTGTTCGGCGTGCGCGGTGAACTACTGACGGTACCTGCGAAACGAGGTGACGTGAGCAACGTCACCAACACAACGGATGTGGTAGAGCGCGATCCCGCATGGTCACCTGATGGAAAATCGATCGCCTATTTCTCCGACGAGTCCGGCGAATACGCACTGCACGTTCGTGACCTGAGTGGCCTCCGCAAGATTCGTAAATTCGATCTTGGGGAGCCACCCAGCTTTTTTTATTCGCCCATTTGGTCGCCTGACTCCAGCAAGATTGCCTATACCGATAAGCGCCTCAACTATTGGTATGTGGACCTGGAGACGAAAACGCCGGTCCGCGTGGATACTGACTTGTATCTCGACCCGGCGTACAGCCTGCAATTGGCATGGTCCCCGGACGGCCGCTGGCTCGTTTACACGAAGCAGTTGCGCAGCCATTGGCACGCCGTGTTCGTGTACTCCCTCGAGCAGCGTAGGAGCTACCAACTAACAGATGGCATGAGCGATGCACTCCACGTTGCTTTCGATAAAGGAGGCCAATACCTCTATTTTACCGCCAGCACCGACATGGCTTTGCGGGGGAGCTGGCTGGACATGAGCAGCTTCCAACGCCCTGTCACACGCCGCGTGTATGTTATTCTGCTGCAGAAGGCCACGCCGTCGCCTCAGTTTTCGGACGGTGAGGCGCAAGTCGGAGCTGAAACGTCTGCCAAGGGTGCGCGATTTGATCTGGGCCAGGAAAAAACCGCAAAGGGAACCATCCACGAGGATCACATCGTCCGGATTGATTTTGAAGGGATTATGCAGCGGACATTGGCTCTGCCTATTCCGGCACGCAACTATTACGATCTGGTTGTCGGCAAGCCTGGCACGGTCTTCCTGGTCGAGGGACCGGCAGTCGCACCTGCCGCGTTTCATCTCGACATCCCAACGAACGTCCACGAGTTTGACCTAAGCACGGGGGACACGGTCCAGATCCTGGATGGGGTGACGTCCTTTTTCTATTCGTTTAATGGGCCGGATACCAGCTCATTTCACGTCTCGTCCGACGGCACGATGATGCTTTACGCCAAGCAGAACAAGTGGTTCATCGCCCCGACGGACAGACCGGGCCGTGGTTCGCCCCAAACGGGACAGCTCAGCCAGCTGAACGTCGATGCCATGGAGGTTTACATCGACCCGCGCGCGGAGTGGAAACACTTGTTTGATCAGGTATGGCGCGACATGCGGGACTTTTTCTACGACCCCGGACTACATGGGATCGACCTAGCGGCAATCAAAAAGAAGTACGAACCCTATCTCCAGAACATCTCAACCCGGGATGATCTGAACTACTTGTTCGAAGAAATGTTGGGGAACGTGACGGTCAGTCACATGGCGGTAGGCGAGGGTGACGTTTCAGAAGGCGCGGATCGCAAGGTGGGTCTCCTCGGAGCCGACTATTCCGTCGAGAATGGCCTCTATCGTTTCGCACGTATTTACCCGGGCGACACCTGGAGTCCTGATTCTGATCTGAACCCGGAGCTGCTGACCCGGCTTGGCGCATCACGCGCGACGGTGGCTCCGCTGACGACTCCGACCGTAAACGTGCAGGTCGGATCGTATCTGCTCGCGGTGAATGGTCGGGAGGTCCGTCCCCCGGCCGACATCTACAGCTTTTTTGAAGATACCGCTGGCAAGCAGGTGATTTTGAAAGTGGGTCCAAAGCCTGATGGCAGCGGCTCGCGCGACGTCACTGTCGTCCCCATAGAGGATGAGACATCGCTGCGAAACTTCGCCTGGATCGAGAACAACCGTCGTAAGGTCGACGAGTTGAGCGGCGGCCGCGTGGCTTACGTATATGTGCCCAATACTGGCTCGGAGGGCTACCGGAGCTTTAATCGATACTACTTCGCGCAGGTCGGCAAGGAGGCCGCCATCATCGATGAGCGCTACAACGGTGGCGGAAAAATGGCGGACTACATGATCGAGGTTCTTCGGCGCCCGCTATTGGCCTACTGGAACATGCGCGAAGGCCAAGACATCACGACGCCCATCGAGGCCATTTTTGGCCCCAAGGTGATGATCATCAACGAAATAGCCGGTTCCGGGGGCGACTTTCTGCCCTGGGCGTTCCGCAAGGCACAGATCGGCCCGCTGATTGGCAAGCGCACCTGGGGCGGACTGGTGGGCGTGCAAAGCCTTCCCGAGGACTTGTTAGATAACAGCGAGTTGCTCACTCCGAACCTGGCCTTCTACAGCCCTGATGGCACCTGGGACATAGAGAACCACGGCGTGCCACCGGATATCGAAGTGGAAGAGGATCCGAAGGCTGACCGCGAGGGTCATGATCCACAGTTGGAAAAGGCTATCGAAGTGATAATGGGGCTGCTCAAAACGAACCCGCCTCCATCGGCGCCGCATCTTCCGCCGTACCCCAATTATCAGCAAAGCGGGCGGCACTAGCATGTGCGATGGTGTTGATACGGGGGCAAAGATGAATGTACTTAAGCCCGCTCGCCGCAGCCAGCGAGCTGGGGCTGTGAGAAGACCATCGATCGGCTCTCTGTTTCTGGCACTCATTCCGTTCACGGCGATGTGCTTTTCGGTTTCGCTCTGGGATCGCATCGATCCTATGCTGCTCGGCCTGCCGTTCAACCTCGGCTGGCTGATCTGCTGGATCATGCTGAGCCCGATTTGCATGTGGGGCGCGCACGCCGTGGAGGCTGCGCGCATCAGGCGTCGCGGAGGTATTCCATGAGCCCGGCCGTCATCTGCCTTACGAGTATCTTGTGTATCGTTGCGGTCGGCACGACCGTCGGCTTGCTGGCCGGAGGTCGCCGCAAGATGGACCTCGAACAGTGGACCGTAGCGGGTCGCGGCTTCGGTGCGGTGTTGGTATTCCTGCTGATGGCGGGCGAGGTTTACACAACGTTCGCGTTCCTTGGAGCGAGCGGGTGGGCGTATTCGAGCGGTGGCCCTACCCTTTACGTCCTCGCTTACCTGACGCTTGCTTACGTGGTGTCGTTCTTCCTGCTGCCGTCGATCTGGGAGGTTGGCCGAAAGCTCGGCATTCAGACACAGTCCGACTTCTTCGCGCTGCGCTATGGAAATAGGTATTTGGCCGCTCTCGTGTGCCTCGTGGGCATTGCCTCGTTCGTTCCCTACTTGCAGCTGCAACTTACAGGGGTCGGCATCATCGTCTCGGTGGCGAGCTTCGACGTCATTGGACGTACAGCGGCAATGACGATTGCCGTGGTGCTGCTGGTGGCTTTCGTTATTGCCAGCGGGGTGCGGGCAGTAGCCTGGGTGAGCGTCGTAAAGGATGTACTCATGGTGATCGTGGCGCTCTCCATGGGCATCGGCATCCCACTCCAGTACTTCGGCGGCATCGGCGCGATGTTCGCCGCGCTGGCGCATGCGCGCCCGACGCACCTGACCATGCCGGGCGCCACGCCCAACTTGGGACACGCGTGGTACGTCTCCACGGTGCTGCTAACCTCGCTCGGGTTCTATATGTGGCCCCACGCGTTCGGCGCCGCGTTCACCGCGAAGAGCGCTGATACGCTGCGTCGCAACGCTATTGTGATGCCGCTCTACACGCTGACGCTGGTGTTCATCTTCTTCGCCGGGTTTGCCACCGTACTGGTCAGGCCTGGTCTCGCTAACGGTGACCTTGCGCTTCTCACAGTCGCACGCGGTAGTTTCCCGCCGTGGTTGCTGGGCATTATCGGCGGAGCTGGTGCGCTCACTGCCATGGTGCCGGCTGCCATATTCCTCCTCACCGCCGCTACGCTATTCGCGAAAAATTTCTATCGGCCACTATTCGCGCCCGCGATGACGGATGGTCAGGTAGCGACGCTGGCGCGTATTACGGTGGTGATACTCGGACTCACGGGCCTGACGCTTGCTATCTTCAGTTCCACGACTCTGGTGTCACTGCTGTTGGTGGGATACGCAGGGGTTACTCAGTTCTTCCCCGGAGTGTTGCTCGGCCTGTACTCGAAACGCGTCACCACACCAGGGGTCTTCACCGGCCTCGTGGTCGGCGTCGCAACCGCCGTGTTCCTTATGCTTAGTCATCGCGACCCCCTATTTGGCGTAAGTGCCGGTTTTCTAGCTCTCTGCCTCAATTTTTCAATCGTGACCGCGGTGAGTCTGTTCACGCCGGCCGTGAGCTGCAAGGAATGCGGCCGGTCACACCCATGGGAGCTTGAGCGCGCATGAAACTGATCGAGTCGATCTTTGCGGAGGCTCACGCCATTCAAACGCTGCGACGGGACATTCACGCTCATCCCGAGCTCGGGTATCAGGAGCAGCGCACCTCGGATCTAATCGCTGATACTCTGACCGGCTGGGGAATCCCGGTACACCGAGGTTTAGCCAGAACCGGTGTCGTCGGGATCGTCAGAAATGGAGACGGTCGGCGCTCTGTCGGTCTGCGTGCGGACATAGACGCACTGCCCATGGCCGAGGGCAACACCTTCGCCCATGCCAGCGTTTATCCTGGCCGCATGCATGCCTGCGGGCACGACGGTCACATTGCAATGTTGCTTGCCGCTGCGAAACACTTCTCGCACCATCGCGATTTCGACGGCACTGTCTACCTCATCTTTCAACCTGCCGAAGAAGGCGGGGGTGGGGCGCGCGCTATGATGAAGGACGGCCTATTTGAGCGCTTTCCAATGGAGGCCATCTTCGGGATGCACAACTGGCCCGGCTTGTCGGTCGGGCAGTTTGCGATCCGCTCAGGGCCGGTATTCGCATCCAGTAACGAATTCAGGATCATGATCCGCGGGACGGGTTCGCACGCGGGAATGCCGCACGAGGGAATCGATCCGGTGCCGGTGGCCTGCCAGATGGTGCAGGCATTTCAGACCATCATTTCGCGTAATAATCGCCCGATCGATCCCGCGGTCATCTCGGTTTCCATTATCCGCGCGGGGGAGGCGACCAATGTGGTGCCGAGTTCTTGTGAGCTACAGGGCACAGTGCGCACCTTCACTAGCGAGGTGCTCGACATGATCGAGCGCCGCATGCAGTGTATCGCCGATGCCACCTGCCAAGGGTTCGGCGCCACGTGCGAGTTCACCTTTAGGCGCAACTATCCCCCGACGATCAACTATCCCGAAGAGGCGAGATTCGCGCGTGCGCTCCTGACCACGCTGGTCGGTATCGAAAACGTCAAAGATTTCGAGCCCACCATGGGAGCCGAAGACTTCGGCTTCTTCCTGCGCGAAAAGGCGGGCTGTTATTTCCTGATAGGGAGCGGTGACCACGACCCTCGCAGCGCCGTCGGGAGCACGTGCTTGCTGCACAACCCGAGCTATGACTTCAACGACGAGCTCATTCCGCTCGGCGGATCGATGTGGGTGCGCCTGGCTGAAAGTTGGTTGACGACTGGAGGCGCGCAAGGCGATGAGTGATCCCGGCGTGGGCATCTTTGTGTCTGGCACCTGGAACCCGCCGCGCCGACGCCTCAGGGTCAGACAGCTTGCCGCTCAGGATAGGCACCTCTGAAGAGGCCGGCGTTACCGAAATGTCGCAGTGAAAGAGTGTCGCAGCGGTACCCGAATTTCCTTTCGGGAAGAGGGAAGCACAACCCGCAGATCGCCTTTTGGGAGAGGGCCACGGATCTCGATATGAATTGTCGCCGCCGCCGGCGAGGACTGGGAGATGCGGACGGATAGGCGTGTGTCTGTTCCCGTGGGCAGAATCAAATCGCCGAGCATTATGTTTTGTCCATAGAGCGCCTTCGGCACATGGGGTGAAACGCGGACGCTTTTTTCAATAGCATCGAAATCGATACCGAATAGATGCTCCACGATAGCTTCAATATACTGCGAGGCTGTCCAACCGTAACCGTCCACGCCGTTGCCTCTGCCGGTCGATGGTGTTAGAAACTCCCAATAGTTCTGGTGAAACTCCTTGATTGTGGCCCAATTCAATTCCGCCGCTAGATCGGGACGACCCGCTTCCTCGAGCCCTTTAATAACCTCCATATTGCGATAGATCCACACATCGCCCTGCCAGGCGCTGAGATTGTAGCGACCCTGAGTCTCGGTATAGCCGGGATCTGTCATTGCCAGAGTGGTGAGCGGCACCTTGCCCCAGTTGAACTCGCTTGGATCTATGAGTCTCTTGATCAGTCGTTCGCGTTGGGCTGGAGAGGCAATCCCGTTCCGCAGCGGCTCGAACGTTGCAGCGATCACGCGGTGATCCGGCTTTCCGGAGTGTAAGCCTGTCATGAGACCGGTGTCGCCCAAGATGTAGTTATAATACACACCGTCTTTCTCGTCCCAAAGGAAGGCGTTGATAGCGCGCGCGAGATCCTGAAACAACTTTCGGTAGCGCGCTGCCTCCTCGCTTTTGCCTAAGTCTGCCGCGAGTTTCGAGATCCGATCAGCTCCGATCGCCACCGCCATGTTGAGATCGATAGGCAGCACGCCCGGTGGGTAGCTCCAGCCCGGGACCGCGCTCAGAGTATCTACATCATCGCCTAGACCCACGATCAGGCCAGTGTTGGCATCACGCTTGAGCGGCGACGTCCACCAATCGAGGAATTTATGCGCCGTATCGTAAATGTCCGCGCGTAGGGCGACATCGCTCGTGCGCCGCGCCACATCATAGGCCACCTCGAAGAAACGTGGTGTTTGGCTAATGTCCGCAACCTGTCCAGAGGCTAGCACGCCAAACCCGGGAATGCGGCCATCGGGGTTGAGCGCTTGAACATCGCGGAATCCTCGAATGACGTCCTCCGCAAAGAGCTGATTCGCCCATTTGGAGCCGTTCAAAGTTATACTGGTGTCGAGCTCATACCAGTGGTCACCGTAGTAGCCGCCGGGTGCCATAAATGGGTGTGTGAAACCCTCCGTTGGAACGTCGATAACCAGACATTCGTCAAGAACCTTGAAGGCGTTTGCAAAGCCCAACTGCGAAATCTCCGGAATCATGATTTGCGGAATGACACTAGAACTCGCAACATCGGGCCTCACCCGTGTCGGCGGCGGGGGGCCTTCTAGGATTTCAATGTGATGGACCCACAGGTCACCACGAATTTGCTGCGCCGGCGCCGGGCGGATGGCGATTTGATCGATAACCCCTGTCCAGTTTTTGTTCACATAACAGGTGACATCCTGCCACTGCTTTAAGTCTGGCCGAAGAGCGCAATGTTGCGACTGTGCGGGCGCTTTGGAGAAGGCCTCTATGTCATCCCGTGCGTCATTCGCAGCGATTTCCCAATCCTGCCCTTTAGCGCGCCACACGAGGTAGAAATCCGTGACTGGAGAAAGATTCAAGACTCGCAATCGCACCTGCGTACCATCTTTGACGGAGATGTTCAGGTCACCCGGAGATGAGATGAGGTTACGCTCCTCGATTTCAAACGGCGATTGGCCAACGAATTCGTAAAGGCGTGCCGAATGGCGTGGATTCAAGCCAAACGTCAACCACAGCGCACCACCGATGACCACGCCGCGAGAGCCGGGACGTACTTCCCATCCTTGCGTGTCGTCGATCTTGTTGAAATCCCAGCGGTGTAAGGTTTCGGCCTCGCACATTGAGATCAGAAGAATCCCTGCGCAGATGAGGATTGCTAGTGCGCTGTGTTTCACAGAAAGCGGTCGTCTCCGGACAATGGATTATTCTTGCCAAATGAGCCGAGCGTTGCGGTAGCGATGCGAAGCTATCCGTCGAATGTCAACTGTCAACTGTCAACCGTCACCTGCTCGCCTGCCCTGCAGCCCGAGTCATCCGCTGCTTCTCCCCGCCTTCGAACAAGTCTTGCAGACACAATGGCACGTTGTGTGTGTTGTACAGCCGCATGTACGGGGAGTGACCGATTACGATTGGCCAAGACCTCGGTCAGCGTGAGGCGTGGGCCATTTGCAGAAGCCGTGTGGACGGCTCCTTCCGCAACTGTGGCGTCGAGCTGGATCCGTGGGAGATCGAAATCGACTTGGAGATGGCACAGTTGAGCTGCAACACCCTGCAGATTAATGAAAAGGAGCTCTGGGTCAACGTATCACCTATAACCTGATCCGACCGCTCATACACAGGCCGCCGTCATCGCCCACTTCGGGCACACTCGTTATCTGACCTAAACACACGACGCAGCAGGGAAGCGAGTGGACTACAAGACGGCGGTGTAGTCATCGCGCGGCATCGAGTAGGCCTCGCTCTAAATCTGATCCGAAAGCTGCGTATTGGTAATCGACTGGAGCGCATTGAGCCTCGAAGCCTGAGAGCGCCCGCCCACCGGCGGATGGCTGCTCTCGGTGTTTGAACCTTACCCTAACGTCTCTTAGACGAACGAGCGCCAGAAAAACGACAACAGGAGGGACGGAAGACGAGCTGGGAATCAGTCCGGCAATAGTATTTGCGGGGGCTCCCGCACGGAGGAGCGTTTGGGAGCTATGACCACTAAACTTCGGAGGGTCCGCTCGTGGTCATATGCTGATAGTGCGTGCATGTCCGAGAAGTCCGTTGACGCTGGATTTATGGCCTCCCGGCTTCAATTCGCTCTGGTCGAGCCCCGCGGCTATTAACGAAGAGGGCACCGCCTCTCAGGTGTCGGTACGCGAACCAGATGATCGCGTCCGTCCATGCCTTGTAAATGAAATTCGGCTCCAGGCCACTGACGTTAGGTGAAAAGGCGATCAATGCCACGCATGTTGACTCATAGCCGTATCAGCTTGATCTAAGCAGTGCCTGTATGCCCTAATGAGAGAGAGCTGATTGGTCTTCGGCGGCCAGGCCTGACCGGGTGTGGATGCACGCGAGGACAGGAGCGCCATGCCCAGCGGTAGTGTGTGCGCTGAGTGGCACCATGATTTCATACGCATTGCACAATAGTTCTGTGTCCAGCTTCATCCTGTAGAAGCTCAAGCGTTGGGGCGGCACCTTCAATTTCATGGCCGCATACTCGTACAAACGGGCGGGACCGGCTCCGGCTAGTACCAAGGCTGCAATCTCCTGCAGCACCGTCTTGGGAGTGCGATTGGTCCGGACCGGTGCGTTTCGCACATTCGGTGTCAGTTCCCGTGCTACCCATCGTGCTCCGAGGGGTCAATTTGGTGGCGCGTCGGTTCTTCCGCTGGACCGTCTTCTTGGATCATTGCTGTCAAACAGTATGGCGTCCGGGATTTGGCAAGAAGTCACTAAGATGCGGTTCTTGAGCCTAACGCAATACACCGTCCATGTTGGTTGAGCAGCTGTTGCTCACATTGCGCACGCAGTAGATCCTCCCTAACCATCTCCGAAACTAGCTGTGAGAAGTTCGTTCGTGGGACCCAACCCAGTTTCGCTCTCGCTTTGCTAGCGTCCCCCAGCAGCGAGTCCACCTCAGTAGGCCGAAAGTATCGAGGGTCCACGGCAATTACACATTGTCCCAGTGAGTCGAAACCCTTCTCCTCAACACCTTTGCCAGTCCAGTGGATTTTCATGCCGAGTTCCAGGGCAGCCAGCTCGATAAATTCGCGCACAGTCCTCTGCTGCCCAGTGGCGATTACGAAGTCTTCTGGACTTTGTTGTTGCAGCATCAACCATTGCGCCTCGACGAAATCTTTTGCATGACCCCAATCACGCTTTGAATTGAGATTGCCGAGATATATGCAACTTTGGAGGCCACATTTGATTCGCGTCAGTCCGCGAGTGATCTTGCGCGTTACGAACAGCTCGCCTCGCATCGGAGATTCGTGGTTGAAGAGTATGCCGTTGCAGGCATACATCTTGTAGGCTTCTCGATAATTGATGGTGATCCAGTACGCATACAGCTTGGCAGCCGCGTAGGGGGATCTGGGGTAAAACGGCGTCGTTTCGCTCTGCGGGATTTCTTGTGCGAGGCCAAAAAGCTCGGACGTGGAAGCTTGGTAGAACCGCACGCGTTTCTCCATCCCAAGAATCCGCAGCGCCTCGAGAATCCGAACGGTGCCCAAGGCATCCGAATTCGCTGTGTATTCCGGTTCTTCAAATGAAACCATGACATGACTTTGCGCGGCCAAGTTGTATATCTCGTCCGGCTGGACCTCCTGAATGATGTGCATTAGGCTGCTGGTGTCTGTCATGTCACCATGATGCAAAAAGAGACGTGCATTCGGCTGATGAGAGTCCATGTATAGATGATCGATGCGCTCAGTGTTGAACAGGGATGTTCTGCGCCGAACGCCGTGAACGATGTAATTCTTGTGCAGGAGAAACTCAGCGAGATACGCCCCGTCCTGGCCAGTGATACCAGTTATTAACGCGACTTTTTGGTTGATTCGAGCGTCTGGTTTGAGGTCCATCAATATTCTCCATCCATGGTAGAGTGACTCGAAACGGCGTTTCCCTATGAGAACCGACACCAACGTCCATGTTAATATGGCACCGCCCTCATGTGAAGAGAGACCGGTGTTACCGCGTACCCTAAAGAACTGATTTGCTGCAAACAGCTTTCAAGAACAATAACTCAGGTTCGCAGCAGTGCCGCTACGTGCTGGCCGCCCCTCTCTACTTGGCGTGTTCTTGGCCAAAAAGGTCACCAACGTCGGAGTCGACCATCGCGCAAACGAGCTCCTCGAAACTCATTGTCGGTCGCCACTTCAAGGCTTGCCGTGCCTTCTGCGAATCGCCGACCAGTTGAACAGTGTCGGTCGGCCGCTCCTGTTGTATTTCCTGAACCACGTGATTCTCATAGCATAGTCCGACGTGCCCAAATGCGAGGCGGCAGAACTCGCGAACAGAATGAGCCTCTCCGGTCCCGAGAACATAGTCATCGGCCACCGGCGCCTGAAGCATTAGCCACATCGCTCGAGTGTAATCTGGTGCGTATCCCCAGTCGCGTTGCGCGTCCAGGTCGCCTAGTTGCAAGGTGTGCTGCAAACCCGCTTTGATTCTTGCCACGGCACGCGAAATCTTCCGTGTGACGAATTGTTCACCGCGGCGCGGGCTTTCGTGATTGAAAAGAATACTCGAGCACGCGAACATCCTCTGGGTTTCCCGGTAGTTGACGGTAATCCAGTGGCCATAGAGCTTGGCGACGCCATATGGATTACGCGGATAGAAGGCAGTCGTTTCATTTTGGGGCGACTGCCGTGCCTTGCCGAACAATTCGCTCGTAGATGCCTGACAAAATCGGATCTCGGGATTGACGAGTCGGATCGCCTCCAACAGCCGTAGCACGGCTAAGGCATCAAACTGACCCGCGCGCACTTGCTCGCTGAAGGACTGAGCGCTATTAGTCATAGAGCAAAAGTTGTAGATCTCCCTTGGGCGGTAATGACGCAGCAACGTTTCAAGTGATGTCTGGTCGAGTAAGTCGCAGGTGTCAAGCTCGATCGAGCCGCGAAGGTGCTCGATTCGTGGGTAGGGTGCCGATAACGGGCCGCGAACGATGCCTACAACGCGATAATCGTTGGCTAGCAGGAGTTCGGCCAGATAAGAGCCATCTTGCCCGCTGACGCCCGTGATCAGAGCCGTCTGTGATGCGCCCAACAAACGCCTCCGGTCAACTTTCCGCGGGAGTGACCGGAAAGTAGAATTCTACCCCCCGATCGAGCAGGTCGCGGTTGTTTCCAAGTATTTCCTGCCTGTTATTCCAAGCCAAAACGTAGTAGACATCAGGCGGATGAGCCAGCTCTCGCTCTATCATGATTGGAATATGCATCCCTGGCGAATACAGGCCACGCCGTAACTCATTCTTCTCGACCAAGCAGTCTAGATACTGAGTCCCGATGCCAAAGTAATTCAGAAGAGTGTTTCCTTTTACCGGCGCCCCCATTCCGTAGACCGTCTTTCCCGACTCTTTGGCTCTAGCCAAGTGTGCAAGGTTGTCGTCCCTCATACATTCGATTCGCTTGGCGAATTTTTTATAGGTCGCGATCTCGTTGCTCCCCTCCTCCACCTCTCGCCTGCGAAGTTCCAGCAATCGCTCCGATTCCGGGCGATGGCCAGGGTGACCGGCAAAGCAGATGATCGATCCTCCGTGAATCGGGGAAGCATGAGCGTCAAACATTTGTAGTCCGTGAAGGTTAAGAAGGAGCTCCAGATTTGCCAAATTATAGTAGAGGAGGTGCTCGTGATAGATCTGATCGAATGCGAGATTCTCGATCAGGCATTTCATATAAACGAACTGCACCACGAAGACGCCGTCTTCACTGAGTATCTCGCGGATTCCGTCCGTTACCGAATGGAGTTCTTCAAGGTGATAAAACACTCCGGCCGCATTGATAACGTCAAATTGTCGATTCAGTTTGCGAGCGACATCAAGATTGAAGAACTCGCGGATCGTAGGAATGCCAGCATCATTAGCGATTTTTGCGGTGATCTTGGACGATTCGACGCCGAGCGTGTCATAACCAAGAGCTCTGAAGTGCTTAAGTTGAGTTCCATCATTCGAACCGATGTCGAGCACGCGCTTTACGCTCTTGCCACAGAAAAACCGTTGATCTACTTCGCACGCGACCCGCCGGAAGTGATCGCTTTGAGACTGCGTCATGCCAGACAAGTAGGTGTGGTCACCAAACATCACGTCCTTTCGTACCGTTACATCCAATTGCGCTGTTGCACATTTGTGGCAATAGACCACTCGCAACGGATACTTAGGCTCGCTCCCTATCTCGGAAGCTCTCAGGAAGTGATTCCCCCACGGCTGAATACCCAGGTCGATCACCAGTTCCAATTCGTGCGAAGCGCAAATGCGGCAGTCCGTTAAAGCGCTGCTCGAATTTATCCCAGAGAGGTCAGGCCTCTGGGCTTGTACCGTACTCCGATCCTTCATTGGAGCTTCTCCATCCTTGGTCGATCGCCCGCGCAGTTATGTGGTTCGGTAAGACCGTGTTTGCAACGGTGCGTACTCCTAACGTTAGTACGATCTACTCCGCGGAGTTTTTCGTGTCAAGTCGTGCCACGAGATGTTCTGCGCGTCGCGATCCGCGGCGCTGGGATTCGTTCTCAATAGTTGGAAGTGTCAAAGACAGGATCGACGTAGAAAGCGAACGCAAAGTGTAAGAATGAACTTTGATTGGTCCGAAAGATACGGCTGAGTACGAACTGTTTGACCTCAAGACCTACAGTTCCAGAGCCTGTCCACATTAGGAGTGGGGGTTGCAATATGGCGAGCGAGTGCAGGCGGCAGCAGCTCAAAGCCACGCGTTGTCGGGCCGCCAGCAGTCTATGATGGCCGGTCGGGGTTCATACCGCTTGAGAGACGGAACAGGACTTGACTGAAAGTCAACGCGGGCTGGGCTTAGTATCGGTTCCTTCGAAGGATCTCCAGTAGGCCTCGGCCATGGATCTGAGGTGCTCGGCCATGACTTGGTCAGCGAGTTCAACATTGTGAGTTGCGATAGCGTTATATATTTCCTCGTGGCCTCGATACGCGCGGCGCATGATGCCTCGGACAGGCGCTTGGATCACGACAACTCGCTGTCGCATCAGCCACTCCGATAGTGCTGTGTTGATCGCCGCAAAGATCGGATTTCGCGGAATGTCAGCGAGAACATCGTGGAAAGCCAAATCTGTTTTCGCAAATAGTTGAGGGTCGCCGATCGCCTTCTTGTTTCGCGCTAGTGCCAGGGCCAATCGCTGTAGCTCTTTGGGAGATGCGTGCCGCGCTGCGTGCCGCGAAAGCCCACATTCGAAAAGCGCCCTGACTTCCTGAAAATCTGCCATGCCTCTCGGGCGCGCCAGCAACGTCTGCGCCGCGCCGGAAAGTTGATTCAAGAACGCTGGATTATTCAGTTGACTCACGCGGGCGCGGGCCTTTTCCCGCACAAAGATCAGCCCGGACGTCTGAAGAGACACGAGAGCCTCGCGAATAACGGCGCGACTGACGCCGAACGTTTCAGCCAGCTCGCGTTCCGATGGCAGGCGACTCCCCTCCGGCAACTCACCCTTGTGGATCTTCTCGGTGAGCTGCAGCGCAATCGTTTGGTAGACCCGTCGATCGCTTCTTGACCGAGTGCTCATAGCAATCTGGTCGGACAATTCGCTGAAAATGGCATGATACGCAATTGATCCGAGCCCAGCAACGAGATAGCCTGATCTCGCTCAAGCAGCAAACGGGGGGAATGTGAATACTCATAATGTCGAGTTGGATCGATTTCTCTCCTCACAACCCCTGAAGATGTATACGGGCGGGAAGTGGGTGGCTGCGGACGGCGGAAGAACATTCGAAACTTTGGATCCTGGCACCGGCCAGCGCCTCGCTTCGGTTGCCGCAGCGGAGGCCAGTGACGTTGATCATGCTGTCCAGGCGGCGCGCAGCGCGTTCACAAGAGGCGGTT
>Ga0070665_100001849_pt1 | contig 24038 bp, 19 predicted proteins | sample KBSS13metaG_FD_65862 | JGI IMG/M metagenome (GOLD analysis project Ga0070665, IMG submission 65862) | Switchgrass rhizosphere microbial communities from Kellogg Biological Station, Michigan, USA - KBS S1-3 metaG | ecosystem: Host-associated > Plants > Roots > Rhizosphere > Soil ... | reverse complement strand
CGGACCAGGGAAGGGGATCGGGTCGATCACGTTTCCGATAGAGACAGCGAGCACTGGTCTGACAATTCTTGACAGCGTGCGCTGAGTGGTCTTATAAGTGGCCTCCTTCGGCCTGCCCGGCGCGCCGCTCAGGAGGTGTGATGCGAGCCTGTCTGTTCCTGTGTGCCATCGGGCTCACCGCAACCGTCGCCGGAGCCCAGGACATCTCTCCTTTCTACGATGCCCTCAGCCGCGAGACGCTGGCCGTGAACGACGGCTGGGCCGCGTTCGGGGCCGGCACGACTGGCGGATCGGTCGCGTCGCCCGAGCGCGTGTTCATCGTCCACAACCGCGCCGAGCTCGTGGCCGCTCTCGGCGGCACGGCGCCGAAAATCATCTTCGTCTCCGGGACCATTCCTCTCAACGTCGACGATGCCGGGCAGCCGTTGTCCTGTGACGCCTACGCCGCCGGAACGGGCTACACGCTGGAGGCGTACCTCGCAGCGTTCGATCCCGCGACCTGGGGCCGGACCCGCGTTCCGAGCGGTCCGCTCGAGACCGCCCGGCTCGCCGCGCACACCAGGCAACAGAACCGGATTCGCGTCAACCTCACGAGCAATACGACGCTGGTCGGCCTCGGGCCCGATGCGCGCATCGTCAACGCGCACGTGCGCGTCAACAACATTCAAAACGTGATCATCCGGAACATCACGTTCGAGGATGCCTTCGACTGCTTCCCGCAGTGGGATCCGACCGACGGCGCACTCGGCAACTGGAACTCGTCGTACGACAACATCTCGCTCACCGGCGCCACCAACGTGTGGATCGATCACAACGCGTTCAACGACGGCGGGCACCCCGACAGCGCTCAGCCGGTCTACTTCGGCCGCCCGTTCGTCATCCACGATGGCGCGGTCGACATCACCAACGCGTCCGATCTCGCCACGGTGTCGTGGAATCGTTTCGATGAGCACGACAAGGTGATGCTGATCGGCAGCAGCGACGGCGCGACCGCGGATGCCGGCAAGCTGAGAGTGACCGTGCATCACAACGTCTTCGACAGCAACGTGCAGCGCACGCCGCGCGTCCGCTTCGGTCAGGTCCATGTCTACAACAACTACTATGTCGTCAAGTCCGAGACCTACGGCTACAGTTGGGGCGTCGGTGTCCAGTCGCAGATCTACGCGGAAAACAACTACTTCGTGACTGACGGGACGGTCGATCCGTCGCGCTTCATCAGCCGCTTCAACGGCAACGTGATCTTCATCGGCGACACGCTGCTCAACGGACACTCGCGGAAGTCGCACGTCGATGTGCTGGCGGCGTACAACGCCGCTCGCGATCCGGATCTCTCGAATGCCGTGACGTGGACACCGTTCCTGGTCGGCGAGTTCCACCCGACACAGGCGGTCGCAGGCGTGGTCAGGAATACGGCCGGAACGTTCCGCGAAGAATAGGCGCGTTCGGGAGCGATGGCCGGCGTCTTCATCAGCTACCGGCGCTCGGATAGTCAGGCGTGGGCCGATCGCCTCGCCGACTCGCTGATTCTCCGCTTCGGTGGCGGCCTCGTCTGGCGGGACGTCGACGACATCCCCGCCGGCGAGCCCTGGCCAACCGAGATCCGCAAGGCACTCGCCGCCGCGGACGCCGTTCTGGTGCTCATCGGCCCCGGCTGGCTCGACAACCCGCGGCTGACCGAGCGGCGCGACGTCCTCCGACACGAAATCCAGACGGCGCTCCGGAGCAAGGCTTCCGTTGTGCCGCTCCTGGTCGGAGGCGCCGGCATACCGGCACCCAACCAGCTTCCCCGCGCGATCCGCTCGCTGGCGACGCTGGCGAAACGCCAGGGCGTCACGCTGCGCGACGGATGGTACTGGCGAGATGACGTCGACGTTCTGCTCGTCGAGCTGCGCCGGATTGTCGGGAACAAGCGGCGCAGCGAGCCCTTGAAGCGGCTCTACGAAAAGCTGGGACAGTTTCAGGCCGACTATTTCTCCGTGCTCGCGAAGCCCGTGCAGGCGCTGGACGTCGCACGACAAACGTTGGCACTGCTCGATGACCAAACGCCGCATTACCCGCACGAGCCGATCCTTCAGATTGTCAGGGGCTATACCTATAAGAATGAGGCGATGGCGCTTCGCGACCTGAATGACCAGGCCGGCTTCGAGCAAAGCCTGGGCCGCGCGGAGGCGGTCTTCCGGGCGATGCGGGCCGAAACCGAAGTTCATGCCGCAGCCGCCTACAACGGCCTGGGCAGCGTGGAGATGCTGCGCGGCCGCCTGCGGCCGGGGAAGGTGTGGATTAAGCGCGCGCTGAAACTCTGGCCGGACTACCCGGAGGCCCTGCAGGATCTACAGACGGTGGAATCGTATCCGCCGTTCCACCCGGCTACTTTTCGATCGTTGCGGGGTCGACGGCGACGTGCTTGATCTTCTCGCGCCGCCACGTGTAGGTGATGTGGACCTGGCCGTCGCGCGACTGGATCATCGCGGGATACGAGAACTCGCCCTGGGACTCGTCCTCGAGCATCGTCACCTGCCGCCACGCCTTGCCGTCCGCCGACACCGCCAGCGCGAGCTTCGCGCGCGACGTCGGCGACGGGTTGTAGACCAGCAGGAAGCGTCCGTCGGCCAGGCGGAGTGCATCGATCCCCGCGCTCGGGTTCGGCAGCGACGTTTCCGTCATGCGTCCCCAGCTGACGCCGCCGTCCTTCGACCACGCTTCGGCGATCACGCGCTGGCGGCTTCGCAAGAGGATCTGGATCTCGGTCGCCGAGTGGACGAGAATCGCCGGCTGGATCGCGCCGAATTCGTCCTTCGCGTTCAGTGGACCGCTCTTCTGCCACGCGGCTGCAGACGCCAGCCCCTGAGCATCCCACCGGCCGCCGAACCGCTCCATGTGCGCGACCCATCCATCGTCTTCCGTGCTGGAGCCGGCGAGCATCACGCCGGGGAGGATCTCGATCGGCTTCGCGCGAATCGGCCCGAGGATTCCTGGCGGCAGTTTGATCGGCGCGGACCAGGTCCGGCCGCCATCCGGCGACGTGCGCGCCATGCCCCACCATTGCGACGGGCTTGGACCGACTTTGTAGAAGAGGACGAGCGGTCCGCTCGACGGTTGGAACAGCACCGGATTCCAGCAGGGCTGCCGCGTGCCGTCAGCCTGGACGCCGTTCGCCACTTCGACCGGCGGAGTCCACCCGGAGGCGCCGCGCCGCGACACCCAGATCCCGACGTCCGGGTCGCGCTCGCGCGTGCCGCCGAACCAGGCGGAGACGAGGCCGTCGCGCGTCTCCACAATCGTCGACGCGTGCGACGAGGGAAACGGCGCGCGCTCGAAGATGAATTCCGATCGCATCACGAGCGCCAGGATCACGCTAAGCAAAACGGGGACTCCTGAATCTGGCCGCACCGAACAGCAGCAGCGAGCCGACCAGCAGGTAGACGATGGAGCTCGCGCTGATGGCGGCGCTCATGCCGTAGCGCTCCGACGCCATCGCAATGGCGATCGGCGCAAACCCGCCGCCGATCCAGCCGGCCGAGTTCATCACGCCGACGGCCGTCGCGCGCACCCGCACCGGCACGACATCGTGCAGCGACGCCCAGATGTTCGCGTCGTACAGCCCCTTGAAGTAGCCGAATCCCGCCAGGGCAAGAACGAGAATCGGCACCGACAGCGTCCATCCGGTGATGAAAATGAACGGCACTCCCGCCATCAATCCGATCGCCTGCGTCATCATACGCCCGCCGGGTCGGCGCCGGACCAGCCGATCCGCCAGCACACCGCCGCTGATGACGCCCAGGACGGACGCGATCTGCAGATAGGCCGTGCTGCTGAAACCGGCGGCGGCGAGGCTCATCCCGAACTTCCGGTTGAGGAACGACGGCATCCACGTCAGGACGATCGACGCGACGAAGTTCGCACCGACGAAGACCGCGATCAGGATCAGCACCATCGGCGTCTTCAGCACCGTTGCGACGCCCGCCGCAGGCGAGGGCCCCGACGCCGGCGATTCGCTGCGCGCCGGCTCGCGCAGCCAGACGATGAGCGCGAGGCCGAGCATCGCGCCGAGGGTGCCGAACAGGTAGAAGCTCGATCGCCATCCCAGCGCCTGCCCCATCACGCCCGCCGCCGTGCCTCCGGCGATCGTGCCGGCATAGACGCTCGACTGATGGATCGCCATCGCGCGCGAGCGCGTGTCGCGGCCGTGATAGTCGCTCAGCATCGACATCGAGGCGGGAAAGTAAAACGCTTCACCCAGTCCCTCGAGCCCGCGGCAGAGGACCAGCTCCGAATAGCGCGTTGAAAGCGCGGTGACGACGGTGATCGCAGACCAGAAGATCAGGCCGCCGATGATGACGTTCTTGCGCGCGAAGCGATCGCCGATCATGCCGGCGAGCGGCGCCGCGGCGGCATACACCCACATGAACGACGCGCCGACGATGCCGAGCTGCACGTCGGTCAGGCCCATCTCCGACTTCAGCAGGGGAAAGACTGAATAGATCGCCTGCCGGTCCGCGTAGTTGAAGAAGCAGACGAGCCACAGCAGGGCGACAACGGCCCATTTGTTCACCGGGCCGTATCCTACCCCGGCTCCTTCCCATCATCGATGCCGTTCCACCTCGAGTCAGGTCCTTGCCAGGCGGGCATCACCAGTCGTCGGTGGCGGTGTTGTTGGCAACGAGGTTCTGCACCGTGATTTTGCGGTAGGAAAACTCGAGCTCGTGGTATTCGTCCTGGTTGGCAGGGTCGGCTGCCTTCGCGTGCGGGAGCTGCGTCGACATGGAGTCGATGCCGCCGTCCTCGAGGGTGACTCTGTAATACTCCCGCTCCTGGCCCGCGCGGTCGTGATCGAAGAACCGGAAGACGGCCTTCACGATCGTGTCGTTGGCGACCAGCGCCTGGAACAGGACGACGCTTGCCGTGCCCACCGGAGTGCTCCAGCGGATCGGCTTTTCAACGCGCTGCCCGGCGGCCGGTCCGGGCGGCGCGTCCCGGTGCACCACCACGTGGTGGTGGTACGCCAGGACCTCGATGAGGTTCTTCCGGCCGAGACTGGTGGTGGTGGAATCGCCTTTGACTTTCCCGGCGGTCTGGAGCTCCAAGTCGAGACAAGCGGTCGTCTGTACACCCATCGCCGACTCCTGTTCGGCCCCGTTTCTCGCCGCGGGCACGTTGGTTCAATTTTATCGTGTCGTACGCCCGTGAGCTACGGTGCTACCATTCGCCCCGAACGGAGGCGAGCGCATGCGCAGACACATCACGCTGCGGGCTGTCCTGGAAGTGGCGCTGGCGGCCATGGTGAGCGCGTGCGCGGGCTCGTCGCCCACACCGTCACCCGCCGCGGATTCGCTCGACGGACCCGACCTGGTCTCGGCTCTCGATAGCATCCATGGCAGCCAGATCAAGCAGCACATGAGCGTGCTGGCCGACGATCGGCTCGAGGGGAGAGGCCTGGGCAGCGCCGGATACGACGCCGCGCTCGCCTACGCCGAGACGACCCTGAAGTCGTACGGTCTCCAGCCCGCGGGCCAACACGGCGGCTTCCGTCAGCGTGTGCCGCTGCGAAACAGCATCGTCACGGACGAGGCCAGTTCCATGACGGTGCGCCTCGGCGCAAAGACGAGGACGCTGACCTACGGCAAGGATTACCTGCTTGGCGCGGACCTCCTGCGCAGCGACGTAAGGATCGCCGACGCCCCGGTGGTCTTCGTCGGCTACGGCGTCAGCGCGCCAACGCTCGGCTACGACGACTACGCGGCCGGCATCGACGTAAAAGGGAAGGTCGTGGCGTACTTGAGCGGTGCACCGGCGATGCTCCCGAGCAACGAACGAGCCTACTATTCGTCCGGCACGGTGAAGGAAGCGGATGCGGCGAGGCGCGGGGCCATCGGCACGATCAGCTTCACCTCCCAGGACGATCCACGATTCCGCTGGGATGTCAGCGTCGCCACCGGCAAGCAAGGCAGCTTCGCCTGGATCGACGCGCAGGGGAACCCCAATCGCGGCGATGCGTCGCTCCGCGGCTCGGCATCCCTCAATCACTCCGGCGTCGAGGCGCTGTTCGACGGCGCGCCGCAACCGCCGGCGGCTGTCTTCGCGGCCGCCGCCGGCAGCACGCCGCAGGCGTTCGACCTCGCGACCCGCGTGTCGCTCGTCACGCAGTCGATCCATCGCGACGTCGAGAGCGCGAACCTCGTCGCCCGCCTCGAGGGCAGCGACCCGGCGCTGAAGGACGAGCATGTCGTCTACATCGCCCACGTCGATCACTTCGGACGGGGCGTCGCGATGAACGGCGACGACATCTACAACGGTGCGCACGACAACGCCTCTGGTGTCGCGATCGTGCTCGAGGTCGCTCACGCGTACTCGACGTTGAAGACGCGGCCGCGGCGCTCCGTGCTGTTCCTGTTCGTGACGGCTGAAGAGCGGGGACTGCTCGGCTCCGACTACTTCGCGCGCAATCCGACGGTTCACGCCAGCGGCATCGTCGCCGATCTCGCGCTCGACATGCCGTTCCTCTACCATCCGCTGCTCGACATCGTGCCGTACGGGGCGCAGCACTCGACACTCCTCGCCCCGGTCACCCGGGCGGCGCGGCATCTGGGTATCGCGATTGCCGCAGATCCCATCCCCGAACAGGTGCTGTTCATCCGGAGTGATCACTTCAGCTTCGTGCGCCAGGGCGTGCCGTCGCTCTTCATCAAGAGCGGCTTCCAGACGGGGGATCCGGCCCGGGACGGCGGCAAGATCAACGCGGCTTACCGCCGCGACGTCTATCACAAGCCGAACGACGACATGTCGCAGGCGTTCGACTTCGACGCCGGCGCCCAGCACGCGCGCCTCAACTTCCTGACCGGTTGGCTGGTTGCCGGAGAGTCGGCGCGGCCGGCCTGGAACGCTGGCGACTTCTTCGGCGGGTTGTTCAGCAGGCCACTGAAGGACGCCAAGACGACCCACTGAAGGAGCGACAACACTCGGCCGTGTTCACTATCGCGCACCGTGCGAGTTCGAAACAGCATTCGACCGCGCAAGGATCGTTGCGTGTCGCACGGCCAGGCGCTAGCATGAGCGTCATTCCTCATGCATCGATTGACAGCCGCGGCGCTCGTGCTCGTCGCCGTGTCAGCCGGCGGTGCCGACGAGCCAAGCGCCTCGCTTCAACGCGAGCTGGCGCGCGTGCGCTCGCAGATCGGCGCGAGCGTGCCGGAAGGCGAGCGTGCCGCGCTCCTGCAGCGGCTCGATCGCGCCGAAGCGGCAGTGAAGGCGCAGCGGACCTACCAGGCGTGCTATCTGCTCGAGGCGCCATACGACAGCGCGGCAGCCTTCGCGTTTGTGGCTTCGGCCAGCGCGCAGCGACCGCACGATTTCGTCAAACAGTGGACGGATCTCGGCGCGCCGAAGCCGCATAGCGGAAAGCCGGGACGTGTTCCGGCAGCCCTCGATGCGCTGGCGGAAGCGGCCGAGGATCGCGGGCCCGCCACCTATCTGGCCAGCCGCCCCTACGCCGAGGATTCCGGCATGGAGGCCGGGCTGTATTACCTCGGCGAATCGCACGCGGTGATGAACTACGCCGCATTCGTCCGCGCCGGTCAGTGGCCTGCCGTGGGACGCCGCCCCCGGTTCCGCTCGCTCGCGTCAGAGCTCGAGGCGTTGGATCGCGAGATGACCACAAGCTACGAGACGATGGCACGAGCGAACCATCCGACCTACATTCGCGCGAGCGCGGCGCTGAAGCAGGCTCGATCGCTCAACGATCACGGCGCGCTCGAAGGCGCGCTGTTCCAGTATCTGTTGTCGCGCTATCTCTTCGCGCCACTGCGAGGTCCTGCCGGCGCCGACGCAACGCGCGAGCGAATCGCCGCCGCGCGCGCCACCCTGCCCGCCGCCGAGGATCACAGCATCGCCGAGCTGTTCATCCAGTTCGCCGAAGAAGGTCTCTCGAGCGGCAATGCCGACCTTCGCCACGGCGCCTCTGCGGTGCTCGAAGATGTCATCCCGGCATATCGGGCGGCGATTGCGCCCATCGCGCCGGCCGTCACCTCGCATGCGAACGCCGCCGTCACCATCACCCTCGTCCGCTGGCCGTTCACGTGAAACCTCTCCGATCCAGCAAGTTTGCTGGTCCGCGACGTGGCGAAGGAGTTCGATGGCAAGGTCAGGGTGATCGTCGAGGAGTACGGCAGCTCTCCGATGGCAACCAGGTTCGGCGTACGGCGGTATCCGGTCGTCTTCGTCGACGACGTGCTCGTCGCGCGTCCGAAGGATTTCGGGTTCGGCGGCGCTGAAGACGTCAGCGGCGGCCTCTATGTGCCGTGGCTCGACCCGGCCAATCAGCGACGCTTCAAGGATGATGTCCGCCGCACGGTCGTACGCCGCTTGGCGGGTGAAGCGGTCGCCGGGCTGAACCTCGCCGACGTCGTCACAGAAGCGGATGCCTCGGAAGGCGCCGCCACGATGCCAGTGCTCCCCTTGAAGGACATCTCGGGCGCCGCGATCGATGCCGCCCGGCTCTCGAATCGTCCGGTCATCGTCGAAATGTGGGCGACCTGGTGCCCGCCCTGCCGGACGACGATGGCGTGGCTGCCGTCGCTTCAGAAGAAGTACGGTCAGCGTGCCACGGTGATCGCGATCGCCGTCGATTCTACACTCGAAGACGTCAGGAAGATGGCGGGCTCGTTCAAGCCAAACTTCCCGATTGTGATGGGCACGCCCGAGGTGATCGACGCGTTCGGCGCCGTCGCCGCCGTGCCGAAGCTGATCGTCTACGACGCGCAGGGCCGCCGCTCAAGCGTCCTGTACGGCGCGCCCCAGGATCTGCACCGCCAAATCGAGGCCGCCGTGCAGAAGGCAGCCGCCGCGCGGTAACCCGACGTGGACGCTTAGACACCAACGGTGTCAGCGATCTTTGCTCACCGGGCCCTTCAAGATCCGGATTGCGCTGATCGTGTTCCAATTGCCGGACGTCCGAAGCCGCGTAGCGACGGAGTATAGTGCGCGGATGCGACGCCACAGTCGTTCCGCCATCATCGCCGTCAGCCTCACCTTCGTCGCACTGGCCGCCGGTTGCGGCACGCCGCCCACGGCCACGCCGGTCGCGGCCGCGAGCGTCCGTTACGACGATCTGACCACGCTCTTCGGCGAATGGCGAAGCTTCCAGCAGCCGAAGCGGGTGGATGGCGTGCCCGACTATTCCGCCACCGCGATGGCCGCGCAGCAGCGCGACCTGACCGGATTCGCCAACCGGCTGGCCGCCATCGATCCGACGAGTTGGCCAATCCCGCAGCAGGTCGACTACTACGTAGTCCGCGCCGAGATGCGCGGCCTCGACTTCGATCATCGCGTGCTCAAGCCATGGGCCAACAACCCGGCGTTCTACGTCACGGCCTACGGCGACGAAAGCGACCAGCCGGCGCGTGAGGGCCCGCTCGCTGCCGGTGGCGTCGAGTTGTGGAGGTACACGTTCCCGCTGTCGGCAAACGATGCGGACGCGATCGGCGCCGGACTGCAGTCGATTCCGAAGCTGCTGGAGCAGGCAAAGGCGAACCTGACGGGCAACCAGAAGGATCTGTGGACGTACGGCGGGAAGTCCATCAAAGCGCAGAGCACGGACCTCGCCGCGTTTGCCTCGAAGCTCGGCGACGCACAGCCCGCCCTCAGCGCGATTGTCGAGAAAGCCAGGGCCGCCACCGACGCGCTGGCCGCCTGGATCGACAGCCGGGCGCCGGGTAAGACAGGGCTGTCGGGCATCGGCGTCGACAACTACAACTGGTATCTCAAGAACGTCCAGCTGGTGCCCTATACCTGGCAGGACGAGGTCACGCTCATGGAGCGCGAGCTCGATCGCTCGGTGACCTCCCTGGCACTCGAGGAACAGAAGCACGCCAAGCTGCCGCCGCAAGTGCCGATCGCGAGCGCCGCCGAGCACGACCAGCGCTTCGGCGCCGCGGTGACCGAGTACATGGCGTTCCTCAAGGATCACGACATCCTGACGATCCGGCCCGACATGGAGCCCGGGCTGCGCGCGCATCTCGGCCGCTTCTCGCCCGGCCCGCGCGAGTTCTTCGGCGAGGTCGACGCTCGCGATCCGGAAGTGATGCGGACCCACGGCTACCACTGGTTCGACAAGGGCTGGATGACGAATGTGGGCCATCCCAGCCCGGTGCGCAAGGTGCCGCAGCTCTACAACATCTTCAACACGCGCACCGAGGGCTTCGCCACGGCGTTCGAAGAACTGATGCTTCAGGCAGGAATGTTCGAAGCGCGCCCGCGCTCGCGCGAACTGGTCTACATCCTGGTCGCCGAGCGCGCCGCACGGGCGCTGGGGGACCTCCGCATGCACAGCAACGCGTTCACACTCGAACAAGCCTCCCAGTTTGCATCGGAGCACACGCCGCGCGGCTGGCTCAGCATGAGCGGCGGCCTCGTCCGCAGCGAACAGCATCTGTATCTGCAGCAGCCCGCCTACGGCACGAGCTATCTGATCGGCACGATCGAAACCGACCGGCTCATCGCAGAACGCCGTCGTCAGCTTGGCGACGCGTTCACCATGAAGCGCTTCATGGACGAGTTCAACGCGGTGGGCCTTGTGCCGATCTCGCTCATCCGCTGGGAACTCACTGGCCAGATGTCAGACGAGGTGAAGCGGATGCTGGGACGGTAGTCATTGATGACGCCAGGGTGCGCTCGGATGGGCGGCTTAGAACGACCCGACGAGCGAGACACCACTGTAGGAGGCATAGCCGCGGAGCATGACGTAATAGTCTCCGGCCGAGGTGTTGGACACGGTGCAGGTTTCATTGTTGCCGGTCAGGTACGGACGGCAGGCGTAAGACGTTGTGGTCGGACGCGAGCCGAATCGCACATAGAGGTCGGCGTCTCCCGTACCGCCGCTGATCCTGACCTTGAGGGTCTTGCCGGCTGGCGTGTTGATGCGCCAGAACAGTTTGCTGCCCGTCGCTCCAGAAAGCATGGTGACTGGAACGCCGTTCTTCAACGCCGGGTCGCCGCCAGTCGGTCCGCTGGAGTATGTGGCTGTCAGCGCGACACCTGAATATGGAGCATAGCCATTCAACATCGCCCACCAGGTCCCTGCGACGGGATTCAAGAACGTACAGGTTTCACTGTTGCCGTTCAGATACGGGCGGCAGCTGTACGAAGTGAGCGTCGGTTTGGTCCCGGTCTGCACGTACAGGTCGGCGTCTCCGGTGCCGCTCGAGATTTTGAAGGACAGGATCGACTGACCGGCCGGCACCGCAAGCGACCAGAACGCCTGCTCACCTGATGCGCCTGAGAGCCCGGTCACAGGGACGCCATTCTGCAGCGTGCCGTCGGTCGGCGGCGGAGGCGGAGAGACACCGCCGCAGCTTGCAGGAGCGCTTCCCACACGGACGGCTGCCCAGGCGCACCCAACCGCGTCCTGGATCGCCTGGTCGTAGCCCAGCCCTGCCGCAGCCTGCTCCATCGCCGTGCGCGCGCCCGCGTACGTCGTCGTCGACGTCAGATAGTTCGTCTGGGCCTCGTAGAGAATCCGGATCGCCGTCTCGAGACCCACCGATGGGACGACCACGGTCGTCTTGCCACGCGGGTGCGAGCCGCCGTCGGCCAGCAGGCAGAACGCCAGATTGCCGACGCCTGAGCTGTAGTGGACGTCGAGGTTGCCGACGCCGCTGCTCCACACGTCGGCCGAGATTCCGTCCGCGGCAGGGTCGCACATGGACCGCACGAACGGCGGGAGGGCGCCCTCTCCGTAGAGCCACGTGTCAGGAGTGGTGATCAGCGTACCCGTCCCGCCACCAGCGACCCAGGCCTCGACAAAGGCCGCGAAACTGTCGGAGAGCGACTCGTTGATGGCGCCCGACTCGCCGGAGTAGATCAGGCCGGACTCCCGCTCGGTGATGGCGTGGGTGAGCTCGTGAGCGGTGACGTCAAGCGCGCGCGCCAGCGGCAGGCAGCCGAAACTGGCGTCGCCATCGCCGTACACCATCTGCGCGCCGTTCCAGAAGGCGTTGCAGTAGTTCGTGGAGTAGTGGACCGTGCTCAAGAGGGGCGCGCCCGCGTTGTCGTACGAGTCGCGCCCCCAGAAGCCGGCGAAGGCGTCGTAGAAGGCGCCAGTGTTGTCGTAGGCGCCGTTGATGTCGAGATCGGTGGTGGCCGCCTGCCCTTCGGTGCGGCGCAACGAACCGGGAAGCGACGTACCGTTGCCGGCGGTATAGACCCGCCGGCTTTTCGCAAAGCGGAGCTGCGGATCCACGGCCGCGATCGACCCGTTCGTCATGTCGACGTAGACCCGGTCGCGAACCGGGTCCTTGCCGCGCGCACCGACCACGAGAATCTCGAGAGCGCGATGGCGCGTGCCCGCCTCGGTGACGAGGAACACCGGCCGGGCACGAGCGGGTTCCAGTCCCGCGAATCGGGGATCCGCCGCGACCCAGGCGATCGCCTCGGCACCGGTCAGTCTCGCCGGCGGCAGGCGGCCGAAATCGCCGCCGCCGGCGCCGTTGACACCCGTCACAGTACCCTTGGCGTCGACATGCACGACCAGATCCCCGCCCATCACATCCAGCCCGTCCGCGACCAGGCGGAAGCGGAAGTGGGTGCCGCCGCGACCGTCCTGGCGGACCCCGCGCAGGCGCAGGTCGCTCGGAGAAATTCGAAGAGGCGCGACGACCTGCGCCAGGACGGCGCGAAGCGCAGGCCCGGCCGTGGCAGGATCGTTCATCCGATCGACATCGACGCGTGCCAGATCACCGACGATATGTCGAGGGAGACCGTCGGGCGAGCTGTCGATCACGAGCGCGTCGGGCAGCGCCGCGAGCGCAGCGGTCACGTCGCTGAGCCGGTCCGGCTTGAGCACACGCTCCTGCGGCGCCTGGCCGCCGGCGCCGAGCGCTGACGTGAAAAGCAGCCAGACGAGGACCGCTTGTGGGATGGAATACCGGACGCCCCGACCGCGATGACGTTGTGGCTTGTTCAACACGCCTGTTTAGTGTGGCGACCGCTGATTTCGTTTCACGGTCCCCGGCTACGTAACCCACGAGTTGACGATGTCGATCGCCCGCCACTCGCCGTCGGTCTTTTCCAGCAGGACGGTGCCGCCGGAATAGCCAATGATCACCGGCACACTCGCCTTCGTCCGCTCTGGGTTCGTGAATTCGATGGTTCCGATGACCGGGTAACTCGCCAACTCCCATCCGCCCCAGTGCCCCGCACGCATCGGAAAAAACCGGCTCCATAGCTTCATGATCGCTTGCGACGCGCCGGCCGGCTGATTGGGTGTGGCCATCACGCTTGCCGGAACGTGTCGCAGACTGCCACCGAGAATCGTGATGGTCCTTCGGAGCAACTCGAAGTCCTGTTCCGAAAGATACAGCGTGTTCTCCAGACCGGGCAGGGGACGTGACGCCGACAGCATCCTCACGCGCCCATCGAATTCCTGCACGGGCAGTGTTGCAGGCGCGATCAGAAACGGCGGCAAGGCACCGGGCCACTCCATGGCGTTCCAATGGCGCGCATAGACGCCGCCGCCCAATGGGTGAAACACGGCACGGCGAACCGCATCGGCATCGGCCTCCAGAGTGCCCGGCGCGGGCGGTGGCGGTGCGGTTTGCAGTTTGAGCCAGCCGTCGAGCGCTTCCTTGACGAGCACGTCGCTGCCTGGTGTCCCTTCGATGGTCATGAGCGACGCCCGAGCCAGCTTGGCCAGATTCACGACCACGTCAGCCGGTTCGCGCGAGAGTGTCTCCAGGCTTTGCTTCGCTCCCGCGACATCCCGCGGATCATCAGCCGCGGCGAGGTCGAGTGCGTCCTCGAAATCGGCCGCATGCGCAATCGCGCGCGCATCCCGGACGAGCGGCGAGCGCGGGAACTGCACCAGAAGCTGTCCGACGAAGTCGCGAGCGTCGTTGCGGGTACCGTGTCGGAGCGCCCAGCGTGCGCGTTCGAAAAGCGCGCCGCCCGGCCTGGCGATCGTTGCGCTCAACTGCGCTCGCCTCGATTCGAGAGCCGGCTTCGTCACCTCCGAGGCGTCGTATCCAAACGGCGCACCGGGCTGCGCAGGCGCCCGCCGCCAGATCGACAGCTCGTAACGGAGACGCTCCTTACCGAACCATGCGGCGGTCGCCTGTCGGTATTCGTTCAGTGCGGCGTTGAAGTCGCCGGCCCCCTCGAGGGCGCGGGCGGCATACGCATGCCCGAGCAGGACCGCGGCAGGCGTGTCGGCGTGCACGTTCGACGCGCGCCGATACGCGGTCGCAGCGATCTGCCAGTGCTGAAGCGTTTCTTCACACTGGCCCACCCGCAGGCTCGCGACCCACGTCCAATCGCTCCGCGGATAGGCCCCGATGAAGCGGCGGAATTCCTCGCACGCGCGCTGATCGTCTCCGTTCGCGAGCAGCTCGGACGCGAGCATGGCGTGCGCCGTGCGATGCACCAGGTTGCTGCCATCGCGCGCGAGCCCGGCGAGAAGCTCGATGGCCTGCACTCGGAGGGCCGATCCGCTCTGTGGTTCGTTGCGCGCACGAATCAGGTAGGTCCGCGCTTGAAGAAACCGCGCCGCCTCACGAGCAGCCGGATCCGCCGCGAGCTCGTCAAAGAACCGGTCAGCGCGTTCCTTTGGGTCTCCCTGCAGCGCCCACAGCTTCCACATGGAACGGCTGATCATCTCTCCGAGCGAGTCGTTCGGGGGATACGGCTCAGGCCATGCCAGGTGCGCTCGGACGAAGTCTCCATACACGTCGAGCGAGCGTTGCGCATTGCCTTGTGCGTAGGACGGCGCTGGCGAATCGGACACGAAGAACCCGCTGACGAGTGTCGGCGCCCGCGCGACCCACTCGCTCTGCGGATAACGCCCGCTTTCCAGGTCACGCGCGAGCGCCACGACCCTCAACAGCCGATCGGTCGGATCGGAGCCGCGCGGCTCCAGGCCGGTCACCGCATGATTGACTCCCAGTTGAAACGCGGCTTCGTACAGCGCGCGCGCGCCCGCGAGGGTGCCGTCATGCTCGCGCGCATAGCGTTCGAAGGCTTCGACTTTTTGGGCCAGCGGGAGGCTCGCCATCAGCACTTCGACTTCGGCGAAGCGTGCGGCCGCTGTGCCATCGTAGGTCGCGACAAAGGCTCGCAGGTTTTCCGCCCACGTCTGCTGTGAGCCTCGGGGAGCAAGGTTGGTTTGAACCCACAGGACCTGGCGTGCGATATCCGCGGCCTCTTCGCGCGGGCGCCGGCGGGCGGCCGCCATGGCGCGCTCCATGATTCCGGCCAGTGCGGTGTTGATCTCGGCGCGGCGCTTCTGATCGTCCCACCATCTCGACGCTGAATTCGCGGCCTTGAGCCCGGGCAGGAGCTCAGGGTCGCCTGCGTCGACGATGCGTGAGAGCACCTTGAGCGCTTCGTCGATGTAACCGTGGCGCAGGAGCACTTCGAGCGCCGAGGCGCGCGGCGGCTGATGCTGAAGCGCGTCGACGAGCGCGCGTCCACCGTCCCGATCGAGCGTGATCACAATGCTGTGATCCGCCGGCGGAAAATCGCTGACAACGAGGGGCTGGGCGAAGACAGGAGCCACATGCCAGGCGACGAAAGCCGCCAGGCACAGAGTTCTGCGGAGCACGATAGCTTCCCTCCTGCAAGTTAGACTCCGGCGCCTCGCATCTGGCTCACGAGCCCGACGTGCGGCGGTGGTATACATTCCAGGGTCCGGACCGGATGACCGTGCGGGTTGATGCCGCCGACCTCACCAAGCCTGTGGTGGAGACCCTGTTCATCTGGGAGCGAGTCACAAAGTGAGGGACGCCATGACAAACACTGCACGGAAAGTCTTGCTGACGGCGACGGTTCTGATTCCCGTGGCGATCGACGCCCAGCCCAGGCCGGGAAACCCGACGACTGCGACCGTCATCACCAAGGCCGAGATCGACAAGATCAGCGCTACGGAACAATCTCAGCGGACTCGTGACGAGAATGCCAAGGTTGTCGATATCGGCGACGGCTGGAGCATGGAGTTGGGCATCGTTCATCGCGCCTCCACACGGAACCCGCCGCCCGCGCCTGCCGCCGGGGCGGGCAATGCGCAGGCCGCGGCCCAACCCACCCCATGTGGAGAACGAATGGCCACTCCCCCGGCGGATGCGATTCCGGGCGCCATCACGCATGACAACCAGACCGAAGGCTATTACATCGTCTCGGGCGGCGGCACGGCGTTCATCGACGGCCATGTCGTCAATGGCCGGAAGAGCACGGCCAACCCGGACGGCGGACCGAACGGACCGGGCTGCGGCGGCCTGGCGGTCGGCTCACGCAAAGTCGAGTTGAAGGTCGGTGACGTGCTGATCGTTCCGCCGGGCGTCATACATGGCTGGGCGGATATTCCCGATCATGTGGACTATCTCAGCTTCCGTCCGTCGCATGGCGTGATGAAGAACGGCTGGGTGAACCCCACCATCGCCTCGAAGTAGCGCGTGGTCGGTCAATCGATCATCTCATTCCGCCAGCTTGGGCGTTCGGATTTCCCTCTGCTGCAGAAATGGCTCGCCGCTCCGCACGTGGCGGTCTGGTGGAACGAGCGTTTCGATCTGGCGAGCCTCGAGGCGAAGTACGGCCCGGCCATTGATGGGAACGAGCCGATTCACGTGTACCTGATACAGGTCGAAGGCGCTCCGATCGGCTGGATTCAATGGTATCGCTGGCGTGACTTTCCAAAGCATGCCATTCAAGTGGGCGCAGACCCGATGTCGGCAGGAATCGATCTCGCGCTGGGAGACATCGAGATGACGGGTCGCGGGCTCGGGCCCGCGGCCATCCGCGAGTTCTGCACGAAGCGCATTTTCACGAACGGCGACGTGCAGGCGATCGTCGCCGATCCGTCCACGAGGAATACGCGCTCCGTCAGCGCCTTCAGAAAGGCCGGCTTCAACATCGTCGACACAGTTCAGCTCGTTGATGAGGCCTTCGAACGCTCTGTGGTTCGCCTGGATCGCGGGACGGACGATCTCAACGAAGCCGTCGGAGCTCCACCTCCGAGACGATGAATCCGAACCCGGGCCAACCGCCGGACTTGATCGATCGCTCGAACCACGCGCGCGCCTGCGCTTTGTCACCTCGCACGAGGTACCAATTGCCAAGGCCGTAGGCGAGCGTGGCCACCTGCACGTCCTCGGTATCCGCCGGCGTAAACACGGCGTCCGGACCAATCTCGCCACGATAGAGCTGCAGGCGCCGCGTGTAGGCGTTGGTCACCGGCTTTGAATCCGGGCGCCGATCGAGCATCGCCTTCGCGTCCGCGCCGCGCCCGGCCCGGCTGAGCGACATCCACAACCAGTCCGTGGAACCCGCCAGTTCGCCGGCGTCCGGGGCGATCGGCTGGGCCTTGGCGAACGAGGCGGCCGCCTCGGCAAAGTCTCCGCGCAGGTACTGGACGACACCGAGGTGGTACCAGATTCCGTAGATCGTGCCGTCGATGGCGCCGCCGCGCGTGAGATCGGCGAACGCGCGATCGAACTCACGCACCGACAGATATCGATGCCCGCGCCATCGGAGAAGCAGCGCGTTGTTCGGCTCGATCTCGAGCCCCCGCGTGAATGTCGCGATCGCTTCGCGAAACTGTCGCGCCCCGGACTGGGCGACGCCGAGGTCGATGATGCGCGCGATGTTTCTCGGGTCGGCCTCGAGAGCGGCTCGCGCGCTCTTGACGGCGTCGGTATCGGGCAGCGAGCGATACTCCACGCCCTCGGGTGAGCGGTATTGCACCGATGGCGCGCCGGTCTGGCCCGCTTCGAGCGCCGGCCCCAGGGCGATCACCGCGGCGATGATGGACGTCAATGCGGCACCGTAGACGTGTCTAAACGGCATAGACCGGAGGCTCCTTATCCATCGCGTTCGCCAACAGCAGGATGGCTCCGCTGAAAAGCAGGGTGTCGAAGAAAAAGTTCAAGGCCGCCAGGTCTTTGGGCGCCGCGAGGAGCATCGGCAGGTAAATCCAGAACACCGTCAGCAGAATCGTGAGCCCCAGAGCCGTCGCCGCCAGGCGCGGTTTCGTGTTGGTGAGCAGGCAGGCGCCTGCGAGTATCAGCATCAGACCGACAAAACAGCTCAGGAACATTCGCCCGGGAATCCACTCGGGCGTGAGCCGCTGGAGCGGAATGCCGGGCACGTATGTCGGATGCAGCAGGTGCTCAATCCCGTAGAACACCGAAGGGATGCCTATGAAGAATCGCGGCAAGGCGGCCCACGGCGTCGCTGCCTGCGCGGGCGACCGCGGTCTCGACCGAGTGCTCGACGGCGACATCGCGAAAGCCAACGCGCCGCCGCTGAAGGCCAGTTGTCTCAGCGCCAGGGCCCAGAAGAATCTGTTGTGCGGGTTCGCGGCGACCGCCGGCATGTCCATGAGGAGAACGAACATGAACATGGCGATCCCGACCCCGGCGGCGGCCAACCGCGCCTGGACGAGAACGGCAATACCGATCGCCGCGCCGAGAAAAGCGAGGCCCACCAGATAGACCCAAAATACATGCGCGGGAATCCAGCGTGGAACCAGGGTCGCTAGACTCGCCGTGGCGGTGAAATGCTCGGAGCCGAAAACGGCGATGGGAATCGCAAAACACAGCCGGCCAAACGGCATGATCTTGTCGACGCCATGTTCCTGCGGGAGCTCGTTGAATACTTTGATGAGGCCGGCGATCAACAGCAGCGACGCACACAGATAGATCCACAATACCGTCGGCGGCAGGCCAAACGCAGACACTCGGCTTACTCGCCGGGCTTCAGGCCTGGGCGTTCGACGAGCTCAATACGCGTCCCGTCCGGACCGGCGACGTAGAAGAAATTGATCGACGGGCCGTTCGGCAGATTGAGCGGAGATGGCTGGCTGGTCAGCTGCACTTGTTTCGCCTCGAGCATCGCCTTGGTCTCTGCGATCGTGCCGATCGAGCGCCACCCGATGTGATCGATGGCACGTCCCTGGCTCGGCACCGACGCGCCTTTCGCGGCGACGATGTAGACCGTGGTGAAACCCGGAATGCCGGCGTACTTCACCGCATCGAGCTGGCCGTGAATCTTCGTGCGCTCGCCACCGAACGTGTCGAGGAGCCACTGATCCGTCTTGCCCGGATCCGGCGACCGCAGCTGAACGTGATGGAGGCCGAGGAGCTCGGGGTCCTGCAGCAGTTGCACGCGCGTGCCCCAGGGGCTCTCAATCAGCGCCGTCTTGTACAGCCCTGGCGTGGCGCTGATCGGCTCGACGACCTTCGTCCCGATCGCCGCGAGCGCGCGCATCGTGGCGTCGAGATCGGTCACCGAAAAGCCCAGGTGCTCGATCACGCTGCCGTCGCTGCCGCCGCTCGAACGCGGGGTGAGGAACATCAACCGCACGGCGCCGTACATGATGCGGTTGGGCGCTTCCGTGATTCGCCGGCCGCCGGGAATGTTCTTCTCCCACCACTGGCTGGCTTCGGCCGCCGGCTCGTTGAGGTGAATGTGATCGAAGGGCAGCTGCGCTTTCGTCTGGGCGACAGCCAGGGTCACACCGCCGGCAATCAAGGCCGCCGCAACGCAGGCGGCGCGAACAGGGAATCGCATCGGGATCCTCGTGGTGAATAGTTGGCGAACGCCGCCTATTCTAGAACGAGTCCGCGACTGGCGCCTCACGATCGTTGCCCGCTCGACGCGGCACGACATCGCGCAGGGCTGGGGCGCTGCGCGATGTCGTGCTTCTCTACTGGAGACCGGCCATTAATCGTCGAGCCGATCTCGACTGGCGTCCCGGTAGAAGAAATAGTCGGCCCGGTAAGGCACAAACGCCTTCTTGCCGACGTCCCCCGCCGCTGCACAGCCGGTCGACGGCGCCACCCCGCCGACGGTATTCACTCGCTGGACGAACGTGGTCCCCGTCAGCCGGTCGCCGCCCAACGGTCCGTCCTGGGATCCGGCGAACGCGAGCTTGAGCCAGGCCACGGCACCGGGTTTGACGAACTTCGGGTCGGTGATGGCATCGGCGGAATCGGTCGCCACGCCCCAGAACGTGCTCGTATCCCGGAACTGCCACGTGGCACGAACGGTATTGTTCTCGAACGGGTTGGGACTGAAGAAGTGCGTGATGATCTGCTTGCCGTCGTCGTCGAAGAGCGTCGCCTGCGGAGTAAACAGTGCCCAGGCGAAGGTCCCACCGGAGGGCAGGCACACATAGTTCTGGGTCCCCACCGCGTGACCCACCAGGAACGCCTTGTTCGGCGCCAACACCTGAAGCTGGCCGGGCACGTATGGCGGCGTGACGCGGTCGGCGTGAGCGGCTTGCGGCAGCGCCACCTTGAGGACCATGGCCAATGCGGTGACGCACCCGATCTGCACAATGCCGCGGGCGATCTGCTGCGGCGTAAGGTTTCCATTCGTCATACATTCTCTCCTTCTCATATAGATGGGAGGAAAGGCATTTTTCCATTTCGCTCTCGTATAATCGCCGGACCATGCGCATATTCCGCCTGTTGCATCGGACGCGTTCGCTGCTGGCGATCGCGCTCGCCGCGGGGTTCACCCACTCGGCGATCGCGGCGGAGAGCGACCCGAAGGCCGCGCCAGGCGAGTTCGTCATCGAGCACCCGACGCTCATCAACCTCGGATTCGAATGGCACATCGACGGCGATGCGAATCGGAATGCGAGCGTCGAGGTCTCGTACCGCAAGCAAGGTGAGGCCGCCTGGCGAACGGCGATGCCGCTGGTCCGGCTCCACGGCGAGCAGGTGTTCCAGCGCAACGTCTTCAACCTCGTCACGCCGAACATGTTTGCCGGCAGCATCCTGGATCTGGAGCCGGGCACTTCCTACGAAGCTCGCTTCGTGATGAAGGATCCCGACGGCATCAGCGGACCGGCGGCGGGCGCGACCAGGACGGTGACCGTGTCCACGCGCCCCGAGCCGATGCCGGCCGCCGGCGGCAAGACGTATCACGTCTATCCGACGAAGTGGCAGGGACCGAAGATCGAGCCGGCCTTCGAAGGGATCATGTGCGCCTATAACTACTGGTGCGGCGCCGGCGACACGGCGCCTGGTGGACGTCCGCGCGTCAAGGCCGGAGATACCATCCTGGTCCACGCCGGGACCTACGCGTATCACTACGAGTTCTACGGCAACCAGACCACGGTCAACGCGACGACGACATTCGAAGGTACCTACTACCTCACCGGCAAAGGCACGGCCGAGAAGCCGATCGCCATCAAGGCCGCCGGCGACGGCGAGGTCGTGATCGACGGCCGGGACAATTTCAATCTCTTCAACGTCAAGGCCGCCGACTACAACTACTTCGAAGGGATCACGTTCAGGAACACGAAGATCGCGATCTGGGCCGGCACCCAGTTCATCGCCGGCTCGAAAGGGCTGACGGTGAAGCGCTGCCGCTTCGAAGACGTCGGCATGGGTGTCTTCACCAACTATTCGGGGTCGAGCGACTTCTACATCGCCGACAGCGTGTTCATCGGCCGCAACGATCCGAAGCACCTGATCGGGTGGACCGGCCCGTTCTGGCAGCAGTTCGAACACGTCGAGGGGCAGGAGTATCCGCCGGTGATGAAGTCCTACACCGGCATCCGGCTGTACGGCCCCGGGCACGTCGTCGCCCACAACTACGTGGCCAACTTCCACGACGGCATCGACACCGAGATGTACGGCATGCCGGACGGATCACATCCGATCGACGGGCCCGCCTATCCGCCGCGCGAGTTCTGGGAGCGCCGGCCAACCGCGATCGACATCTACAACAACTACATCACCAACGCGCACGACAACTCGATCGAGATGGACGGCAGCATGCACAACATCCGGGTGATGCGGAACATGCTGATCAACTCGGCGTCGCATCCGATGAGCACGCAGCCGTCGGTCGGCGGGCCGATCTACTTCATCCGCAACATCGTCTATCACGCGCCGGGCGGCTCGACGCGGCTGACGGCCGGCTCGCCCGGCGTGTTCTTCTACAACAACACCATCCTGACCGAGACGGGCGGCGCAGCGTCCTCGAACGTGCACTGGCGGAACAATCTGATGCTCGGAGAGAATGCGCTGGCCGCGATCTTCACCGTCAACACCAACACCAACTACAGTTCGTCGGACTACAACGGCTTCCGCCCGAACTCCGGCAACGAGGCCTTCCAGTGGAACTCGCCGCCGTCAGGCGTCGTGGCGATTCTCGCCGACGGCAGCAGCAGCGCGAAGGTCGAGACGCGCAAGTTCGCCACGCTGATCGCCTACGCACAGGCGACCGGCCAGGATCAGCACAGCGTGCTGCTGGACTACGACATCTTCATGAAGGTGACACGGCTCGACGCGAAGGATCTGGCGACGGTCCAGCGCCTCTACCAGGCGGAGGATTTCGATTTCCGGCTGAAGCCGGGATCGGCGGCCGTCGATCGTGGCATCGCGGTGCCGAACGTGACCGATGGCTTCACCGGACAGGCCCCTGACCTCGGCGCGCTGGAGGTGGGCCAGCCCGTTCCGGTCTATGGGCCAAGAGCCCGTTAACTCGGGCCCAATCGCGGTCACCGTTGACACCAGACCGGTCCGACGATAGTGTCGACGACGAGCGCCAGCTAGGAGACTGACATGAAACGAATCGTGATGATCGGCGCCGTCGCCGGACTGGCGATGATTGCGTGGCTGAGTGCCCAGAGCCGTTCGTTCGAGAAATTCACGGTCGAAGGCCAGCCCATCGATAAGCGCCGCCCCGAACTGGATACCGATCATCCGGTGTTTCCGGGGCAGACGCATGCTCCCTTTCACAAGACGACGGACGTCGCGGTCACCACTATCGCCAGCGGCCTGGACACCCCGTGGGCGGTCGCGCTCTTGCCCAGTGGACGTTTTCTGATCACGGAGAAGGCGGGCCGCCTTCGCATCCTCAACAAGGATGGTTCGGCCTTGCACACCATCTCCACGAATATGCCTCCGGTGTATTTCCGCGGACAGGCGGGCCTCCTCGACGTCGCGTTGGATCGGAACTTCGCGAGCAACCACCGCATCTTCTTCGTCTACATGCGCATCGTCGATGCCGACAATTGCGTCCACGCTATCGACAGTGCCACGTTGGATGAGGACGCGGGCGCGCTGTCGAATGTCCACACCATCTTTCAGGGCACTCCGTTCACCAACCGAGCGGTGAGCCAGAGCGGTTCCCGCATCGCCATCGATCCGAAGGACGGCAACCTGTTCGTCGCCCTTGGCGACCGATCCACCGGCGATCCGCTTCCGCTGCAGGCGCAGCACCCCGACAAATACCTGGGCAAGATCATCCACATCACGCCGGAAGGAAAGCCGGCGCCCGGCAACCCGTCGATGGGTCTGCCGGAAGTCTGGACCATGGGTCACCGGACGCCGCAGGGTTTGACCTTCGCGCCCGACGGACGGCTCTGGGAAGTTGAACATGGTCCACGCGGTGGCGATGAATTGAATCTCATCGAGAAGGGCAAGAACTACGGTTGGCCGGTGATCGTGCACGGCATCAACTATCCCGGCACGAAGATCGGCGATGCCATTGTCGAAAAGCCAGGCCTCGAGCAGCCGCGGTACTACTGGGATCCGGTGATCGCGCCCTCAAGCCTCGTCTTCTATCGCGGCGACCTTTTCCCGCAGTGGAAGACGAGCGTGCTCGTGGGCGGCCTGGCCGGCCAGGCGATTTTCCGTCTGGAGCTGGGCAAGGACGACAAGGTCGTGAACGAGGAACCGCTGCTGACGGAGCTCAACCAGCGGATTCGAGACGTGCGCGTCTTCAACGACGGTGCGGTCTATGTGCTGACCGAGGGTGCTGGCGGCAAGCTCCTGAAGCTGACGCCGAACAGCGCTCAAACCCGCCAATAAGGAATGGCCTGGGCCTCTTAGAGCGCATTCGATTTCGATGTAAAGCGGATCTGCAGGTTTGCACGCCACATCGAGACCGCGATGACTATGTCGGGCTATCACGGGCTTGACCGGGCGCCGCCAAGGCTTCGGCCGTCTGCCGTCGCGCCCCTCGGTGCGGAGGGACGGCATCTCGCGCCGCGAGCCTTTCGTCAGACCGGAAAAACGGCGCTGCGCTTTGACCCTGTC
>Ga0070665_100001848_pt1 | contig 24040 bp, 21 predicted proteins | sample KBSS13metaG_FD_65862 | JGI IMG/M metagenome (GOLD analysis project Ga0070665, IMG submission 65862) | Switchgrass rhizosphere microbial communities from Kellogg Biological Station, Michigan, USA - KBS S1-3 metaG | ecosystem: Host-associated > Plants > Roots > Rhizosphere > Soil ... | reverse complement strand
AGGACGACGGCGCTGTCGCCGGGCCGTGCGGCGTGCTGGAGCCACGAGGCCAGTGCACCGACCTCGGTCCGGTCCGCGGGGGTGCGATCCCACGCGTCCTGCACCACGGCGACGACGGTCGACGCGAGGGTCGCGGCCACGACGACGCCGACGAGCAGGGGTCTCCGGACCCTGCCGGCAGCGCGCGCGGCCAGCAGGGTGGTGGCCGGCACGAGGCCCATCAGGTAGTGCAACCAGTAGTACCCGCCGGCCGCGGCCCCGGCCACCTCGGTCGCGAGCATCGCCACGAGCGCGATCGTGACGGCGTCCGGGCGCCGCCGCACCAGGACGGCGAGCGACACGACCAGCAGCACCGCCATCCCGCTGGACAACGACGCCCGCCCGAGCTCCTGGAGCCGGGCGAGCTGGGCTGGGGAGATGCTCCCGAAGAGCGAGGAGCTGCCGGCGATGCGGAAGCCGTACATCGCGTACCAGAGTCCGTGCGGGCCGGTGCTCGTCGTCGACCACGCGACCGCGCCGCCGAGCGGGACGACGGCACCGAGGAGCACCCAGCCCGCGCGACCCGCGGTACGCCGTTCGCCGGCTCGGCCGAAGGCAGTGCCGACGACGAGGACGATCGCCACGACCAGGCCGTCGACCAGGTTCTGCTTGACCAGGAGCGCCGTCCCGCCGGCGGTGCCGGCCGCCACCAGGAGTCCGGTGCGGGTGGCCGGCGCCGTGCGACGCAACGCCTCGAGTGCGAGCAGCGCGGCGAGCAGGACCAACGGGACGCCGACCGTCTCGGCGTCGATCTCACGCGCCCCGATGCGGGGGTCGGCGAGCAGGGCCGCGCAGGTGACGGCGGCCGCGGCCGCACCACGCGTGCCGCCGAGCAGCTGACCCGCGCGGCCAGCGCAGGTGACCGAGGCGAGCACGAGCACGAGCCCCAGCAGGCGCAGTGCGTCCAGGCCGCCGCCGACCGCGGCCAGGCGGAAGAACGCCAGCAGCACGGGTGGCCGATCCACGAAGAAGGACCCGTAGAGGAAGGGGCCACCGGTGTGCCAGTGGTCCGCGACGACGAGCAGGCCGCCCTCGTCGGCGTACGGCGGGTCGTGCAGGAACCGCAGCCGGAGCGCGACGGCGAACGGCCCGGCGAGAACGGCGATCCCCACCGGGCCGCGGATCGCGTGGGCGACGCGGCGCAGCTGCACCACGTGGCGGACGTTAGGTCCGGCGACCTGTGTGCCACCTGACTGCCGACCCACTCCTATGCTCGCGAGGTGAGTGACGACGCGCCCTGGTTCGAGAACCCCGCCGACGCGGGCGACCGGCTGGCGACCGCGGGCTATCTGGCCGACACCGCCACCGGGACGACGTCGTACCTCGCCGGCGCTCTCGGCAAGCCGTTGCTGGTCGAGGGGCCGGCGGGTGTCGGCAAGACCGAGCTGGCCAAGGCCGTGGGCCGGGCCACCGGGGCGGACCTGGTCCGGCTCCAGTGCTACGAGGGCCTCGACGAGGCGCGGGCGCTCTACGAGTGGAACTACAAGAAGCAGCTGCTCCGCATCCAGGCCGCGGGCGACCAGGCGTGGGAGCAGACGCACGACGACGTCTTCACCGAGGAGTTCCTGCTCACTCGGCCGTTGCTGACCGCGATCCGACGGGAGGAGCCCACCGTCCTGCTGGTCGACGAGGTCGACAAGACCGACGTCGAGGTCGAGGGGCTGCTGCTGGAGATCCTCAGCGACTTCCAGGTGACGATCCCGGAGCTCGGCACGATGGTCGCCGTCCGCCGGCCCTACGTCGTGCTCACCTCCAACGCGAGCCGCGAGCTGTCCGAGGCACTCAAGCGCCGCTGCCTCTACCTCCACCTCGACTATCCCGATGCCGAGCGCGAGCGCGAGATCATCCGCGGCCAGGTCCCCGGCCTCGACGACCGGATCGCGCGTCAGGTCGTGGAGACGGTCGGCCGGCTGCGCGGCCTGGAGCTGAAGAAGTCGCCGTCGATCGCGGAGTCCGTCGACTGGGCGCGGACCCTGCTGGCGCTCGAGATCGGCGACCTGGACGAGGCCGCGGTCGCGCGCACGCTCGGCGTCGTCCTCAAGCACGCCTCGGACCACGAACGCGCGATCAAGGAGCTCCGGCTCGGATGAGCTCCGGCCTGCTCACCACGCACATCGCCTTCCTCGAGGCGCTGCGCGGGGCGGGCGTGCCGGTGTCCCTGGCCGAGGACCTCGACGCGATCGCGGCGTTCTCGGTGCTGGACTGGGGTGACCGCGAGGCGATCCGGCAGGGGTACGCCGCCACGCTGGTGAAGCGGCAGGCGCAGCGGCCGACGTTCGACACCCTCTTCGACCTCTACTTCCCGCGACTCGTCGGGGACGGTGTCGGTGGCTCCGTGGTCCCGACGGGGACGGCCGAGGCAGGTGACTCGGGTCCCGCCCTGGAGCGGGTGCGCGAGCGGCTGTCGTCGGCGCTGGCCGCGGGTGACGACGCCGCGCTGCTCCAGATCGCCACGGAGGCGGTCGGCACGTTCGGCGCCATGCGGGGCCGCGGGCCGGGCCTGTCGAGCTGGTCGTCGTACACGACCCTCCAGCGGCTCTCGCCGCAGACCCTGGTCGACCGCGTCGTCGAGGCGCTGCGGGCGGAGGGGTACGCGGCGGACGACGCGCGGCGGACCGCCGACCGGCGGATCGGCTCGTTCACCCGGTTCGTCGAGGCCGACGCGCGTCGGCGGATCGCCGCGGAGAAGGGTGCCGACCACGTCGCCCGGGTCGCCGTACGCCCGAGTCTCGAGCGGCTCGACTTCACCTCGGCGCGTCAGGAGGACCTCGCCGCGATGCGGCGTGAGATCTACCCCCTCGCCCGGCGGCTCGCGACCCGGATGGCGCGCGAGCAGCGGGCACGCCACCGCGGGCCGCTCGACTTCCGGCGTACCGTGCGCGCCTCGGTCTCCACCGGTGGCGTCCCGCTCGTCACCCACCACAAGCCGAAGCGGCCCCATCGCACCGAGCTCGTCGTGCTCTGCGACGTGAGCGGGTCGGTGGCGAGCTTCGCGCAGTTCACGCTGATGCTCGTCTACGCGCTGCACGAGCAGTTCGGGAAGATGCGGGCGTTCACGTTCGTCGACCAGGTGCACGAGGTGACCGACGTCTTCCGGCCCGGGGCCGACCCCGGCCAGGTGCTGGCGGAGCTGGCGACCCGGACGCAGCACGCCGCCGCGTGGGGGCGCACCAACTACGGCCGCGCGTTCGCGACGTTCGTCGCCGACCACGCCGACGCCCTCGGCCCGAAGGCGTCGCTGCTCGTGCTCGGCGACGCCCGCTCCAACTACAGCGACCTCGGGGTCGAGGCCCTGACCGAGATGGCCGACCGTGCCCGCCACGCCTGGTGGCTCAACCCCGAGCACCCGCGGCACTGGGACACCGGCGACTCCGCCGCCGGGCCGTACGGCGCCGTGGTGCCGATGGTCGAGTGCCGCAACCTCGCCCAGCTCGCCGACTTCGTCCGCTCGCTGGCCTGACCGGTCCGGTTGCTCAAGCGGCGCAATTGCGCCAGTTGTGCAGGCCTTTGGCCGGTGCCACTGCTCAAGCGGCGCAATTGCGCCAGTTGTGCGGGTTGGTGGCCGGTGCCAGTGCTCAAGCGGCGCAATTGCGCCAGTTGTGCGGGTTGTTGCCCGGTGTCACTGCTCAAGCGGCGCAATTGCGCCATTTCAGCAGCCATCCGGACCGTCTCGACCGGCCATCCGGCGCGTCTCGACGAGTCAGCGACTCAGGTAGCCCAGGTCGGCGAGGCGGTCGAGCTCGGCGCGGAGCTCCGGGTGGCCGGCCTCGTCAGCGGCGCGGGCGCCGGCGACGTAGGGGTCGGCGGCGTTGTCGCCCGTGCCTCCGTCGAAGACCACGGTGAGCCGGTCGGTCGCCTCGACGTTCATCAGCGAGCCGAGCAGGGCGACCGGGTCGGAGCGGTCCTCGAGCGACAGCATCCGGATGCCGGCCGGGAGGCGCGGTGCCTGCGCACTGGGCGACCCGGCGGTCACCACGTGCTCGATCGTGTACGCCGCACCCGACTGCCCGGCCAGCTCGGCCGCCACGAGTCCACCGGGGCCGCCGCCCACCAGCAGCACCCGGGCCTCCGGGTCGGTGATCGAGCGGGAGAGGGTGTCGCTGACCTTGGCGGCGTACGTCGTGAGGTCGCCGCCGACGAGCCGCAGCCGCGCGCTGCTCCCGCCGTCGGGACCGGGGAGGTAGGCGATGTAGCGACCGTCGGCGACCCGGTGGACGCCGACTCCGCTGCTGGTCGAGGTGAGCACCTCGATCAGACCACCGAGCCCCTTCGGCAGCGCCGCCGTCGTGGCGGCCGGCAGCGGCGGTACGGCCTCCTCGGGATGGACGAACTCGCCGGCGATGTCGCGGACGGCGGCCGCCGTGTCGGCACCGAAGGGCAGGATCCCGGCGGCGCGCAGCCCGCCCGCTGCCGCCTGCGCACCGCGGTCGTTGCCGAGGGCGCCGGCGGTCAGCAGCGACCGGAGCTGGAGGCTCTCGACGAGCCCGCCGCCGCCCGCGGTGATGTGGTCGAGCAGGTCGGGGTTGTTCTCGGCGAGCTCGTTGAGGTACGACGCGATGCCGTCACGCTCGACCGCGTCGGTCTCGATCAGGCCGGCCGAGACGATCGCGCCGCCCAACGCGACCTCCGGCGCCAGGTAACCGATCGCGCGACCGGCGATCGAGCCGAGGGTGCGGTAGGCGGCGTCCTGGAGCTCGTCGATCCAGCGGTAGGTGAGCACGGTCGCCCGCACGACGAGGGCGTCGGCGTCGAGCTCGATCGAGCGGTTGAGCACGCCGTTCTTGCCGGTCGTCGCCGCACGGATGTCGTCGGCGGCCGCGGCGTACGTCGTGGCGGAGAGCTCCTCGGACGCCGAGACGTCCTCGTCGCCCAGCACCTCGACACCGAGCCGGGCTCGTGCGCGGAGGTCCTCGCCGGTCGCCTCGAACAGGTCGGCGAGCTGGACCAGCTCGTCGTAACGGTCGCGGCTGACCGAGGCCTCCGTGTGCTCCTGCTCCGACCTCATGCCACGACCCCCGCGAGGACGAAGGCGAGATCGGCGGGCAGGTCGTCGGCCCCGACCCGGTGGACCTCGACGCGCTGGTCGTCGCCGTCGCGCCGGGGTCGGAGGGCTCGCCAGCCGTCGGCGAGCAGGACCCACGAGACGACGCCGACGAGGCGGGTCTGGCCGCCGGACACGTCGGCTCCCAGGGCGCGGAGCCGGCCGCGCGGGTCGATCGTCAGCGCGGACAGCATGGAGGCGAGATCGACGTCGCTGATCGGGCCGCCGTCGGCGTCGATCGCCGCGCCGGAGTGGCGGGCGGCCAGCACCGGCAACAGGTCGGAGCGGTTGCTGCGGACCGCCTCGGCGGCCGCGTCGAGCAGCTCGTAGGGAACGTCGAGCAGGTCGGGCAGGGTCGTGCCGCGCAGGCTCTGGTCGGAGGGCAGCATCGCCGCACGCCCGAGCTCGGCGGCCCAGGCGGTCGCGGGGAACCAGGCGAGCTCGAAGACCACGCCGTCGACGGTGGCCAGGGTGGCGACGGCTCCGTCGGCCTCGCGGTGCCAGGCCCGGGCGCGCACGTTCTCGACGACCACGTCGAGGTCGACGGCGACGGTCGGCGTGGCGAGCAGCCCCAGCGCGCCGGCGAGGCCCTCGTCGAGGGTGTCGCCGTCGAGCAGGCCCCGTCGGGTCAGGGTCTCGACCGGGTCGTGCAGGGTGTCCAGCGCCGCGGCGTACGCCTCGTCCTCGACCGACGCCCGGCTCTGACCGAGCCGGTTCTCCAGGGCGTGGCCGGCCGTGTCGGGCTCGTCGTCGAGCTCGAACGGCAGGGGCGCGCCGCCGGCGAGACGCGCGGCGAGGCGCAGCTCCGGCAGCGTCAGCCCGACCCGGCGCGGCAGCGCGTCGAGGAGGCCGCTGGGTGGGGGTGGAGGTGTGGTCAGGTCGACGGTGGCCATCATCAGCTCCCGGGCAGCTCGAGGGTCAGCCAGTCGGCGTGGCCGGAGGGTGGTAGCGCGACGCCGGCGAGGGCGTGGTCGTGCTCGCCGGCGGCCGAGGCGCGGGTCGTGTCGTCGTACGCCGTCGCCTCGACGCGGTGCTGGGCCTCGGCGACCTGACCGCCGATCCGCCGCTCCGCCTCGGCCACGGCCTCCTTGAGCCGGTCGACCTCGGCGAGATGACGCTCGAGGGAGTCGGCCGCGGTGTCGTGGGCGTTGGCGGCCGCCCTGAGGTGGGTGGCCCGCTCCTTGACCCGCTCGCGCATCGCGTCGGCCGCGCGACCACGCCACGGCACCGCCTCGCTGCGGGACACCAGGCGCTCGGCCGCCGCCCGGATGTCGGCTCCCTGCTCCCGCAGCTGGCCGGCGCGCCTGCGCATGGCCACGGTGTCGCCGTACATGCTTCTCCTTCGGGGGGTTGTGGCCCACCTACCCGCGGGGTGGGCTCCGCAAACCCTCTCACCGGCTGATCTGGAAGACCTGACTGGTCGCGCTGTCGCGGGTCCCGAGGAAGCCGTGGTCGCGCAGGCTGGACAGCTGTTCGCGCACCGAGCGGTCACCCGAGGCGTCGACGGCCTCGGCTCCGCGGACGTAGTGCTGGAGGCCGTGGTTGCCGGCGATCGACGACTCGTGGTCGTCGAACCGCACCGTCACCTGCGCCACGGAGTCGGCGTTGTCGCGCCCGTCGAGGAGCGGGACCACGTCACCGCGGTTCTCCAGCGAGAGGACGTGGGTGCCGGCGGGGTAGCCGTGGATGCCGGCGACCGGACTGCCCGCCGTCACCACGTGGGTGACGTCGAAGCCGGACCCGTGGGCGAGCAGCGACGACGCCTCGATGCCGCCGAGGCTGTGGCCGACCAGCAGCACCGGGTCGTGCGGGCCGATCCCGGCCTCCTCCATCGCGCGCTCGATGCCGTCGGCGTACGCGTTGTGCTCACCGGAGATGACGTGCAGGTCGGCCGCCAGGTCACGCACGTCACCGTCGTGATGCCAAGGTGCGGTGGTCAGGTCGTCGGTGCCCGGCAGGTACACGACGTGGCGGAGCGTGCCGTCGGGGGCCTGCAACGTCTGCACCTCGATCGTGCCCTGGTCGTGGGGGCGGTCGGGCGGCGAGAGCGCGTTGGTCTGGTCGAGGTGGCGGATCAGGTCCGCCAGGTCGTCGGGTGGGGTGTCGCCGAGCGGCACCCCCAGGTCGTGGCGGCGGCGTACGTGGGGCTCGCCCTCGGCGGGGTACAGCCCGGCCAGGTCGGAGGCGGCGTCGGCCGCACCCGGGTGGAACGGCGCCAGGCCCAGCAGCGCGGGCAGGGCCGGCGCTCCGGCGAGCAACCCGTCCAGCAGCCCGCCGTCGCCGTCGATGACGTGCTGGACGACCTCGGGATGCTCGTCGGCCCACTGCTCGAGGCCGTCGCCGAGCCGCCGGCGGGTGCTGGACGGCAGGAGGCCCCACGTCGGTGCGGCGGCCAGCCCGAGCAGGAGGAGGGACGGCGAGGCCGCCCTGGCGACGGCGTAGTCGAGGGTATGGAAGGAGTCGGCGACGAGACGGTCACGGGCCTGGTACGCCGAGACGGTCGCGCGCACCAGGACCGCGTCGGCCTCGTAGAGGACGGACGCCTCGAGCACGCCTTGCCCGCCCGACGTCGCGTCGAGCACCCGCGCCTCGGCCTCGGCGAAGGTCACCGGCGAGAGGGGCGCCGACTCCAGCAGGTCCGGGTCGGTCAGGACTCTCGCGTCGTCGGCCGCGCGGGCACGCAGGCGGTCACCGGTGGCGTCGAAGCGGTCGGCCAGCGCCAGCACAGCGGCGTAGGTCGCGGCCAGTCCGGCGACGCCTCCGGTGATGCCGGTGATCGGCGGGGTCGTGGGCGAGTCCGTCATCGGGGCACCTCCGCTGCCCACCGCGCGACCTCGAGAGCCAGGTCCTCGGGTCGACGTCGCTCGAGCCGCAGCATCGCTCGCGATCCGGCCGCGCCGCGTTCGACGTAGGGGGTGAGGGCCCGCCAGCCGTCGGCGTGCAGCACCCAGGTGACCCAACCGATCCGCGGCCGCGCGGGAAGGGTGCCGACCACGCGCAGTCGGCCGACGGCCCCGTGGAGCCGACGGAGTGGCTCGCGGAGGGCGGAGTCGGCCCGGGCGGCCAGCTCGTCGTACAGCTCGGGACGGTGCTCGCTGAGGGCCCTACCGGTGCCGACCACCAGGTCCCACGGCAGGACCAGTCCGTCGGGCGGTGGTGCGGGAGCGTGGTCGGGGATCGGGACGCGGCAGGCCCGGGCGAGCTCCGAGCGCCAGAGGCGTACGTCGAACCGGACGTCCTCGACCTCACCCCCGGCCGTCGCGGTGGCGCGGACGGTCGAGCCGCGGAGCTCGTGCCGGGCGTGGAGCCGCGCGTCGTACGGCCCGCGGCGGACGGCCAGGTCGAGGTCGACGCGCAGGTCGCTGCTCATGCCGCCCTCGGGACGTGTACGTCGAGCCAGGCGAGGCTACCGGGGGGCGGCGGGTCGAAGTGGTCCAGCCAGTGGTCGATCGCGCCGGGCACCACATGGCCGGCCAGCCCGGCCAGCCCGCTCGTGGCGGCGTCGACCAGGTGCAGCACCCGGTGCTCGATCGCCGCGATCACCTCCTTGAGGTGGTCGACCTCGCGGGCGTGCCGGAGGAGGGCGTCGGCCGCCGAGTCGTGGGCGTCGGCGCAGGAGCGGAGCCGTGCGGCGTGGTCGCGGGCCGCCCGCCGCATCGCGTCGGCGGCGAGGCCGGTCCACGGCACTGCCTCGACGCGGCCGGTCAGCTCGTCGGCCTCGGCCCGGAGGTCACCTGCCCGCTGGTGCATCGCGCGGGCCTGGGCCCGGATCACCGAGGTGTCGCCGTACATCGTCGCGCTCCTTCCCGGCGGGCCCCGAGGACCGCAGTGGAGCAAGGTCTGCCCGGACGAGGGGCCGGCGAAACCGGCGCCCGACCAGGCTGTGGAGGACGCCGCGCGACGGGTCAGGCGCGGGGCCAGGAGATGCCGCGGACCACCTCGCGATTGCGCGCCAGCGCCGCCCGGTCCCGGGAGAACGCCCACGACCAGACCACCGTGGTGCCGGCACCGGGCACCCGGAGCGCGGTGTAGTCGGCGACCATGTCGCCCCAGATCCCGGTGACGACGTCATCGGGGGTGTGGGTGATCGCGTAGCACGCGAACCGGCCGTTGCACATCGCCGGTCCGTCGCCCACCCCGGCCTTGAGGGTCACCCGCACGCGCCACGCCGGCCGACCGTCGATCCGAGTCGGCACGACGGACGAGGCGTCGAGGAAGGGGCGCCCGGCGAGCCACGACACGAAGGCATGGGGTGTGTCGGCGACACCGGGGCGGACCGAGGACCCGTCGTCGGAGGGGGCCCGGACCCCTTCCTGGACCGTCACGCCCGCCACGGTGTCGGGGATGTAGGGCCCGCCACCCGAGTCGCTCCGCCGATCGGCGTAGCTCTCGACCAGCCAGTCGGAGGCGCCGCCACCCGAGGCCGCGCCGTACCCCGACGGGATGTGCCACCGGAGGGGCCTGGTGAGGTCGATGCGGTACGTCTGCAGGCCCAGGCAGTGGACGGGCCCGGTGCACGTCTCGGGCGGGACGACGACCGGCGGGTGTCCGACGGGCTCCGGGTTGACCCCGGTTGCGTCGGTGAGGGCCTGCCCTCCCCACCAGCCGGCGCCCAGGGCGAGGACGACGGTCGCCACGACGGCCGCGGCGGTGTGGCGGCGGTGGTGACGGTGTGCGGCGTAGACGTCGAGCAGCCCGGCCTCGACGTCGCTCCTGGTGGCCGAGCGGAGGTCGTCGGCCGCCCTGCGGGCGAGGTCCTCGATCATGACTCCTCCTCCTGGGTCGCCAGCCGGCGGCCCAGCTCGGCCCGTGCTCGTGACAGATGGACCTTGACGGTGCCCTCGGCGCACCCGAGAGCGACGGACACCGCGGCGACCGGTAGGTCGAGGGCGTAGAACAGGGCGGTGACCTGGGCCTGCCGGCGGGGCAGGCGGCGGACCTCGACCCAGAACTGCTCGCTCTCGGCGGCCAGCGGCTCCACCGCCACGAGGCGGCGGCCAGCGACCCGGCGGAGGGCGCGGCGTTCGGCGGTCAGCCGGCGCGTCCACGACACGGCCTTGTGCGCGCAGATCCCGCGGACGTAGCCGGTGGGACTGTCCAGGAGCGCGATCCGCGTCCACTGCCGATAGGCCACCAGCATGGACTCCTGGGCGATGTCCTCGGCCGCGGCGTCCCCGGCGAGGACGCGCGCGAGCACGAGGATGCGGGGGTACTCACGGCGGTAGAAGTCCTCGAAGGACTCGACCGACAACACCGGCGGCGCGGACAGGGCCGTGACGGGTTCACCGTGCGTCGGCTCGTCGACGAGCTCGAGCACGTCTGGCCCGCGCTTGCGTGGTGACTTGGTCATGTCCGGTGGTCGCTCGAGTGCCCGTCCCGGGTTTACCACAGATGCCGGGATCCTCGGGGCTCGTGTCGCCCCCGGTAAACTCGGGCATCGCCGCCCCTGCTCGTGAAGCGAGGTGACACCCCCATGACCTTCGACGTCCACCAGCTCGACCTGTTCGTGCTGGTCGGGGCCGGGGTCACGCTGTCGGCGATCCTCGCCGTACGACTCAGCACGCGGGCCGGTCTGCCCAGCCTGCTGCTCTACCTGCTGATGGGCGTGCTGCTCGGCGAGAACTTCATCGGCATCGGTTTCGAGAACGCCGAGCTGGCGCACGCGCTCGGCTTCGCCGCCCTCGCCCTGATCCTCGCCGAGGGCGGTCTCACGACCAGCTGGGACGCCGTCCGGCCGTCGATGCGGCTGGGGGTGTCCCTGGCGACGCTGGGAGTCGCGGTGTCGGTCGCGATCGTCGCCGTGGGTGCGCACTTCCTGCTCGGGCTGTCGTGGCAGCTGTCCGTGCTCCTCGGGGCCGTCACCTCCCCGACCGACGCGGCGGCCGTGTTCTCCGTCCTGCGCGGCCTGCCCCTCTCACCCCGCCTGGTCGGGGCGCTGGAGGCCGAGTCGGGTCTCAACGACGCCCCCACGGTCGTGCTGGTCACCCTGATCTCGACCGGGTCGGTGGCCGACCACGGCATCCCGGCGACGGTCCTGGTGATCGTCTTCGAGCTGGTCGCCGGCGTGCTGATCGGACTGGGCGTCGGGTTCGGGGGTGCCTGGCTGATGCGCCGCGCCGCCCTGCCCTCGTCGGGCCTCTACCCGCTCGCGGTCGTCTCCCTCACCCTCCTGGCGTACGGCGCGGCCTCGACCGCGCACGCGTCCGGCTTCGCCGCGATCTACGTCGGCGCACTCGTGCTCGGGAACTCCGAGCTGCCCCACCGGATCGCCACCCGGTCCTTCGCCGAAGGGGTCGCCTGGCTCGCGCAGATCGGGTTGTTCGTGATGCTCGGTCTGCTCCTGACCCCGAGCCGGATCACCTGGTCGATGGTCGGGGTCGCTGTGGTGGGCAGTCTCCTGCTGACCTTCGTGGCCCGGCCGATCACGGTGTGGGTCAGCTCGGTCGTCCGCCCGATGCCGTGGCACGAGATGGCGTTCGTGTCCTGGGCCGGGCTACGCGGCGCCGTGCCGATCGTGCTCGCGACGATTCCGTTGGCCGAGGGCGTCACCGACGCCGAACGCCTCTTCGACATCGTGTTCGTGATCGTGGTGATCTCGACGGTGCTGACCGGGCCGACGCTGCCGCGGGTCGCTCGGGTGCTCGGCGTGACCCGACAGCTCGAGCCGCGGTCGCTGGACCTCGAGGTCGCACCGCTGGAGCGCGTCTCGGCCGACATGCTCCAGGTGACGGTCAGCCCGGTCTCGCGGCTGCACGGGGTCGAGGTCGGCGAGCTCCGACTGCCGGAGGGCGCGTCGGTCTCCATGGTGGTGCGGGACGGGCACGCGATCGTCCCCGAACGACGTACCGTCCTGCGCCACGGTGACGACGTGCTGATCGTCACCCCGCACGGCCTGCGCGAGTCGACGGTGCGTCGGCTCCGGACCGTGTCCGCCCACGGCCGCCTCGGCCGATGGCTCGGCGAGTGAGCCCGGATCCGTCGATCCGGCCGTCGCGTTCAGTCCGTGGGCGGTGAGCAGATCGTGATCGCCGCGGTGACCTTGACCGAGGACCTGCCCTGCACCAGCTTCTCGAACTGCGGGCCGACCATGACGACCACCCCGGGCCCCTTGTGGTGCTTGTCGACGATGGCGGCGTTGGGCCCGAGCCGGCTCGCGACCAGCCGGACCGCCGGGTCGTTGCGGTCGCGGGCCCAGATCTGGGCGTAGTGGATGCCGGTGTTCTTGGGGGCGTTGCCGACGGAGCCGCTGCCGAAGCCCTGGTCCGCGAACGCCCCCATCGTGCGCTCCGCCAGGCCGACCCGCTCGCTGGCGTTGAAGACGCTGACGGTCACCTGGGGTGCGGAGACGCGGTCACCGGGCTGGAGCTGGGTGGGGTAGCAGATCTTCGGCGCCGCCTTGTGCGGAAAGGACTGGGTCATCGACGACCACCCCACGGTGATGCCGAGGAGCAGCAGGACGCCGAGGACCGCGAGGGTCAGCAGCGTCTTGACGTGGATGTTCACCCGGAGACCTCGTGGACGCGGGCGTGGAGCACGTGCCGCTGCTGGAGCGCGGCTCGCAGCGCCCGGTGGAGGCCGTCCTCGAGGTAGAGCTCGCCGCGCCACCGGACCACGTGCGCGAACAGGTCGCCGTAGAACGTCGAGTCCTCGTCGAGGAGCGTGTCGAGACGGAGCGTGTCCTTGGTGGTGACCAGGTCGTCGAGCCGGACCTGACGGGGCGGGAGGGCCGCCCAGGCCCGGGAGGTGAGGTCGTGCGGGGGGTACGGACGCCCGTCGCCCACCCGCTTGAAGATCACGCGGCGAGTCTACGCAGAGCGCACCCAGGTCCCTCGTGGCTACATTTCATGCCGTGACCGACAATCCCATCGCCGCCGCCGTCGCTCCCGGATACGAGTTCACCGGCCCGGCGCTGGAGCTCGGCGGACTCATGCTCGACGAGACGAACCTGTCCGACGTCCACATCAAGATCCCGCTCGGGATGCTCAACCGGCACGGGCTCGTCGCGGGCGCGACCGGGACCGGCAAGACCAAGACGCTGCAGCTGATGGCCGAACAGCTGTCGACGAACGGCGTCCCGGTCTTCGCCGCGGACATCAAGGGCGACCTGTCGGGGATGAGCACGCCCGGCCAGGAGGACGACAAGATCAAGGCCCGGGCGGCCTCGGTCGGGCAGACCTGGGAGGCGAAGGGCTTCCCGGTCACCTACTACGCGCTCGGCGGCCAGGGCACCGGCATCCCGCTCCGGGTGACGATGACGTCGTTCGGGCCGATCCTGCTGAGCAAGGTGCTCGGACTCAACGACACCCAGGAGTCCAGCCTCGGCCTGGTCTTCCACTACGCCGACCAGGCCGGTCTGCCCCTGCTCGACCTGAAAGACCTGCGCGCCGTCGTCCACTACCTCAACAGCGACGAGGGCAAGCCCGACCTCAAGGAGCTCGGTGGGCTGTCCAGCGCCACGGCCGGTGTGATCCTGCGCGAGCTGATCGCGTTCGAGGGCCAGGGCGCCGACGCGTTCTTCGGGGAGCCGGAGTTCGAGTCCTCCGACCTGCTGCAGGTCGGCTCCGACGGACGCGGCGTCGTCTCGATGCTCGAGCTGCCCAACCTCCAGGACCGGCCGGCCCTGTTCTCGACGTTCCTGATGTGGCTGCTCGCCGACCTCTTCCACGACCTGCCCGAGGTCGGCGACGCCGAGAAGCCCAAGCTGGTCTTCTTCTTCGACGAGGCGCACCTGCTGTTCAACGACGCGTCCAAGGCGTTCCTCGACCAGATCGGGCAGACCGTGCGGCTGATCCGCTCCAAGGGCGTGGGCGTCGTCTTCGTCACGCAGAGCCCGACCGACGTACCCGACGCGGTGCTCGCTCAGCTCGGCTCGCGGATCCAGCACCAGCTGCGCGCCGCCACCCCCAACGACGCCAAGGCGCTCAAGGCGACCGTGAACACCTACCCGACCTCGTCGTACGACGACCTCGGCAAGGTGATCCTCTCCCTCGGCATCGGCGAGGCGATCGTGACCGTGATGAACGAGCGCGGTGCCCCGACCCCCGTCGCGTGGACCCGGCTGCGGGCGCCCGAGTCGCTGATGGGGCCGGCCGACGCGACCGCGATGGACGCGGCGGTCAAGGCCAGCCCCGGCTGGGCGACGTACTCCCAGGTCGTCGACCGCGACTCCGCCAGCGAGAGGCTCGCGGCGCGGATGCAGGCGGGTGCCGAGAAGCAGGCCGCGGAGCAGGCGGCGGCAGACCCCTCGAAGCCCGCCCCCAAGGCGAAGGCGGCCAAGCCCCAGGACAGCACCTTCGACAAGGTGGTGAAGTCCAGCACCTTCAAGTACGCCGTGCGCTACGCCGCCCGCGAAGCCGTGCGGGGCATGTTCGGCATCGGCCGCCGCTGATCAGGACCCCACGTCACGGCTGCGCTACTTCAGCCGCACCGACGCCAGCACCGAGCTGACCAGCTTCACGCGCCGGGCGTGGGTGCTCTTCATCTCGAACGACACCTTGACCAGTCGAGGGGCGGTCGCGCCCTGGACGACGGTGCCGTACTCCTCGAGGTGCCGGCCCTGCCCGATCGGGCCGGTGAGGTGGTACCACCTCGCGCCGGCGAACCGCACGGGGTCGGCGATGGTGGGTCTCGGCTTCCAGTCGCCGTTCCTCGCGGTCAGCTTGGCCATGTAGTCGGTGTCGGCACCGGGGAAGATCGTGAGGTCGCTGTAGTCCACCTCGAACGTCTCGTAGTCCGGCGAGGAGGCGGAGACGAACTCCTTGGCCAGGCTGCTGTCGTAGCGGAAGCCCTTCGGTGCGCGGGCGGTGAACGCGGCCAGGTCGACCTTCCGCCCGGTCGCGGCGGGGGTCGGCGTGCCGGGCGGGCCGCTCGTGGACGACGAGGGCGAGGTCGCGGGCGGCCTGACGGAGCGGGAGGAGTCGCCCCCTCCGCAGCCGGTGACGCCGAGGGCGAGGCAGGTGACGAGGACCACCGCGAGACGGTGACTCACAAGGAGGGGTCCCGCCAGGCGAGCTGGACGACCTCGACCCCGCGGTCGCGGGTGATCAGGCGGCCGCGCCCGGCGGGGGCCGGGCCCGGTCGGACGTTGCCGATGAGGGCGCCCTCGTCGGGGCTGCCGGAGAGCACGAGGCCCGGCATCGCCAGGTCGCGCAGCGACTGGATGACCGGCTCGTAGAGGGCACGCGAGGCGCCACCCGACCGGCGCGCGACCGCCAGGTGCAGCCCGACGTCACGGGCCTGGGCGAGCAGCGGCTGCAGGGCCTGTACCGGCGAGCTCTGGGTGGTCGCCACGAGGTCGTAGTCGTCGACCACGATGAACACCTCGGCCCCGGTCCACCACGACCGGTTGCGCAGCTGCTCCGACGTGACGTCGGGGCCGGGGATGCGGTTCTCCAGGTACGACGCGAGGTCGGCCAGGGTGGGCGTGGCCTGCGCCGCGGAGGTCAGGTAGTTGAGGAGGTACTCGTCGGGCACCTCACCGAGCAGCGACCGCCGGTAGTCGACGACCACGATCTGGGCCTGCTTCGGGGTCCGCGTCCGCATCACCTCGTGGACGTAGCCCCGGAGCGCTGCGCTCTTGCCGGACTGTCCGTCACCGAAGATCAGCCAGTGCGGCTCGGCCTCCGCATCGAGTCCGACCGGCGCGAGCTCCTTCTCGTTGACCCCGAGCAGGAGCCGCGACGACGTCTTGGTCGGCTCGTCGGCCTGGCCCAGCAGCTCCTCCACGGTGAACAGCTCCGGGAGCAGCCGGAGCTTCGGACCCGCCGGGCCGCGCCAGGCCTCGGCAACCTGCTTGACCAGCATCTCCACGCCGTCGCCGAGACTGCCCGCGCTCGGGTCGCCGTCGATGCGCGGGAGTGCCGCCAGGAAGTGGACCTTGCCCGGCACGATGCCGCGGCCCGGGCGCCCGGTCGGGACCAGGGCCGCCAGCTTGCGGTCGATCTCTGAGTCCATCGTGTCGCCGAGACGGAGCTCCAGCCGGGTGCCCATCAGGTCGCGGACCGCGGCGCGGTAGTCGGCCCAGCGCGACGAGGCGGTGACCACGTGGAAACCGAAGGTGAGGCCGCGCGAGGCGAGCTGCTGCAGGTCGAGCTCGAGGTCGTCGAAGTCGGCCCGCAGCGTGCTCCACCCGTCGACGACCAGGAAGACGTCGCCGTACCCGTCGTCGGCACGGCCCTGCTGGCGACGACTGCGGTAGGTCTCGATGGAGTCGATGTTGTGGGCGCGGAAGTACGCCTCGCGACGGTCGACGATGCCGGTCACCTCGGCCACGATCCGGCGTACGACGTCGGGCTCGGACCGGGTGCCGATGCCGGCCATGTGGGGCAGCGGCTGCATCGCCGCGAAGGTGCCGCCACCGAAGTCCAGCACGAAGAACTGCGACTCCAGGGGCGTCGTGGTCAGCGACAGGCTGGTCACCAGGGTGCGCAGCAACGTGCTCTTGCCGGTGCGCGGGCCGCCGACGACGGCGACGTGGCCGCTCGCCCCGGAGAGGTTGACGGTGAGGGTGTCGCGACGCTGCTCGCGCGGCCGGTCGACGGTGCCGAGCGGGACGGTGAGACCGCCGAGCGCGCGCCACTCGTGCGAGACCAGGCCGAGCTCCGGATCCGGCTCGAGGTCGGCCATCAGCTCGTCGAGGGTGTCAGGGACGTCGAGCGGCGGGAGCCAGACCTGGTGCGCCTCCGGGCCGTGTCCCACCATCCGGCCGACCGCCACGTCGAGCAGCGTCTCGGGCTCGCCGGTCGGGGTCGGCCGGGGCTCCGGCTCGGCGCTGGGTTCCGGCTCGGGCGGAGCCTGCACGAGCACCTCGGTGATCGTCCACGGCAGGATCCCCTGCACCACGCCGGTCTCGTCGCGCGCGACCGAGCGCGCGCGGTTGACGGATGCCGGGCCGGAGACGTACGCCGCCTTGAAGCGCAGCAGCGACGACTGGTCGGGCTTGAGGAAGCCCAGCCCGGGCATCGGCGGCAGCTCGTAGGCATCCGGTACGCCGAGGACGGTGCGCGACTCCTGCGCCGAGAAGGTGCGCAGACCGACCCGGTAGGACAGGTGCGACTCGAGGCCGCGCAGCCGCCCCTCCTCCAACCGTTGCGAGGCCAGGAGCAGGTGGAGGCCGAGCGACCGGCCCAGCCTGCCGATCGCCACGAACAGGTCGATGAACTCCGGCTTGGCCGACAACATCTCGGAGAACTCGTCGACGACGATGAACAGCGACGGCAACGGGGCGAGGTCGTCACCCGCTGCCCGTGCGCGCTCGTAGTCGCGGACCGAGGCGAAGTTGCCGGCGTCGCGCAGCAGCTCCTGGCGACGCACCATCTCGCCCGACAGGGCGTCCTGCATGCGGTCGACCAGGGTCAGCTCGTTCTCGAGGTTGGTGATCACGGCCGAGACGTGCGGCATCCCGGACATCCCCGCGAACGTCGCCCCGCCCTTGAAGTCGACCAGCACCATGTTCAGCTGCTCGGGCGAGTGGGTGATCGCCAACCCGAGGACCAGGGTGCGCAGGAACTCCGACTTGCCGGACCCGGTCGCTCCGATCACGAGGCCGTGCGGGCCCATGCCCTGCTGGGCCGACTCCTTGATGTCGAGGTGGATCATGCCGCCGCCGTCCCCGAGCCCGATCGGCACCCGGAGCCGGTCCCGCGCTGGGCGCGTGCGCCACGCGCTCGCGGGGTCGTAGTGGCGGACGTCGCCGAGACCCAGCAGGTCCATGAAGTCCGACGGGCCCTTGATCTCCCCGGCGCTGGCGGGCTCGGCCTCGACGCCGGCCGTCACGACGTGCAGCGGAGCGAGCCGTCGGGCTAGCGCCTCGGCCGTGGCGAGGTCGCACCGGTCGGCACCCGCGCGCACCGGCGCCTCCCGCAGCCGCAGCGCGTTGATCGCCGGTCGGCCGTCCTCGGTCTCGGTGCCGTCCTCGAACAGCAGCCGCAGGCGGGTGCTGTCCTCGAGCTCGTCCCACCGGCTCGGCAGGTCGAGCACGGTCATCCCGTGCAGACCGTCGGCGGGAATCACGTGGTTGCCGGGCGGCAGGACCCCGCCGTCCACGACGAAGAGGATGTGCGGGTCGGGCGGCCGCTCGTCGGCGCCGAACCGCGGGCGCTCCGCGAGATCGGGCGGCAGCAGCGCCGCGAGATCCGCAAGGCTCGTGGACACCATCCGTCGCGGCCCGACCGCGTCGGAGTCCTGGGCGGACAGGGCGTGCGGCAACCACTTCACCCAGTCCCACTGGGCCAGCGAGTCCTCGGACGCGAGCACGGCGATGGCCAGGTGCTCGGGCGACTGGAACGCCGCCGCGGAGCAGATCATCGCCCGGGCCAGCGACCGTGCCTCGTCCTCGTCGCCGCAGATCTCGATCCGGTCGAAGGCCCGGAGGTCGACCGCGGCCGGCAGGTTGGGCTGCACCCGGTGGACGGCCAGCAGCCGGTGCAGGGCGGAGGCCGCCGCCGGGTCGACCTGGTCGATCGGTGCGGAGTCGGGTGGGACGAGCTCCAACGAGAGCGGCTGGCTGCACACGCCGTACCGCACCTGGAGGAACTCGCCGTCGCTGACCGAGTGCTCCCACACGCGGGAGCGCTCGTCGGCCAGGGCGGGCAGCGCCGACGGATCGGGGTGCTGCCAGAGCAGGGCCGCCCGTTGCTGCGAGGCGGCCTCGCGGGCGATCTTGCGGACAGTCCCGAGGTAGCGGAGGTACTCGGTGCGGGTGCCGGTGACCGTCTGGGTGCGCTGCTTCCGCTGCCGGTCGAGCTGGACGACGATGAAGCCGAGCGTCGCGAAGAGGAACATCCCCGCAGCGAGGAAGCTGCGCCCCTGCCCGCCCGGCGTCGAGCTGCCCATGGTCGCGACCAGGACGATCGAGCCCAGGCTGCCGAGCATCGGGATGGCGTTCATCAGGACGCCGCTCGCGCCCTCCGCCTCCTCGATCTGCGGCGGGGCCTGGATCACGATCTCGCCGGTCGGCAGCTCCGGCTGGTCGGCCCGGCCGCCACGCAGCGTGGTGGTCAACGACTCTCCCAAGAACATCGTCGGTTGTCGGCAGCGATCTTAAGGGGTGCCCGACGGACCTACGGCCGACCGTCACCCAGCGACTACCCTGCCGGGGAAGCACAGCAGCCGGTGGTCCGGCGTAACCGGGTACGACGAGGTGACCGCGATGACGCAGGGACGCGTGCGGCCGAACGCCGACGTCCTCGCCCTCAGCGTGCACGGACCGGCCGGTGTCCTGGACCTGATGGTCCCGGCCGGAGCCGTCGTCACCGACGTCGCCCGTGAGTACGCCGCACAGGCCGGGCTGGGTGCGATCCCCCTGCTCTACTCCCGCACCGGCGACCTGATGCTCGCCTCCGCGACCCTGCCCGAGCTCGGGATCGAGACCGGCGGCATCCTGGTCGCCGCCACCGGTGTCCACCGTGCCGCGACGCACCGACCCGATCGGCGGCCGCCACCCGACCGGCCGCGCGGAGCCCATCCGATCGCGGTCCTCTGGTGCGCGGTCGCGGCGATCGTGGCCGGCCTCGCCGGCTGGTGCGCCGCCCACGCCTCGCCCGGCGACCACGACCTGGCGATCGGGGTGCTCGCCGCGACGGCGCTCCTCGGTCTGGTCCCGGTCGGACCGGTCGCCGTGCCGCGGCTGGTCGCGGCACCCTGCTTCCTGGGTGCCGCGGGGTTCGCGTGGGCCTGGGACCCCGCGGCCGAGCGGCTCCCGATGGTCCTCGGCGTGACTGCTGCGGCCGTGGCGGTCGGCGCCGCTCTGGCCAGAGCCGTGGCCGGCCGGGCCGAGGCGCAGCTGCGGGTGCTCGTCGTCGCCGGCGCGGCCGTCTTCGCCGTCACCGGTGCGATCACCCTGCTGGGCTGGCCACCACGCGCCGCCTGGGCGGTGCTGCTCGCCGCGGCCCTGCTGGCCGCGCGTTTCGTCCCGACCGTGTCCGTCGACGTCCCCGACCAGTACCTCGTGGACTTCGAGCGCCTGGCCGTGACCGCCTGGTCGGCACGCGACCGGACGCCGCGCCGGCGGGTGCGGTCCATCGTCCCGGTCCGAGCGGTCTCCGACGTGGCCGACCGGGGAGGTCGCCTGGTCGCCGCCGCCGCAGCCGCCATCCTGGTCGTCGCCCTGGCGACCGCGCCGTTGCTGCTGTGGTCGGCGACGCTGCCGGTCGACCGCGTCGGCGCGAGACTCGAGGTCGTGCTGGTCGGTGCGGGGCTGCTGCTGGCCGCGCGCAGCTACCGGCAGCCGGCCGCACGCGGCCTCCTCCGGCTCGCGGGCCTGGTCTGCTGGTCGGCCCTCGCGGCGTACGCCGCCCCGCGGTTGAGCCAGGGGCAGCTCCTCACCGTCTCTCTCGTCGCGACCGGGCTGGGCGTGGTGGTCGTGCTCGTCGCGATGGCCACCGGACGTGGCTGGCGGTCGGCGTGGTGGTCGCGTCGCGCCGAGGTGGCGGAGGCGCTGTGCGGGTCCTCGGCGCTCGCCGTCGTCCTCGTCGCCAGCGGCTTCTTCCGTCATCTGTGGGAATTGACGTCGTGATGTTTAGGGGTCACGACCACGGGTAGACCTGCTCTGTCCGGATCGGGCTGAACGACTCGGGCAGCAAGCCACGACACAGGATTCACGGATTTCGAGCGGCTCCGCCGCGTCGGGGAAAGGAGACGACCTCATGTCGTCAGCAGAGATGGGACAGGGGCAGGGCACACTCTCCGCCGCAGCGGGAATGGTCGCCGACGCCAAGCACGACTTCGACCGGCTCAACAACGAGCTGGTCCAGCACATCGACGCCGCCAAGGCGAAGTGGTCCGGTCAGGGAGGCACGGCGTTCAACTCGCTCGGCCACGCCTGGCACGAGAAGCAGAAGACGATCGTGAGCGCGCTCAACCAGTTCGAGGCCTCCCTGCGCTCGACGGAGAAGGACAACACGAGCACCGACGACACGCAGTCGTCCGCCTTCGCCCGCAACCAGCAGCGCCTCGGCTGAGCCCGGCGCACCGCGACCACGACAGGAGACAGAGCAATGGAACTCGACGGACTGAAGGTCAACCACGGAGGTCTCGACCAGGCGGCCGACGACCTGATGGGCATCGTGAACAGGATCGACTCCCGCATGCAGCACCTCGAGCGCGAGCTCAACCCGCTGCGGGCGAACTGGGTCGGTGACGCGCAGCAGGCCTACACAGTGGCCAAGCAGCGTTGGGACGGCGCCATCCACGACATGCGCGAGCTCTTGCACAGCACCTCGACGCAGGTGACGCAGTCGAACGCCGAGTACCGCGCGGCCGACGCCCGCGGCGCCCGCGCGTTCGACATGTGACGCGTCCTCACGCAGGATCGTGACCAGGCTTCACGCCAGGGCCCAGCGGGGCCGCGACCACCGGACCAGGTGGCTGCGGTCCCGCTGAGCCGGTACTCAGGGACGAACTCGGGGGTTTGCTCCCCCTGACGGCCGGAAGACGACAGGAACGACATGGCCCTTTTCTCGCTCGACCAGATCGCCACGTTGGGCAACGAGCTCAAGGAGCTCTACGTCGACAACGAGGTCATCCACACGATCACCGCCGACCTCACCGACAACGCCGACGCGGTCCACGACTCGGGGTTCCAGAAGCTCCACGTCGACCAGACCGTGTTCGGTGAGTCGACGGTCGGCGGCTCGCTGGGCTACCACCACAGCCTGGCCCACTCGAAGGTCGCCGACACGCTCGCCTCGGTGCTGGAGGACCTCCACTCCTTCCGGATGGGTCTGCAGACCTTCCAGAAGGCCGTGGACTCCGCCGACACCCAGAGCGCCGACGACCTCCGCGCCCGCCACGAGGCGGTCGCCGCCCTCGGGCGTGCGGCCGACTTCCACCGCACCCACGCCCGCAACCACTACTACCACCCGGGCGAGCACCAGAACTCGGGAGGCAGCGATGCCTAAGGGTCCCCACGAGCAGCGGCTCGACGGCTACGTCACCGGCGGCAAGGTCGACAACATCCGCCACTCCGCCCACGTCTGGGACGCCGGGCACCACGTCCTGACCAACCTCGCCACCGCCCTCGAGTCCGCCAAGCCCCAGCTGATGGACCGGTTCGGCCCGCAGACCGGACCCGCCGCGGTGAAGGCGTTCCAGAAGGTCGCCGACAACGTCCGCTCCCAGGCGAACGAGATGAAGAAGGCGAGCACCGCGCTGGGTACGGCAGGCGACGCCCTCGAGGACGCGCAGACGACGCACCACAAGCTCGGCAACGCCCCGGCCTCGCCCCCGTCGGACCCGACGCAGAAGGCCGGCGAGACGGTGGAGGACTTCCACACCCGCCAGAAGAGCGCCAACGCGGCGCAGAGCCACTACGCGACCGAGTCGGCCGATCGGGAGCGCCAGTCGCAGACCGCGATCCACGACGTCGACACCAAGTACGACCAGGCGATCAAGGTCATGGAGAGCATCCACGGCCAGCCACGGCGTACCGGTGGCACCGGCACCGGCACCGGAACGGGCTCGATCCCCGGAGGCGGCGTCGCGCCCCCCGGTCATCACGGCAGCATCGATCCGCCGCACACCGAGGTCAACGATCCCCACCCGTGGTACGACCCGACCGGTCACGAGCACGGCCCGGGGGGACACGACACGAGCGGCCACGACGATCCCGGGGGCTACGACGACCCGCCGCAGTACGGCGACCCCGGCTCCCCCCAGGGTCCCGGCAGCTATCCGACGCCCGGTCCTGGTGGCACGCCTCCGGGTGGCGGCCTCCCGCCGAGCGGTGGGCACCTCCCGACCGGCCCGACGTCGACGGCGATCGGCGGGCTCATCAGCGGCGGCATCCTGGGCGGCACCTCCGGTCTGACCGGGGCCATGCGCACGTCGGCGATGAGTGCGCTGACCGCCGAGGAGCAGGCGGCCCTTGCCGCGTCCCGAACGTCCGGGGCCGGTGCGTCGGCTGCGGCTGCGGGTCGAGGCGGCGCGGTCGGCGCGTCCGGGAGCTCCCGCGGAGCCGGCGGTGGCGCCGGGGCGGGCGGCCGGGGCGGCCGCGGGCGGAAGAAGAAGCGCCCCGACGGCACCGACTTCTTCGAGGACAACGAGGACTGGCTCGACGACGAGGAGGCCGCGCCCGGCGTCCTCGGCTAGTCCTCGCACGGACCGCGGGGTCCCCCGTCCCCGCGTCCGCCCGGTCCGGGTCTCGCGACCCGGACCGGGCGGTACCATGCCAGCCGACTGATCGACCAGCCACACACAGCCAGACTCGGGAGTTCTCGGAAGATGAGCCAGGCGCCTACCGGTGCATCCGGACTGGTGCGGGTCACCGTCACCTCCGGCACCCGACGCGTCGACCTGGTGCTCCCCGGCGCGGTCCCGGTCGCCGAGCTGGTGCCCGAGCTCGCCCGCAGCGTGGGCCTCCTCGACGCCGTCACCGTCTACGGCGGCTACCGGCTGGTGACCCAGGACGGCCGCGCACTCGCCACCGACTCGGGCCTCACCATCCAGGGGGTCGAGGACGGCGGCGTGATCACCGTCGCGGCCGGGGTCGACGACGAGCCCCCGCGGGTCTACGACGACGTGGTCGAGGCCATGACCGACGTGGTAGAGCGCGACCTCAGACCCTGGGACGCGGCGGCCGGACGCCGTACGGCGTTGTGGGCGGCGGTGCTGCTGCTGCTGGTCGGGGCGGGTTCCCTGCTGATCCAGCACGGCTCCGACATCGCCGCCGCGGCGAGCGTCGTCGTGGCCGTCGTGCTGGTCCTCGGCGCCGTCGCCCTGTCCCGCACCCAGGGCGAGACCGACGCGGCCGTCGCGGTCGCGGTGATGGGCTGCGTGTACGCCGCGGTGGCCGGCCTGATGCTGGCCTGGGGGACGCCGTTCTTCGCGACGCCGGTGGCGGCGGCCGGCGGCGGGGCGCTCGCTGCCGGGCTGGTCGCAGCGCTGGGGGTGGCCGAGGGCCGCACCCTGCTGCTGCCGCCCGTGGTCGTCGGTGCGGTGTTCCTCGCGACCGGGCTCGTGATG
>Ga0070665_100001847_pt1 | contig 24052 bp, 30 predicted proteins | sample KBSS13metaG_FD_65862 | JGI IMG/M metagenome (GOLD analysis project Ga0070665, IMG submission 65862) | Switchgrass rhizosphere microbial communities from Kellogg Biological Station, Michigan, USA - KBS S1-3 metaG | ecosystem: Host-associated > Plants > Roots > Rhizosphere > Soil ... | reverse complement strand
TTCACCACCGGCCGGCGCTACCACTACCATCACGTGCCACCTTACGAGGCGGAGCGATTTGCCGCAGCCCTCAGCAAGGGCCGTTATTTCAACGCCCATATTCGCGACCATTATGACTTCACCGAAGTCGCACCGGGCAAAATCTGACCGCCAGATGAACGCGAGGTTGGGGAATGTTCACGCAACCTCACAACGCCTGTTTCGTTTTTCCACGCATCTACGACATCAGGAGAGATGAAATGCGTAAGCTGATTCTTGCGACCGCCGTGGCGGTGTCGGCCATCCCCTTCGCCATGCCGGCTTCGGCCGACCAGGGCCGCAACGAGCGGCAGGAAAGCCGGGAGTGCGCGCGCGAGCTGCGCAATGCCGACAGCCGCCGCGAATATAATCGCGAGCGCCGCGAGTGCGCCCGCGAAATTTCACAGGCCCGCCGCGAGGACTGGCGTCGCTACAACCGCTATGACTGGAACCGTCCGGGCCCGAGCGGCTATTATTATGCCGATGATTATTACCGGGACGGCCGCTATTATCGCGAGCGTCGCCTGAGCTATAACGACCGCATCTATCGCGGGCGCGACGGCCGCTATTATTGCCGCCGCAGCGACGGCACGACGGGCTTGATCATCGGCGCCGGCGCGGGCGCGCTGATCGGCCGCTCGCTGGACAATGGCCGCTCGAACACGCTCGGCACCATCCTCGGTGCCATCGCTGGCGGTGCTATCGGCCGGGAGGTCGATCGCAGCAGCAACCGCGATCTGCGCTGCCGCTAAGCCTCAGGGCCAGCAGGCAAAGGAGGGGCGCTCCGGCAACGGGGCGCCCTTTACTTTGGCCCGCTCCCGCAAGCTAAACCCTGGATGAACGGGGGGTAGTTTTGGGTTCATGCAACGGCAGGTACATCCTGCCCGTTCTATCCGGACGTCCGGATTGGACGCGAAAATGGGAGTCTGCATGATGCGTTTCCTCATCCTCGCGGCGGTCGCCGGAGCCGTCGCTCTACCCACTGCGGCAAGTGCCCAGCGTTATGGCGGTGGCTACGGCTACCCCCAGGCCCAAGGCTACGGCTATGGTTATGGCGGCCACCGCTACAACAACCGGGAAGTGCGCCGCGAACAGCGCGAATGTCAGCGCGAGCTGCGCCGAGCCGACAGCCGCCGCGAATATCAGCGCGAGCTGCGCGAGTGCCGCCGCGAAATCGCCGCGGCGCGCTACGGCTATCGCGATGGTCGCGACGACGATTATTATCGCGGCGACGGGCGGCGCTGGCGTAACCGCTGGTAAGCCTGACCAGCGGGGCGAACGCTCCGCCCCGCTATTTTCTCAGACGACGAGGCGCCAGCTCAGGGTCTCGCCGGCCTGGAACGGCACCAGGCTCGTGCCCGCGGCCGGCAGGCTGTCCGGCACCCGACTCTCCACCCGCTCCAGCATGATCTTCTCCTCGTTGAGCGGCAGCCCATAGAAACGGGGGCCATGCTCCGAGGCAAAGCCTTCCAGCCGGCCGAGCGCGCCCTCCGCCTCGAACACGCCGGCATAGGCCTCCAGCGCGAACGGCGCGTTGAAGATGCCCGCGCAGCCGCAAGCCGCTTCCTTCTTCTCTTGTCCGTGCGGCGCGCTGTCCGTGCCGAGAAAGAATTTGGGCGACCCCGAGACCGCGGCGCGCCGCACGGCCAGCCGGTGCCGCTCGCGCTTGACCACCGGCAGGCAATAAGCGTGCGGCCTCAGCCCGCCCTCGAACAAGGCATTGCGGTTCAGGATCAGATGCTGCGGCGTCACCGTCGCGGCGATGTTGGGGCCGGAAGCCTCCACAAAGGCTACCGCCTCGGCCGTGGTGATATGCTCGAAGACGATCTTCAGCGCCGGAAAATCCCGCACCACGCCTTGCAGCACCCGCTTGATGAACAGGGCCTCGCGGTCGAATATGTCCACCGCCGGATCGGTCACCTCGCCATGGACGAGCAGGGGCATGCCGATCCGCTGCATCGCCTCCAGCGCGGGCGCAAGCGTCCTGATATCGGTGACGCCATAAGCGCTGTTGGTCGTCGCATGGGCCGGGTAGAGCTTGGCCGCCACCCAGACGCCGCTTTCGAAGCCGCGCACCAGCTCGGCCGGCTCGGCGCGATCGACCAGATAGCAGGTCATCAGGGGCGTGAAGGCGCTGTCCCTCGGCAGCGCCGCCATGATCCGCGTCCGATAGGCCTCGGCGCGGGCCACGCTGAGGATCGGCGGCACCAGGTTCGGCATCACGATCGCCCGCGCGAATTGCCGCGCCGTATAGGGCACGACCGCCTCCAGCATCTCCCCGTCGCGCAGATGCACATGCCAGTCGTCGGGGCGGCGGATCGTCAGGCGGGTTGGATCGGTCACACGAACTCCCTAACTTGCAAGCATGACCGGCACCACCCTCTCCGACCGCGCCCTGATCCGCCTTTCCGGCGAGGATGTAAGCGGCTTCCTGCAGGGGCTGGTCACCAACGACACCGCCCTGCTCGCGCCCGAGCGCCCGCTCTGGGCCGCCCTGCTGACCGCGCAGGGCAAGGCCCTGTTCGACTTCATCCTCTGGGCGGACGGTGACGATGTCCTGATCGACTGCGAGGCGGAGCAGGCCGAGGCGCTCGCCCGCCGCCTGACTCTCTACCGTCTGCGCCGGGCCATCACGATCGTACGCGACGACAGCCTCGCGGTGCATTGGTCTCCGACGGACGAGAAGGGTGTCCTTGACCCGCGCCTTCCGGCGCTCGGCCACCGCTGGCTCGCTGCCGCCGGCGAGCCGGCGCCAGAATCCGCAAACAACGCCTGGCTCGCGCGCCGCCTCGCGCTCGGCGTCACCGAAGGCGCGGCCGAACTGGGCTCGGACAAGACCCTCTGGCTCGAATGCAATGCCGCGGAGCTGAACGGGGTGAGCTTTGCCAAGGGCTGCTATGTCGGCCAGGAGAATACCGCCCGGATGAACTGGCGGAACAAGGTCAACCGCCGCCTTGTCGTGGTGCCGGCCGCTGGGACCGGCCCGCGCACCCGGATCCACTATCCGGCGCTCGGCCTCGCCGTCGAGCATCGCCGCGTCGAGGATCTGGACGGCGCGCTGATCCCGGACTGGCTGGACGCCGCGCTGGCGGAGGGCGAGGCGCCCGCTTAGCTGTTGACAGCCCCGCCGCTTGGGGCGGATCATCGCGACAGATCAACGAGGGGGAAACATCATGGCCGGCCCGTCTGCTTTCGGCAATCTTGCGCGCGTTGCCAAGGTGTTGGCGCTTTTGCTGTTCCTTCTGCCTTGGGTGACGGTCTCCTGCTCGCCGCAGGGCTTCTCCGAGGCCATGGGCAATGAGGCGAGCGGCAGCCCGTCGCCCCCGCCCGAAATGATGAGCGGCGCCGGCAGCATCCCCATCGCCACCGCCAGCGGCCTCCAGCTCGCCATGGGAGCGCCGAAGATGGCGCCCTCCAGCCTGCCCCAGAGCGGCAGCCCGAACAGCCGCGAGCCCGAGTTCAGCCCGGAAATCGGCGTGATCGTCGGCGGCGCGTTGATCCTGCTCGCCTTGCTCGCCACGTTCCTGCTGAAGGGCGCGACGGGCGCGATCGCAGGCATCGGCGGCTCCGCCCTAGCCTTGGGCGCGCTGATCTGGTCGGTCTTCATTTATTTCCCGGACGCCGCGCGGGCGGCCCTGCTGGCCAGTGGCGGGAATCCGGGAGGCGGGCCGCAGCCCAATATCGAGCAAATGGCCCAGATCATCCAGGTGAAGCCGGAGATCGGCTTCTATCTCGTCCTGATCATGCTGGTCGCGGCGATCGCGTTCAACGTGCTGGCGATGCGCAAGCCCTCGGCGGCAGCCGCCGCCGCCCCAGCGGCGCCGCCGTCGGACCCGCCCGCCTGAGTGCTTGCCTCCTCAGGTCTCCTGTGTATTAGGTAAATAATACACAGGAGACTCCTCTATGCTCGGTCTTGCGCTTGCCCTCGCCGCCCAGACTGCCGCCGGGACGGTGAATGTGCCCGATGGCCCTGTGCTGACCGAGGCGATCCGCGCGCGCGACGCCGAATTGTTCCAGCTCGTCTTTCTCGGTTGCGACCCGGCCCGGCTCCGCTCGATGCTCACGCCCGATTTCGAAATGTATCATGACCGCGCCGGCGTGGTCGCGACCAGCGCGGAGGCCTTCGTGCAGGATCATGCGCGCACCTGCCGTGAGCGCCGGGGGCCCGATGCATGGCGCTCGCGCCGGGAACTGGTGGCCGCGAGCCTGCGCGTCGACCCAGTGCCGGGCTTCGGCGCCATCGAGGATGGCGAGCATCTGTTCTACGAATGGCGCGGCGCGGCGGAGGGGCCGGAGGATCGGGCGGGGCGGCTCGTCGGCCGGGCGCATTTTACCCAATTGTGGAAACTGACCCCGGAGGGCTGGCGGCTCGCGCGCGTGTTCAGCTTTGCCCACGCGGCGGCGGGCGAGGCCCCCTAGGCGAGCATCGCCTCCGCTTTTGCCAAAGCCACCTCGTCGTCCACGTCCAGCCAGGTCAGGCCGGTGACGTCGAGCGTCATCGCCTCCCCGCCGGCCGCCAGGCGCTGCACACCATCGGACAGACTCCCCGCCTTGCCCTCCGCGATCGCCGCCTCGATCGCGCCGGCCAGAGCCGGGGTCGCGCGGAAGACGCCGGTGTCGATTGCGTGGAAGTCCGCCAGCGTCTTGCCGATGGCGGCGATGGCCCCATTGTCGCCAAGCGCCACCTTGGTCGCGTCATCCATGTCCAGCAGCGGGCCGGCAAGATCACGGTCCACCGCCAGCCTCAGCGCCGCGGCCGGGGCGGCGATCAGCCCGCGCACGATGGCGGGATCGAAGAGATGGTCCGCCATGGTCAGCAGATAGTCCCCGTCGATCCGTGCCGCGCCGGCCAGTACGCTGTGGCCATTGGGCAGGTCCCAATCCGCCACGCGCACCGCCTGGATTGCGAAGGGCAGGGTCTCGAGAAACGCCTCGACCCGCGCCGCCTCATGGCCGGTGACCACCGTGAAGCGCGAGGCTCCGCCCGCCGCCGCGGCGCGGACCACCCGCTCGATCAAAGGCATGCCAGCGACCGGGGTCAGCGGCTTGGAGGGCGAGACTGCGCGCAGCCGGCTGCCATGGCCGGCGGCGATGATCAGGCAGTCCATGGGCTTCTTCCGCCGGCGCTTATTCGGCTGCCAGCGCTTCCCCGGCGATGAACTCCTCGGTCAGCTGCGCGGCGACATCGTCGCTGAACTGCTGCGGGGGGTGCTTGCAGAAATAGGCGCTCGGCCCGATCAGCACGCCGCCCTGGCCGCGGTCCAGCGCCACCTTGCAGCAGCGAATCGCATCCACCACCACGCCGGCGCTGTTCGGGCTGTCCTCGACCGAGAGCCGGAGCTCCAGATTCATCGGCACGTCGCCGAACAGCTGCCCTTCCATGCGCAGGAAGCAGAGCTTGTTGTCGTTCAGCCAGGGGATGTAGTCGGACGGGCCGATATGGATGTCCTCGGCGCCGAGCGGCTCGGCCAGCGTCGACTGGACCGCGTCCGTCTTCGATTCCTTCTTCGATTCCAGCCTGGCCCTGTCCAGCATGTTCATGAAGTCGGTATTGCCGCCCGTGTTCAGCTGATAGGTGCGGTCGTAGCTGACGCCACGGGCGCGGAAGAGGCTGGAGAGCACGCGGTGGACGATGGTGGCGCCGAGCTGGGCCTTCACATCGTCGCCGACGATCGGCAGGTTCTTCTCGCGGAAGCGTCGCTCCCATTCCGGCTTCGACGCGATGAACACCGGCATGCAGTTCACCACGGCGACACCCGCCTTCAGTGCGCATTCCATGTAGAATTCGACGGCCGCCTGCGAGCCGACCGGCAGGAAGTTGACCAGGATCTCCGCCCCGCTCTCCTTCAGCATGGCAACGACCTCGTCCTCGCTTGCCTCGGGGGCGTCGGACTTCTCGAAGCCGCGCTCGCCATAATTGGCCATGTGCGGCGCCATGCCGTCCAGCACCCGCCCCATCTGCACCTTCACCCCGGTCGCAGGGATCTGCGCCTGGAAGACAGTCGTGCAATTGGGTTTGGCGAAGACGGCCTCGGCGAGGTCGAGGCCTACCTTGCGCGCATCCGTGTCGATCGCCAGCACGAAGTCTATATCGCTGATCGCATAGCCGCCGAGCCGCTCATGCATGATGCCCGCCGGCGCCTTGCGGCCAGCATAATAATAGCGCCCCTGCACCAGGGAGCTCGCGCAATTGCCGATGCCGACAAGCGCCACCTTGATCTTGTTCATATTTCTCCGGTTCTCTGCCCGGGCTGCGCCCGAAAATCAGTCATACGCACGTCACAATCCTGACGGGAAGTCAATAATCGATGCTGCGCCGCGAGAGTCGCGCGCGCCGGGAGGAAAGGCGCGATCAGCACATAGCCGAACCAGACCACCGCCACGCCCGCGAAGATGAACAGGGCGACGCGCTCCTGCCCGAGGAGGGTCAGCACCATGAACAGAAAGGCAAAGCAATCGCGCGCCGAGAGCACCTGGACGATCCAGTAAACGAGATCGACGAAGCCCCCGATCCTGTGATCGCGGCGCTTGAACAGGTCGAAGCCGAGCGGCGCGCCCTGTGCCCTGACCCGGCGGGCGATGAGCACATTGCCGACGATCATCGCTCCGATCGCCCAGGCGCCGATCCAGCCGATCGCGCCGCCGTCGCGCATCGCCAGATGCACGGTGAGGCCGGCGACGAACAGGAAGTTGATCGCCATGTCGATCAGCGAGTCCAACGTCGCGCCTTGCCGCGAAATACGGAAGGTCGCGCGCGCCATCTCGCCGTCCACCCCGTCGACCACCGAGGCGGTATGGAACAGGATGGCGCCGAGGATCAGGCCCTGATGGCCGCCGGACAACAGCAACAACAGCATCGGCACCGCGATCAGCGCGTTGACGATGGTGACGTGGATCGGCCGGATGCCTGGGATGAAGAGGACCGCCCAGGTGATGCGCTGCGAAATCGGCCGGTTCAGCCAGCGCGAGACCAGGCCGTCGCCCGGCTTGCCGGTGGCGCGGACCACCGCCCAGGCGCTGGGCAAAGCGGGTGCCGGACCCGTGCCGGCCTCGATGGTGACGTCAACCGCACCGCACAGTCGCTCGATATCCGAGATGGTCGCTGGAACGAGCGCTTGGCCGTCGCCGATCCTGAGGGTGACCGACGGGGCGCCGGCTTCCGCGAGGCAATGCGCGGCGCGCGCGGCAGCGGCAACGCCCGCGATCAGGCGGTCCGCAGCAGCCGCAGTCTCAAAGCCGGCAACATTCTTCAGGGTTTTTCCTCTTCCCAAGCTGCGGCTCCTTGTCGCAAGGGACGCCACGGTCAGCATTTTCCCGCACAAAGGAGGCCGCATCATGGCAATGGTTGGGGCCTCCGACATCCAGCCGCCCGGGCCCGTCAACCGTCCGCGTGAGCTTCAGGATCCACTGAATTTCTATTTTTATCATCCGCTTGCGCGGCGCCTGGCGCTGCTGCTGAGGCCGACCGGAATCTCGCCCAACATGGTGTCGGTGATGAGCGCGGTGTCGCTCTGCGCCGCCGCCGCCTGCTTCGTCGGCATGGCCTGGCCCGCCAACGCCTTGGTGGGTCTCGGCTTCATGCTGCTCTGGCATGTGGTGGACGGCGCCGACGGCGATCTTGCCCGGATGACCGGCAAGGCCTCCCCGACCGGCGAGCTGGTCGACGGGGTCTGCGATTATTTCGGCAACACGGTCATGTATTTCGCTTTCGCCTTCCTGGCGGACGACGTCTGGGGCGGCTGGGCCTGGGCGTTGGCGGTGGCGGCGGGCGCGAGCCATGTCGTGCAGACCAACCATGCCGAGACCCAGCGCCGCCTCTATCTCTGGCGGGCCTATGGCGTGCCCTGGCTGCGCAGCGCCAAGGCCGATCAGGAGAAAATTTTCGAGCGCGAGACCTGGTTCACCCGCTATTTCGGCTTCTGGGCGGTCGGCTATCTCTGGCTGTCCGACCGGATGACCCCCGCCGCCAACCCGGTCGACCGGGCGCTCAAGCGGGCGGCGGGCGACCCGGCCGAGACGGCGCGGATCCGGAACCTCGTCCGCGAGGCCTATGCGCCCACCACCTTCGTGCCGATGCTGCTCGGCGCCAATCCGAAGACCTTCCTCATGGCCGGCGCGATCCTGCTGGGCAGCCCGATCTGGTATTTTCTGGCGATGATCGGCCCGGTGAATCTGATCCTCATCGCCTCGATCATCCACCACAAGCGCCTCGGGGCGCGGCTCGCGGCAGAGCTGCAGCGCCCCCTCTCCCCGGTGGGGAGGGGGGAGGGGGTTCGGCAACCGGAGTGAATTCTCGAACGCCCGACACCGCCCTCCCTACCCCCTCAAGGGGCACGAGTTTTCTGAAGTTGGGCTCTTAAAAAGACCTCGATCCGCTCCGCCCGCCGGTCCCAGGTCAGCTCCTTGGACTGCGCCAGGGCGCCCGCGCCGAGGCGCGCGGCGAGTGCCGGCTGGCGCAGCCGGTCGAGCGCCGCCGCCGCCGCTGCGGCATCGTCCGCCGGCACGAGCAGCGCATTCTCTCCGTCGCTCAGCAATTCCGCCGTGTCCGGCGCCCGCGGCGCGAGGATCGGCCGGCCGGCGGTGAGATAGGCGAAGAGCTTCAGCGGCAGCACGCAATTGCGAAACTGCTCGAGCGGGGCGCGCGACGGCGGGATGAGCAGCACGTCCGCCGCCTCCAGCCAGGCCGGCAGCGCCGCCGGCGCCTGCCAGGGCACCACCCGGACATTGGCCCTTTTGCGCGCCTCGGCTTCGACCGGCCCTTCCCCCTCCGAGCCGACCAGCAGGAACAGCGCTTCGGGCCTCAGATCGGCCAAAGCCAGCAAAGCGTCGAGCCCCTTCTGCGCGTTTACCCGGCCCGCATAAACGGCTGTAAAGCGTTCCGGATCGAGCCCCAGCGCCGCCCGCGCCTCCGCCTTGCCGAGCACCGCGCCCAGCCGCCGCGGCTCGGCGCCATTATGCGCAACGAGCAATGTCTCCGCCGCCACGCCCGCCCGCTCATAGGCGCCGGCGGCGTAGGAAGAATGGAGGATGAAGCCGAGGCAGTGCGGGCTCCGCGCCGTCCGCCGCAACAAGGGTCGGAACGCCGGCAGATCGTCGGGCCAGGGCCGATAATGATCCACCGCGAAAGGCAAAGGCGACCGGCCGCCCATGACGAGCATCGCCGGAATCCGCGAGTAGAGCAGGTCTGCCCCCGCCAGCTCCGGATCGCGGAAGACCTGCCGGAGCCAGAGCAAAGTTCGCCCCAGCTTCTCCCCGGCCCAGCGGCTGTCCCGCTGCATCAGTCGAAAGTCTCCCTCGACATCGAAATAGTCGCGCAAATCGGCAGCGCTGAGCGCGGGATCACCCGCCCCCCGCGGCATCAGCAGGGTCGCCTCAACCCCCCGTCGCGCCAGCGCGGCGACGGTGTTCATGGTCTGCGCCCGGCAGGCTTTCCGGTCCGGGCGCGACCACATCAGGGGATAGACAAGCCGCATCGGCCCGGCACGAAAGCCCGCCGAGCCCCGCTGTCAAGCGTGCGCGGTCAGGCCGCCTCGCAGAAGACCTGGTTGCGGCCGCCATTCTTCGCCGCGTAGAGCAAGGCGTCGGCCCGCTGCAGCGCCGGCGTCCCGTCCGCATGCCGGCCCCGCGCCACGCCGCCCGAGAAGGTGACCTGGCCCAGCGGCTGGTCGGTCTCGCGCAGCTTGAAGCTCCGCGCGCCGAGAATGTCGCGCGCGCAATCGAGAATCTCGCCCGCCGCGTCGGGCTCCAGGCCCGGAAACAGGACGACAAACTCCTCGCCGCCGATCCGCGCGACCATATTGCCAGCGCAATTGTCCTTGAGCGTCTGCGCCACCGCCTTGATCACCCGGTCGCCCACGGCATGGCCATACGTGTCATTGACCCGCTTGAAATGGTCGATGTCGCAAATGGCGAGGCTGAGGCTGGCATTGCTCCGCTCGAACTCGGCGAGCTTTTCCTCGAAGGCGCGGCGATTGGGAAGGCCGGTCAGCGGGTCGCTGCGCGCCTCCTCGCCGGCTTCCGCGAGCTTCTCCTTGAGCTGCTGGGTCTCGTCGCGCGCCGCGGTCAGCTGCTGCTCGACCGCCTTGGTGCGTTCGGCCATGGCGCGGGTGATCGCCACCAACGCGGCGACCCCGCCCTCGCCCGCTTCGAGCTGGTCGGCGCCCGCGGCCAGATCGGCGCCATAGCTTTGCGCGTCGGCGCGCTGCGCCTCGACGATCGCGGCGAAGCGCTCGACCTCCTGGGTCGCGGCGGCGAACAAGGCCGGGTCGACGCCGTTGCGCGTCGCCGGGGCGACCGGCAGGCCGACCTCGGTCTTGATCCGGTCAGCTTCCTTCTGGCTGAGCCTGAGGCCGTCGGCCGTCGCGGCCCGCACCGCCTGCGCGGCGGGCGAGCTGTCGTCCGCCATCAGGGCGTGGACGAGGGCATAATTGTCGGGGGTCGGCCAGAGGCCGTGATCCTTCAGGAACTTCCCGATCAGGGTGTAGAGCGCGTTGCCGTCCATCTGGTCCTCGGTTGGCTAGTGCGCGGCCGGTCTGGCCGGTGGAGCCCCGGGTGGCCCTTGTGACTGGGCCGGCTGGGGCGTGGAGGTGGTGGACCGGGCGGAGGTGGTGGTCGGCCCACCACGCCAGCCGAGCGTGATCGAGATCCGGCGGTTGCGCGGATCGTAGCGATTGTTGGCGACGAAGGGCTGGCGGTCGGCCACGCCTTCGATCCGGGCGATCCGCGCGAGCGGCACGCCGGACGATTCGAGCGTGCCGCGCGTCGTCTCCGCGCGCGCCGCCGACAGCGTCCAGTTGTTGGTCGTCCGCCCCGCGGCATAAGGCAGCGAGTCGGTATGGCCCCGGATGATCACCGTATTGGGCACGCCGGAAATGACCTGCGCCACCTCGCGCACGAGTCGCTGCGCCTGCGGCAGGAGCTGGTCGGTGCCGACCCGGAACATGGAGAAATCGCCCTCGTCCATCAGGTCGATGCGCAGGCCCTCGTCGCTCTCGGCGAAGCTGACATGGCGGGCCAGCCGGCGCAGCTCGGGCGACGCCTCGATCCGCCTGCGAAGCTCCGCGGAGAGCTGGCGGAATTGCTCGCGGTCGATCGGGTTGCGCGGCGCCGCGCCCTCGGCGATGCCGCCGGTCACGTCGCGCGGAATGGTGATGGCGCGCGAGCCGGTCTGGCCCTGCCGGTGCGGGTAATTGTCCGCCGCGACGATCGAGTCGCCGCCCAGGATGCCGTTCGAGCCGGCGCTGTTCTGCTTATACTCGATCAGGGTCGGCGTGAAATAGTCGGCCAGGCCGCGGCGTTGGTCCTCGTCGGTCGCGCCGAGCAGCCACAGAAGCAGGAAGAACGCCATCATGGCGGTCACAAAATCGGCATAAGCGATCTTCCAGGCGCCGCCATGATGCGCGCCATGCGCCTCCGCGACGATCTTCTTGACGATGATCGGCGGCGGCAGCGGCGCGGGTTCGTTCCGCCCGCGCTTCATCGCGGCGCTGGCCATGACCTAGCGTCCCCGCATCCCGTCGAACACGTCGGCGAAGGCCGGCTGGTTCGAATGGGCGATGCCCGAGCGCGCGGCCTCGATCACCAAGGGCAGCGGATGGCCGTGCAGCGAGGCGATGATGATCTGCTTCACGACATGATAGATCGCCATGTCGCCCTCGATCACGTTCTTCGCCCGGTTGGCGAAGGGGCCGACGAAACCATAAGCGAGCAGCACGCCGAGGAAGGTGCCGACCAGCGCCGAGCCGATCATCTCGCCCAGAATCTCCGGCGGCTTGTCGATCGAGGCCATGGTCTTCACGACGCCCAGCACGGCCGCGACGATGCCGAGCGCGGGGAGCGCGTCGGCCAGCGTCTGCAGGTTGTTCGCGGGCGCGATCGCGTGATGCTGATGGGTCTTGATGGCATTGTCCATCACGTCCTCGACGGCGCGCGGATCGAGCGTGCCGGAGGAGACGACGACCAGCCGCAGCGTGTCGCAGATCAGGTGGACGAGCGTCGGGTCTTTCAGCAGCTTCGGATATTCGGCGAAGATCGCTGAGGACTTCGGGTCCTCGATATGCGGCTCGACGGCGACGGGGCCGTCCGTGCGCAGCATCTTCATCAGCTTTGACACCAGGAAGATGACGTCGAGAAAGTCCTGCTTCTTGTAGGTCGGCCCTTTGAAGACCTTGCCGAAGCCGCCGAGCAGCGCCTTCATCTCCGCGCCCGAATTGCCGGTGATGGTCGCGCCGATCGCGGCGCCGCCGATGATCGTCATCTCGACCGGCAACGCATGCAGGATCACGCCGATGCTGCCGCCGGAGACAATGAACCCGCCGAACACCAGCACGAGGAGGACGACGATGCCAACGGCTGCGAACATTTCTTCCCTCGTGAAACCTGGCCAGTCAGAGGGGTTTCGCCCCTCCGATATGATTAACGGCAATCTGATAGGGGCTTTATGGTTAAGGACCCCTCAACCGTGATTTTCCGGCCCGCAAGCGGAGCCGTCACGGTCAGCGCAGGATGTCGAAGAGCGTGCTCTCGTTGACCCGCGCGAACACGGCCTGTGCCGCCTGCAGCGACAGCTGCTGCGAGCTCAGCCGGGCGATCACCGCCTGGATGTCCGTGTCCTCGAGGCCGCTCCTTTCTTCCTTCAGCTGAAGATCGGTGTCGGCATGGCGCTCGAGCAACTGGTCGACCCGGTTGGCCAGAGCCCCCTGCTCGCCGCGCTGGGTGGCGACATGCTTCACGCCGGCCGCCACTTCGTCGACCGAGGCGCCGACCGCCGCCTTGCGGGCCACCGGGTCGGTCAGCTCGAGCGCGGCCGCCGCATCGGCGACGATCGCGGCCAGGTCCTTCGCGCCGCCTGCCGTGTCGACGGTCTCGAAGACGTCCTCGCGGGTGCCGACGGCGATCACCTGGACCCCGCTCTGCACCGGGATGCGCAGCGAATAGCCGGACATGAAGAGCGCATTGCCGCGCGCATCCTTGCTGTCTTTCAGCGTGGCGAGCTCCTCCGCGATCGAGCGCAGCTCCAGCGCGATCGTCGCGCGGTCCTGATCGGACAGCGTGCCGGTGGCGCCCTGAGTCATCAGCTCGGTGACCCGGTCGTAAGCGGTGCCGGCGGCCTTCAGCGCGGTGTCGGCCCGGTCGGCCAGAGCGACGGCGAGGTTGAGATTGCTCTTCCAGACGCCTTCATTGGCCTGGGAGCGGCCGATCGAGGAGATGCGCGCCGCCGCGACCGGGTCTTCGGACGGCGACTGTATGCGCTTCTGGGTGGAGAGCTGGGTCTGCGCCTTCGCGATCTCGCGCGACAGGCTGAGCTGCCGGTTGACTTCCTGGTCCAGGCGGTAGCGGGTGCCACTGATCATCTGTTCATTCCCCCAAAGGCTCAGAGCGCGTCGAACAGCGCCTGGATGGTTTCACGGGCCACCTGGATGATCCGGGTGGAGGCGCTGTAGGCTTGCTGGAAGCGGAGCAGGTCCGCCGCCTCGGCATCGAGATCGACGCCAGTCACTTCATCGAGCGCCGCATAGCTGTTGTCCCGCCAGGTGGCGGTGGCCGCGGCCTCGGCATTGGCCGAGGCGAGCACCTGCGCATTGGCGGAGACCAAAGCGCCCCAGCGGTCCTCGACCGCGCTGGAGTCTCGGATCGCGTCGAGCGCGAGGAGATTGCCGTTCGGCGTACCGCTCGGGCTCGCCGCTGCGACGAGATCGGGATCGGTCACCAGCGACTGGATCGTGGTGGCGCCGCCGCTGATGCTCATCAGCGCCGTGCCGGCATTGCCGCCCGCATCCACGCCGGCCGCCGACCAGCCATTGACCATCGCGGTAAAGTCGACCGCCAGCGCATCGAGCGCCGTGCGGCGGTCCGCGACCGTCTGGGCGACGTCGACCAGGCCCGCCAGCCTGCCGCCCGCGGTGGGCAAAGGCACGGTGGTGCCGTTGGTCTGCAGCTGCAGCGACAGGCGGCCGTCTGTGGCGCGGACGAGTACGGCAAGATTTGGCCCGTTGCCCGAAAGCAGCGACAGCGAAGGCGCGCTCGCCGGGGCCAGCTCGGCATGGCCGTCCTCGCCGATCGTCACTTTGATGTCGATCTTCTCGGCAATGGCATCGATCAGCCGATCCCGCTCGTCCTCGAGCGAGGCACGGGCGCTGCCGCCGGCCGAGGCCGGGCCGAGCGCGCCGTTGACATTGGCGAGGGCCTTCAGCGCGTCGTTCAGCGAGGCGACCTCGATCTCCGCCGCCTGGCCGATCCCGTCCGACAGGCGGGCGAGCTTCTGGCCGCTGGTCCGGAAGGCCGAGGCGGCATTGTCGAGCGAGGAGAGCATCGCGCGGCGGCCGAGCGTGTCGCCCGGGTCCGAGGCCAGCGACGCGGCCGCGTTGAAGAAGCCGGTCATCGATCCGCCGACGCCGGCCATGCCGTCGTCGAGCGCCGACTCGACGCCGGACAGCCATTGCTGGCGAACCTGGGCGCGGCCATCGGCGGAGGCCGAGAAGCGTGCCTCGGCCGCCTTGAAATTGTCCCAGGCGCGGGCGACGCCGGCGGCGGTGACACCGTTGAACATGACCGTCGGCCGGTAGGCGATGTCGCCCGTGCCGGTGGCGGTCAACTCTTCGAGCACGACCCGGCGGCGGGCATAGCCCGGGGTCTGCGCATTGGCGACATTCTCGCCGACCGCGGTCAAGGCGGAGCGATAGGCGCGGAGCGCGGAGCTGCCGATGCCGAGAAGATCGCTCACCTTGTCACCTCATTGCTGGTCTGGGCAGCGGCGGCGGTCTCGGCGGCAGCGGCCGCCGCGGCGGCCTGCTGGACCTGCGCGCCGGCCTGGGCCGGCTGCAAGCTGCGGTGCCGCTCGAACTGGGCAGTCAGCAATTCGGCGATGCCGAACGTGCCCTGCTGCGACATCCCCTCGGCAAGACGCGAGTCCGCCATGTCGCGGAACTGCTCGGTGGCCTGGCTGCCGAAGATGTCGTCGGCGAGCTTTGCGTTGCGCATCGAGCCGATCAGCTGGCGGATGAACACGGCTTCGAAGGCCTGCGCCGCCTGGCGCAGCTCCTGCCGGCGCTGGGTGTTCGCCTCCCCGCCCGTGGCGGGGGTCTGGGTGCCCAAAGAGTTGATCACAGGATCACGAGCTCCGCGCGCAGCGCCCCGGCCTGTTTCAGGGCCTCGAGGATCGCGACCAGGTCCGACGGGGCGGCGCCGATCGCGTTCACCGCGCGGACGATCTCCGAGAGCGAAGCGCCCGGGGCGAAGTTGAACATGCGGGTCCGCTCCTCGCTGATGTTGATGGTGGAATTGGGCACCACGACCGTCTCGCCGCGCGACAGGGACCGCGGCTGGCTGGCGCGCGGGTCCTCCTGCACAGCGACGGTGAGCCGGCCATGGCTGACCGCGGCAGGGCGGATGCGCACCGCACCGTTGATCACGACCGTGCCGGTCCGCGCATTGACGATGACCCGTGCGGGCGCGTCGGCGGGCTCGACCGAGATATTCTCGATCCGGCTCATCAGGGCGCTGCGCACTTCGGCGCCCTGCGGCACCTCGATGGCCACGGAGACGCCGTCAATGGCGCGGGCGACCGGCCGGCCGAGCTCCTGGTTGATCGCCTGCGCGACGAGGCTGGCGGTGGTGAAATCGGATTCGGCGAGGTTGAAGACCAGACCGGGCGACGTGGCGAAGCCGGTCTCGACCGCCCGCTCGACGGTGGCGCCGCCGGGGATGCGGCCCGAGGAGGGTACGTTGACCGAGACCTGGCTGCCGTCCTGCGCCGAAACGCCGAGGCCGCCGACGGCGAGATTGCCCTGCGCCATGGCGTAGATCTGGTTGTCGGCGCCGCGCAGCGGGCTCATGATCAGGGTGCCGCCGCGCAGGGATCGGGCGCGGCCCATGGCGGAGACGGTGATGTCGAGCCGCTGGCCGGGGCGCGCGAAGGCGGGCAGCTCGGCGGTGATCATCACCGCGGCCGCATTCTTCAGCGCCGGATTGACGCCGGGCGGCAGGGTCAGGCCGAAGCGCGAGGCGACCCCGGTCATGCCCTGTGTGGCATATTCCAGATTGTCGTCGCCCGTGCCGGCAAGGCCGACGACGATGCCATAACCGACCAGCTGGTTGGGGCGCACGCCTTGGAACGCGCCCAGGTCCTTGATCCGGCTCGCCAAAGCGGGCGTGGCCATGGCCAGCAAGGCGGCGAAGGCGATGAGGATACGGCTAAGCATGTGTCGAGACCTCATCAAAACGGGCTGAGAATGTTGAAGAAGCGCTGCAGCCAGCCCATGCGGCTGGAGCGCGCGATCTCGCCGCGGCCCAGATAGTCGATCCGCGCATCGGCGATGCGGGTCGAAAGGATGCGGTTGTCGGAGGTCAGGTCGCCCTGCCGGACGATACCGGAGAGGCGGACCGTCTCATTGCCGCGGTTGATGCGCAGTCGCTTCTCGCCGCGCACCCGCATCGTGCCGTTGGGCAGCACTTCCTCGACGGTCACCGTGAGCTCGCCGGTCAGCGAATTGGCCTGGCCGGTCTGGCCGCGGCCCTGGAACTCATTGCCCCCGCCCATCGACACGTCGGAGGGACGGAAGAAGGAGAGCGGGCCGGTCGCGGGCGGCGTCAGGCTCAGCGAGCCTTCGCGGTTGGTCTGCGCCGTCGACGAGGAGGTGCCCTGGGTGCGCTCGGTCAAGATGATGGTGATGACGTCGCCCACCTGCGCGGCCCGCTGCCCGGAAGTGAGCGGCGCATAGCCATATTGCGGCTGGAAGATCGCGCCATTGGCTGCGGCCGGCGGGGCCGGCGGCGGCGGCGTGGGGCGATATTCCGGCTCGCGCTCGCGCCGCGCGGCGACGAGCGCCACGGCGCAGCAGGCAAGGAGGGCGGCGCGCTTCATATTAGAGCTGCTGGTTCGCATTGCGCAGCATCTCGTCGGTCGCCTGGATCATCTTCGAATTGACCTCATAAGCGCGCTGGGTCTCGATCATATCGACCAGCTCCTGGACGACATTGACGTTGGACGCTTCGAGCGCGCCCTGGCGGATCGCGCCGCGACCCTCGGCATTGGCCGGGCCGGTCTGCGCCTCGCCGCTCGCCCCGGTCACGCCGTAAAGATTGTTGCCGAGCGCCTGCAGGCCGGCGGGGTTCACGAAGCGGGCGAGCTCGATCTTGCCGACCTCGGACGCCGCGTCCTGCCCCGTCACCGTCACGGAGACGGTGCCATCCACGCCGATGGTGATCGCATTGGCGTTTTCGGGGATCTGGATCTCCGGCATGACGGGCATGCCGTCGGTGGTGACCAATTTGCCTTCTGACGAGCGGTGGAAATTGCCCGCGCGGGTATAGCCCGTCGAGCCGTCCGGCCGCTGGACCTGAAAATAGCCCTCGCCCTCGATCGCGAGATCGAGATTGTTACCGGTCGTATTGATCGAGCCGGCCGAGGTGATCCGGCCGGTGCCGGTCAGCCGCACGCCGGTGCCGAGGTTCAGGCCCGTGGCATATTGATTGTCGCCGGCCGAGCGCGCGCCCGCAGCGGTGATCGTCTGATAGGCCAGAGTCGCGAATTCCGCGCGGTCCCGCTGGAAGGCGGTGGTGTTCACGTTCGCCAGATTGTTGGCGATGATCCGCATCCGTTCGGCCTGCGCGTCGAGCCCGGTGCGGGCGACCTGGAGGGCTGAGGTGGACATGGGTTTCTCCTTTTAAAATTCGGGGGCTTAGCTGGGCATGCGCATCAGATCGGCGGCGGACGTGTCCATCTCGCGCGCGGAACTGACGAGCTGCAGCTGCATGTCCCAGGACCGGCTGGCCTCGATCATGTCGATCAGGGTCTGGCTGCTGTTGACGTTGGAGCCTTCAAGGCTGGCCGGGATCAGCCGCGCCTGCGGATCGGACGGCAAGGTGCCGCCGTCCGTCTGGCGGAACAGGCCGTCCAGCGACTTGGCGACGCGCGAGCCCTGCGGCGAGACCAGCTTCAGCCGGTCGACCTGTTGCGGCTGGCTGGCATCGCCGCCCGCGGGCACGATCCAGATCGCGCCATCCTCGGCGACGCGGATCGAGTCCGCCGGCGGAATCGTGATCGGGCCGGATTCACCCAATACGGGGCGGCCGTCGCCCGTGGTCAGCACGCCGGTCGCGGCCACCTGCAGGTCGCCGCGCCGTGTATAGGCTTCACTGCCGTCTTCGGCCTGCACGGTGAGCAGGGCGTCGCCGGTCATGGCGACGTCCAGGTCGCGGCCCGTATGGTTGATCGCCCCGGCGGACATGTCGGCGCCGGTCACCTCGCGGGACACCGGCGCACGCGCCTCCAGCCCCCCGCCGCGCACCCAGAGCGAGCGCGCCGACTGCATTTCGGCGCGAAAGCCCACAGTGTTCGCATTGGCGAGGTTGTTCGCCGTCACGGTCTGACGGCCCATTGCGCCGCGCATTCCGGAAAGCGCCGTATAGATCAGCCGGTCCATAACCTGGCTCCTTGCTCCTCAGCCTGGCTTACGAGCGCAGGTTGATGATCGACTGGTCCATCGAGTTTGCGGTCTCGATGGCCTTGGCATTGGCCTGAAAGTTGCGCTGCGCCGCGATCAAGGCGACCAGCTCTTCCGTGATGTCGACATTGGCCCGCTCGAGCGCGCCCGACTGGATGCGGCCGAATGCGTCGGAGCCGGCCTCGCCGACGATTGCGTCGCCGCTGTTGCCGGTCACCGTCCAGCGGCCGTCGCCGCGCTGGCGAAGCCCGGCCGGGTTGGAAAAGTTCGCGATCAGCAATTTGCCGAGCGCCTGGGTGGTGCCGTCGGTGAACGAGGCGGTGACGAGGCCGTCCTCGCCGATCGAGACGTCGGAGAGCTTCGCCGAGGCGAGGCCGTCCTGGTCGATCGCGCTGATGTTGAAGGCGCCGGCCGCCTGGCGGGTCGCGGTGCCGAAGTCGAGCGTGACCGCCAGCGGCGCCGAGGCGCCCGACGGGAACACGCTGGAGAAGGCGACCGGGCTGGTCGGCGAGGTCAGGTTGCCCGAAGAGTCGAAGCTCAGCTGGGCCGGCTGCGGCGTCGTCGAGCCAGTGGTGGCCGAGGCCTCCTCATTGCCGATGAACATGTGGACGTCCCAGGTGTCGGTCGTGTCGCCCGCAGCGATCGACCCGGTGCGCACGAAGTAGAGCGTCGCCGACTGGGCATTGCCCTCGCTGTCATAGACGGTCTGCTGCTGGGAATAATTGTAGCTGTTCGGGTCCAGCCGGTCGAAGCCATAGGGGTTGGACGGGCTGTAGACCGCCCGGTCCTCCGGCTTGTCCGCGGTCAGCGGGACGTTGGCGGTGAGCGAGATCAGGCTGGTCGCGCGCGGCGTGCCCGAGGTGAGCGGCAGCTGGATGTTGCGCGAGGCGGCGAGGCCGCTCGCGGTCACATTGCCGTCGGCGTCCACGGGCAGGACCTGCACATAGCCGCCATTGCCGTCGACCAGATAACGCTGGCCGTCGACCGAGAGGTTGCCGTTGCGCGAGAAATAGGTGGTGCCGCCGTTCAGCGCGTCGCGGGTCACGAAGAAGCCCGTGCCGGAAATGGCGAGGTCGAGGTCGCGGGCCGAGGTCTCGAACCCGCCCTGCGTGAACTGCTGCTCGATCGCCTTCAGGCGCGTGCCCTGGCCGGCCGTGGTGCTGGAGGCGGGCATGATATCGCCGAAAAAGGTGCGGCTGCGCTTGAAGCCGATGGAGCCGACATTCGCGATGTTGTTCGAGATGGTCGACAGGTCGGTCTGGGCGCCGCGGAGGCCGGAGAGCGAGGTGTAGAAGGACATGGGTCTGCTCCTTGGGTGATCTGTGCGAAGAGGGTCTGGATGGGGTCAGGCGAGGCGGATGGCCGCGCTGGGCTCGAGCAGGCCGAGGCCGGTGACGAGCTTGCTTTCGGTGCCGTTGGACGGCGACTGGATGCCGCCGATCGAGGTCCAGGTGGCGGTCGCCGCATTGCTGGTCTGGCCGCCTTTGGTGGACGTCACGATCATGCGCAGCGGCCCGCCGGCGACATAGTCGCCGGCCTCGTTCTTGCCGTCCCAGGCCACGGCGACATTGCCAGCCTGCTGCGCGCCCATCGTCTGGCTGTGGACGACGGCGCCGTTGGCGTCCTGGAAGCTGACGGTGACGCTGTCGGCGCCCTCGGGCAGCGAGAATTCGCCGGCATAGGTGCCGTCGCGCAGCGGCGTCGCGATGTCGGATTCGACGAGCATCGAATGGCCGATCCAGCTGGCCGCGTCGCTGAGGCGGCTGCCGCCGAGCGAGCTCGCGATCCGCGACAGGCTCTGGTTCATCTCGGCGATCCCCGCGACCTGCGAGAATTGCGCCATCTGCGCGACCATCTGGGTGTTGTCGACCGGGTTGAACGGATCCTGCGTGGTGAGCTGCGTGGTCATCAGCCGCAGGAAGTCGTTCTGGTCCATCGAACCAGCCGGATTGGTGTTGCTGACCGCATTCTGCGTCGGCAGGTTGGTCACATTATAGGCGTTGTTGATCGTATCGATAATGCTCATTGTCCGAGCCTCAAGGTGTCGAGGGTGAGGGTTTTTGCGGTCTGCAGGACCTGCACGTTGTTCTGGTACTGGCGGGCGGTCTCGACCATGTCGATCAGCTCGGCGGCGGTATCGACGCCGGCCTCCCAGACATTGCCTTCCGCATCCGCCAGCGGGTGATTGGGATCGTGGCGCCGGGTCGGCTCGACGCCGGCGCGAACGACGCTGTCCACCTGCACGGTGGCGATGCCGGGGCCGCCCTCCACCGACCGGAAGACCGGGCGCAGCGCCTGGAAGGCGCCCTCGCGCGTGGAGGAAACGGAGCCGGCATTGGCCAGGTTCGACGCGGTCGTGTTCAGCCGCACGAGCTGCGCGGACATGGCGCGGCCGGCGATATCGAACACATTCATCGGGCGATTGTTGATCATGAGCTTATTCCCCCTTGAGGGCGCGCCGGAGGGTCGAGATCCGGCCCTCGAGGAATGAAAGCGTGGTGCGGTATTGCATCGCGTTTTCGGCGAAGAGCGTCTGCTCGGTGCTGAGCTCGACCGTGTTGCCGTCGATCGACGGCGTGATCGGCACGCGATAGGCGACCGCCTCGTTCGCGGCCCGGTCGGCACTATAACCGCGCGAGGCCATACCCAGCGCCCGGTTGAAGTCGATGTCGCGGGCGCGGTAGCCCGGCGTCGCCGCATTGGCGATGTTCGAGGCAAGCAGGTTGAGGCGCTGGGACCGCAAGGTCAGCGCCGCGCCGTGAATGCCGAACAGGCTTTCGCCATTGGCCATTTGCATTCCCCTAAAGGTCAGCCCCCTCCCGCCGTTAATTTGACAGGCGAGGGACGTCGGCCTTGATGAAGCAATGATCGTGCCAAACACGGTCTGCCGTCTGGCCGGCACCTTCGCGAAGAGATGGGGCAGCGTTTAGCCGGCAAAGTTTTGCCGGTGCCGGCAGTTTCCTGCCGGGGGCGGGAGGGTTGAGTGATCGACGTCGTGGATCGGTTTTTCGACCCTCTCGCCTTCTCCATCGTGCTGGGCGGGACCATGGTCATCACCTGGATCTCCGCCACCGGCAGGGATGGCTGGCGCGGCTTCGGCGCGCTCATCCCCTTCTTCAGCGCGCGCCCCGCGCGCGACGCCGAACGCGCCGATTTGGCGGTCCAGCGCATCCGGCATATTTCCGAATATAAAGGCACGCTCTGCGCCGACCGGGTGAAGACCCCGGTCGACTTCGTGCACCGCGCCGCCTGCCGTCTCGCCGACGCCGACAATGCCGAGGCCTTCGCGGTCTGGGCGCGCGAGGAGCTGGAGGACCGGCGCGCGCGCCACAAGGCCGCCATCGGGCTCTGGCGCTATGCGGCCGAGGTCGCCCCCGCCATGGGCATGATCGGCACCGTCGTGGGCCTGATCATGATGTTCGCGCAGATGAACGACCCATCGGCCATGGGGCCCGCCATGGCGGTCGCCATGCTGACCACGCTTTACGGCCTCGTCCTCGCCTTCGGCCTTGCCGGCCCGATCGCGGCCCGGCTCGAGCGGCTGTCCGAGGCCGAGTGCGCCTGGCAGGCCCGGGTCGCGGAGCGGCTCCTCGCGGTCGCGCGCGCTGAGGAGAAGGAGATGGCCGCGGGTACCTGGCGCGAGCGGCCGGTCCATCCGCTGAGGCGTACCGCATGAACCGGCTGCCGTTGCCGCGCTGGGCGGTGAGCTTCGCCGATCTGGTGCTGCTCCTGCTCGGCTGCTTCGTCATGCTCCACGCGATGGAGGCCGCGCGGCCCCGCGCCGCGGCCGGCGCGCCCGCCACGTCGAGCAGCCAGCCGGCGGCCACGCCGGCCCGCGCCTTCACCGCTTCCGAAGTCTTCGTATCGGGCGAGGCCTTGCTGACGCCCGAAGCCCGCGAGGCGCTGCGCGCGGAGGGCGCGCGCCTCGCGGGCCATGCGGTGCGCATCCTCAGCAGCGGCACCGGCGAGGAAGGCGGCCGGCTCGACCGCTTCGAGCTCGCCGCCGCCCGCGCCGCCGCCATCGGCCGCGCGCTCCGCGAAGGCGGCCTCGCAGAGGGCGACATCGCCATCGCCATGGGTGACGCCGGGGCGCCTGGCGCGGGCCAGACCGTCGCCATTTCCCGGCGCTGATCGGCCGCACCGGCAATCCAAATCGTCACCCCGGACTTGATCGCGGCTCCACCTGCCTCTGCTGGCTTTGGAAAGAAGGTGGATTCCGGATCAAAGTCCGGCATGACGTGCAAGAGAGCGAAAACGCCGCTTCCACTCATTTGGCACGGTAATTGCGTAAGTTCCTCCAAATGTCTGGAGTAACCGTCATGCTGCCAATTTTCCGACGCTTCGCGCTGCTGCTTGCCATGCTCGTCCTGCCGCTGCCGGCGCTGGCGCAAGGCTTCGAGAATCTCGAAATGCTGGACAATCGGGTTGCCGCCGCGCTCGGCGCCAACATCGGCGAGCCGGGCGGGGCGACCACGCCGATCGACCGGCGCCTCCGCCTGCAGGCCTGCCCGCAGCCCGTCGAGATCGGCGAGCCGATTGCGGGCGCGCTGGCGGTGCGCTGCGCATCTTTGGGCTGGCGGATCCGCGTGTCGGTCGTTGGCGCGCAGCAGGCCCGGCAGACTGCCATGGCGCCGTCCCAGCCCGCCGCCCGGCCGACCCCGGTCGTCCGCCGCGGCGACCAGATCGAGCTGGTGGCGATCGCCAGCGGCTTCACCGTGAGCACGCTCGCCACGGCCGAGCAGGACGGCGCCCCGGGCGACCGGATCCGCGTCCGCACCGAGCGCCGCAACGCGCCGGTGATCGGTCAGGTGCTGGAAGACGGGCGCGTTGCGCTGCCCGGATTTAATGGTTTGTGAAGACGGCCGTTACTAGTCCTGAGGAAGGAAGGACCAGACCATGATCGACGGTGTTGGAAAGGGCGGAACCGGGCGCGTCGACATTGCGCGCCAGGACAAAGGCGCCACCGTCAGCCCGCTTCGGGGCAATGGTCCACGCCCTTCTGAAGGCGGCGTGCAGAGCGCCGTGCTCAGACTGGTTTCTGGCGGCGCGCCGGTCGACACCGCCAAGGTGGAGGCGCTGCGCAGCGCGATCCGCGAGGGTCGCTATCCAGTGGATGCGAACCGCATCGCCGAGCGCATGCTCGACGTCGACTTCCCCCGGCGCGGCTGATGCAGCTCGCCATCCTCGATTCTCTGTCCACCTCGCACGAGGCGCTGATCCGCGCCCTCGACGGCGACGATCTGGGCGAGATCGAGCGGGCCACGGCCACGCTGGCCGAAGCGGTCCACGAGGCGCGCCGCCATGATTGGCACAGCACGCCCGACCTCAAGGAGCGGCTGCTGAGCCTCGCTGCGCTCGCCCAGGCCGCCCAGATCCGTGTCAATTTCCTGACGGACATGATCCGCCGGCGCATCGACGCCGCGGCAGCCCTGCGCGGCGCCCAGCCGCAAATGACCTACTCCCCCCACAGCGCCTGAGGGCCCTGCGCCCCACCACCCGCCGATCGGGCGATTTGGCACGCTCCTTGCTCTGATGCCCCGAGAACGAAAGGGGCGTCATGAATCCGACGACGATTGGCAATGCAAGCGGGG
>Ga0070665_100001845_pt1 | contig 24057 bp, 24 predicted proteins | sample KBSS13metaG_FD_65862 | JGI IMG/M metagenome (GOLD analysis project Ga0070665, IMG submission 65862) | Switchgrass rhizosphere microbial communities from Kellogg Biological Station, Michigan, USA - KBS S1-3 metaG | ecosystem: Host-associated > Plants > Roots > Rhizosphere > Soil ... | reverse complement strand
ATCACCGATCCCGGCAATGCCGAGGCGGTGATCACGGTCGGCGCCACCCACCGGCGCGATCCGCACACTTATGGCGTCTCCTATTTCTCGAGCCGCGGCCCGACCGGCGACGGGCGCTTGAAGCCCGATCTCGTCGCCCCGGGCGAGCGGATCGAAAGCACCCTGCCCAATGACGAGACCGGGATTCTCGACGGCACCAGCCAGGCGGCGCCGCATGTCAGCGCGGCCGCGGCGATGCTGATGGCGCGCTATCCCGAGCTCAACCGCGAGCCGCGCCGGATCAAGCAGATATTGTGCGAAAGCGCGACCGACCTGGGCCGCGAGCGCGTTTTCCAGGGCCATGGCATGCTCGACATCCTGCGGGCCCTGCAGGCCTTCTGAGGGAGGGGAATATGGACCATTTCACGCTCGAGGCGCTGCCGGCGCAATATGGCGATTGCCTGCTCCTCCATTACGGCACCGACGCCAAGCCCGGCCTGGTCCTGATCGACGGCGGCCCGGGCGGGGTGTGGGAGGAGTCGCTGGAGCCGCGGCTCAAGGCGCTCGCCGCGTCGCGCGCCGGCTTCAAGATCAACCTGCTGATGGTCAGCCATATCGACGACGATCATGTCGTCGGCCTGGTCGATTTCACCGGCGCCTGGCTGAAGCATCCCGCCGGCCAGCCTTGGCCCTATCCGGTGCGCGAGGCCTGGCATAACAGCTTCGAGCGGGTGTCGAACGCGAAGGACCTCAATGCGGTGAAGGCCTCGATCACCGCCTCCGCCGGCGCCGCCTCGATCGACGAGGTCGATCTGGACGACGCCGGGATCGAGGACAGCGAGGAGCGCCGTGACGCGCTCAAGGTCCTCGCCAGCGTGACCAAGGGGAAAAGGCTGCGCGACGAGCTCGTGACTCTGGGCGTGCCGTCCAACACCGGCTTTGCCGGCAAGCTGATCCGTCCCGGCGAGGGGCCGAGCGTGCCCTACAAGCTCGGGTCGGAGCTGAAGCTGCACATCGTCGCGCCGCTCGCCGACCAGCTGACCGCCTTGCAGGGGGAGTTCGCCAAGGAGCTGAAGGCCGATGCCGCGCTCGCCGCTTATACGGACAGCTCGATCCCCAACCTGTCGAGCATCGCCGCCATCGCGAAGTTCAAGGGCAAGACCATCCTGCTCACCGGCGATGCCCGCGGCGACTATCTGAAGGAGGGGCTGAAGAAGGAGGGGCAGCTCGACGCCCATGGCAAGCTCCATGTCGACATCTTCAAGCTCCCGCATCACGGCTCCGACCGGAACATCGCCGACGACTTTTTCCGGGACGTCACCGCGGACCATTATGTCGCCTCGGCCGACGGCACCTTCGTCAATCCGGACCGGCCGACCATGGAGATGCTGATCGACGCGCGCGGCAAGCAAGCGGTCTACACGATTCACCTGACCTACGACCTTGCCTCGCTCGACAAGGGGCGCCACGCGGCCTGGGACGGAGACCGGGCGTCGGAGATCAAGAAGCGCGACAAGAAGCTCGCCGCCGGCAAGCCGCCCAGCGCCGTTCGCGACGTCTGGGACGAGGCCACGCACGGGCTCGCCGCGCTGTTCGCCGCGAAGAAGCAGGCCGGCTTCAAGTTCAAGGTCAGTGCCCCGCCCGCGGCCGGTGGCTGGCCGAAGATCGACCTGCTCGACCCGATCGGCTTCTAGCGGAGGCTGCTAGGGCGCCACCCGGTCCGGGTGCGCGGCGGCAAAGGCGTCGAGCTCGGTGGCGGCGGCGTCGGCGCGCACCAAAGTCGGCCAAGGGTCGAGCGGCAGGTCGAAGCGGCGGGCATTGTACATCTGCGGCACGAGGCAGACGTCCGCCAAAGTCGGCGCGTCGCCGACCAGGAAGGCGCCGGCGCGGGGCGCGGCGAGCGCTTCCAGCGCGTCGAAGCCCTCGCTTATCCAGTGCCGGTACCAGTCGTCCCGCGCCGCCTGGTCGATGCCCAGGTCCGAGAGCCGCTTCAGTACGCGGAGGTTGTTCAGCGGGTGGATGTCGGCGGCGATGGTCAGGGCGAGCGAACGGACATGGGCCTGGTCTATTCCGGCGCCCGGCAGCAAGGGCGGCTCGGGCATGGCCTGATCTAGCCAGGTCATGATGGCGAGGCTCTGCGTCAGGCGCTGTCCGTCCACCTCCAGCATCGGCACGAAACCCTGCGGGTTGCGGGCGCGATAGCCGGCGTCCCGTTGCTCGCCCTCCAGCAGGTTCACCGGCACGCGCTCATAAGCGGCGCCCTTGAGGTTGAGAGCGATGCGCACCCGGTAGCTCGCCGAGCTGCGCCAATAATCGTAGAGGACCAGCTTCATCGGGCGATCATAAGGCGCCGGCGGGAGGTTTGGAATGGGGACGGGGCTTTGGGCGAAGGTCCACAAATGGCTGGCGCTGCTCATGGCGGTGCAGATCATGCTCTGGTTCGCCAGCGGCCTGTTCTTCGCCTGGTTCCCGATCGAGCGGGTGCGGGGCGAGCATGCCAGGGCCGAGCAGGCCGCCGCGCCGGTGCCGCTGGACGAGGCGGCGGCGGGCCTCGCGCGGCTGCAAGGCACGGGCGTGGGGCCGGCGGAGAAAGTGGAGATCAGGCGTCTGCTCGGCCGGCCGGTGGCTTTGGCCAGCGGCGGGGAGGGGCGGCCCGTCCTCTACGACCTCGCCGACGGGCGCCGGCTCTCGCCATTGCCGATGAACGTCGCGGCGCAGATCGCCGAGGCCGATCTGGTCGGCGAACTGCGCGCGGCGCGGGTCAGCCGGGTGACCGGGGAGACCACCGAATATCGCGGCCCGCTGCCCGCCTGGCGGGTCGATTTCGAGGACGGCGAGGGCCGTGCCATCTATGTGGCCGCCGATACCGGCCTGGTGACCGCGCGGCGCTCGACGCTCTGGCGCGCCTATGACTTCCTCTGGGGACTGCACATCATGGACTGGCGCGGACATGAGGATTTCAACTCCTGGCTGCTGATCATCGCCACCTTGCTGGCGACGATCATGAGCATCGCCGGGATCATCATCTTGCCCCGCCGCCTCGGCCTGACCCGCTGGCTGAGGCGGCGGCGCCTCGCCCGAGAGGCTAGTGGCGCGCAAACACCGTCCGGCGCCCCGCCCGTGTGAACAGGATCGTGTTGTAGGCCTCGCGGTGGGAGCCATGCTCCATGCCCGGCGAGCCCATCGGCATGCCGGGGACGGCGATCCCAGCCGCCGCCGGGCGCTCGCGCAGCAGGCGGCGAATGTCGGCGGCCGGGACATGGCCCTCCACCGCATAGTCGCCGACCGAGGCGGTGTGGCAGGAGCGCAAATCATCCGGCACGCCGAGCCGCCGCGCGGTCGGGGTGACGTCCGGCACATTGGCCATGGTCACGCGGAAGCCCGCCTGGCGGAGATGCGTGACCCAGTCGTTGCAACAGCCGCAGGTCGCGGTCTTCACGACGTGAATGGCCGGGGCCGCCTGCGCCGCCGCCTTCGTCGCGACGAAGAGCAAGGGCAGGCCGGCGAGAAGGGTACGTCGGTTGATGTTCATGGTCTTGCTCCTCAATCGATCTTCAGGCGGATGAAGGCCATCGCCCCCCGGGGGTCGCCAGCATAGGAAGCTTCGAGCGCGGCGGGGACGAAATTCTGGGTGACCTGGGCGCCGAGGCCCAGGCGGACATTGGGTCCGACCGGGAAATCGCGGATCGCGCCGAGCGACACCTTGCCGACATTGCGGATCGGCCCGTGATGGCCCGCACCCGGGTCCAGCTCATTATTCTGCGCGAATTCGGCGCGGCTGTAGAGGGTCCAGAGGCCCAGCCCGAGCCCGGCCTCCGCGGCCACGGCGTCGGCGCCGTCCTTGTTGCCCCAGGCCAAAGTCGCGGCGAACCAATTGTCGCTGCCGAAGCGGTGGGTCCAGAGCGCGCTCGCCGACCAGCGGGTGCTGTGCTCATGCGGGTCGAGTTGCTCGGGCGACACAAGATGCGCCCAGCTCGCCTGCAGCGACAGGTTGGGCGTCGGGTTCCAGGAGAGGCGCGCCGCGGTCGAATCGAGCGGCCCGGTCTCGATATTCCAGCGCCGCTCGTCCGGCTCGCGGCCGTTGAAGCGGGAGGCCTCCAGCTTGACGTTCCCGACGATCACGCCGGCGGTGACCACACCGAAGGTGATGTGCGTGCTGTCCAGCCAGTGATGGGTGATCGGCGCCTCCGGCGAATCCGCGATCGCCATGCGGTGCATGAAGGCGGGCGGGCCGAAGGCGGGCTCGCCGGGCAGGCCGCCATAGAGGAAGGCACTCGCATTGGGCCCGAGCGGCAGCGAATAGCTGGCCGAGAGCTCCATGAAGAAATCATGCGGGTGCTGGCGGTCGACGAGCAGGGTCACCCCATCCGCCGTCTCGCCCGCGGCGAGGTGCAAAGGATAGCCCCGCCGGCCCATCAGGGGATCGGGGCTCAGCATGGCCCGGAATTGCAGCGTGCCGGGGCCGGCTTCGCGCCGGGCCATGCCCATGACCATGCCGGCGGCAAAGGCCTTGTCGCCGCCGCGCGGTCCGTTCTGCGTGCTGTAGACGAGGTTGAGATTGGCATGGCCCATCAGCATCCAGTCCCCGGCAGCGGCATGGACGCCGCCATGGCTGGAGGCGTCGGGCTGCCAGGCGGTGCCCGAGGCCTCGCGCTGCGCGGGATAGGCGCCGAGCGCGCCGGTCATGGCGTGCGGCCGGGCGTCGGCCGGCGCGCCGCCGGGCAGGTTATGGCCCTGGTGCTGGCTATGGTCTCCGGCCTGGCTCTGGCTCTGAGCCTGGCCGTGACCTTGATGCTGATCGTGGCCGCCATGCCCGTCATGCTGGGCAAGAGCGGGCGTCGTGGCGAGCAGCGCGCCAAAAGCGGCCGCCGTCCTGAGGGGTGTCATGGTGATGCTCCTGGATGCGAACGAAATTGCTGTCGTCTGCTCAGGCGCGTCGGGGCGGGGGTGTCTCTGCTTCGGGCCGGATGCCGGTCAGGCTGGTGAGGCGCGGCACGCCGGGCAGGGCGATGATCTCACCCGGCGGCGCCACGAAAGCGGCGGGGGCGGAGGCCATGGCGGCGCAGGCGATCATGCAGTCGATCGCGACCTGACTCTTCTCCTCCTGCGGTACCGGCTGGGGCTGGGATTGATGGTCGCCGCCGCCATGCGCTGCGGCCGCGGCCGCGGGTACGTCCGCGCAATGGCCCGCCGCCGCCTGCGCCATGCCGATCCGCCCCATCGGGGCGAGCAGCATTACGGCAAGCAGCAGCAGGCGAAGGGAGCGCATGGTCACCGGACCCGGATAGGGGATCGGCGGGCGGACGGCAAAGCCTTCATCGCGGGCTCCGCTGCAGCAGCTGGATCAGCTCGCCGGCCTTCTGCCTTTGCTCCGCGGCATCGCCGCCGCTGATCGCCGCCTCGATGCAATGGCCGAGATGGTCGTTCAGCAGCTCGGTCTCGACCTTCGCCAGCGCCGCGCGGACCGCCTGCAACTGGGTGAGGATGTCGATGCAATAGCGGTCCTCGTCGATCATCCGGGCGACGCCGCGCACCTGGCCCTCGATACGGCTCATCCGATTCGCAAGGGCGGCCTTGTTTTCGCGTTTCATGCATATTGCATAATACCCATATGGGGTATATGTCAAGCATACCCATAGGGGGTATTTGAGTCACCCGCAGGAGAATTCACATGACGTCCGCCGCCGAGCCCCAGCACGATCATTGCGTCCATGATGAAAGCAGCGGGCCGCACACCCGTCATCATCATGGCGCGCCGGACGCCGGCCCTTGGCGATTGGCCGCGCAGGCGACCCTGCACTGCCTCACCGGCTGCGTGATCGGCGAGATCGCGGGCCTGATGATCGGCGTCAGCCTCGGTCTCGCCGCCTGGCAGACCATCCTGCTCGCGACGGCGCTCGCTTATGCTTCGGGCATCACGCTCGGCCTGTTGCCGGTGATGAAGAGCCGGCGCATCGGCGCGCTCGCTGCCCTCAGGATCATCTGGGTCGGCGAGGTGGTCTCGATCGGCATGATGGAGATCGCCATGAACGCGGTCGATTATTCGATGGGCGGCATGGGCGCGCCCTCAATCCTGCACTGGAGCTTCTGGCAGGGCTTCCTGGTCGCCGTCCCCGCGGGCTTTCTCGCCGCCTGGCCGGTCAATTTCTGGCTGCTCAGGCGCAACCTCAAGAACTGCCACTAAGCTCTACGGCCCGACATCCGCCGGTGCCGTCCCCCCGGCGCCGGGCCGTGGGGCGCGGACCCGGGGCGGCAGGCCGAGCGCCGCGGCGACCCGTTCGTCGCGGCTGTAGATGTCGCGGACGATCCGCACCTGGCCATTCTCGACGAAGGCGGTGTGATAGAGCAGGCGGACCGGGATTTCGCGCGGCAGCGGGATCCAGCGCTGCACGTAGCGGCGCGGCGCCGGCTGGTCGCTGGTCTCGCCCTCGGCATTGGTCCGCCGCACGGTCGGCGCCCGTTGCGCGCGCTGCCATTGCTGGAGCACGCCCTCGTCGCGGGCGATGATCTCCGCAAACTCGAGCGCGTTGTGGACGCGCACGCAGCCATGGCTGGCATGGCGCTCGTCACGCAGGAAGAGCGACTTGGACGGCGTGTCGTGCAGGTAGATGGCGTGGCCGTTGCGCAAGTCGAACTTCACCAGGCCGAGCGCATTGCCCGGGCCGGAAGGCTGCACGCGGCGGCCGTTGCGCACGGTGAAGCCGCGCCGCGCCATGTAGCCGGCGCTCATGCCGATCGAGCGCGGCACCGTCCAGGTCGGGTTGGCGACCAGCTGGAACATTGGCGCGGACAAGGACGGCGTGGCCCGCTCGCCGGCCGAGCCGACCACGACCCGGCGGCTGTCGCGCGGGGCATTGTCGCGCCAATAGACCATAGTCGCCGAGGCGGTGTTGACGTCGATCCGCGTCGGCGGCGCCGCCCGCACCAGCCAGCGGCGGCGCTCCAGATTGACGGCGAGGGTGCGCAGCCGGTCGGTCTGCTCGGCGGTCGCCCGGCCGCGCGCGCCGTCAACCACGCGCTTCGCCTCGACATAAGCGGCGGAGAGGGCGCGATAATCGGCGTCCTGCGGCGCGAGGCCCTCGACCCAGCCGCGCACGTCGCCATTGCCGGCGAGAACGCGTTCGAGCCCGGCGGCCAGGTCCGGCTCGGGCCGGGGAATCTCGTAAATGGACTGCAGCCGGGTCGGGTCCGTCTTCCCGCGCCCGAGCGCTTCGGCATAAGTGATCGCGGCGAGGCTGAGCGCCGCCTCGCGCGCTGCGCCCTCGCGGGCCGTGGCGGGGGCGCGGAAATCGTCAGGCTTCAGGCCATGCCGGTCGGCAGCGCCGATCGCGGCGTTCAGCGAGGCCTCGACCTCGTTGGTCCAGGCCGGCCGCCATTGCCGCGCCTCGTAGAAGCGGCGGACGCGGGGGTCGCGGACCGCGCTTTGCAGGGCGCTCGCCTCGACGGCGGGCGCCTGCGGCCCCGGCGGGGTGGCCGGCTCTCCGCCGCATGCGGCAAGGGCAAGCAAAGCAGCACTCACAAGCAGTCGAAAGCGCACAATCACTCCATCCGCAATTTCGGGAAGGCACGCACAGGGAACACAGAATTGGTGAGGATAGCGTTATCCCCACCGAGCCGCTTAATGCTTGTTTAGCCAATCTGGGCGCATAACAAAGGGGTAGGTTCAGGAGTTTTTGCGTGAGCAGGGCACAATTGGCCATTCTCCCCGTCGCGGACGGGCGTCAGTCGGAGCGGCGGATCGTCAATCTGGCGGCGCGGCTGCGCGAGCCGGGCGCGACCATCGTCGACGCGGAAGTGCTGAATCTGTCGACGGACGGCTTCATGGCCGAGTCCGAACTGCAGCTCGAGCCGGGCGCCCATGTCTGGCTGAAGCTGCCCGGCCTCGAGCCGCAGAATAGCCGCTGCGCCTGGATCGAGGACGGCAAGGCCGGCTTCCAGTTCGCCGCGCCGCTCCATCCGGCGACGGTGGAGATGCTGGCCGAGGCCAATCGCAAGCCGCCCGTGCGCGGCCATTTCGGCGTGCAGGGCCAGCAGAAGCGCTGACCACGCCGCGGCCGGACTGTCGCTGGCAAGTCCCCGCTTTCCCGATTATGCTCCCCGCGCACGCAGCGAAGGGGGAAGTCCATGCGGATCGGCCGGCGCGATGTCGCCTTGTTCGGGGCCTTGTTCGGGATCATGCCGCTCGCCTCCTGCGCGGTGCTCGGCCCGGTGGTCGACGCCGAGATGGAGGACGCGCCCTATCAGGCCTGCGCGCGCTTCGCCGAGGTCCAGTCGCAGGCGGCCGAGCAATGCGTGACCGTGCAGGTGCGCCCGGCCGGCGGCCGCTGGCAGCCCTTCACCGGCACCCTTTCGGCGGGCGACGACCTGCTCGCGCTGCCCTCCGCCGCGCCGCAATGCAATCACGGCAATTTCACCCATTTCGTGCTCGATGGCAGCTCGGACGCGGGGGCGATGCGGGTGGCGGTACCGGACGGCTTCGGCCGCGGCGATCAGGTCCGGACCTTCGCCTGGCGCGAATCGCGCACCCGCTGGGCCGCCGACAATATCGGCAGCACCAACCATATGCCGGCCGGCGCCCGCGTCTCGCTCACCGAAGGCCAAGTCCGCCTGAGCAGCGTCTGCTTCAAGAGCTACACCCATTACCGCATCCCGCGCCCGCACAATGCGGCGGCGGAGGCGGGCGAGCATGGCGCGGAGCACTGAGCCAAAGCATCGGCTTGTCATCGATGCGGGGCGCTGATAGAGCGCCGCCTCCTTCATGAGCGCCGCTTTAGCTCAGCTGGTAGAGCACATCATTCGTAATGATGGGGTCAACGGTTCGAGTCCGTTAAGCGGCACCACCCTTCCCGGGATCGCAGCCTCAAGATCGGCTATCCGGGCGACCGGGCGCCTTCGCTCGCTATGGCCCGCGCCGCCACCGCATATCCCGATTCAATATTCCTAACCCGCCTTAACCATATCTCAACCGTGGCAGTGCAGTCTCGCACCCTGAACGCGCGTGTCAGGGACTTTGCATCTATGGACATCTCCAGGGGGTTTGAGGACGAGACGGGCATCGCCGCCGCGCCCGAAGACGAGCCCGTGATGGAACGGCCGCCCGAAATCGGCGTCGACGAGCGGCGGATGCACGTCCGCGCCTATAATTACTGGGTCTCCCTGCTCGACGGCCGGCCCTATCCCTCGATCCAGGATGTCGATCCGCACACGATCGGCGATTTCGGCCCGCACAGCGTCCTGCTCGACTTCTCCCGCAATCCCGAGGATCCGGAGATCGCCTTTCTCGGCCGCGCCTTGCGCGTCGAGTGCGCGCTCGATCATACGATCACGCGGATCAGCGACGTGCCGGGCCGGTCCTTGCTGTCGCGGCTGACCGACCATTATCTGCAAATCATCGCCAACCGCGCGCCCATCGGCTTCGAGGCCGAGTTCCTGAACCTGCGCGGCCACAATACCCTCTATCGCGGCATCCTCATGCCGCTCTCGTCCGACGGCGAGTCGATCGACTTCATCTATGGCGTGATCAACTGGAAGGAGATGGCGGAGGCCGCCGTCGCCGCCGAGATCGAGGATGAGGCGCTGCGCGCCATCGCCGGCGCGCCGGAACCGGTGCTCGTCCATGCCGGCGACGGCCCGTCCTGGGCGGACGGTCCGCACAGCGAGTTCGTCGAGGCCAAGGTCACCGGCGATCTCTCCACTCCGCCGGACACGTCGACGCTCAGCCTCTGGCCGGACGACGGCCTGGCCGACCGGCTCTCGGTCGCCCGCGACAGCGCCGAGGACGCGGTCTCCGCAGAGGCGCGCGGCCACCATGCTCTCTATCGCGCGCTCGGCTTCGCTTATGATTTCGCGCTCGCCACAGACGAAGCGCCGGACGATTATGCCGAGCTGCTCGCCGATGCCGGCCTGAAGGCCCAGGCGCGCGCGCCGATGACGCCGGTCGTGAAGCTCGTCTTCGGCGTGCATTACGACAAGACCCGCCTCACCGAATTCGCGGCCGCTTTGTCCTGGGCGAAGCGCGAGCGGGTCTCCGCCGGCACGCTGGCGGCCCTGCTCGAGGTCCATGAAGGCGGGCTCAAGGGCGTGGTCGCCGCCGAGCGCGCGCATCGCCGCCCGGCCGCGAAGCCCGACCGCTGGGCCGAGGTTCGCGCCCAGCTCCAGGCCGCGCCGCCGCTCGCCCGCGTCGACATCCAGGTGAAGGGCGAGGACGAGTTCGTCCTGCTCGTCGCCCGCCGCGCCGCCACGGGCTTCGACATCGTCGCTCCGGTCGCCGACCAGGGCCTGGTCGACCAGGCGATCCGCAAGAGCGCCGCCTGACTGTCACGCCACGTCTTTGGTGCTAGAAGCGCCATCGCAGGGGGTTCGACTCAGGAGTCGCGCCATGCGTGCTGTCGTCACCGCCTCGCTCTTCCTCCTTCCGTTGCCCGCGCTCGCCCAGGATTCGCCGGCCCCGCAAGTGGTCGAGGTCCGCCTCTCCAGTTTCTCCTTCGAGCCGCGCACCATCGCGCTGACCGCGGGCCGGCCGGTCGTTCTCCATCTCGTCAGCACCGGCGGCGGCGGTCATAATTTCTCGGCCCCTGAGTTTTTCGCCGCCTCGACCGATGTGTCCGGCCCTGTGACCGAAGGCGAGGTCGAGGTGCCCGGCCGCCAGAGCGTCGACATCCGCCTCACGCCCTCGCGCGGCACCTATCGCCTGCGCTGCACCCACAGGATGCACACCGCCCTCGGCATGCGCGGCAATATTACCGTCGAATAGGAAGGTTTAGGTCCGGCCTCGGGGTTGAAGGTGACTCCGGGGCGGGGCTATAGGCCGCGCAGGGCGGGCGGGCCCCGTCATCCGAAAAAAGCTCCGGGAGCGGATCTGTATGAAAGCCGAGGTAGCGGGCAACGCCGCTGACCAGCGCCTGTTGGACACTCTTTCCACCCTCCTGCGCCAGGGCGCGCTTCCCGGAGAGCTTGACGATTACAGCGCGGAGGAGACGCGGGAGGCCGCGGCCTTCATCGCCGCCTGTGCGGGCAAGCGCCAGCCGGGCAGTGCCACGGTGCGGCTGGAATCCACCGGCACTGGCCTCGGCCACCGGCGGATGCGGATCGGCATCGTCAATGACGACATGCCCTTCCTCGTCGACAGCGTCGGCCAGGCGATCGCCGCGCGCGGCTTGATCATCCACCGCATGCTCCATCCGGTGATCTGCGCGACGCGCGACGATGATGGCTGCCTGCTCGAGGTCGAGGCGCTCTGCGAGGACCGCAGCCGCCGCGAGTCGATCATCTATCTCGAAGTCGACCGCGCCGACGCCAAGGGCCGGCAGGAGCTGCAGACCGAGCTGCAGCGGGTGCTCGACGATGTCCGCGCGGCGGTGCGCGACTGGCGGGCGATGCAGGCGAACATGCACGCCCAGGCCGATACGGTCCGCGATCCCGAGGGCCGCGCCTTGCTCCACTGGCTCGCCGACGGCGCCATGACCCTGCTGGGTTATGAGGTCGAGCGGCCGCACGAGGCCCCGTCCCACGGCCTCGGCATCATGGGCAAGCCCGGCCAGCCGACCGACGAAGGCGGCTGCGAGGGCGCGATCCGCTATTTCGAGGAAGGCGGGCAGGAGCCGCTCATCGCCAAGGCCGATCTGCGCTCGCCCGTGCACCGGCGCGTGCCGCTCGATCTGATCGTGGTACCGCTGCGGGAGCGCGGCAAGATCACCGGCATCGGCGTCCATGCCGGCCTCTGGACCAGCCAGGCGCTGACCGTGCCGATCGAGGAGGTGCCGGTGCTCCGGCGCCAGCTCGCCGACCTGGAGAAGGATTTCGGCTTCGACCCGTCGGGCCATAGCGGCAAGGCGCTGCGCCATGCTCTCGCCTCGCTGCCGCGGGACCTGATGGTCAATCTGCGCGCAGAAGAAGTGAAGCAGCTGGTGGCGACTGCCATCTCGCTCGCGGACCGGCCGCGGCCGACGCTCCTGCTCGTCCGGTCGATCCTCAAAGGCCATATGTTCGCCTTCGTCTGGCTGCCCCGCGATGAGCTCACCACGCGCCGCCGGGTCGGGATCGGCGAGATGATCGAGCAGGCCTCGAACGGCAGCATCACCAACTGGTCGGTAGACCTAGGCGATGGCGACCTGGCCCTGGTCCGCTACACGCTCAATGTCGACCCGAAGGGTCCGAATCCCGATCTGAAGGCGCTCGACGCAAGGCTCGACGCCATGGTGCGCGGCTGGGCGCCGAGCGTCGAGGAAGCGCTGGGCGAAGTGGTCGGCGCGACCCGCGCGACCCGGCTCTCGCTCACTTATTTGCACGAATTCCCCGAGGGCTACCGGATCCGCACCGGTGCCGAGGATGCGGCGCGCGACGTCGTCTGCCTGTCCGGTCTCCAGGACCATGGCGACCGCGACGTCCGCCTGTTCCGCCGCGACAGCGACGCCGAAGACCGGCTGCATCTCAAGACCTACCGGGTCGGCGAGATCATCCCGCTCTCCGAGGCGGTGCCGGTGTTCGAGAATTTCGGCTTCCGCGTGCTGGACGAGGTCCCGACCCCGGTCGGCCGCGGTGGCTCGGTCGGCTATGTCCACGATTTCGACCTGCAGATGCCGGGCAGCGGCGCCGCCGCGCCGGTGCTGAAGCGCGCCAATGTGGTCGAGCGCGCCATTGCCGACGTACTCGAAGGCAAGGGCGAGAACGATCCGTTCAACCAGCTGATCGTCTCCACCGGCCTGGAGCCGCGCGAGGTCGTACTGTTGCGCGCCTGGTTCCGCTATTTGCGCCAGACCGGCCTGTCTTACTCGCAGGTTACCGTGGTCGACGCACTCCGCCGCGCGCCCGAGGTGACCCGGGGCCTGATCGCCCTGTTCGACGCGATGCACGATCCGGAGCTGAAGGGCGACCGCGAGGCCGCCGTCGCCACCGCGCAGAAGAAGATCGACAAGGGGCTGGAGAGCGTCGCGGCGATCGACGAGGACCGCATCCTGCGCCTGATCCGCGGCGTGATCGCGGCCATGCTGCGCACCAACGCCTTCGCGCCCTCGGGCGAGGAGGCGCTCGCCTTCAAGTTGGACAGCGCGCTTGTCCCGGGCCTGCCGGCGCCGCGCCCTTGGCGCGAAATCTGGGTCTATTCGCCCCGGCTGGAGGGCATCCACCTGCGCGGCGGCCCAATCGCCCGTGGCGGCCTGCGCTGGTCGGACCGGCGCGACGACTTCCGGACCGAGATTCTGGGCCTGATGAAAGCGCAGCTGGTGAAGAATGCCGTCATCGTGCCGACCGGCGCGAAGGGCGGCTTCTATCCGAAACAGCTGCCGCCGGCTTCGAACCGCGACGCCTGGTTCGCGGAAGGCACGGAAAGCTACCGCATCTTCATCCGCTCCCTGCTCTCGGTCACCGACAATTTCGTCGGCAACAAGGTCGTCCATCCGAAGGGTGTGACGATCCGCGACGGCAATGATCCCTATTTCGTCGTCGCCGCCGACAAGGGCACCGCAACCTTCTCCGACGTCGCCAACGCGATCGCGATCGAGCGGAAATTCTGGCTCGGCGACGCCTTCGCCTCGGGCGGCTCCAACGGCTACGACCACAAGGCGATGGGGATCACGGCCAAGGGCGCCTGGGTCTCCGTGCAGCGCCATTTCCGCGAGCTTGGCGTGGACGTGCAGAAGGACACGATCCGCGTCGCCGGCGTCGGCGACATGTCGGGCGACGTGTTCGGCAACGGCATGCTGCTGTCCAGGGCGATCAAGCTCGTGGCGGCGTTCGACCACCGCCACATCTTCCTCGATCCCGACCCCGATCCGGCGAAGAGCTGGAAGGAAAGGTCGCGGATGTTCAAGCTGCCGCGCTCCTCCTGGGCCGATTATAACCAGGCGCTGATCTCGAAGGGCGGCGGCATCTTCCCGCGCAGCCAGAAGTCGATCCCGCTCACCAAGGAAGTCCGGGCCATGCTCGGCCTCGAGGTCGAGGAGATCGAGCCGGCGGCCCTGATCAGCGCGATCCTGCTCGCCGAGGTCGACCTGCTCTGGTTCGGCGGCATCGGCACCTATGTGAAGGCCCGGGGCGAGAGCCAGCAGGAGGTGGGTGACCCCTCCAACGACGCGATCCGCGTGAACGCCGCGGACCTGCGCGCCAAGGCGATCGGCGAGGGCGCCAATCTCGGCATCACCCAGGCCGCGCGCATCGAGTTCAGCAACCATGGCGGCCGCATCAACACCGACTTCATCGACAACAGCGCCGGCGTCGACTGCTCCGACAATGAGGTCAACATCAAGATCCCGCTGAACCGGGAGATGGCGGAAGGCCGGCTGGAGCTGGAGGCGCGCAACGTCCTGCTCGCCGCGATGACCGACGAGGTCGGCGAGATCGTGCTGGAGGACAACCGCCTGCAGACTTTGGCGCTCTCCATCGCCGAGCGCGGCGGGGCGCGGGCGCTTCCGCAGCTCGTCCGCGTGATCGAATTGCTAGAGGAAAGCGGCCGGCTGAACCGCCAGGTCGAGGGGCTGGACTCGAACGAGGATCTGCTTCGCCGCGCCCAGGCCAATCTCGGCCTGACCCGGCCGGAGCTTGCCGTCCTCCTCTCCACCTCGAAGATGCGCCTGCAGGCCGCGATCGAGGCGGCGAAATGGACCGAGGACCAGACCCTGATCCCGGAATTGCTCGCCGCCTTCCCGAAGGAAATGCAGGCGCAGCAGGGCGATGCGCTCCGCGCGCACCGGCTGAAGAAGGAGATCATCGCCACCAAGGTCGCCAACCGCTTCGTCAACCGGCTGGGCATCACCGCGCCCTTCTCGCTGACCGAGGAGGAAGGCGCGTCCTTCGCCCAGGCCGCCGCGGCCTTCCTCGCCGCCGAGCGGCTGTTCCGGATGCACGAGCTGTGGGACGAGCTGGACAATGCCGACATGCCCGAGCAGGTGCGCCTCGCTCTGTTCGAGCAGGCCTCGACCGGGCTGCAGCTGCACATCGCCGATCTGCTGCGCACCACCTCCCCCGATCTCGATCCGGGCCAGCTGGTCGACCTGCTCCAGCCGGGCCTCGCCAAGCTGGAGGCGATGGTCGACGATCTGCTCCGGCCCGAAGGCCGGGCCGAGGCCGGGAGCCTGCGCGCCGAGCTCGACGCGATGGGCGCGCCGCAGCATATCGCGCGCCGGATCGTCCGGCTGGTCGAGATGAATGGCGCGGTCGGACTCGCCATGCTCGGCCAGAAGCAGAAGGCCGACGAGATCCAGCTGACCCGGGCCTATACCAAGCTCGGCGAGGCGCTGGGGCTGGACTGGGCGCAGCATGCCGCCAACAATTTCCAGGCGCGCGACCAGTGGGAGCGGCTGCTCACCGCCGGTCTCGCCCGCGATTTCGAGCAGCTCCGCCTGGAGTTCCTCGAGCGGCGCACGTCGGACGACCCCAAGGCGACGGTCGACAAATGGGTCGAGGACCAGGGACCGCGCATCCAGCAGTTCCGCCGCACCGTGGAGCGCGCCCGCACCGCGAGCATCACGACGGCGCCGATGCTCGCCCAGATCGCCACCCAGGCGAGGGTCCTGCTCGGCCGCTGATTTTTCCTCCCTGTCCGCGAAGCGGATGGGGAGGGGGACCACCCGCAGGGTGGTGGAGGGGCAATCGCCCGCTCGACTCATCGGGCTCGGCTTGTTGGCAAAGCGGCAAGTCGATAGACCGGGCGCAAGGAGCGGGACGTCGATGGGCTGGACGATGCGAGCCGCCGCAGCCGTGGCGCTGATCTTGCTGGCCGGTGGCGAACCAGCCGTCGCCGCCCAGGAACCGGCGACGCCTGTCATTGCCGAGCGGTTCCGCGCGGAGATCGGCCGGCTCTACGCAATCGAACCGCAGTCTCTCGGGCGCGAGCGCACCATGGACGCGGTCTCGCGACGGCTTGATGCCTTCTGGAACCGGGTCAAGGCCGATCGCGCCAGCTATGTCCCGTTGCTGCGGGCAGAGCTCGCGCGCGACGGCCACCCCCCTTTCTTCTATTTCGACGGGGCGCGGCTGCTGCGAGAGGCGTCGGAGAGCCGCGAGGACCGGGCCTTCGCCCTCCTTGTCCTCGGGCAAGCCGACCTCTCGATGGTCGATCCCGGCGGCTATCTGACCGAGCTGAACTGGTATGCGAGCAATGGCTACGATACGCGGCGGGCGGCGCTGCGCTGGCTGGAAATACGCGATGAAAACATCACGGTGATGCAGCTGCCGCACATCTTCCATTATTCGCGGATCGAGGCGATGACCTTCTCATTGTTCGGGATGGAAGAGCGGGCTTTCCTCGGCGATCTGGTCGCGCGGCTGCAGACCGAACGCGACAATTTCGCAATCTCGGCGCTGATCCACGCCATCTGGGCAAGCGCGACGAGCGAGGGGCGCGCGGCGCTTACCGCTTATGCCGCAGACGAGAGCAGGCCGGAGCCGGCGCGCCGCGCCGCCCGGGCCGCGCTCGCGCACCGGGACGAAAGACCACCCTCCGGCGAGAGCGAGGCTGAGCTGCGCAGGCAGAGGCGGGCGGTGGTCGCCAGTGCATTCACGCATGGCAGTTTCCAGCGCTTTCACGCACTCACCGACGAGCTGCTGAAGATCGTGCGCTAGACGCGCCGGGCGGCGCGCCGGAGGCCGGGGCGTGGCTAGGGTGGCCCGTCGCCATAGGGCGTGGTGATGATTTCGAGCAGGTGGCCGTCCGGGTCCTCGAAATAGAGTCCCCGGCCGCCATAAAAAGTGTTGATCTCGCAGGGCGTCGTCCGCGCCGGATCGGCCCAGTGCGCGACCCCATCCGCCCTGATCCGCGCGACGGCGGCGTCGAAGGTCGCGTCGTCGACCAGGAAGGCATAATGTTGCGGGGCGACCGGGCCGTCCTTCTGGTAGAAGTCGACCGAGACCCTGTTCGCCAGGTCGACGACCAGGAAATGCATGAACACGCGCGCCTCCGGCAGGCCGAGAATTCCGGTCAGGAAGGCCGCGGAACGCGCCTTGTCCGCGCACCAGATGATCGTGTGATTCAGCTCGACGCTCATCGCCCGCGCTCCCGCTCGAACAGCCAGACCCGGATCGCGCTGGCCAGATTGGCCGGCATGCGCGTGGTCACCCGCTCGGCGTCGATCCGCGCCACCAGCGCGTTCAGCGGCAGCTCCTCGGCGGCCGCCGCCTCCCGCAGGGCGCCCCAGAAGACCGGCTCCAGGCTGATCGAGGTCGCGTGCCCCGCAATCATGATCGAGCGCTTCACCGGTCCCATCAAACCTCCCTTCCAGCCCTTGCTGGAGGGGCTGGGGGTGGCCCCTGCCTTCTCCTTTCCCGTGGCCTCCTTTCCCGGCCTGCTCGTGAGGCGTTGAAATAAACCTCCTCGCCCGGCGGGAGGCGGACAGCGACGGCGGCGACGATCGCTTCGACCACGCCGTCGCGATGACCCATGATGTCCGAATTCCAAAACCGGATGACGCGCCAGCCGTCGGCTTCCAGCGCGGCGGAGCGTGCTTCATCCGTCAGACTGTCGGCATGCCGGGAGCCATCGACCTCGACAATCAGTCGCGCTCGGCGGCAGGCGAAGTCAGCGACGAACGGGCCAAGCCGGAGCTGTCGGGTGAAGCGCGGCCGGACGCGGGACGGTGCATGCCATAGCGTCTCCTCGGCGGGAGTCGGGTTGTTGCGCAGCGCACGCGCGAATTTCAGGCGGCTTTGCGCTTCCGAGGTCATGAAGTGGCCACCCCCTTGCCCCCTCCACGAAGGCGTGGAGGGGGAAGTTCACGTCAATACATATGCTGGCCGCCGTTGATCGACAAAGTCGAGCCGGTGATGAACCCGCCCTCTTCTGCACAGAGGAAGGTGACACCGCGGGCGATCTCGCTGGCCTGGCCGAGGCGGCCGACCGGGATCTTGGCGACGATTTTCTCGAGCACGTCGGCCGGCACTGCCGCGACCATGTCCGTGTCGATATAGCCCGGCGCGATCGCGTTGACGGTGATGCCGGCGCGGGCGCCTTCCTGGGCGAGCGCCTTGGTGAAGCCGTGAATGCCGGACTTGGCGGCGGCATAATTGACCTGGCCATATTGGCCCGCCTGGCCGTTGATCGAGCCGATATTGACGATCCGGCCATATTTGCGGTCGTTCATCCCGCCCCAGACCGCCTTGGCCATGTTGAAGCAGCCGCCGAGATTGATGTCGATCACATCCTCCCAGGCCTGGCGGTCCATCCGCTTCATCGTGCCGTCGCGGGTGACGCCGGCATTGTTGACCAGGATGTCGACCGGGCCGAGCTCGCTCTCGATCTGCGCCACGCCGGCCAGGCAGGCGTCAAGATCGGCGACGTCCCATTTATAGGCCTTGATGCCGGTGCGCTCGCTGAACTCGCGGGCCCGTTCCTCATTGCCGGCATAATTGGCGGCGACGGTGACGCCTTTTTCCTGGAGCGCGATGCTGATCGCCTCGCCAATGCCGCGTGAGCCGCCGGTAACCACTGCCACCCGTGCCATAAGAATCCTCTCCATTTTGTTTGCTTATGCGGAGAGGCCTTATTGCGGGGGCGCCCATCCTTCAAGCTCACGGGCAAGTAACGCGCGCAGCATCGTCATGCCGGCGTCGCTGTCGTTGAGGCAGGGCAGGTAGGCGAAATGCGTTCCGCCCGCGGCCAGGAAGGTCTCGCGCCCGCGGATCGCCAGCTCCTCCAGCGTCTCCAGGCAGTCCGAGGCGAAGCCCGGCGCGAAGATGGCAAGCTTCCTGACGCCCCTCCCGGGCAGTTCCTTAAGCACCGTGTCGGTCGCCGGCTCCAGCCATTTCGCCCGGCCGAAGCGGGACTGGAAAGCGACCTCCAGCTCCCGACCCATCGCCTCGGACAGCAGGCGCGCCGTCTTGCGGCAATGGCAATGATAGGGATCGCCCAGCTCCAGCGTCCGCTGCGGCATGCCGTGGAAGCTGGCGAGGACCGCCTCCGGCGCGAAATCCAGCGCCGCCAGGCTGGCGCGCAGCGAGTCGGCGAGCGCGCCGACATAGACAGGCTCGTCATGATAAGGCGGCAGCGTCCTGACCGCCGGCAGCCAGCGTTTCTGGCGCAAATGGCGGAACACCTCGTCCACCGCCGTCGCCGTCGTCGCCGCGCAATATTGCGGGTAGAGCGGCGCCACCAGGATGCGCGTGCAGCCCTGCGCCTGGAGCGCGTCCAGCCGTGCGGCGATGGCGGGCTGGCCGTAGCGCATCGCATGATCGACGATCACCTCCGCCCCGAATGCGTCCCTCAGCGCTTCCGCCTGGCGCCGCGTGTAGACCGCCAGCGGCGAACCTTCCTCCATCCAGACCTGTTTGTAGGCATGGGCGGATTTTTTCGGCCTGGTGTTCAGGATGATGCCGCGCAGGATCGGCTGCCAGACCAGTTGCGGGATCTCGACCACGCGGGGATCGGAGAGGAACTCGCGCAGGTACAGCTTCACCGCCCCCGGCTCCGGCGCATTGGGCGTGCCGAGATTGACCAGCAGCACGCCGATCCTGGGCGCCGGGATGTCGGGATGGTCGGGCGGACGGGTCATGCGGGGCTTCCCTGCCCGCCGCCGACGACGATGGGAAGGGTCCTCACCCTTTGCCCGGTCAGCGAGAAATAGGCATTGGCGATTGCGGGCGCCGCCGGCGGCACGCCAAGCTCGGTGATCCCGCCCGGCGCCTCCCCGCTGTCGATCAGTTCCACGCTGACCTCCGGTGCGTCGCGCAGGATCGGGAGGCCATAAGCGCCGATGGTCCGCATGGTCGGCATGCCATTCTCGAACGCCACCGGCCGCCCGATCGCCGCGGTGACGCCATGGACGATGCCGCCCTCGATCTGCTGCTTGACCAGCTCCGGATTGATCACCCGCCCGCAATCCACCGCCGCCACCGCGCGCGACACGCGCAGCCTTTGGTCCCCCGTCACCTCCACCTCGACCAGGCAGGCGATGTGCGAGCCGAAGGCGCTGTGACAGGCCAGGCCCATGCCGCTTCCACGCGCGCCGCCGTCCCAGCCGCCGATCGAGGCGGCGGTGATCAGGCATTGGGTGAGGCGCGGATTGCCCTGCAGCAGGAAGGTGCGGAAGGCGAGCGGCTCCAGCCCGGCGGCCAAGGCCAGCTCGTCGACGAAGCATTCGGTGAAATAGCAGGTGTAGCTGTGCGCCTCGCCGCGCCACAGGCCGGTCTCGACGCCGATGTCGGTCTCGACATGGTCGACCGCGAGATTGGGGACGGCATAAGGCGGCCGCGCGCCCGCCACGGCGGCGAAGGCGGGCCGCGCCATGCCGCCGCTGGCGCCGATCCGCCGGGCGACCTCCACGGCGGTGACGGGCGCCGCGATCCTGGCCTGCCAGGCCTCCAGCCGGCCCTGCTTCATCCAGCCCGTCAGCCGCGCCCGCGCGGCCGGCCGGTAGGAATCGCGCTGGATATCCTGCAGGCGCGACCAGGTGAGCTGCACCGGGCGGCTCATCTTCCGGGCGAGATTGGCCGCCTGCTCGATCGCCATCAGCTCCAGCCGCCGGCCATAGCCGCCGCCCGCGAAGGTCTGGAAGACAGTCACCTTGTCCTCGGCCATCCCCGCGCCGCGCGCCGCCGCCGCCCGCGCGAGGCCGGGCGCCTGGCAGCCGGCATAGACCTCCATCATGTCCCCCTGGATGCGCACGGTGGCGGTCAGCGGCTCGAGCGCCGCGGCCGGGGCGAGGCCGACCTCATAGGTCTGGGTGACCGGGCTGGCGCCGGGGAAGGGGCCGGCAATGTCCCCGGCCTCGAACACCCGCTCGCCGCCCTCGCCGTCCACCGCGGCGACCAGGGCGGCGGAGATGCCCTGCGTGGTCAGATGCGGCGTGCGCAGGTGGAAGCGCGGCCGCATCCGGGTCAGCGCCTTGTGCGCCGCCCACCAATTGGTGCCGACCACCGCCACCCATTCGGGATCCTCGAAGATGCGGAGCGCGCCGGGCACGCCGTTCGCCGCCGCCTTGTCCATGCCCGCGAGTCGGCTGCCCCAGGGGCCGCTGACCAGAGCGGCATGGACCATGTCGGGAAAGCGGACGTCGCCGGCGAAGAGCGCGCTGCCGTCGATCTTCGCGGGCGCATCGAGCCGCGGCAGCGGCTGGCCGGCGAGCCGGTTGTCGACATTTTCGCGCAAAGGCACCGGATCGGGCGGGGTGAAACCGATCGCCGCCTCGGCCAGCTCGGCAAAGGGAATACGGTCCTCGCCGCGCCAGACGAAGCCGGCGCGCGCGTCCAGCTCGCTCCACTCCGCGCCCCAGCGCGCCGCCGCCGCCATGCAGAGCATTACCCGCGCCGCCGCGCCGGCCTCGCGCAAAGGCGCTTCGAAGGCGCGGACCGAAGTCGAGCCGCTGGTCAGCATCAGCGCGCCCCGGGTCGCGGCGCGGCGGGAGAGCCAGCGTCCGGCCCCCTGCAGCCCGGACGGCCAGCCGCTGTCGTCGGAGGCCTGCGTCGCGAGCAAGGTGTTGGCGTAAAGCGGGGAGAGCGGCGCCGGCTCGACCGCGACGGTCCGCCAGTCCGCGCCCAGCTCGTCGGCGAGAAGCTGGGGCAAGGCGGTATAGGCGCCCTGGCCAAGCTCGGCCTGCGGCACCGCCACCGAGACATGACCGTCCCGCCCGATCTTCAGCCAGGCATTGTAGACCGTCTCGCCTTCGCGGGCGCGCAGGTTCGGCGCATAGGCCCGCGGCCAGAATTGCCAGGCGAGCAGCAGCCCGACGCCGGCCCCGCCGCCGATCAGCAATTGCCGGCGGCTGAGGCCCCGCTTCGTTCCGTCCCTCGCCATGGGGGCGGTGATAATGGGGGGAGACTCCCCCGTCACGCTGAACTTGTTTCAGAGCCCAACCGATCAGGAAGCCAATATCGTCGCCCTGGCATGACGACGGAGAGCTTGATTCCCCACCCCCTCCCGAGGCATGGCACGCCCATGGCCGCCAGGATCTACCAACGCGCACGCAACGCCATGCAATCGGGCAAGGCCCGGGCGGGCGAATGGATTCTCGAATTCGAATCCGCCCGCGCCAGGCGCCCCGATCCGCTGACCGGATGGGCCGGCGGCGCCGAGACGCAGGAGCAGGTGAAGCTCGTCTTCCCGAGCCTCGAGGCGGCGCAGGCTTATGCGGCGAAGAACGCGATCGACGCCCATGTCATCCCGCCCGCCACCGAGACGCTAAAGCTCCAGGCCTACGCCGACAATTTCCGCTAGGCGCGGCTCCATCTGCGGCCGCCATGCCAGAAATGGCCAGCATCAGCCCATCAGCACGATGTCCCAGCGATATTTGCCCGCATCGGCCCGATCGCGCGCCGCGACCGAGCTGGCCGCATCATTGCCCAGGGCCTGATAGAGCGCGTCGCGGGCATTTCCGGCCGCCTCCTCGGGAAAGTACATTTGCGCGATCGTGCGGTGGGTATGCCCGCGCAGGTCGAAATGAAGGTGCGGCGGGCGATGGCCGATCGGGCTGTCATAGCCGCCGGGCTTGATCGTGACGATCCTGTACGCCCCGTCCGCGCCGGTGGTGAGCCGGGCATAGCTCTGGAAGTCGGGATCGAGCGGCGCCACCGCCGGGTCGAGCGCGTGCATGTAGCGGCCGGCGGCATTGGCCTGCCACAATTCAAGCACGGCACCGGCAATGGGATTGCCGCGCATGTCGCGCACGCGCCCGGTCAGCTCGATCATTGTGCCGCGCGCGCGATTGGCGTGGCCGGCGAGGCGCGTCAGGTCCGCGTCATTCTCGGCCAGCGGGTGCAGCGGATAGAAAGGCCCGATCGGCGATTCCGCCGTCGGCGCCAGCGACTGTTGCGCGCGCAGCGGCAGGGCCATGAACAATCCGGCCGAAGCGAGCGCAGCCTGCGCGAACTGCCGCCTGGAAAGGCCGAGGCCGGCGGCGGGCGACTCGATATCGTGCTTGTGCTCGTGCATGTCGTTATCTCCCCGAAACGAGATAGCACGAAACGGCCGGGCTGTCGCGATTTGGCGTGGGCGTTGGACATCCCCCAAGGATCAGCCCAGCAAATTCCCCGCCAGCAGCAGCAATAGCCGCACGTCGATCCCGCAGCCCTGGGTCCGCTTCGCCGCCACGAAGTCGCCCAGCCTGTCCAGACTCACCCGGTGGACGATGATATTCTCGCCCTCGACGCCGCCGCCTTCGCTGACCTTGGTCAGCCCCTCGGCGCGCAGCAGGTTGAAGCCTTCCGAGATCATGCCCGGCGAGCTGTAATAATAGCCGAGGTCGGTCATCCGGGCCGGCCGATAGCCGGTCTCTTCCTCCAGTTCGCGCGCGGCGGCGATCTCCACCGCTTCGCCCTCGGTCTCGTCGCCGATCAGGCCGGCCGGCAATTCGAGGCAGCGGCGCCCGAGCGGCACCCGATATTGCTCGACGAGGAGGACGTGGCCGTCGTCGACCGCGACGATGACTGCGGCGCTGATATTGCGGGTGCGCGAGACATATTCCCATTTGCCGCGCGTCTTGGCCGCGATGAAGCGGCCCTCCCACACAATGACCTCGTCGCCCCCGGTCCTGTCATGATCGGAAGCACTCATAGCAGGATCACCCGGTTCGGCAGCTCGTCGGGATTGTGCGGCCTGGGCGGCAGGATCCGGGCGAGCACCGCACCGACCTGCTCGACCGCCAGCACCATGCCCTCGCCCGGCCGGCCCTCTTTCACCTCGTCGATCAGAACCGCCATGGCCTCGCCCCAGATTTCCGGCTCGACCTGCTCCACGATCGCCTGGTCGGCGACGATTTCGGCCCGATGCTCCTCGAGCGAGAGATAGATGAGCACGCCGGTACGCCCGCGCGTCTTCAGCTCGCAGCTGGTGCGGAACAATTGCACCGCGCGGCGATGCACCCGGCGGCTCTTGGTCCGGCCCGGGGTGAGCGCGAGCCGCAGCGGCCGCCAGGTGAGGAGCAGGCGCGCGAACAGGAAGGCGAGGATCAATTTGGCGAACATCAGCAGCATGATCGCGGGCCGGGTCAGCTCGCCATTCCAGTCCACCAGCGCGCCGGTCCAGCGGTCGATCCAGCCCTGCGGCACCGCCGCCCACCAGGCGGGGACGAGCAGCATGGCGAGGATCGCATAATGGAGGGCGACGTCATGATAGGCGTCGGAGCGGCGGGCGACGATGGTCACGATCTCGCCGTCGCT